>Ga0070673_100002257_pt1 | contig 11681 bp, 7 predicted proteins | sample KBSM23metaG_FD_65342 | JGI IMG/M metagenome (GOLD analysis project Ga0070673, IMG submission 65342) | Miscanthus rhizosphere microbial communities from Kellogg Biological Station, Michigan, USA - KBS M2-3 metaG | ecosystem: Host-associated > Plants > Roots > Rhizosphere > Soil ...
CCACGACCCGAAGCTGCTGGTTTCGCTCGTACGCCGCGGATTTTCTCAACGAAGAAAACAGCTCGGAAAGTTGCTCAAGGCGCAGGTCACGGATTGGCCACGCGCCGCGGGTCAGATCGGAGTCTCGGTGGCGGCGAGAGCGGAGGAGTTGTCGCTCGAGCAATGGATCGCGTTGTCCAATTTCATCCAGCCAGCGACCCTCCCAACGGTGGGCATGGATCCCACCGAGCAGTTTGTGCTGGTGGACGAATTGGATCGCGTGATCGGGGCGGCGCCGCGAGGCGAAGTGCATGGGAATAACTTGCGGCATCGCGCCGTACACATTTTCATTTTCAACCGCGAGGGAGAACTGCTCTTGCAAAAGCGTTCGCGCTGGAAAGACCGGTATCCCAATCTTTGGGACTCGAGCGCCGCTGGCCATGTTGAGGCCGGTGAGGAATATGATGCCACTGCTGTGCGCGAGTTGCGCGAGGAGTTGGGCGTGACGGCAAATCTAAGGCGGGTCGCCTATCTGAATGCCTCGGAGAGAACGGGGGAGGAATTTATCTGGCTCTATCGTGGCGAAGGGAGCGGGCCGTTTGCGCCGGCGTGCGCCGAAATCGACGCCCTGCAATTCTTTTCGCCGGAGGCGGTCTCGCAATGGATCGAGGAAAGGCCGGACGATTTTGCGCCCGGCTTCATCCAATGCTGGCACGCCTACTCGAAGAGCATCGCGCCGCCTAACGAACGTCCGAGTTAGCGCTTCCGCTTGGTCGGCTTGGTTTTCTTCTTCGCCCCGGTCTTTTTGGCGGCTGCTTTGCGAGCCTTGGCCGAGGCGGAGCGGGCGAGGGTCGTCCGTGGCGGGAGATCCCCCATCACCTCGCGGCGATACTTGCGGGCCGCCTTGCGGGCCTGCTCTTTGCCTCCGTAAACGGCGTCACTGAACATTCTCGTGCCAGTCGATGAGCCGCGAACGAAATGCACCTGAAAACCATGCGTCTGTTTCTTGGCGCGCTGCTTGGTGTCGATGCGCTTGATGTTTTGCTCGGAGTCGGGATTGGATCGTTTCCTCATAAGTTTTTGGCCTAACGAGTGGAGCGTAAGGGCAACTTTTCCGTTATGCAAATGGACGTTACGGGATTTTTATTATTTCTCGACGGGATGCAAGAGTTCAACACCCGGCAGGTTCCACGCCTCCACTTTGGTCAGGTAAACGCTCCGCGGCAGAAGGACGTAGCAGGGATGACGTTCCTCGCGCAGCCAGCCGACCAGTTGGAGGAGAGCGCTCTCCGCCATTGTCGTACAACCGGAGGTCGGCCGTGCCGTGCCGCGCCGGATATGAAAAAAGATCGCGCTCCCCTCGTTAGGCTGAGGCGGGTCTGAATTGTGCCGAATCTCGACCAGCCAGCGGTAGGCAAAGTCGTTATGGCGCATTTTCTCTTTGGCAAACCAAGGTGGGGGATGCTCTGGGTCGTCGATTGTGACAAAGCGGTTGTAATCCGGGCGGGTCGGGTCGTCGATCCAGGCGTCGGCTTTGGTCACCTGATGGAAGGGAAATTTTGCGCCCGGCGGGAGCGCTGGGTCATAGGTGTAGATTTTGCCGATGCGAAAGACGCCGGCCGGAGCACGACCATCGCGTTCCTTTTTTCGCAGACCGATTTCATCCTGACCGGCGAGGCCCCGACCCCAGGCTAGCCCATTCTTGCCGAACAAGACCGGAACCGATGCGCCGACCTGATGCCAGGGACCGGAAGCGGAACGCTCAAAGCGTTGCAGCTCGCCGTGCATGGAATCCCAGTCGGGCGCAACGGCGACAATTAGCTGCTCGCAGTCATTTGGAACGCCGGTGGCACGGGCGTTGCTTGGCAGGAAGAGCAACGCAGGAACGATCATCAGGCGATAAAGGCGCATTTCCAAACCTAAACGTGCAGGCAGCGCGATCTGTCCAGTCGAATCCGGAATGAACAAGAAAATCGCGCTGTTCTTGCTCGTTCTCTTCTCGCTGGCTGCCTATGCGCCGGCGTTGCGGAACGGTTTTGTCTGGGATGACCAGGCGCTCATCCTGCGCGATCCGCTCATCCGCAGCTGGCAACTGATTCCCGAGGGATTCACTCATTTTCTTTTCACTGATGCATCGGCCTCCGATTTTTATCGGCCACTGCAACGAGCCACGTACAACCTGGATTACGCGGCCTTCTTTCTCTCGCCGATGGGATACCATCTCGTCAGCCTGCTCTGGCACGCGGCGGCGGCGGTCGCGCTCTTTTATTTCGCGGAAGAATTTCTTGCGACCTGCAAGATGGAACCTGTGCGCCGCCTTTGGGTCGCATTCCTGGCAGCGTTGGTCTGGGCGTTGCACCCGGTGCAGAGCGCGGCTGTCATATATGTGGCCGGTCGCGCCGATCCGCTGGCGGCGACATTTGGTTTCCTTGGGCTTTACCTTGCTTTGCGCACGCTGCGGGCGGAACGAACCGGGAAGTGGGCCCTTGGGGTTGGCGCCGCCCTCTCCTTTCTCGCCAGCGCGCTGAGCAAAGAGATCGGTCTGATCTTCTTGTTCGTCTGGTTGATCATCGCCCTTGCCCAACGCCCGCGCCGGGCATTGTTAGGCGCTGGCGGTTTGGTCGTCAGCGTGTCGATCGTTTATTTGAGTTTGCGTTTGGCGGCGGAACACATTCCGGCGCCGGCCGCGTCGCCGGCTCCGCTTCTCGTTAGGCCGATCATCTCGAGCCGCGCGGTGGCCGAGTATGCAGGGGTGCTTCTTTTTCCGTGGCGTCTGCACATGGAACGGGATGTCGAGACACACCCGAACGGTTTTGGTCCGGCCAGTATGGGCGCCGCGTCGATGCAAGAGTTGCAAACCCTCCTCGGGCTCCTGCTGATTGCGGCGGTTGTTTTTGCTCTCTGGCGATCGCGCCGCCATTCCGCGATTTTTCTGCCGCTCCTGTTCGCGGTCGCATGCTATTTGCCGATCAGCGGGTTGATCACGCTCAACGCGACGGTCGCCGAGCACTGGCTCTATCTGCCCAGCGCCTTCCTTTTTCTCGCGGCGACAGCGGCGCTTGAATCTTCTGGCTGGATCGCCGCGAGGAATTTCCGTTCGCGGATGGCGCTTGCCGCCCTGACGACCTGGGTGCTCTTCCTGCCCGTACGTACTTTCGTGCGTACCTTTGATTGGAAAGATCAACGTACCTTTCTGACCCGGACGATCGCCGACGGCGGCGACTCGACGCGGATGTTGATCAACCTCGGCGGTTTGGAATTGAGCCAAGGCCATCTTGACGCGGCTCGTCAGGCGCTGGGCGGCGCTCTGGCCAAAGAGCCGGAAAATCCCATTGCCTTGCTCAATCTCGCGGCAGTCACGATCAAACAAGGCGATTTCCCGGCCGCGCGGGCTTTCTTAAAACGCGTTACAGGAGCGCCAGAGCTGCGCGCGCGCGCGGAAGAAAGCCTAGCCGTGCTCGAGAACCGGGAAAGCGGCAAGGTCGACCTCATGCGGCTGCGACTGGCGGCGCGGCTCGGGCCGATCGACTGGATGATCGAGAAGCGCTATGTCAAGGCGCTCGCTGATCTCAACTTTCCCGAGCGCGCAATCGCCGAACTGGGAAGCTGCCTGGCGGTCGCGCCCTATCGCGCCGAGAGCTGGCAATTGATGAGCGAGTTGCTGCAACGGACGGGCCGGCCTAACGAAGCCGCCCTCGCCCTTTCCATGGCGGAAGCCAATGATGTTCATCTGCACGAACGCGCCGAAACTGCGCTGTAGACGCTTCGTAGAGCGAAGCGTTTAAAGCGGCTGCGTCCTCGTTAGCGACATCAGAGGGCCGCTTCCCGCTCGACCCGCAAAGTATCCGCCCCGAGAGATTTCATTCCGATCAACCAAAGGAGTCCGGAAACGAGCATCATTCCCGAGACAAAGAGAAACGCGATCGTCCAATTCGTATGCCCGGCAATGTAGCCGATGGTGGGAAAGGCTAGCACGTCCCCAAGTGCGTGAATGACGAGAATGTTGAGCGCGAAGGCGGTTGCCCGGACTTTTGGTAGTGCAACATTCGCCAGGGCGGTGTTCGACGGACCGGTATTCAGAAACATAAAGAAAACCGAGGCGCCCATCAGCCACCACGCTTGGGGAAACGGGATAAAGAGCATCGCAATGAAAAGCGGGCACGCGAGTAACATCCCGCAACCAGAGACGAGAAAGTACGAGCCCGATATTCTGGCTCGGAGCCGATCGCCAAGCCATCCGCCCGCCAGGGTCGAGATGAGACCGGTACCGGCGATAATGACTCCAAAGGTTTGTGTGGCGGAGGCTGGTTGTCCCCGAAACCTTAGATAAGCCGCGACCCAGAATCCGATTCCGCCGAGCGCGAACGTCATCGCGGTCTGGGCCGCACAATTCAGGACGTAGGATCGCGTGCGCGCCAGAGCGCGGTAATCCGCGCGCTGGGCCCGTTGCCGGCCGGGGCGAACCCCAGAGCTCTCGCGCGGGTCGCGCTGAAAGAGAGAATAGCCCCCCAGAAGAAGGCCCGGAATCGCCGCTAAATAAAACGCGTAACGCCATCTTTCCGGCTCAGGAACAAAATGGAAATGGGTCAGAACTGCCCCGCCCAGGACGTAGCCAAGCGCGCTCCCCACCGGAATCGCGGCGCAAAAGAGTGCCAGAATACGTCCGCGCGTCTCCAGAGGGAAAAGATCGGCCAGAATGGTCGGCGCGGCGGGCCCGTAGCCGCCCTCACCAATGCCGACCAGTACGCGGGTCGCAAAAAGCATGGCAAAAGTAACCGCCAACCCCGACGCTGCCGTGGCGAGACTCCAGAGGATCACTGCCGATCCGATAATCAACCACCGCGAAAAGCGGTCTGACAGCCAACCCAGAACGGGCGCACTGAACATGTACGTGATCAGAAACGCGCTGCCGAGCGTTCCGCTGATTGCCATCGCATTCACATCTGTGGCCGAAAAAAAAGTGGCCCGAATCCACGGTTCGACAGCGGCGAGAACCTGCCGGTCGATGTAATTGAACATGTTGATGGCAAGGAGTAAGCCCATTGCCATCCAGGCGCCCGATTTCGCTTCCTTATGTCCGGTCGTCATCGAATTGCCGATTGCAGTGGGCGTCGCGCAGATTGTAAATCATAAACCGATGCCGCCAATTTCTGCCACCGAACGTGTCTTGCGGTCCTTTGGGTTGTTGATCGTGCGGCTGATTTATCGGGTCACGGCCTTCGGAACGGAGCGTTTGCCGCGCGGCGGATTTTTGCTTTTGCCCAACCACATCACGTGGGTCGACGCGCTCATCCTCCTGGCTGCCTGCCCACGGCCGATTCGTTTCATTATCGATCAGGAATATTACAGGAACCGTTTCCTGCATCCTATCCTGCGCACCGTTGGTTGCATCCCAATTACGGCGCGCCGGGCGAAGGATGCGATGCGTTTGGCGTCCGAAAAGATTCGCGATGGCGAAATCGTTTGTCTTTTTCCGGAAGGACAACTGACGCGTTCCGGTACCCTCCTCCGGTTGCGGCGTGGCTACGAGATCATCGCCCGGCAGGCGGATGGACCGGTGGTGCCGGTCTGGCTCGATCAACTCTGGGGTTCGATTTTTTCGTTCCAAGGCCAGCGTTTTTTTACCAAATGGCCGCGACGAATTCCCTATCCCGCGGCGGTGGAATTTGGAGAGCCGCTTGCGCCTAACGAAGCCGACATCGCGACGGTACGGGAGGAACTGCTCAAGCTTGGCGAACGGTGCTACAGCCGGCGCCCGATCTTGCGCGGGCATCTCGGCCAGGCCGCGGTCCGCGGTCTCGCGCGGCACCCCTTTCGGACCGCGGTCACTGACGGAATGGATCAGAGCTCGCTCAGCCGCGGAAAGCTGCTCGGCGCAGCAGCAGCGCTGAGCCGATACCTATGCAAGAATTTTCCCGACAGGCGGCTTGGCATAGTCCTGCCAGCGAGCAAAGGCGGCGTGGTGGCCAACCTTGCGGTTGTGCTCGCGGGCAAGGTCCCAGTCGGATTGAACTTCACTAGCGGACGCGCGGCGCTCCAGCGCGCGCAGCAGATTGCCGGTTTGAAAGTCGCGATATCGGCGAACGCTTTTACCAAACGCCTGACCGATTTTCCTTGGCCGGAGCACGTTGTGCATCTGGACGAGTTGCTCCCTACCTTAAAGGCCCGGATTTTCTTCTGGTGGATGGCAGCCGTGTTCCTGCCGACGGGCTGGCTCATGCGATTGCTTGAAATTCCCTGGGAAGGAGACCGCGGCGAAGCCGTCTTGCTCTTCACCAGCGGCAGCTCTGGCGACCCCAAAGGTGTCGTGCTGAGTCATCGCAATCTGATTGGGAACGTCTCGCAGTTTCGGGCCATGCTCGACGCGACGCGTGAAGATCTGATCCTCGCCTCGCTACCATTTTTCCACAGCTTCGGTTGCACAGTTACACTCTGGTTTCCGCTCATCGATGGGGTGCGCATCATCACCTATCCAAATCCGCTCGAGACTGCGAAATGCGCGGAGTTGATCGAACGCCATCGCGTCACCATCGTGTTGGCGGCGCCGACTTTTCTGCGCGGCTATCTGCGCAAAGCCGAGTCGGAGCAGATGAAGAGCGTGCGTCTAACGATTACCGGCGCGGAGAAATTACCGCGCAGCCTGGCCGACGCATTCGCTGAGCGCTTCGGCAAACCGGTCTACGAAGGCTATGGGCTGACGGAGACTTCACCGGTCGTGAGCGTGAACCTGCCTGATCCGGCACCGGACAACCCAGGTGATTTGGTGCAGCCTTCACACCGGCCCGGGTCGGTGGGGAAGATGGCGCCAGGAATCGCGGCCGAGATCCGCGATTCGGAAACGGGAGCCAAGCTCTCGCTCCATGACGTGGGCATGCTCTGGCTGCGGGGCCCGAACATCTTCGAAGGTTATCTGCACGACGCGGAGCGCACCGCGGAAGTGTTACAGGATGGATGGCTGAACACTGGTGACCTGGGGCGCTTCGATGACGATGGCTTTCTTTTCATCGAAGGCCGGCTTTCACGCTTTTCCAAGATTGGCGGGGAAATGGTGCCGCACGAGACGGTGGAACAAAAGATCCTCGCCGCGCTCGAGCTCTGTAGCGAGGGTGAGAGGACGCTCGCTGTCATTTCAGTCGCCGATCCGCAGAAGGGAGAGGCGCTCGTCTTGTTGAGCACGCAAGAGATCGATCAGGCGAAGCTGCGCTCGCGGTTGCACGATGCCGGTGTGCCGAATCTCTGGATTCCGAAAATAATCCTGCGGGTCGAGCAAATTCCGGTACTGGCGACTGGTAAGCTCGATCTGCGGAGGTGCAGCGAAATCGCAGCGATGGGAGGGAGTGAATCTGGTTCGTAACGTCGGTCGCGGAGCTGTCTAGCGCCCGCACGATTTTCGAGGATCTGCGATTTGTAGCCAGGGCGTTGACCCCGGCCTGGCCCGGTTGGCGGCCATATTTCAGCCGAGCCGAGGTTAACGCCCCGGGCTACAAACCAACTCTGCTTCTCAGGCGTCGGCGAACTCAGGCACCAGCTCGGGTTCCCGTGACAGTTCCGGCTTGGGCGTGCCAGTCGACTTTTCTTTCGCGCCTTCGTTGTGCGTCCGCGCGATCAGGACGTAGAGCGAGGGGACAATGAACAAGGTGAAGATGGTGCCGATGCTCATCCCGCCGACAAGCACCAAGCCGATTGAATTTCGGGCGGCGGCGCCCGCGCCGGTCACGAGAGTGAGCGGAAAGTGACCGCAAACCGTGGCGATCGTCGTCATCAATACCGGGCGCAAACGCGTCCGCGCAGCCTGGGCTACGGCGTCGACTTTATCGAGGCCGGTCTCCTGCATCTTATTCGCGAACTCTACAATCAGGATTCCGTTCTTTGCGATCAAACCGACCAGCGTCACCAGGCCGACTTGCGAGTAGATGTTGAACGAGGTGGTCCAGCCATTGGTGAAAAAGGAAAGATTCGGATTGGGCAGTTTGAGAAAGATGAAAATGAGCGCCCCGAATAGAGCCAGCGGGACCGATCCGAGAAGGATGATGAAGGGATCGCGGAAGCTGTTAAACTGCGCGGCGAGGACGAGAAAAATGAGGATGAGCGCCAGCATGAGCGAGGGCAGGAACTTGTTGCCTTCAGTGCGCAACTGTCGCGACTCGCCCGTGTAATCAATGTTGTAGCCTTTCGGCAAAATTTTGTGCGCTTCGGTTTCGAGGAATTTCAAGGCCTGGTCGAGGGGACGAATCGCCACACCCTGGATCGTGACCGCATTGAGCTGCTGCATCTTATTGAGCGAACGCGGCACGGTCGAGTTCTTGATCGTCGCTATCGTGCTCAGCGGCACGAGCTGATTCTCCGGTCCGGTCACATAAACACGTTCAAGCTGGCTGGGATTTAACCTCGCAGTCCGCTCGATTTGCGGGATGACCTTGTAGCTGCGACCAGAAATGTTGAAGCGGTTGACGAAGTTGCCGCCGAGCATCGCGCCGAGATCTTTACCGACCTGCTCCATGTTCAGACCGAGCGCGGCGACCTTGTCGCGATCGAGTACGATCTCAGCTTGCGGTTGGTCAATCTTGGTGTCGATGAGCGGCGGAAAAGCAAACATCCCGCTTTGCATTGCTTTTCCCTGTAGAGTCTGGGCGAACTCCAAAATTCGCTCCGGCTCCGCGGTCGATTCGAGAACGAACTCAACCGGGAATTGACCGCCGCCGGGCAGCGCGGGCGGCATAACGGGGAACATTCGAATCCCGGGAATCGCCATCAATTTCATCGTCAGCGGTCCGACCAGGTTCGCGGTCGGCGTGGTGCGCTCGCCCCACGGTTTCAAAACCATTCCGCCAAAGCCGGAATTGGGCGAGGTGATTTGGAAAGAGAAGTTGGTCTCCGGGAAACTATGGAAAATTTTACCGGCTTCTTCCGCGGAGGCTTGCGTCTGCTCGATGGTCGAGTTGGCCGAGGCATCCACGATTCCGAAGACGACGCCTTGATCTTCAGTTGGCGCGAGCTCGACTGACGAAAAAGAAGGCAGCAGGATGAACATCAAAATCGCAAAGCCCCCAAGCGCGACCCAGACCGCATAGACCGCAGGCCGATGCTGCAAAGTCCAATCGAGTTTGCGACCGTAGAAATCGCGGATGCGATCGAAAACGCGATTGCTGATCCGGGCCATGCCTTTTTCCTGCCCACCCGCGCGCAAAAGTTTCGCCGACATCATCGGCGAGAGGGTGAGCGCGACCACGCCGGAAATCATGACCGCGCCGGCAAGGGTGAACGCGAACTCGCGAAAAAGCGAACCGGTCAACCCGCCCTGTAGTCCGATTGGCGTGTAAACGGCCGCGAGCGTGATGGTCATTGCAATGATCGGGCCGACCAGCTCGCGTGCACTGAGAATGGCAGCGTCGTACGGTCGCATCCCATCGCGCAAATGGCGCTCGACATTTTCCACCACCACAATGGCGTCATCGACCACCAGACCGACCGAGAGCACGATCGCGAGGAGAGTGAGCAGGTTGATCGTGAAACCAAAAACCTGCATGAGGAAAACCGCGCCGATGAGCGAGACGGGAATCGCGACCACCGGCACGAGGGCGGAACGCAGCGAGCCGAGGAAGAGAAAAATAACAATGACGACGATGAGGAGCGTTTCCGACAGGGTTTGGATGACTTCGTGGATCGCGTCGTTGATGTATTGGGTCGCGTCGTAGGCGATGTCGCCCTTCATGCCGCTCGGCAGTTCGCGCTTGACGTCCTCCAGCTCGGTCCGCACCCGCTTCACGACGTCGATCGAGTTCGCGTTAGGCAAGACCCAGATACCCATGAAGACCGCCTGCTTCTGCGAAAATCGAACCTCGGTGTCATAGTCCTCCGCACCCAGCACCACGTCCGCGATATCCCCCAGGCGAATGAGCTGCCCATCCTTTTCGCGCACGACAAGACGGCGAAACTCGTCAGCGTTATGGAGGTCGGTGTTGATGGTGAGCGTGGTCGAAGTAAGCGATCCTTTGGAATTGCCGACCGCCGAGAGAAAATTATTGTTCTCCAGCGCGGTGCGGACGTCGGCCGGGCTGATGTTCAGCGCCGCCATCCGGTCGGGTTTGAGCCAGACACGCATCGCAAAAGTGCGCCCGCCGAGAATATCTGCCCGTTGCACACCGCTGATCGAGGAAAGGCGGGGTTGCACGATCCGGACGAGATAATCGGTCACTTCGTTAGGCTGGAGGACATCGGAGGTAAAGCTGAGGTAGGCCGAGGCGAATTGTGAGTCCGCCGGCTCGAGCTTGATCACCGGCACTTCCGATTCGGGCGGTAGGTTATTGCGCTCCGCGTCCACTTTCGTGCTGATGTCGGAGAGCGCCTTGTTCCCGTCATAGTTCAGTTTCAGCCGCGCCGTGATAGTGGAGACGCCCTGCGCGCTTTGTGATTGCAGATAATCGATGCCGTCGGCGGCGGCGATGGCGCGCTCCAGCGGCGTGGTGATAAATCCCCTCACCAGATCCGCGCTCGCCCCGACGTAGATCGTCGTCACCGTGATCGACGCGTTTTCGCTCCGCGGATATTGCCGGATGCTGAGCGTCCTGATCGCCTGGAGCCCCGCGATCAGGATGACCAGACTAACGACCAGGGCCAGGACCGGCCGGCGGATGAAAATGTCAGTAAACGACTTCACTATGTATTTGGCGGAGTCGGGTTCAGCTTTGGATGGGGTGCCATTTTGTTGTCGATCACGACCGAGGCGCCGTTGCGCAATTTGAAAACTCCCGTGCTCGCGACCTGCTCGCCGGCTTTCAGTCCCTTCGTGATCGCGACGAAATCGCCGCGGGTTTCTCCAGTGCGAATGAATTGCTGCCGTAGGACCAGGCCATCCTGCTTGGTTTTTTCGTCATGTTTCTTCTCGATCACAAAAACGGAATCGCCGAAGGGCGCATACGAAATCGCGGTCGCGGGGATGACGATCGTTTTCTCCTCACGCGGCAAAATCACGCTCGAATTCACGAACATGCCAGGCTTGAGCAAATGCTCTTTATTTTCCAACGTCGCCTGCACCTGAACGTTGCGGGTGACTTCATCCACCTGAGAATTGATCGCGGTCAGTTTCCCCTTGAAATCGCGGCCTGGGATCGCGTCGCTTGTTACGCGCACGGCCAGGCCCTGCTTTAGTTCCGCCAGCCTTTGCTGCGGCAACGCCAAGTTGACATAAACCGGATCGAGCGATTGGAGAGAAACGATCTGCTGGCCGGCCGGCACCATCTGACCCGGGTTGACCTGTCGAATGCCAGCCTCTCCGGAGAAGGGCGCGCGGACCGTTCTCTTTGCAATCATCGCCTGCATGTTGTCCACCTGAGCCACTTTCTGCTTGAGGGTGGCTTCGGCGGTGTCGAGTTCCGATTGCGAGATAACGTCGCCCTTCCTCAAATTGCGGGCCCGCTCGGCGGCCACCCGCGCCAATTCCCCGTCGGCTTCGGCCGAACGCAGTTGCGCCTGCTCGGAAGAAACGTCCAATTGCACCAGCACGTCGCCTTTTTGCACCGACGAACCGTTTTCAAATTTCACCTGCTCGACTGTGCCCGGCAACTCCATTGCTAGCATCGCGCCCTGGACTGGAGCGACCGTTCCGACGGCGGATAACTCCGGCGCCCAGGGTTCTTCCGTTACTGTCGCGCTGGTAACAGTGGTGGGCGGCATCGGCGGCGGCCCTCCTTTGACCATGGTGT
>Ga0070673_100002260_pt1 | contig 11678 bp, 8 predicted proteins | sample KBSM23metaG_FD_65342 | JGI IMG/M metagenome (GOLD analysis project Ga0070673, IMG submission 65342) | Miscanthus rhizosphere microbial communities from Kellogg Biological Station, Michigan, USA - KBS M2-3 metaG | ecosystem: Host-associated > Plants > Roots > Rhizosphere > Soil ...
GGTGGCGATCATCTCGGCGGCGATCAGCCCGCGCCAGGCAAAGCCCAGTCCGGTGCGAATGCCGGTGACGATATTGGGAAGCGCGCCCGGCAGCAGGACCTCGGTCAGCATCGCCCATCGCCCCGCGCCCAGCGATGCGGCCGCGTTGCGCACCTGCAGGGGAATGGTCGAGACGCCGAGCAGCGTGTTGTACGTCACGATGAAGAACACGGCATTGAAGATCACGAAGGTGATGGCGCCGAACCCGTAGCCGAACCACAGCGATGCGAGCGGGATCCACGCGATGCCCGCCAGCACCGAGAAAAACCTGAGCGGGGGCGTGAGAAAACCGGAGACCGCCGGGCTGACGCCCATCGCGATGCCCAGGGGAATGGCGAACACGAGGGCGAGCACGGTGCCGACTGTGACGCGCAGGAGGCTCGCACCGATGTGGCGAACCAAGGAGCCGTCCTTGATTCCATCCAGACCGGCCTGTGCCACCGAGTCGAGGTGCGGAAACAAGCGAGGATTGACGTCGAAGTACGGGACCAGGACGGCCCACAGGACGAGCAGGACTGCGAAAGGAGCGCAGAACCAAAGCGCCGACGAGAGCCACTGCCGCATCACTTCTTCCTCAGACTGCGGGTGGTGGCGGCATGGTTGGCGAGGTTCTCCTCGAACCAGCATTCGAAGCTATCGGGTCTTTCCCCGGTCGCACGGGCCTCCAGTTGAGCACGTCGCGATCGAGCACGCTCCGAAGGTCTAGACCTTCGTGGGCACCTCTGCCAACGCGGTGAAGACCCGGATGCGGACAGCGCTGATCTTCATGCTGCTGCGCTACCTGCACCAGAGGTCACGCTTCGGATGGTGTCTGTCCAACCTAATGGTCCTGATGATTGGTCGGCGGCCAGTATTGCAGTATTTGCTCAAGCGACAACTGAGAAGATGTGATGTCGCTATAACATTTGCTCAACCCAAGCATGATCCCACCGCTCCCCTCGATCATCTCCCGGCTTCACCTGAAACAGCTGCGACTCCTGGTCGCGCTGGGCGAACACGGCTCGCTCCTGAAGGCCTCGCGGCAGGTCGCGTTGACGCAACCGGGCGCGAGCAAGGCATTGCAGGAAATCGAGACGACCTTCGGCACGTCGCTGTTCGTTCGCACCAACCGGGGCCTGGAGCCCAACGACGTCGGCCATTGCGTGATCCGCTATGCGCGCCTGATCCAGACGGATGTTTCACACCTGCGCGACGAGATCGTCGGAATCCTGCGTGGCCAGGGCGGGCGGGTGGCGGCCGGCGTCATCATGGGCGCGGTGCCGCTGCTCACTGATGCCATTTCCGCGCTCGTTGCGCGGCAGGCGGATTTGTCCGTCGAGATCGTCGAGGACACCAGCGCCGCCCTGCTGGCCCAGCTTGACGCAGGCCGGCTCGACCTGGCGATCTGCCGCACGACCATCAGCGAGGCGCCGCACGTCTACGACAGTGTGAAGCTCCAGGATGAAACGCTCGCGGTCATCGCCAACGTCGACCATCCGCTGCGGCGCGTGAAGAAGCTCTCCCTGCAGCAGCTCGCGCCATACCGATGGGTGGTGTACCGCGCAAACATGCCGATGCGGCTCTTGCTCGAAGGCGAGTTCCGCGACTGCGGGATCCGTTTCCCGCAGCACCTGCTCGAGACGACCTCCGCCTTTGCGACGCTGGCGCTGCTGCAGGCCAATCCGTCCTTCGTGGCTCTGGTGTCGATCGAAGTCGCGCAGTTCTTCGCGCATCAGCAGATGTCGTGCATCCTGCCGCTGGCATTGGCGTCGCGGAGCGAACCCTATGAGCTCGTCACCCGCAAGGGAGCGCCGGTCCAGCCCGTCGCCAAACTGCTGATCGACGAATTGGTCCATCGGCGGTCCTGAGCGTCGGATCGGACGTTTCGACGCACTGGCCAAGCGCTGGTCAATGGGACCGCAAGCGGCCAGCGGTGGGCGCCTGGTGCTATAACGAACGCTCATTTCGCTTATTGCCATGGCCCTCATCAACTACATCACCCAGATTCAGTTCGAGTTCGGCGCGATCGGCCTGATCAAGCAGGAGTGCGAACGGCTCGGCATCCGCCGCCCGCTGATCGTGACGGACAGCGGCGTGAAGGCGGCCGGCATCATCGACACCTTCCTGGACGCGCTTGGGCATGCGGGCACCGTCGCCGTCTATGACGGCACTCCGCCGAACCCGAACGAGGCTGCCGTGCGCGAGGCGGTGGGCGCGTACATGAAGGGCGGTTGCGATGGCATCGTCGCGGTGGGCGGCGGCTCGTCCATCGATCTCGCCAAAGGCGTCGCCGTCTGCGCTACACACAACGGCCCGCTGCAAAGCTTTGCCTTGATCGAAGGCGGAGCCGATCGCATTACCTCCCGCACGGCCCCCATCATCGCCGTCCCGACGACCGCCGGCACCGGCAGCGAAGTGGGCCGGGGCGCGATCCTCATCCTCGACGATGGCCGCAAGGTCGGCGTGATCTCGCCCTTCGTCGTGCCCAAGGTCGCGATCTGCGACCCGGCACTGACCCTGGGCCTGCCGCCGGCGCTGACGGCGGCCACGGGGATGGATGCCATCGCGCACTGCATCGAGACCTTTCTGTCGCCCGCCTTCAATCCGCCCGCCGACGGCATCGCGCTCGATGGGCTGTGGCGCGCCTGGCGCCACATCGAGCGCGCGACGCGCCAGCCCGGCGACCGCGACGCGCGGCTGAACATGATGAGCGCGTCGATGCAAGGCGCGCTGGCGTTCCAGAAGGGGCTCGGGTGCGTGCACAGCCTGAGCCACTCGCTCGGCGGCATCGACCCGCGGCTGCATCACGGCACGCTGAACGCGATCTTCCTGCCGGCCGTGATCTCATTCAATGAGGCGGCCGCGTCGGTGCGCGCGGAGAACAAGCTCGACCGCATGGCCAAGGCGATGGGCTTGGCCAGCGGGGCCGAGGTGGGGCCGTCCGTGCGCGCCATGACCGAGCGGCTCGGCTTGCCGACGGGCCTGGCCCAACTGGGCGTGACGCGGGCGATGTTCCCCGACATCGTCCGGGGTGCCCTGAAGGATCACAGCCACCGGACCAATCCGCTCGTCGCATCCGACACCGATTACGAAGCGATGCTCGAAGCCAGCATGTAAGAGAGACTGCCCTTGCAGAAACCCCGATTGGTGATGCCGCGAATTTCACTTATTGTCGGTCGGTCGCGTCGACCGTCTTCGAGGTGCCTTCAATGAACGTGCTCTGCCGTCTCGCCTCCCGCACCGTCTTCCCGCTGCTCGCGCTCGCCGTCGCATTGCCTGGCCTTGCCCAGGCGCAGGGCTCGGTTCTGCGCATCGTGCCGCACTCCAATCTGGCAATCCTCGACCCGATCTGGACCACCGCGTACATGAGCCGCAACCACGGCTACATGATCTACGACACGCTGTTCGGGACCGACGAGAACGCCAAGATCAAGCCGCAGATGGTCGAAAGCTGGACCGAGAGCGGCGACCACCGGCTCTGGACCTTCAAGCTGCGCAAAGGCCTGGAGTTCCACGACGGCAAGCCGGTCACCGGCGAGGACGTCATCGCCTCGCTGCAGCGCTGGGGCAAGCGCGACGCGATGGGCAGCGCGCTGATGACGTTCGTGCAGCGCATGGACTCGCCGACGCCCGACACCTTCCGGATCTTCCTTGGCGAAGCCTGTGGCTTCGTCCTCGAGGCGCTCGGCAAGCCGTCGTCGAACGTGCCGTTCATCATGCCGAAGCGCATCGCCGAGACCGATGCGTTCAAGCAGATCGAGGAGCACATCGGTTCCGGTCCGTACACCTTCAAGCGCGACGAGTTCAAGCCGGGCGACAAGGCGGTCTACCTGAAGAACGCGAAGTACGTGCCGCGCAGCGAGCCGCCGTCCGGCAGCACCGGCGGCAAGCACGTCTACGTCGACCGGGTCGAGTGGAACCTCGCGCTGCGCGATGCGCAGGCCCAGGTCAACGCGCTGAAGAACGGCGAGGTCGACGTGATCGAGTCGCTCGGCTTCGATCACTACGAGACGGTGAAGGCCGACAGCAACCTGCAGATCCCGAAGTACTCGAACTACGGGCTGCAGTACATGGCGCGCTTCAACCACCTGCACAAGCCGTTCGACAACGCGAAGGTCCGTCAGGCCGCGCTCGCGGCGTTCGCCCAGGAGCCGTTCCTGCGCGCGCAGGTCGGCGTCAAGGAGCTGTACAAGACCTGCCCCAGCATGTTCATCTGCGGCACGCCCTACGGCAGCACCGCCGGCAGCGACCTGCAGGCGAAGTCGAACATGAAGAAGGCCCAGGACCTGCTGAAGGCGTCCGGCTACGACGGCACGCCGGTCGTCATCATGAAGCCGACCGACCTTGCGGCGATCCAGAAGTTGCCCGACGTCGCGGCCCAGCTGCTGCGCCAGGCCGGCTTCAAGGTCGACCTGCAGGCGATGGACTGGCAAACGCTGGTCGGCCGCCGCGCGAAGAAGGACGCACCGGACAAGGGTGGCTGGCACATGTTCCTGACCGCCTGGCAGACCTACGACGTCTGGAGCCCGATCGCGAACCCGACGATGGACACGCGCGGCGAAAAGTCGGGTTGGTTCGGCTGGGCGACCGACGACAAGATCATGGAGCTGCGCGGCCAGTTCATGCGCGCCACCGACGAGCCGACGAAGAAGAAGCTGGCCGACCAGATGCATGCGCGCGCCTTCGAGGTGGCGACGCACGCTCCGCTCGGCGAGTACGACCAGCCGATGGCCGCCCGCAAGAACATCAGCGGTTTCTTCGTCACCAACGGCAACATCTACTGGAACCTCAAGAAGAACGGCTCCTGAGCCACATCGGCACCTCGGCGAACAGGCGCTGAGCGATGGGCACCTTCTTCGCCCGGCGGCTGCTGTCCACGTTGCCGGTGCTGCTGATCGTCGCGGTGCTGGTCTTCCTGATGCTGCGGCTGACGCCCGGCGATCCGGCGGCCGTGCTCGCCGGCGACGCCGCCAGCACCGAACAGATCGCGCAGATCCGGGCTGGCCTCGGCCTCGATCGCTCGATCCCCGAGCAGTTCGCGATCTGGTTCGGCCGCCTCGTCACCGGCGATCTCGGGCAGTCGTTCTATTACAAGACCGCAGTCACCGACCTGATCGGCCAGCGTCTCGAACCGACGGTCTCGCTGGCGGCGCTGACGATCGTGATCGCGGTGCTCGTCGCGGTGCCGCTCGGCGTGATCGCGGCCTGGCGCTTCGGCGGCTGGCTCGATCGCGCGCTGATGGCGTTCTCGGTGCTCGGCTTCTCGATCCCGGTCTTCGTGCTCGCCTATGTGCTGATCTGGCTCGTCTCGCTGCAGCTCGGCTGGCTGCCGGTGCAGGGCTACAAGCGCATCGCCGACGGCGTGCTGCCGTGGCTGCAGCACCTGCTGCTGCCCGCGATCACGCTGTCGATCATCTACATCGCGCTGATCGCGCGGGTGACGCGTGCGTCGGTGCTCGAGACGCTCGGCGAGGACTACATCCGGACGGCACGCGCGAAGGGCCTGCAGGAAAAACGCGTGCTGATCCGGCATGCGCTCGCCAACGCGGCGGTGCCGATCGCAACCGTCATCGGCATCGGCATCGCGCTGCTGATCGGCGGCGTCGTCGTCACCGAGTCGGTCTACGCGATCCCCGGGCTCGGCCGGCTCACGGTCGACGCGGTGCTGGCGCGCGACTTCCCGACAATCCAAGGCGTGATCCTGCTGTTCTCGTTCGTCTACGTGATGATCAACCTGCTGGTCGATCTGTCGTACGTGTTCTTCGACCCGCGCATCCGTTACTGATTCCTCACATGGAAAGCGTCGTCCGCCATCCTGCAACGCTCGCCGATGCCGCGAGCTTCGACGCGCTGTCGGTCGAAGCTGCCTCGGTGGTCACCCAGGAAAGCGCGTGGACGCGCGTACGCAAGAGCCTCTCGGTCCGCCTCGGCGCGTACTTCCTGCTGCTGCTGGTCGCGATCGCGCTGCTGGCGCCCTGGCTCGGCACCGTCGACCCGTCGCTGTTCGACCCGGCGAGCCGCGACCTGCTGCCCGGCCGGCAGGGTGAGATCACGACCCTGGAAGGCGAGACCCTGAAGCACCGCTTCCTGATGGGCTCCGACAGCTTCGGTCGCGACATCTACAGCCGCGTGATCTACGGCACCCAGGTCTCGCTGATCGTCGGCATCGCGGTCGCCGCAGTCGCGATGGCCGTCGGCATCGTGCTCGGCCTGCTTGCCGGCTTCCTGCGGCGCGTCGACGGGCCGCTGATGCGGCTGATGGACGGCGTGATGGCGATCCCGGCGATCCTGATCGCGATCGCGCTCGTCGCGATGTGGAGGGGCAGCCTGCTGACCGTCGTGCTCGCGATCGCGATCCCGGAGATCCCGCGCGTGACGCGGCTGGTGCGCTCGCTGGTGCTGACGATCCGCGAGGAACCCTACGTCGAAGCCGCCGTCTCGCTCGGCACGCCGACCTGGAAGATCATGCTGCGCCACATCCTGCCGAACACGGTGGCGCCGCTGGTCGTGCAGGGCACCTTCATCTGCGGCTCCGGCATCCTGACCGAGGCGATCCTGTCGTTCCTCGGCGTCGGCCTGCCGCCCGACACGCCGACCTGGGGGAATGTGATGGCCGAAGGCCGGGCCCAGTTCAACGAGTACCCGCACAACATCTTCTTTCCCGGCATCTTCCTCGCGCTCACCGTGCTCGCGGTCAACATCCTCGGCGACGGCCTGCGCGACACGCTCGACCCGAAGATGGCGAAGCGGGTATGACCTGCGCGGCCCCCATCACGCCGAGCCGAGACGCCGAGCGGGCCCCTGATCCGGCCGGGCCGATTCTCGAAGTGCGCGGCCTGACGATCGGGCTGCCGGCCGGCAGCGACCGGTCGACGGCGGTCCGCGACGTGTCGTTCGAGGTCGGCCGCGGCGAGATCCTGTGCCTGGTCGGCGAGTCGGGCTCGGGCAAGTCGGTGATCGCGCAGAGCGTGATGGGCCTGCTCCCCCGGACCTTGCCGGTGCTCGGCGGCAGCATCCGGCTGCAAGGCGAAGAACTCACGACGGCGTCGCCGGCGCGCCTGCGTGCGCTGCGCGCAACCCGCATGTCGATGATCTTCCAGGAGCCGATGACCGCGCTGAACCCGGTGATGACCTGCGGCGACCAGATCGACGAAGTGCTGTGCGAGCACACGCGGCTCGGCGCAGCCGAGCGCCGCGCGAAGGTGTTGGCGATCGTCCGCGAAGTGCGGCTGCCCGAACCCGAGCGCATGGTCGCGAGCTACCCGCATCAGCTGTCCGGCGGGCAGCGCCAGCGCATCGTGATCGCGATGGCACTGGTGCTCGATCCGGCGCTGCTGATCGCCGACGAACCGACGACCGCGCTTGACGTGACGACGCAGGCGCAGATCCTGAAGCTGGTGCTCGACCTGCAGCAGCGCCACGGCGCCGGTGTGCTCTTCATCACCCACGACTTCGGCGTCGTCGCCGACATGGCGCAGCGGGTCGCCGTGCTGCGCCTCGGCACCCTGGTCGAGCTCGGCACCAAGCACGACGTGCTGCAACGCCCGCGCCACGACTACACCCGGATGCTGATCGGCGCGGTGCCGACGCTCGAGCTGAAGGCGCGGCCGAGCGATCCGGAAGCGCCGTTCGTGCTGCGCGTGCGCGGCCTCGAGAAGACCTACCGCGACAAGAGCTGGTTCGGCCGCCAGCGCATCGTGCAGGCCGCGACCGACGTCAACCTCGAGATCCGGCGTGGTCAGACGCTCGGCATCGTCGGCGAGTCCGGTTCCGGCAAGTCGACGGTGGCGCGCTGCATCGTGCGCCTGATCGACCCGAGCGGCGGCTCGGTGCTGCTCGGCGCCGACAGCGGCCGCGACATCGCAACGATGCCGTCGGGCGCGCTGCGGCCGTTGCGCAAGCGCGTGCAGATCGTCTTTCAGGATCCGTACCGGTCGCTGAATCCGCGTCGCAACATCGCCGAGGCGCTGATCGAGGGCCCGGTCAACTACGGGCTGTCGCGGGACGCGGCGCTGCAGCGCGCGCGTTCGCTGCTCGACATGGTGCGAATGGATGCGAGCGCGCTCGAACGCTATCCGCACCAGTTCTCCGGCGGTCAGCGCCAGCGTCTGTGCATCGCACGCGCGCTGATGATGGAGCCGGAGCTGCTGGTCGCCGACGAAGCGGTTTCGGCACTCGACGTGTCGGTGCAGGCGCAGGTGATGCGGCTGTTCGAGGAGATCCGCAGCCGCCTGAACCTCGCGATGCTGTTCATCACCCACGACCTGCGCGTCGCCTCGCAGGTCTGCGACCAGCTCGCGGTGATGTCGCGCGGGCGGGTGGTCGAGTACGGTCCGGCGCATCGCGTCTTCGGCGCCCCTGAGCACGAGTACACGCGCGCGCTGTTCGCGGCGGCGCCGGGTCGCGGCTTCCAGTTCGGCGTCGCTGGCGGCGTCGCTGGCGGCGTCGAGGCCTGCGCCGGCAGCAGCGACGTCGCGCCGGCCGCCGGATGACATCGACCTGTCCCTGGGGCGCTGCACGAGCAGCGTCCGATTGAAAACCTTCCGACGCACTTCACGCCCATGACCCGAGTCCTCATCGCCGGCTACCAACACGAGACCAACACCTTTGCGCCGAGCCTCGCCGACTGGTCGGCGTTCACGCGCGGCGACGCGTTTCCGGCGTTCGTGCGTGGCGCGGCGATGCCCGACGTGCTCGGCGGGATCAACATCCCGATCGCCGGCTTCATCGAAGCGGCAAAACGGCGCGGCTGGACCTGCATGCCGTCGTGCTGGGCCGGGGCGATCCCGTCGTCCTATGTGACGCGCGACGCCTTCGAGCGCATCGCCGGCGCGATCTGCGAGGACGTCGTCGCCGCCGCGAAGGCCGGCCTCGACGCGATCTACCTCGACCTGCATGGCGCCGCGGTCGCCGAGCATGCGAACGACAGCGAAGGGGAGCTGCTCGCACGCCTGCGAGCGATCGTCGGCCCCGACCTGCCCATCGTCGCGAGCCTCGACCTGCACGCCAACGTGACCCGGCGAATGCTGCGCGAGGCCGATGCGCTGGTGTCGTACCGCACCTATCCGCACATCGACATGGCCGCGACCGGTGAACGCGCCGCCGAGCTGCTCGCGCGCCGGCTCGCGGCCGGCCGACGCGAACCGATGCACGCACGCCGCCTGCCGTTCCTGATCCCCCTGAATGCGCAGAGCACCTGGCTCGAGCCGGCCCGCACGCTGTACGAAGAGCTGGGTGCGCTCGATCGCGAGTTCGACAGCGTGCTGAGCTTCTGCATGGGCTTTCCGGCCTCCGACTTCGACGAGTGCGCGCCGATGGTCTGGGGCCACGGCGCGCAGGCCGAGCCGGCGGTCGAGCGCCTGCTGGCCAGCGTCGGCCAGCCGGCGCAGTGGCACCTCGAGATCGTCGAGGCGCGCGAAGCCGTGGCGCGTGCGCTGACGTTGGCCAGCGATGCCGGCCAGCCGGTCGTCATCGCCGACACCCAGGACAACCCGGGCGCCGGCGGCGACAGCAACACCACCGGCATGCTGCATGCGCTGCTCGCGCAGGGCGCCGGCCGGCGCTTCCCCGGCCAGGTCGCGCTCGGCCTGCTGTTCGACGCTGCGGCCGGGCGGGCCGCGCATGCCGCCGGCTTCGGTGCCGAGATCGACCTCGCGCTCGGCGCAGCGGTGCCGACCTTCACCGGCCAGCCGAGCGATCCGCCGGTTCAGGGCCGCTTCAAGGTGCTCGCGCTCAGCGACGGCGTCTGCACGCTGACCGGCCCGATGATGCACGGCCTGACGGTCCGCCTCGGCCCGAGCGCCTGTCTCGAGATCGACGGCATCCGGATCGCCGTGGTCGGCGGCAAGAAGCAGCTGCTCGATCGCCAGTTGCTGCGGATGGTCGGCATCCACGCCGAGCAGATGCGGATCATCGTCGTCAAGAGCTCGAACCACTTCCGGGCCGACTTCGAGCCGATCGCGAGCCACATCCTGGTCGCGAAGGCGGCGGGTCCGATGGCCGCCGACCCGGCCGACCTGCCCTGGAAGCACCTGCCCGCGACGACGCGCCGCCGGCCTTGAGCCGCTCGGCGTCGGCGACGCGGCTGGCGCTGATCCCGCCGCTACTGGCGCTCGCCTGGGGCCTGAACTGGCCGGCGGTCAAGATCATCCTGTCGGCGGTGCCGCCGTTCACGTTGCGCTGGGTGGGCCTTGGCAGCGGCGCGCTGCTGCTCGCCGGTGTCGCCGCGATGCGCGGCGCGTCGTTGCGGCCGGCGCCAGGCGCGTGGCCCGGCATCCTCGCCGGCGGCGTGCTGACGATCGCCGCGTTCAATGTCTGCACGGCGTTCGCGCAGCTGAGCACGAGCACGTCGCGCGCCGCGGTGCTGACCTACACGATGCCGATGATCGCGGCGGCGCTCGCCTGGCTGCTGCTCGGTGAACGCCCCGGTCGGCGCGGCGGTTTCGCGCTGCTGCTGGGCGCCGGCGGCATCGGGGTGCTCGCGGGGCCGGTGCTGCAGGCGCCGTCGCTCCAGTGGCGCGGCCTGGCGCTGCCGCTGTTGGCCGCCGGTGCGTGGGCGACCGGCACGATCGCGACCAAGCGCTGGCCACCGGCCGGCGATCGTCTCGTCGTGACCGCCTGGCAGCTTGCGATCGGCGCAGCCTGTGCGGGCATCGCCGCAGGGGTCGCTGGCGAGGCGTTGCCGACGGCGTGGGAACCGCGCGTCGTCGCGGCGCTTGGCTATCACATCGTGATCGCCACCGCGGTCGCCTACGTGCTCTGGTACCGCCTGCTCGAATCGCACAGCGCGACCGTGTCGTCGCTGACGACCCTCGCCGTGCCGGTGGTCGGCGTGATCGGCGCGATGGCGCTGGTCGGCGACCGGCCTGGCCTTGCCGACTGGATCGGCTTCGCGCTGGTGCTCGGCGGCGGCCCCTCGTCGCGGTGCCGCTCGGTCGGCGGCGCTGACGCCGCCGCGTTCGTTCAGAGCGCGTCAAGCGGGTAGATCGGCCGGCGCACCTTCGCGAACTTCAGCGCCGCATAGTCCGAGGTGCAGACCCCCGTGCCGGCGCACTCGACGACCGCATGGGCGAGCGGTCGCAGGCCGGCGCGCCAGTGGATGCGGCTCTTCAGCATCACGAAGCGCCGCGTCTCGGGCGCGATGCCGACGGCGGTGAACGCGGCCAGGTCGTGCGGCTCGACGTGGTTCGAGATCACGACGATCTGCACGCGGCCGGTGTCGAGCACCGCGCTCGGCCCCATGTCGTTGAGCTCGCCGCTCGCCATCGGGCCGCGGTTGCGAAAGCGCCCGTCGCAGATCAGGCGGACCCGCCCACGGACTTCACGCGGCTGGCCGCGCAGGCCGATCGCCGGCATGTCGAGCTTGCCGCCGAGCGCCAACGTCACGTCGGCGCCGACCCCGGCTTGGATCATTTGCTGCACCGCCGCCGGATCGAAGATGGCGAATGCGGCGACATCGTCGAGGCCGGCATCGAGGATCGCGCCGAGCACCGTCATCGTGTCCATCGTGCCGCCGGATGCGCAGTTGTCGCTGTGGTCGAGCAGCACCACCGGGCCGCTGCCGGCCGGCTTGGCGTCGGCGAGCGCCCGGGCGCGCGCGATCGACGCGGCGAGCGGCTCGTTCTCGTAGACGAACTGCGCCCGCTGCTCCCAGGCGCGGT
>Ga0070673_100002267_pt1 | contig 11658 bp, 7 predicted proteins | sample KBSM23metaG_FD_65342 | JGI IMG/M metagenome (GOLD analysis project Ga0070673, IMG submission 65342) | Miscanthus rhizosphere microbial communities from Kellogg Biological Station, Michigan, USA - KBS M2-3 metaG | ecosystem: Host-associated > Plants > Roots > Rhizosphere > Soil ...
GATGGATTGATTACGGTAAATAATCCATCTATCTGGAGACCCATATTGAGTATAGAGGATGCTATCAGCGGATATATAAGAGGCATTGAAAGTGCTGATGGCATTACAGGTGTATTCAACTTGTCGAGTGGTAACTATACTGTCGGCGAGGTTGCTGATCTTGTAAAAGAAGCTGTCGAAAAAAAAATGCACAAACAAGTAAAGTTAAATATCAAGAACATTAACGATTTCAGGAATTATAAGGTAACTACAGATAAGGCAGTGACAACACTCAGCTTTAAACCAAAGCATGATGTTACCGCCATATTGGATAATTTGATTGCGAATCTCGACAGGTTTAAAGATTTCGACAATCCCAATTATTATAACATTCGTATTTTTAAACAGGTTGCTCAATGAAAATTGCAGTTATCGGGGCAAATGGACAGCTGGGGACAGATTTAATGGAAGTGCTTGCAGCTAATCATGATGTTATTGGTTTAAACCATAGCGATGTTGAAATAACCGATATTGACAGTGTAAAACGAGTTTTGTCTGCTATAACGCCAGATCTGGTATTAAACACCGCAGCTTATCATATCGTTCCCGAAGCAGAAAAATTTCCCGATAAGGCATTTACTACAAATGGCGCAGCTGTATTAAATCTTGCTAAAATTTCCCATGACCTTAATATCCGGTTTTTGCATTATAGTACTGATTATGTATTTGATGGAAAAAAGCAACAACCGTACACAGAGGATGACTCACCCGGACCTTTGAATGTATACGCTACTACAAAGCTTGCAGGAGAATATTTTGCTTTAAACTACTCTGATAAGTCATATGTGGTGAGAGTATCCGGTATTTATGGAAAAGTACCTTGCCGGGCAAAAGGGGGCAATTTTATAACTACCATGGTCAAGTTGGCAAAAGAAAAACCTGAAGTGCGTGTGGTAAATGATGAGATACTTACTCCCACTCCTACTTATTGGATAGCAAAAAATACCGAAGCACTTATAAAAACGGATAAATATGGCTTATATCATATGAGCTGTGAAGGTGAAGTTTCGTGGTATGAATTTGCAAAAGTGATTTGGGATACACTGGGTTTAAAAACGCCCCTGTACGCAGCGAGTGTAAACGATTTTCCTTTGGTAGTGAAGAGGCCGTTTTATTCTGTGTTGGAAAATAAAAATTTAAATAAAATTGGAATCAATATGATGCCGGAGTGGAAGAACTCTTTAAAAGATTTTTTGAAAGAGGAAGCGAAAAGTTTATTAGCCAGATTTAATGATTAAATAAAACGTATAATCAGTTTGAATGAAGCAGGAAAGGATCAATAATAACATTGTTCACTATAAATCTTTTTTTTGGTCGCCGGATTATCTGGATACATCTTCTGCTTGGATCGAGCATATTCCATTTGCTTTTTGGATTGTTGAAGTTTTGCAACCAAAAACGGTTGTGGAATTAGGAGTGCACGGTGGGGTTTCTTATTTTTCGTTTTGCCAGGCTGTCAAAATGCTGAACATTAATTCTGTTTGTTTTGGTGTGGATACCTGGAAAGGTGACGAACATGCTGGCTTTTATAGCGAAGAGATATTTGATAAGGTCAACAATTATAACATAAAAGAATATTCCAGATTTTCTACGCTCATCCGCTCCACATTTGATGAGGCAAAGGAGTATTTTATTGATAAATCCATTGATTTGCTGCATATTGACGGTTTACATACTTACGAAGCTGTTAAACATGATTTCGAAACATGGCTACCCAAACTTTCGGATAATGCTGTAGTCATTTTTCACGATATTAATGTAAGACAAAGTGAATTCGGCGTATTCCGCTTTTGGCATGAACTTAAGCAGACTTACCCTCATTTTGAATTTAACTTCGAACACGGACTGGGCATCCTCGGAATCGGAGGTTTTGCCCAAAATGAATTGGTTGAACTGTCTGGTAACAACGAAAGCAATTATACTTTTTTTAGAAATTTTTTCTCAGAAAGAGGGAATTTTTTTAAAACAAAGCTTTACAAAGACGCAGAAATAGCCCATAAAAAACTGCAGATTGCGGAATTGACAAATGCGAATGCGCAATTAAATAGCAATAGTAACAGTCTCCAATCTGAAATTGGCCGGCTCAATAGTGAACAGGATCAACTTAAATCACATTATGGCCATCTCGTTGATAAGACCAATGAGCTCGAACAAACCCGCGACCAATTAAGGAAGAATTTCGAAGCAACGGAGGAAAAGCGGAAACAATTGTCAATTCAATTCCAAAACGACAAAGCCGAGCTATCAAATAGATTAACTGAGACGCAGGTAGTTGTTAGCAGCCTTGCAGAAAAACTATCGGCCATTGAAAAAGAAAATGAAATATTAAAAAAGAACATTGCCTGGTATCAAAGTACGTTCGAGTACAGGAATATTTTCGGGATAATAAAAGACAGAATTAAGTCAAGTCTAAAAAAAAAAGAGATGATACCGCCCGCGTCATCAAATGATAAGCGTTCTGACGCAGACTTAACTGATTTTGAGCACGACCAAATAAAATTTAAGGATACCGGGGATAACAACATTTTGTCGGAGAGCGGACCGCCAAATGAATTAAATGAAATTTTATATCCCGATTCACTGGTAATCCGTTATAAAGAGGAAGTTTCAGATCTTTCTGATGTTTGCCTGTTTTCATCGTTCAGTTTTTCAGGAAATGTGGAAGAGTACGTTTTCTATTATCTAAGCGAATTAAAGAAGGCTGGCTTTTCAATTGTTTTCATAAGCACCAGTGCCCTTGAAAATTCTTGCCTGGAACGTCTTTCTCAATTTGCTTTCCTAATAATAGAAAGAGAAAACAGGTGCCCCGACTTTGGATCATGGAAGGCGGGCTTGTCGATGCTCAATCTGCAAAACCTTAATTCCATACTGCTCACAAATGACAGCATATTTGGTCCTTTTTTCGATCTGAACAACATTATATTCTCAATGAAGGATAAATATGATGTATGGGGAATGAGTGATAATTATGAAATCAGTTATCATCTTCAGAGTTATTTTTTGTTGTTCAATAAGCAGTCTATTCAAAGCGGAATATTTAACCGTTTTTGGAGAGACGTTAATTTAGCGGCTACTAAAGACGAAGTAATTCATAAATATGAAATTGGCTTATCAAAGGTTTTCAAAAATGCCGGTTATAAATTAGGGGCATATGCGCGGATAGACGACATAAGCCAGGGTGCAGATCACAAAGTCATTAACCCGCTTTTAGTGTTTTGGAAATCGCTTATCACAAAACATCAATTTCCTTTTTTCAAAAGAGAATTACTCATAAAAAGAAAGATTAGTATCAATTATTTCGATCAACTTGGTTTATGTGTAAACGTGACCGGGTGGCGTAAACTGATAAGCGAAACCACTTCTTATCCTGTTGAGTATATTGATGCGTTTATCAGTAATTATTATAAAGATATCAAACGGCAAAGACCTGATACATTTTTAACAAACAGAAAAATACTTTTCTTAACCGATAATGGCGGAAATGGAGAAAGCCAGAGATTATTGCTATATTTTTTACAATGGTTGAAAAAGGAAACAAGTGTACATTCCGAAATTATTATTTGCAATAACACCAGCAATGAACAGGCTGCAGCTTTTTCGGACTTTGGAATAGTTACGGTTTTTACTTCCCTTTCAGCTGAGGAAAAGATTATTTTGAGGAACAGGCTAATAGACGACGTGGCGGTGGTCATTTCAGGTTCAGTCAAAAACCTTGATGTACAAAAATTTCTTTCCTTTATCGAAATTCCTCAAATTATTTTGGTTCATGAACCAGCATTACTACTTGAAAATGTTTTTCCGTTACATGAAAACATATCATGGATTAACCGCAATGTATCCCGGCTGATCTTCGCGTCTGAAAGTGCAAAAGAAGAAGTTGAAAAATACACTGGGTGGGACGCAACAAAACTATCGGTGGTAAGCAAATTTGTCAACCCTTGCCTATACGATAATTCCGACGAAGACCGGGGAATAATAAAATCTCAATTGGAGATTCCACCTGAAGCATTTGTGGTTGCTATAGCAGGAGACTTTGAAGAAAAAAATTCAGACTTGCTTTTGGCAGTCTGCACAGACCTATGTAAGGGTTATGAAAATATTCACGTTATTTTGTTAGATGAGGAAGGTGCCAATCCACATCATACGTCCGTTCATGCAGACGTTGCGCAGGCAAGACTTTCCAGGCAAGTCCATTTTGCCGGTAAATCCAAAAACATGCGACCCGTTTTTCCAGTTGTTAATTTGCTTGTCGTGTGGGCAGGCAATGATTCTGTTCCTATAATTATATTGGAAAATGGCATTGCCGGAAACCCGGTTATCCATTTTCAGAAAGTAAAACCTGTTATCGACTATGAAAAACTCGGAATCGGAGAGTCAGTTTCATACCCTGATATAAATGCACTGACTAAAAAGGTATTGGAGTATTATAATAATCGGCCTTTGCCTGAAGCGAAAAAAGATTCTATCGCCAGGGAAATAAAGGAGAATTTTTCAGTGGATAAACATGGCCCAACCCTGCTGCGGGAGATCAATTCCTTTTACGACCAGGCCGAACTTATGCTTGTTGACGAGCCATTGTTAACTTTTATGACTCATATTTATTACGAAGACTCATGGGATGAAATCAGGAATAAGCTTAAAAATTTTGATAACGGCAAAAATTATTTTTTATTCAGTATCAGTGAAGCGTGTAGTATAAAAGATAGGATTGTTGAAGACATCAAACAATCTTTCAGCAACACTTATTATTTAATCACTTCTAACATTGGTAAAGACATTGGCGGAAAATTGGCGCTGATTGATTTATATATTTTATTGGGCATCCGGTGTACTTATATTGTGTTTTTACATGACAAGCAAAGTCCGCACTCAATCAGGGGCGACTCCTGGAAAAAGGATTTATTTAAAATAATTGATTTTAATAACCAAAGCCAGATATTGAATCTTTTCAACGATCCGCGAACCGGTATTGTTGGTGCGAAAGATTACATCATAAACGAATACAACGCCGATACTGATTCATTTAAAAACAACAATTATTTATCAAAGAAATTACTCAGAGAGTTTAATCTTTCGGTAGAAAACTATGATTTTCTGGGGGGGTTTATATATTGGATACGTGCCTCGATTATCGAAGATTTTTTTACAGAAAACCATCCTATTCTCATAAGAGAAAATTTAGAAGCGGGCAATGTTATGGATCTGCATGGCGAAAGATTGACACATACCTGGGAGAGAATGTTTAGCTGGATTGCGAATAGTGAAGGGTACAAAGTAAATGGGATTTAAAAACGAATCTATGCTTTTTGATTACATTTATTTACTTAAAGAGTTTGATCCTGTTTTTTTTGGAAACGGCGCGTCGGTACACGAATTTATTTTTCCAATCAATAATAAAGTAACAGGTCGAAATCCAGGGTTGTTTGAGGCGTTGTTCAAAACTACAAACCGATTTTGTTTTTGTATCCCATCCGCACTTGCCGGTATTGATAGTAAAACATTGAAAGAGGAGATTATCCAAAACATTGTTAGATTACTCTTTCTACCCAATTATATACGTATACAGGAGCAACCAGTTTTTTTTATAGAAGCAGTAGAAGAAAAAAGTCCGGAATTTGAGCAATTGGTAATTGATTTTTTTGACGAATTAAAAAAGCAGGGAATAAAGAATGTTATAGTTGAAGAATTAAAGCCCGGATTTTTATTCAGGAAACAGGATCGAGTAAATCGTATCTCCGCGTACTCGTTGGATTTGAATCAGTTTTTGAACCATGATACCGGTAAAGCCGATTTCGAATCATTTACCAGGGATGTTGTTTATTCTGAAAACTTCTACAAAAGATGGATAATACCGGTTACTGACCCGGTTGACCTTCAGCACAAAATAGAAAAGATCGGGGAAATGGAAGCCCGGATAGAACAAGTAGATCCATTTCTCGTTCGTTTGATCTGTATGTACAGGCAAACAAGCCGGACGAGACTTGCTCTTGAATCAGAAAATGCGATTTTGAAATTTAAACTGGAAACCAGTGCGTATTCCCTGAGATTGATCAGGGAAGAATCGATAAATCATATGAGGGAAGTAATGCGGTTAAGAAATGAGATTTTTCATCTTTTGCGAAAACCCGGAAGTATAAGCGGAGATAATTTATCATCGCTTTTCCCGAATTTGGACGATCCGCAACTGGTTACGCAGTTGTATGCACGACTCGAATCTGAGCATAAACGTGCAAGTACTATTTCAGAGTGGTACAAAAAAGAATACGAGGTGCTTCCGATGTGGTATAAAAGATTCGGACATTTAATTAAAGTGTTTAAAGGAGAGCGAACATTCAAATCTTTATTTAAATAGTTGGCTTGGAGACAAGTAAGGAAACCGATAGTATACAAACATAATAAGACAAATAAGGGTGTAAACCATATGGAGCAAGATTTAACCGATTCTCAAACGAAGCCTACAGAAAAACGGGTCGCCGGAATTGATCTGATTCAATTCAACAGGAAAGTGTATACCTATATCGGAGTTTGTTTGTTCCTTTATTTATTTTTCGTCATTTGTAAATTGCACAATTCGTCAATTCCTGAGTGGAACGCGAATATTATTGATGGCGCAGGTGCAGACAGAGGTATTGTAGCCGGCAAGTCTTTAGCCATTCGTTCCGATGAATGGCTGGTTGTATCACCTTTCATTTTGTCACAGGAGAAAAATAATTTTCCTGTCACCAGCGAGGCTCTTGGTTATGGCAAAATTCCTTTAGTTATGGGATTGCCCTCCAATCATATTTTAAGTAAACTCAGACCTGCCTTATGGGGTTATTACTTTCTGGATGGAGAACGGGCTTTTTCGTGGCAGTGGAATTTCAGAATCTTTCCTTTCCTGATTGTTTCCTTCCTGTTTCTCCTGCTGTTTACCAATAACAATTTTAATGTCAGCCTCATAGGAAGCATTTGGCTCTTTTTATCATCCAGTGTTCAATGGTGGTCTATCAATACAGAAATTTTTACTTTTGCTTTTTCGTTAATCATTTCATTTATCTACCTTCTCTATTCCCGCAAGACCAAAATAATAATTATAAATGGCTTGATTTTTTTAATTGCAGCTTATTCATTTGCTATGGTACTTTACCCGGCCTACCAGGTACCACTAGCCTATTTTATAATAGCATTACTTGCCGGATTTTTCATTCAAAAGAAAGGCTGGAGTATCATTTTGATTAAGAAGGTTGTCAAACTTTCCGTATTGGGTAGTAGTCTTATTCTTTTATCTCTGTTGTTTTATTTGTTTTATAAGGAGTGTAAAGATACAATTGATGCTATGACGCATACTGTCTACCCAGGCAGGCGTGTTGAAACGGGCGGAAATTTTCCTTTTATCTCTATGTTTAAAGACAATTTTTCCTGGTTCTTAAGCAATGCATACTACCCTGGACGCTGGAATAATATATGTGAACTTTCCTCTTTTTTAATGTTATCTCCTATAGCCAGCCTGTTAATAATTATTTCGTGGCTCAAAACAAGAAAAGTAAACATGCTTTTTATTCCTTTACTCTGTTTTCAGCTGTTTATTTATTTGTGGTTTTTGAAAGGCTTTCCGGAATCTTTTTCTAAGCTCACTTTGCTTAGTACAAGCCCCACGCCAAGGACTTTCTTTGTGTTTGGATTTTCTAATGTGGTCTTTTCTCTTTTGTATCTGGGACAATTCAAAAGAGTAGAAGAGAAAAACGGCTCTACATTCATTAAGGCTTTCATTTTCGCGGTGATTTTTATCGCCGCCTTCATTATAAATTATTTATTGAATAAAGACACGGATAGATTTTTTTCAATTTTTCAGATCGTTAATGCCGCAATTCTGTTTGCCATACTCAACTGGTTAGTCGTATATTTTAGTGAAGCAAAAAGATTTCAACAACTGTTTTTTGCTTGTGTCCTTCTATTCTGCGGGGCCAATATTTTTGTTAACCCGTTGAGCAGAGGTCTTTCACCTTTTTACGAAAATAAAATCTATAAAACCGTATCAGAAATAGAAGAAAAAGATCCTGAAGCAGGTTGGGTGGAGTTTGGAAATATGCTTGCTGCAGATTTTTTAAAAGCAGCCGGCATCAATTGTTTTAACGGAGTTCAATTTATACCGCCAATTGAAAAGCTGCACGTGCTGGACCCTTCTTTAAAGAACGACGATATCTATGATCGTTACGCACATATCACGTTTAATCCAATGATCGATGGACGCGACTCCGTAAAGTTTACCCTGAATTTCCTTGATAACTATTCCATTCAAATGGACCCTTGTTCTCCGCGCTTAAAACAGATCGGTATAAAATATTTTTTATTTAGTTATAAACCATCTGAGCCGGAGATACGATGCATGATACCCGTGAAAGATACACTTGGTTATTACATCTTTAAACGAAGAGATTTATGATAATTTCTTTTCAAGAAGCTGTTCAGCAAAGTGAAAAGTATTTGTATTTACAAACTAAAGAACAATAAAATGAAACCAGATGACTCGTTATTAACAATTGTTATTCCCGCTTATAACGAAGCAGAATCTCTTTCAAGTTTCATAAATGAACTGATTGATTATTGCGGTGAGAGAAACTGGAAAATCCTTATTGTAAATGATGGCTCAAAAGATGCTACCGGTGATATTTTAAAAAAGTATACAGACATTGAAATACTAACTGTACTGCATCATAAACTGAACAGGGGTTATGGCGGAGCATTGAAGACAGGTATCAAAAATGTTACGACAAAGTATTGCGTTACAATTGATGCCGACGGCCAGCACGAGCTGCATGATGTCGAATTAATGTTTCAAAAAATGAAGGAGACAAATGCAGACCTGATTGTGGGTAACAGAAAGGGGAATCCAGGTCTTAAAAAATATCGTGAATTTGGCAAATCAATTATCCGGCGTGTTGCAAGAATGCTGATGCCGTTGACAGTGTATGATATCAATTCAGGTATGAAAATGTATGACACCTCACTTGCTCAAAGGTATATACGCATTTGTCCCGATTCGATGGCTTTTAGCGACGTGATAACGCTGACATTTATTTATCAACGGGATTTAGTTTTGGAAATGCCTATAAAGATTAAACAAAGATTTGCAGGGGAAAGTACAATCCGTATGAAGACGGCGTTTGAAACAATAATGGAGATTGTTAATATTGTTACATTGTTTAACCCTTTGCGGATTTTTCTGCCGCTCTCCTTGTTTTTTATTCTTCTTTCACTAGGATGGGAAATTCCAATTTTTTTGAGGGGCTTGGGTGTAAGCACAGGAGCTTTGCTCGGCTTTATAACAGGGTTAATCTTTTTTTTATTGGGTCTGATCGCAGAACAACTGGGTAACTTAAGGAGATTACAAATACTGCGTGACAATTAAAAAATTAACCCGGCTAAAAATGAAACGATGGATTTGAAATTCTCAATAATTGTACCTTCTTATAATCAGGGCGACTTTATTTCTCAAACCATTGACAGTATCTTAAATCAGGATTATAAAAATGTAGAAATATTAGTTATTGACGGTGGATCAACTGATTCAACAATAGAGGTTTTAAAAAAATACGGAGAAAATATTTTTTGGTTATCGGAAAAAGACAGAGGGCAAACGCATGCCATCAACAAAGGTCTTGCATTGGCAAAGGGCGACATCATCACCTTTATAAATTCAGACGATTATTATCTCGACGGAACGCTAGAAAACGTTGCGCGGCGATTTCAATCAAATAAAGGAAAATTTTGGCTAACCGGCGACTATATAATCGTCAACGAACGAGGCGAAAGAATTCAATTGCTGGTAGGAAAGTATAAGTCATTTTTCAGAAAATTTATTTCCTTTAACCTGCTTACCGTATTAAATCCAATTAATCAGCCGAGTACTTTTTTCAGAAGGGAATTGATCCAAAAGCTTCAGCATTTCAAAGAAGAATTACATTATACAATGGATTATGAATTCTACTTAAGGGCCATTAAAATTGACAGGCCGATTGTAATAAGCGATAAATTATCCGCTTTTAGAATTCATGAGAATTCGAAGGGCGGCAGCCAATATAAAATACAATTCAAAGAAGAATTTGACGTAGCGAAACAATATCAGAAAAATAAATTCCTGATTTTTCTCCATTTATTGCACTACAAACTGATCAACCTGGTTTACACAGTATTAAAATAACATAGAGCATGTTTACGACTCCGCCTAGTAATTATAAAAGAGTACTATGAAAAATTTAAGAATTATGTGGTTGCATTCTCATTTGACGCTTCCGGTCGGAGCAACCAACTATATTCTGCAGGTTATCCGGGAATTGTCCCGGAACAACACCGTGGGTTTATATGTGCAAAAATCAACACCGGAATTTGAGCAACTATATAAAAATGCGGGTATTGAAATTATAACGCTGAGTAAATACTCCACGGGTGACATGTTATTTTGGTTAAATTTTTCCGGGCAAATAAAAAAAGAAGTACAAATCCTGAAAAGTCAAGTCAAAGATTATGACCTGGTCATTTCTTCAATGTTTCCCATGAACGTTATTGCAAGTTCATTAAACTTGCCGCACCTTCAATTCTGTTTTCAGCCATTTGCCTTTTTTTGGGATCCGCTGATGATAAAAAAAATGTCTGTTCCAAAGCGGATTTTTCTTTATTTGCTTCGGTCCCGGTTTGGAAAATTAGATATTCAATCGACCAAAAAGTCCGGCTCAATTTTAACAATAAACGAAGGATCGAAAAAGTCCATTTCGGAAATCTATAACCGAGATTCCGTGCCTGTATTTATGGGAGTAAACGTCAGGAAGGTAAATAATGAAGAAATAGCAAAAAAATATACCGGCAAGAAAATCATTTTGCACACGACCGATTGGACACCGTTAAAGAAAACGACCTGGTTAATACAACAATTCCTTTTGATACAAAAGAATTATCCTGATGTTTTACTCTTGATAACTGAAACAAAAACAGACGCTCATCTTAAAAACGCGGAATTAAAAAAAATTAGAAATGAAGAAATAAAAAATATAGAATTCCTGGGAACAGTTTCAACTGATTCATTGCACCAATATTTTGCGCTGGCCGATATAGTCGTTTATTCCGGATTCGGAACTGCTATAACTACCAGTTTATTTGTTTTAGAATGCATGGCCTATCAAACCACGCCGGTAGTTTCAAAGGGCGCTTCCGAAGATGTAGAAGATGGAAAAACGGGATTAGTTTTTAATAATGATATTGAATTTCAAAATTGCGTTCTGACATTATTATCAGATGAAAGTATGCGGCGCAGACTTGGAGAGCAAGCCAGCGCTTATGTGGCGCAAAGGCATTCATGGGCAAATGTGGGAAAAAAATTTGAGGAGGAAAGTTTTAAACTATCTGACAAAGGCCAATAATTTATTTAATTATGTTAAGAAGAATTTTTCTGTTGATTACAAAAGTAGTTCCACTTGGGTCCAAAATAAGAATTTTAACCGGCCCATTAAAGGGAATAAAATGGATCGCAGGTGCAGCAGAAGGTAATGGAAAGGGGCTTTCCGTATTAATGAATTTAGCTGAACCAGATCAAATCAAAAAGGCCGTTACAATCAGTTCAAAAGATAAGATAGTTTTCGATATAGG
>Ga0070673_100002275_pt1 | contig 11646 bp, 10 predicted proteins | sample KBSM23metaG_FD_65342 | JGI IMG/M metagenome (GOLD analysis project Ga0070673, IMG submission 65342) | Miscanthus rhizosphere microbial communities from Kellogg Biological Station, Michigan, USA - KBS M2-3 metaG | ecosystem: Host-associated > Plants > Roots > Rhizosphere > Soil ...
GAGCCCGTCTCGGCACTCGACGTTTCGGTGCAGGCGCAGGTGATCAACCTGCTCGCCGATCTGCAACAGGAATTCGGCTTGTCGTATCTGTTCGTCGCGCACGACCTCGCGGTCGTCGAGCACATCAGCCACCGCGTCGCGGTGATGTACCTGGGCCGCATCGCCGAGATCGCGCCGACGCGGATGCTGTTCGGCAATCCGCTGCACCCGTATACCGAAGCGCTGCTGTCGGCGGTGCCGGTGCCCGATCCCGACCCGGCGATCCGCCGTGCGCGCATCATTCTTCCCGGCGACGTGCCGAGCCCGATCAAGCCGCCATCAGGGTGCCGGTTTCATACGCGCTGTCCGTACGTGTTCGACCGCTGCCGGGTCGAATCACCCGAGTTGCGCGAAGTGATGCCGGGTCATCACGTCGCGTGCCATCTGCGTTGACGAGTGCGCCCAACTGCTCGGGAGTACCGAATTGAATGACGCCGTCCACAAAACCCACGTCGTCCCCACCTTCGCGGGGACGACGATTGAGGAAGGCGCCATGTCGCGCCTTTCGGCAAAGCTCAATTTTTGCCACACCATGATCGACAGGAGAGACAAGATATGGATTTGATCCTGCGGGGCGGACGGGTGATCGACCCGGCGAGCGGCCTCGACACGACGTGCGACGTGGGCTTCTCGAACGGTCGCGTCGCCGCCGTGGCGCCGCGGATCACCGAGAAGGCCGACGATGAACACGATGTCGCCGGCGCGATCGTCACGCCCGGCATGATCGACCTGCACACGCATGTCTATTGGGGCGGCACCTCGATCGGCGTCGAGGCCGAGCCGATCGCGCGGCGCAGCGGCACCACGACGTTCGTCGATGCCGGCACGGCGGGTCCCGGCAATTTTCCCGGCTTCCGGCGGCATGTCATCGAGCCGTCGCCGGTGCGCATCCTCGCCTACCTCAACGTCTCGTTCGCCGGCATCTTTGCGTTCAGCCGCACGGTGATGGTCGGCGAATCGTCGGACCTGCGGCTTTTCGACCTCAACGAATGCGTGCGCGTGGCGCGCGAGAACCGCGACCTGATCGTGGGGATCAAGGTGCGTGTGGGCCGCGGCGCCGGCGGCGCGAGCGGCGTGGCGCCGCTCGACATGGCGCTCGAGGTCGCCGAGGAGCTCGATTTGCCGGTGATGGCGCACATCGACCATCCGCCACCAAGCCGCCGCGAAGTGCTGGAGCGGCTGCGCCCTGGCGACGTGCTGACGCACTGCTACCGGCCGTTTCCCAATACGCTGCTGCGCGCCGACGGCGGCGTGCGCGAGGAAGCGCTGCTCGCGCGTGAGCGCGGTGTGACCTTCGACATCGGACATGGCGCCGGCTCGTTCGGGTTCCACGCGTGCCGCGGCCTGCTCGCGGCCGGGTTTCGCCCCGACGTCATTTCGAGCGACGTGCACGTGCTCAACATCGATGGTCCCGCCTTCGACCTGCTCACCACGCTATCCAAATTCCTGGTGCTGGGTGTCGACTTGAACGCGCTGGTCGCGGCCGTCACTGCCGCGCCGGCGCGAGCGATCCGGCGTCCGTCGCTCGGGACGCTGGCGGTCGGCTCCGAAGGCGATGCGACGATCGTCGATATCGAGGAAGGCGCGTTCGAATTTCACGACACGCAAGGGGAGCGCCTTGCGGCCGATCGGCGTTTCCGGCTCAAGGGCATGGTGGTGGGCGGACAATGGTGGCCGCCGGCGGACGGTAAAAGGTAGCCGCTAGCGGATGGGATGGAGCGGTCGGCGTCGATGTTGTTCGAGCGCTCGGAGGATGTCGCGCAATTGGCCGTGAGCAAGAATGCGGCAGCGACGCTCGGCATCGCGATCCCGGCCTCGATCTCCCACGCGCGCCAACTGCATGCTCGGATGCGTGTCGCGACGGTCAGCGGACGCGCGTCTCAGCGGCAGGGGTCATTGCGCCGGTGACGCCGATGATGAAACCCGCCAGCATGTCCCAGCCGGACGAATGGCCGATCGCGGCGAGCGCGCGCGCCGCGTCAATCGCTTGTGCCTGACCCGCGGCGGCGGCGAGGATCACGGCGAGCCGATGCAGCGGTGCGAAGCTCTGGCCCACGGCAAGATCGCGAAACAACGCCGCGCCAATCGCGTGGCTGCGCAGCTGCGCGGCGTCGATCAGTCGCCCGGCAACATCGCTCCATCTCTTTGCATCGGCAGGCGAACCGGCGATCGAACGGCGGACGAATAGCGCGGCACCGACTAGATCGTCACCCGATGGCGTGAGGCCGGGACCAAGTCCGAGCAGCGGCAGCCCAGCGTCATAGACGGCTTCGACGTCATTGTCATCGAAGGATTGCGCAAGCTCGCGAACCCGGAATGCCGCGCGATCGAGCGGAAAGCCGGGTGGACGGCCGGCAAGCATCGCGGCGAAACCTTGCGGCGCGCCGATGCGCATCAGGTCACGGTGAAGCGCCGCGCATCCCGCGCGGAGTGCTGCCACCGCGCGAGCGTCGAACGACAAGATCGGCGGGCGCCACGGAACCAGCGCGCCCGCCCGCAAACGCTCGCCTGCCACCGCTCGCGCCGCGCCGTCCAGCACGACCGAGCGCGGATGCATCAACGCGTCGCTGGTGCCGATCCAGATGATGTCGCCGCCCGCCTGCACATAAGGCGAATCACCGAATCCCGGCAGCGGCTGCCAGGCACCGTCGCTTCGCTCGAGCGCGGCATGCGCGATGCAGCCGATGGCGCGTATCGCCGACGGCGGCCGCATCACGGCACGCGCCTCGCGCCCGCCTCACCCGCAACCGGCGGAATGCGCGACAACCACTAGTGCGCCGCTGCGGGCTTCGGGCCCGTGTCCCGCGGCAGCACGATGTTGAGGACCATCGCGAGCAGGATTCCCATCACGATGCCGTCGGTGACCAGCACCCTGATCGCCGGTGCAATCGCGTCGAACGCACCCGGCGGCGCGGCCTGGATTCCCAGCCCGAGCGCGAGCGAGCTCGCGACGATGAGCGCGTCGCGGCGCGACGCCATGTTCTTGCCGATGATGTCGAGGCCGACCGAGGCCACCATGCCGAACATGAACAGCAGAACGCCGCCGAGCACCGCGTTAGGCATCAGCGCGATGATCGCGCCGACCTTGGGGATCATCGCCATCACGATGAGGAAGGCGCCGCCCGCGGCAACGACGAAGCGGCTGCCGACGCCGGTGAGCGAGATCACACCGATGTTCTGCGAGTAGGACGTGAGCGCCATGCCGCCGAACAAGGCCGAGATGATGGAACCGAGTCCATCGTTGGATACCGCGCCGCGAATGCGCCAATCCTCTCCCGGAACGCCCGTGATGCGGCACACCGCCAATGTGTGTCCGGTCGTCTCGACGGCGGTGGCGAAGAAGCACACGATCACCGTGACAATGCCGATGAGGCCCGGCCATTCGAGCCCGCCGAAGGGGAGCGGCATGGGTACCGAGACCCAGCTCGCATCGGTCACGCTTTGAAAGTTGAGCAGGCCGAGCGCAGCGGAGACGACATAACCGATGACCATGGTGACGAACAGCGACAGCGTCCGGATGAAGCCCCGCGCATAGACGCTGATGACGATGATGAGCACGATCATCAGCACCGCCAGGCCGAGCGTGAGCGGCGTGCCGAAGCTCGGCGTGTTGAGGCCGGTGGCAACATTGATGCCGATCTTCATGAGGCCGGTGCCGATCAGCAGGATGGTGGTGCCGGTGACGATGGCGGGGAAAAAGCGCTGCATCTTGCCGATGAGCGGGCTCCACGCAAATTGCACGAGACCGCCGATCATCAGCGCCGTCATCGCCGCGGCAAGGCTCACGTCCTTGCTGATGGCCACGATCGGGCCGATGAAGATATAGAACACGCCCATCACGATCGGCAGCCGCGGACCGATGAAGCCGAGCCCCAGCGCGGAGATCATCGTCGCAATGCCACAACCGATCATCGTCCCCGTCACCATCTCGATGCGGACGGCGGGCGAGAGATTGAGCAACCGCGCGACGATCAACGGACCGCCGACCATCGCGGTGAACATCACGAGCACATGCTGGATCCCGAACAATGCGGTTTTGGTCGGGCCCGGATAGTCATCGAGCTGGTATACGAGCTGCGTGAACCCGCGTTCGGCGGCGGCGGGTGTTGCGGGTCGTGCTGCGACATCGCTCATTTCGATTCCCCCCTTTGTCCGGTGCTTTGCCGGTGAATCTCTTGTTTGTTTACGCAGTCGGCCTCGCGGCTCGCGCGACGCAGGCCCGCCAGCCTTCAGGCTCCGAGATGTCCTCGGCCCCGCGGGCGGCGTAACCCTCGCAAAGGAAGCCGCGCAGCTCCACAGTCGAGCGAGCGGCAGGCCGGCACGACGCCGCGCGCGCTGACGAGGCCGCGCGTGGGCTTGAGGCCGACGATATTGTTGAACGCGGCGGGCACGCGCCCCGATCCGGCCGTATCGTGCCCAGCGTGCCGGCGCGATATCGGCTGGCAAGAGTCTGCAGATCGAGATTGATCATGACCGGGATGGCGACCGGGACTACGCCGCGGGGGCGCGGTGAATCTCTTCGGTTTGTAGAGCTTACAATATTGCGTACGCCAGGGACAGCATTGCCGCCGAGCCTGGGCAGGCCGAACGCAAACGGAAAGGTCTCACCGGAAAGGCTCACATGAGGCGGGGAACCAAGATCGTCCGCAATCTCTATCGCGACTCGGTGTCGTTGATGCAGCTGTCCGACAGCCTGGGCAAGGTGCCGGGTGTCGAGCAGGCCTCGGTGGTGATGGCAACGCCGGCCAACATCAGCCTGCTGCGCGAGGCCGGCTTCATCGAGGGCACCGTCGAGGCGAGTCCCAACGATGTGCTGATCGTCGTGTCCGGTCGCAACGATGCGACGCTTGCTGCGGCGATGGATCATGCGGACAAAGCGTTGCACGACGTGCCGGCTTCCGACGGTGGTGCTGGCGTGCCGGGCGCAGTTCCACCGAAGAGCACGGAAATGGCGCTCGCCGCCGCGCCGGACATCAATTTCGCGCTGATCTCGACCCCGGGCGAATATGCGGCCGCCGAAGCGATGAAGGCGCTGCGGCTTGGCCTTCACGTGATGCTGTTCAGCGACAATGTCACGCTCGAAGACGAAGTCGCGTTGAAGCAGCTCGGCCGCGACCGCGATCTCCTGGTCATGGGTCCAGACTGCGGCACGGCGATCATCAACGGCGTGCCGCTCGCCTTTGCCAACGTCGTGCGGCGCGGCACGATCGGCTGCATCGGCGCGTCCGGCACGGGGTTGCAGCAAGTCACCTGCCTCATCGACCGGCAGGGCGCGGGCGTCTCGCAGGCCATCGGAACTGGCAGCCATGATCTGCAGAAGTCGGTGGGCGGCATTACGACGCTTCAGGGGATTTCTGCACTCGGCGGCGATCCGGACACCACGGTGCTCGTGCTGATCTCGAAACCGCCCGCTCTTGAAGTCGCGCAGAAGGTGCTGGCCGCGGCGAACAAGATCGGCAAGCCGGTGGTCGTGAACTTCATCGGCGCCGACCCGGCCAGCATCAAGGGGAAGAACCTGTATCCGGTGACCACGCTGGAGGAAGCCGCCGCGGCCGCGGTCGCGCTCTCCCGCGGGCGCAAGCCGGGGCGGCGGCGTTCGGCTCCGACCCGCGCCGCGCCCGTGCGGTTGACGGCCGGACAACGCTATATCCGCGGGCTCTACAGCGGCGGAACGTTCTGCTACGAGGCGACGCTGCTGCTCGGCCGAATGCTCGGGAAGACCGGAGCGCGCGTGTGGTCGAATGCGCCCGTCAACAAAGACGATGCGCTGACCGATGTCTGGCACAGCCGGGAGCACACGATCATCGACCTCGGTGACGACATCTTCACTCGCGGGCGGCCCCATCCAATGATCGACCATCGGCTGCGCAACGAACGGTTGCTCGTCGAAGCGAACGACGCCGAGGTGGCGGTGATTCTCTTCGACGTGGTGCTCGGCTATGGCTCGCATCCCGACCCGGCGGGCGAGGTGGTCACCGCCATCCGCGCGGCGAGAGCCCGCGCCGCGAAGAACAAGCGTCAAGTCGCGTTCGTCGGGTTTGTCTGCGGCACGCCCGGCGATCCGCAGGACCTCACGAAGCAGGAAGCCACGCTGCGTGCAGCGGGTGTGGAGCTGGCGGCGAGCAACGCCGCCGCGGTGCGTGCGGCTGCGGCCATTGTCGCGCACACCACTGCCGCACGTCCCACCAGGAAACAAGGAGCCAGGCGATGAAGAAGCTCCTCGGAGCGCCGCTGCACGTGGTCAACATCGGCATTGCGTCGTTCGCGGAGCCAGTGCGCAGCGCAGGCGCGGGCGCGACCCAGCTCGAATGGGCGCCCCCCGCCCAAGGCGACCGTGCCGTTGCCGATAGCCTTGGACGCCTCACCCGTCATCCGACAGTGGAGGCGGCCAACAGACAAGCATTCGAAGCGTATGGCGCAGCGTCGCCGGTCGTCGAAGGCATCGGGCTCGCCCGCGAATGCATTCCCGGCATGAAGGGAAAGCTCATCCTGCACGCCGGCCCGCCGATCAGCTGGGAGCGCATGTGCGGCCCGATGCAGGGGGCCATCATCGGCGCGTTGCTCTACGAAGGCTGGGCGACGGGCGCGCCGCGTGCGCGGGCGATGGCGGCGAGTGGCGAAATCGATTACGCACCCTGTCACCACCACAGTGCCGTGGGTCCGATGTCCGGCATCATCAGCCCATCGATGCCGGTATGGATCGTGCGCAATGCGGGCGGCGCCAATATTGCGTTCTCTAACATGAACGAAGGGCTGGGCAAAGTGCTGCGCTTCGGCGCCAACGGCCCCGAGGTGATCGATCGGCTCAAATGGATGGGCGCCGTGATGGCGCCGGTGCTGAAGGCTGGATTGAAAGTGCTCGGGCCGCTCGAATTGAAGCCGCTGATGGCACAGGCACTGCACATGGGCGACGAGGTGCACAATCGCAACGCCGCCGCCTCGGGCCTCCTGCTGAAGAAACTGGTGCCCGCGCTGCTCGCCTCAGGTGCCCCGACCGCGGACATCGCCGCGGTCGCCGGCTTCATCGCCGGCAACGATCATTTTTTCCTCAACCTGTCGATGGCGGCGTGCAAGGCGATGCTCGATGCCGCTTCCGGCGTCGCGGGCAGCAGCCTGGTCACCGCGATGTGCCGCAACGGGGTCGATTTCGGCATCCGGACGAGCGGCACCGGCGACGAGTGGTTCACGGCGCCAGCGCCGGTCGTGAACGGCCTCTATTTCCCCGGTTACAGCATCGCCGATGCCGCGCCCGACCTTGGCGACAGCGCGATCACGGAAACGGCCGGCGTCGGCGGGTTCGCGATGGCGGCGGCGCCGGCGATCGTGAAGTTCGTCGGCGGCACGCCGCAGGACGCGATCGCCAACACGCTGGCAATGACGCATATCACGCTCGGGCGCAACAACGCGTTCACGCTGCCGGCGCTCAACTTCGGCGGCACGCCCGCCGGCATCGACACGCGGAAAGTGGTCGACACCGGAATTCTGCCGGTCATCAATACCGGCATCGCACACCGCGAGGCGGGCATCGGGCAGATCGGCGCGGGAGTCACCCGCGCGCCGCTCGCGTGTTTCACCCAGGCGGTATCGCGGCTGGCGCGGCAGCTCGCGCCCGAGACACGCTGACAGGGAGGAGCGATGACATCCAACAACAAGATGGCGGTCGTGGCCGTGGGCGGCAACTCGCTCATCATCGACAACCAGCATAAGCTCATCCCCGACCAGTATCGCGCCGCGGCCCTGACGGCGGGCTACGTCGCCGATATGGTGGCCGCGGGGTGGAATGTGGTCCTCACGCACGGAAACGGGCCGCAGGTGGGCTTCATCCTGCGCCGCTCGGAGCTGTCGATCCACGAGGTGCCGCCGGTGCCGATGGATTATGCCGGTGCCGACATCCAGGGCGCGCTCGGCTACATGTTCGATCGCGCCTTTCGCAACGAATTTCGCAGACGGGGCATCGACCGCAAGCCGATCGCCGTCGTGACGCAGACCATCGTCGACAGCGCCGATCCGGCGTTCGCGAATCCCACCAAGCCGATCGGGTCGTATATGGACGAGACCACGGCAAAGCGTATCGCCGGTGAGCAGGGCTGGACGGTGCGCGAGGACGCCGGACGCGGCTGGCGGCGCGTCGTGCCTTCGCCGCAGCCCAAGGCGATCGTCGAGCTCGACGAGATCCGCTTTCTCGTGCGCGCGGGTTATCTCGTCATAGCCTGCGGTGGCGGCGGAATTCCAGTCGTGCAGGACGCGCAGGGCGATCTGGTCGGTGTCGAAGCGGTGATCGACAAAGACTTCGCGTCGAGCCTGCTCGCACGCGACTTGGGCGCCGACCTGCTCCTGATCTCGACCGGCGTGGAAAAAGTCGCCATTCATTTCAACACGCCGCAGCAGCGCTGGCTCGACCATCTGACCCTCGACGAAGCGAAGCGCCTGTATGCCGACGACCAGTTCGACAAAGGCAGCATGGGGCCCAAGATCAAGGCGGTGATCGAGTTCGTCGAAGGCGGAGGCGGCGAAGGGCTGATTACCGATCCCAGCAACATCGGACGGGCCATCGAGGGTCACACCGGGACCCGCGTTCGCAAAGGCTGACCAGCTTTCATCCGATCGCAGGGCTGAGCTACTACGGCTTCATGGACACGAGCGATCGGCGACCGGTTTATGGCGCCAAATCCACCGTTGGACCCAATGTCCCGTGCCTCGAATATCTGCAGCGAAACTAACTCTAAGCTTGCCGGCCTAAAAGTCAGATGATGCTCGCCAGACTGCTGCCGCTACTCGCGCTATGCGCTTGCGCTTCCACCGCGCCGCTGCCAACGGCGGACCGGCCGGAGCTCGCCCGGCTGGTGATCCCGTATGCCGATCGCCTGCGGGCAGTGGGCATCACTCGCGTGGTCTCCCCGGGGAGCGGTGCCATGGTGCGGCTGGAGACGCTTTCCGGACCTGTGTACGTTCCGTATCCGCGTGATGTCGCCCCCTTGGCATTCGTGCTGGACGTCGATTCCGAGGGCGTGCGGGCAGCGTCCTCGTCTTCCGATCTGACCGTCGATGCACGTGCGCTTGCCGCAATCCTGCCCGTGGCGATCCGGGAGACGGCGAGCAACAACGTAGAACAGTGGATACGCGCCAATCCCTGGCATTGACCACGTATGCCGTGGGGCGAAACGCGATTCAATTCGCCCGGACTTGTCAGCGGGATACCGGTCGGGAAACCCGATTCCTCATTCCAGCGGCGGCGGTATCGCTCCCGTACGCTCGACGATCAGCCCGTACGCCTGCGGCTGGCGATGCCTCGCGAAATTGAAGGTCGTGTTCTTGTACGACAACGTGAGGTCGAGATCGCAACGCGCGATCGCGAGCTCGTCGCCTTCCGTCGAGCACGCGGCCACGATTTCACCCGAAGGCGCGACGATGATCGAGTTGCCGATCTGCCGCACGCCATCTTCATTCCCCGCTTTGGCGACACCCACCACCCAGCACCCGTTCTGATAGGCGCCCGCCTGCATCACGAGCGCGTTGTGAAAATGCGCGAGATTGTCATGCTCGGGCGACGGCGGATTGTGGACCGGCGTGTTGTAGCCGAGCAGCACCATCTCGACGCCCTGCAGTCCCATCACGCGATACGTCTCCGGCCAGCGGCGATCGTTGCAGATCGCCATGCCGACGATGCCGCCGAATGCGCGGAACACGGGGAAGCCCAGGTTGCCCACCTCGAAATAGCGCTTCTCCAGATTCTGGAACGGGCGCGACGGTTCATGCTCGGCGTGGCCGGGCAGATGAACCTTCCGGTACTTGCCGACGATCCGGCCGGCCTTGTCGACGAAGATCGAACTGTTGAAGCGGTGCGTGACGCCGCCTTCGATCGTGAGCTCCGCAAACCCGAGGTAGAAGCCAATTCCCAACTCGCGTGCGCAATCGAACAACGGTTGCGTCGCGGCGTTGGGCATCTCGCGCTCGAAATAGGCATCGATATCGTCCTGCCGGTCGTAGTACCAGTGCGGGAAAAACGCGGTAAGCGCGCATTCCGGAAAAACCACGAGGTCGCAGCGGTGCGACGCGGCCTGTCGCATCAGCGCGATCAGGCGCGCGACCGCCTGGCCGCGGGTATCGGTGCGCGCGATGGGGCCGAGCTGCGCGGCGCCCACGGTAACGATGCGTGACATTGAGCGTGCCTCCACCGGAATTCGGCGACAAGGGCCGCCGGGCCGTTGCCAAGTGTCTGCTTGGCGTGTGCGTCAGCTGGTAGGCAGCTAGCGTTTCGGAGTCTGGTGGCCAAGGGCGGAATTGAACCACCGACACACGGATTTTCAGTCCGCTGCTCTACCAACTGAGCTACTTGGCCAAGAGGGTAATTATAACAAATCCGCACCGCTCGTCCTCCGCCTGACGACGGCGCGAGACGTTTGCCGTCGCGTTGTGCTGCCGCACACCTGCATGCACATCCGCCGTGCTTGTATAGTGCGGCATTCAAGTTCGACCAGTCGGCTGCGCGCGGATTGGCAATTTCACGGAGAACCGGATGCAAACCCGCTTGAAACTCGCCTGGTTGGCGATCATCGCCGTCACGCTCGCCACGGGATGCGCGACGACGCCGGAGTCGAAGGTATGGCGCGACCCGAACTATAGCGGTCCTCCTTTCTCCAGAATATTCGTCATCGGCTTGAGCTCGAAGGGTCTGGCCGATCGGAAGGGATTCGAGGACCTGTTGGTGGCGCAGATCAAAGCGGTCGGCGCGCTGGCGGCCCCGGGCTATCAATACATCCCCGCTGGAGCCCAGCTCGATCGGGCGACGGTGACAGCGGCAATGGCCCGCTCGGGGGCGGATGCCATGTTGATCGCACACATTACCGGTTACAAATATCGCGATGACGTGGTGATGGACCCTGGTCTCGGATTCGGGTTCGGCTTCGACACGTACGATGACGTGTTCGTGAATCCTCTGGTCGTCCAATACCAGATCGCAACGGTCTACACGACGATGTACGACGCCAAGACGATGAACCCGGTCTGGACGTATTCGCCGAAGACGATGGACCCGGCCACGCTGCAGCAGCAGGCGGCACCTTACGCGAGTACGGTGGTTGGGCTGCTGCAATCCAACGGATTGCTGGGCACGTACATACCGCCGAAGTAACTCGCTTCAGTCGGCCTTCGCACGTTCATCGGCCCTCTGATCAGCGTGCAGGCAAGGATTCTGAAAAAAAGCTCGCGAGCTCGTTCAGCGTTTGCTCCGGCGCCTCCTCAGCGAGGTAATGACCGGATGGCAGCGACCGCCCCCGAACATCGACGGCGACCGTTCGCCAATCCTTGACCGGCTTGAAACAGCGATCGACGACGCCCTTGTCGCCCCATAGCACGAGCAACGGACATTCGACCTTGAGGCGTGCCGCCACATCGGCGTCGTCGTGCTCGAGATCGATCGACGCCGCGGCGCGGTAATCCTCGCAGGTCGCGTGAATCGTGGCGGGATCGTTGAAGCAACGCTCGTATTCGGCGTACGCGCGGGGATCGAAGATATTCGCCGCCGACCCGAAGCTCCCGGTCTTCCTGCGCAGGTAGTACGACGGGTCGGCGCCGATCAGCTTCTCCGGGAAATCAAACGGCTGGATC
>Ga0070673_100002277_pt1 | contig 11638 bp, 11 predicted proteins | sample KBSM23metaG_FD_65342 | JGI IMG/M metagenome (GOLD analysis project Ga0070673, IMG submission 65342) | Miscanthus rhizosphere microbial communities from Kellogg Biological Station, Michigan, USA - KBS M2-3 metaG | ecosystem: Host-associated > Plants > Roots > Rhizosphere > Soil ...
GGCGCTACGGAGAACTCTGCATGCGAAGTGTGTGTGCCGCGATCGGAGCTGTGCTCGTCCTGACTGCCGCGACAGCGGTTGTCGCTCAACACCCCGCCTCCACGCCAGCACCAGGACAGACCCCATCCCCCACGCAAGCGCCTACAGCGCCACCGCCCGCCGTGGGTCAGCCGACGCCGGCACAGCCCGCCGCACCCGCGCCGGCGCCCCAGCCGCGCACCTTCACTGCGCCCGTTGGTCTACTGTTCAACACCGTGCGCGCCGACCGCGTGGAGGATTTCGAGCGGGCGATGGGCTATTTGCAGGCCGCGCTGGCGGCATCAGCCAACCAACGGGTACGCGAGCAGGCGGCCAGCTGGCGGATCTTCAAGGCGACGGAAGGCGCGCCCGGTGGAGCCGTGCTGTATGTGTTCCTGCTCGATCCCACCGTCGTGGGTGCCGACTACAGCCTTGGCCGCATTCTCGCGGACGCCTATCCCGATCAAGCGAAGCTGCAGGAGATCTGGAAGCTCTACTCGAGCTCAGTCACCGGCGGCAGCTTGCTCAACCTCACGCCGGTAAAGCCCGCGCCTCCAGAGTCCGCCAAGCCGGGCATACCGGCGCCGGTCACCGAGAAGCCCTGACGTAGAGGCGGGTCTTGAGACCCGCCTAGAAATTGATATTCAACCCCGCGTAGACGCGGTGCACCGTGTCGTACAGCGGTTCGCCCTTCAGCCTGAACAGACGGTAGTCGACGCGCGCGCGAATGGGTCCAGCCAGCGCGATCTTCACGCCGCCGCCCGTGTTCGCGCCGAAGTTCGTCTCCGACAGCGTTCCGAGTGACTCGTGAAAGGCGCCCCCGCCGGTTGTGAAATACGGCTGGAAGCCGTGGATGAACACCGGCGTCTGCAGGAGCACGTTGCCCATCCCGGTTCGTAATGATGGTGCGCGGTCGAGCTCGCCCTCCGAGGTGTCCGAGTACTCGAACTCGAACGCGACGACCAGAAAGCCGGCGCCGAACGAGAACCCTTTAACGGCGCGATTGGACGGCGTGTTGGTGGTGCCGATGAACACCGTCGCATCTGCGAAGGCCGGAGCAGCGAAGGCAACGAGCAGTGCGGCGCCGAGCAGAGATCTGATGAGTCGCATATCGAATGATACGATCTCGTCTATATATGGACGTCCGGCTGACGGACGAGCAGGAGCTGTTGCGTCGCAGTATTCGCGAGTTCGCGGAGGCCGAGCTGCGTCCGCACGTGCGCGAATGGGACGACGCGCAGCAGTTCCCGCCAGCGCTTCTGTCCAAGTTCGCCGAGCTCGGGCTGATGGGGATTCAGTTTCCAGAAAGCTACGGGGGCGCCGAGATGTCTTCCGTGGACTACTGCCTCTGCATCGAGGAACTGGCCCGCGTCGATCCGTCAGTGTGCCTGTCGGTCGCGGCGCACAACGGGCTCGGCGCCGCGCACATCTTCATGTTCGGGACCGAGGCGCAGAAGCAGCAGTATCTCGTCCCCCTCGCGAAAGGCGAGAAGCTCGCCGCATGGGGGCTCACCGAAGCCTCATCCGGGAGTGATGCGGCGTCGATGCAGACGCGCGCCGTCCGCGACGGCGACAGCTGGGTCATCAACGGCACCAAGCAGTTCATCACCCACGGCAAGACCGGCGACATCATGGTCGTCATGGCCGTGACGACGCGCGCAAAAGGCAGCCGCGGCATCTCCGCGTTCATCGTCGAGCGCGGGACGCCGGGGTTTCGCGCCGGCAAGAAGGAAGACAAGCTGGGGATGCGCGCGAGCGAGACGAGCGAAGTGATCTTCGAGAACTGCCGTGTGCCAGTCAGTCAGTTGCTCGGCACGGAAGGGCAAGGATTCATCAACGCGTTGCAGGTGCTCGACGCCGGCCGCATCGGGATCGCGGCCCTCGCCGTCGGGCTTGCGCAGGGATCGTACGAAGCGGCCAGGAACTACGCGTTCGAGCGCAAGCAGTTCGGGCAGCCCATCGGCACGTTCCAAAGCATCCGGGCCAAGCTCGTTGACGCCGCGACACGCATCGAAGCGGCGCGTCTGTTGACGTATCGTGCGGCGGCGATGAAAGACGGGGGGCAGCCCACCACGCTCGAAGCGGCCATGGCCAAGCTCTATTCGAGCGAGATCGCGGTGCGTGTCGCCGAGGACGGAGTGCAGATTCACGGGGGCTACGGCTTCGTCAAGGATTACGTCGCCGAGAAGTACTTCCGCGACGTCAAGCTCACGACCATCGGAGAGGGCACGAGCGAGATCCAGCGTCTCGTCATCGCCCGGCAACTGCTGTAAATGGGGTCGACTCCCGACCCCGTTTCCCAGGGCGTACTCGCCGGTGACGCGCGCGCGATCGCCCGCGCGATCTCGCTGGTGGAAGATGATGCCGACGCGGGTCGTGAGCTGATTGGCCAGATCTACGAACACACCGGGCGTGCCTATCTGATCGGCGTGACCGGTGCGCCAGGCGTCGGTAAGAGCACGCTGGTCGATCGTCTCGTCGCGGAGGCCCGCCGCGCCGGATCCACGGTTGGCGTGCTGGCCGTCGATCCGACCAGCCCGTTTTCAGGCGGAGCGATTCTCGGCGACCGCGTGCGCATGAGCACGCACAGCCACGATGCCGACGTCTTCGTGCGCAGCATGGCCACGCGGGGCCATCTCGGCGGGCTCGCCGCGGCCACGAGCGATGCTGCGCTGGTGCTCGACGCCGCCGGCAAGAACATCGTCATGATCGAGACCGTCGGCGTCGGCCAGGACGAAGTGGATATCGTCCGCACCGCCGACGTCTCGATCGTCGTCCTGGTGCCAGGCGCCGGAGACGATGTGCAGGCGTTGAAGGCCGGGATCATGGAGATCGCCGACATCTTCGTGGTGAACAAGGCGGATCGCGACGGCGCCGATCAAGTCGTCCAGACGGTCACGGCGAGCCTCTCGTTGCAGACGTTCGCTGATGGCGAGTGGCGTCCGCCCGTGCTCAAGACCGAGGCCGTGAATGGGGTCGGCGTCGATCGACTGTGGCAGGAGATCGAGCGATTCCGTCAGCACCAATCGCAGCACCAGCAACAGCGGCGCAAGGCCAGCCACGAGTCTCGACTGCGCGGGATCCTGGCGCAGCGCCTGCTCGAGCACGTCGAAAAGCGCCTGCCGTCGGGCGAGTTCGATCGGCTCGTCGAGGCGATCGCGGCCCGGCGGACCGATCCCTATTCGGCCGCGGCGCGACTCATGAGTCAAGCGCTGGACGTATGAGAGCTGTTCTCGATCACATCGGAATCGCGGTTCAGGACATTGAGGCGGCGCTGGCGTTCTACCGTGACTCACTCGGGCTCGAGGTGGAGGCACCGGAGGACGTGCTCACGCAGCGAGTACGGGCGCGGCATATTCCCGTCGGCGGGCCGAAACTCGAATTGCTCGAGGCGACGACGCCGGATTCGGCGATTGCGAAGTACATCGAGAAGCGCGGTCCCGGTCTTCATCACATCACGCTGCGCGTCGAAGACATCCGTGCCGCCCTCGCGCATCTCACGGCGCGCGGTGTCCGTCTCGTCGATACCGAGCCGCGGCCAGGTGCGGAGGAGGCGCTCGTCGCCTTCATTCATCCGTCAGCGGCGCACGGCGTGCTCATCGAGTTGAAACAGCGCGCGTCCGCGGGGCCTGTGCTCGAGATCACGCGGCTCCCGTTTGGCGATCTGCAGTTGACGATGCTGCATGATGGAGGATTCAAGCTCGATGGCGGCGCCATGTTCAGCGTCGTGCCCCGGCCGCTCTGGGAGAAGCTGGCGCCGCCCGATGACCGGAATCGCATTCAGCTCGCGATGCGTCCGCTGCTCGTCGAGGCCGATTGGGGCCGGCTGCTCGTGGACTGCGGAGCGGGCGATAAGATGGCGCCGAAGCAGGCGGACATCTACGCGCTGACTCGGGAGCGTCATCTGGATCATGCGCTCTCCGACGCCGGGCTCACGTCCGCGTCCATCGACATTGCGCTGGCGACGCATCTGCATTTCGATCACTTCGGTGGAGCGACGGTTCGCACGCAGGACGCACTCGTTCCCAGGTTTCCGAATGCGAGGTACGTCATCCGGTCCGCCGAGTGGGAGGACGCCACGCATCCTCACGAACGCAATCGGGCCAGCTATCTTCAGGAGGACTTCGTCCCCCTGAAGGATGCCGGTGTCGTGGACTTCTTTGAGGGCGACCAGACGATCAAACCGGGTGTGCGCGTGGTGCGGACCGGTGGACACACGGGCCAGCATCAGATCGTGTACATCGAATCCGGCGGAAAGACCGCCGTGTACGTGGCCGACATGATCCCCTCAATGGCCCATCTCCAGGATCCCTGGGTGATGAGCTACGACCTGTTTCCGATGGAGACGCTGGCATTCAAGCGGCGGTTCATTCGCGAGGCCATCGACCGCGAGTACCTGATTCTGTTCGAGCACGATCCGCGTATTTCCGCTGGATATATCCGGGAGGACGCCCGCGGGCGGCGATACGTCGAGCAGGTGCTGTAAAATAGCGGGTCCACAAACCAGGACCCGCCCTACCTGTGGCAGACAGATGTAGGCCGGGTCTTGCTCTTGAGACCTGGCTTACTCATACATGGAATCAGTTCAAATCGGCATCATCGGCGGTAGTGGTCTGTACGACATGGCGGAGGTCACCGACCGTAGCGAGGTGACGCTTCAGACGCCCTTCGGCGAACCGTCCGGGCCCTACGTCCTTGGCACACTGCGCGGCAAGCGCGTGGCGTTTCTGGCCCGTCACGGCGCGGGGCATCGGTTCTCGCCCTCGGAGCTGAACTTCCGCGCCAACATCTTCGGCATGAAGATGCTCGGCGTCGAGTACATCCTGTCTGCGAGCGCGGTCGGTAGTCTCAAAGAAGAGTACGCGCCTCTTCACATCGTCATCCCCGATCAGTTCATCGATCGCACCAAGGGCCGCATCAGCACGTTCTTCGGCCGCGGGCTCGTCGCGCACGTCGGCTTCGCGCATCCGTTCTGCAAGGTCCTCAGCCGCATCGCATTCGACAGCGGGACCCGCGCCAACGCGACGATTCACAAGGGCGGCACCTACGTCTGCATGGAGGGACCGCAGTTCTCGACGCTGGCCGAGTCGCGGCTCTATCGATCGTGGGGCGCCGACATCATCGGGATGACGAATCTGCAGGAAGCGAAGCTCGCCCGTGAGGCAGAGATCTGCTACACGACGATCGCGCTGGTCACCGACTATGACTGCTGGCATCCCGACCACGACTCGGTGACGGTGGACATGATCATCGCCAACCTGACGCAGAACGCCAAGACCGCGCAGCAGATCATCGCGGGCGCCGTCGATGCGCTGCCGTACGAGCGCTCGTGCGAGTGCGCGTCGGCGCTGAAGTACGCCCTGATCACCCGGCCTGACGCCGTCCCGGCGCAGACCCGGCAGGACCTTGCTCCACTCGTGGGCAAGTACCTCCAAACGACCTAGCCCGAGAGGACATAGAGAGAATGACCACCCGACGGTTCGATGTCACGGCGATCGGCAATGCCATTGTGGACGTGATCGCCCAGGCGGAAGACGCGCTGCTCGCCCAGCACAACCTGCCCAAAGGCGCGATGAACCTGATCGACGCCGACACGGCGGAGAAGCTCTATGCGCTGATGGGACCTGGCAAGGAGGCGTCGGGCGGATCGGCGGGGAACACGATCGCCGGCATTGCGGCGCTCGGTGGCAAGACCGCCTACATCGGCAAGGTCGCCTCCGACCAGCTCGGCGAGGTGTTCACGCACGACATCCGGGCGGTCGGTGTCACCTACGACACCACGCCGCTCGTCGGCGGGCTGCCGACCGCGCGCAGCCTGATCTTCGTAACGCCGGACGCACAGCGAACGATGCAGACCTTCCTCGGTGCGACGACGCAGCTCGGACCGGAGGACGTCAACATGGACTACATCACCTCGTCGAAGGTGGTGTATCTCGAGGGCTACCTGTGGGACCAGCCGCGCGCCAAGAAGGCGATGCGCGACGCGGCAATCAAAGCGCAGGAGGCAGGCGTGAAGGTATCGCTGACGCTGTCTGACTCATTCTGCGTGGCGCGCTTCCGCGACGAGTTCCTCGAGCTGGCCGAAAAGCACGTCGACATCCTGTTTGCCAACGAGGGCGAGATCCTCTCGCTGTATCAGACCGACAATTTCGATACGGCATTGCAGCAGGTGCGCAAGCACTGCGAGATCGCCGCGTTGACGCGCAGCGAGAAGGGATCGGTAGTCGTGAACGGCAGCGAGGTGCATATCATCGATGCTGTGAAGGGCGTAAAGGTCGTGGACACGACCGGCGCCGGCGACGCGTACGCCGCCGGTTTCCTCTATGCCTACACGCAGGGACGCGATCTCGCGACTTGCGGCAAGCTGGGTGGGGCGATGGCGGCGAAGGTGATTAGCCACTTCGGCCCGCGGTCCGAGGTCGCCGACGTCAAGAAGATCGCGGCGTCAGTGCTCTAGGCTCGATATTCGGCAGGAACGCGGTCAACAGGCCGATGGCGGGCAGGAACGAGCAGACCTTGTAGACGAAGTCGATGCTCGTTGCGTCCGCCAGCTGGCCGAGGAGCGCCGCGCCGATTCCGCCGAAGCCAAACGCGAACCCGAAGAACAGGCCTGACACAGCTCCGACCCGTCCGGGGACGAGCTCCTGCGCGAACACGACGATGGCCGAAAAAGCCGAGGCCATCACCAATCCGATGATGACGGTCAGCACGTCGGTCCAGAACAGGCTCGCGTAGGGCAGCAGCAGCGTGAACGGCAGCACGCCGAGGATCGACACCCACATCACGTACTTGCGGCCGATGCGATCGCCGACCGGTCCGCCGATGAACGTGCCCGCCGCAGCGGCGCCGAGGAACACGAACAGGTGCAGCTGCGCACTGCGCACCGACAGGCCGAACTTTTGAATCAGGTAGAACGTGTAATAGCTGGTGATGCTGACCAGATACACGTTCTTCGAGAACACCAGCAGCATCAGGATGAGGAGCGCCATTCGTACGCGCGCCTTGGAAATACCGGTATGTATCGCAGCCGTTGCCGCCTTCGCATGGACGACGATATGCGCTTTGTACCAGGCGCCGACACGGCCCAGGATGATCATCGCGATGAAGGCAATGACGCCGAACCAGGCGATGCTGCGCTGACCGTAGGGCAGCACGATGAACGCCGCCAGCAGCGGCCCTGTCGCCGACCCGGCGTTCCCGCCGACCTGAAAGAGCGACTGCGCAAAGCCGTGCCGGCCGCCCGAGGCCAGACGCGCGACACGCGAGGATTCCGGATGGAAAATCGACGACCCGATGCCGACGAACGCGACGGCGACCAGGATGGCAACGTAGGTGGGCGCGCCCGACAGCAAGAGCAGGCCGATCAGCGTGAATCCCATGCCGATCGCCAGCGAGTAGGGCTTCGGTCGCTTATCCGTCATCAGCCCGACGAGCGGCTGGAGCAGTGACGCCGTGACCGTGTTCGTGAAGGTAATGAGACCGATCTGGCCAAAGTCCAGACGGTAGGCGGTCTTCAAAATCGGATAGACCGCGGGAAGAACCGACTGCAACAGGTCGTTCAAACCGTGGCAGAGACTGATTGCGCTCAGGATGCCGAGCGCAGCCTGGGGTGCCGCCGTACTCGACCGGGCGGCTGGGGCAGGGGAGGCCATTCCCTATAGGGTACTCCGCCAGACGATAATCGTCGGCGAGAGACGGAGTTGCCCAGAGCGGGTGGGTGGTGATAACCGCGAGACAATCTCGAATCGTTCGCCGACTTTTGATGGCCGTGCTGATCGTTTCGGCGGCCTCTGTGTACGCGCAGCTCGGGCGGGACTTCGGCGGGCTGCGTGGCGAGCAGGGTGATCCCGCGGAATTGCCACCGAAGCAGTGGCCGGACCGCAATGTCGCGGGCTGCCACATGCATTACACGAGTGTGCGCCGGGAGGCCAATGGGTCCGGCTGGCGCACTGACTATCCATGGGGGCAGCGCAATCTCCTGATCCGGCAGTCCGAGTTGACGAAGACGCGCGTCAGTTGGCTCAAGGCCGGTGTGCCTCACGTGTGGCTCGTCCGCTTGACTGATCCCGCGCTCTTCGAATGTCCCTACCTGATGGCCTCGGACGTCGGCACCATCGGGTTATCACCGGAAGAAGTGAATGCACTGAGGCTCTACCTGATGAAGGGCGGCTTCCTGTGGGTGGACGACTTCTGGGGTGAGGAGGCGTGGGAGCAATGGTCGCGTGAGCTTGCGCGCGCGATGCCGCCAACGGAGTACACCATCGAAGACGTCCCGCTCAGCGATGCCATCTTCCACTCGATGATCGAAGTGAAGAAGATTCCGCAAGTCCCAGGCATCGGCTTCTGGCGGGCGTTCGGTGGACGGCTGACCTCCGAGCGCGGCGAGGAAACCGCCGTGCCCCACTTCCGTGCGATGCGCGACCGGCACGGCCGCATCATCGTCGTGATGACCCATAACACGGACGTGTCGAATTCCTGGGAGCGGGAGACCGAGGACGCGCAGTACTTCTATCAGTTCTCGATCGATGGCTATGCGCTGGGGATCAACGTCCTTCTCTACGCAATGACGCACTGAGTGCGTCACCCGACTACCGGTCGAAGGACTCTCGTCGGCCGGATTCCGAGAGGCGAATGACGTAGCGGGACGGGTCACGGGCCAGCATCTCCCGGAGTTCGGTCAGGCTGCCGGCGCCCCCATAGCTGATGGCCGAACAGAGGTGTTTGAGCATGTCGCGGATGATCGGCCGCACCGATCCGCGTGCCGGCACGCTGATCTCCATGCCTTCGGCACCGAGCGCTTCGACGTCGGCCGTCTCGGCGTCCTCGACGTCGAGCCGATCGACGATCGCCTGCAGCGACGCCATCCCGCGGAACACCTTGAAGGGGACCTTCACCGTCTTGTGCGACTCGGGGATCATCACCGGCTTCTGGACCGTGTCGCCGGGGGTTTCGATCGTGCCGGCGAACGCGCTGCCCAGCATGACGGTGTCGCCGCCGAAGAGCAGCGCCTGCACAACCGCGCCGTCGCGCTTGACGCCGCCGTCGGCGATGAGCGGGACCTTCGGACCGGCGGCAGCGCGGCAGGCAACCAGCGCCTCGACCTGCGGCACGCCGAAGTTGGTGTTGAGCCGGGTCGTGCACCCACCTCCGGGACCGATGCCGACCTTGACGCCGTTCACGCCGCGGTCGATGAGGAAGCGCGTGCCTTCGGCGGTCGCCACGTTCCCGGCGATCAGCTCGACCCCGTCGAACTGCTTGCGAAACTCCTCGATCGCTCGTCCCATCACCGCGGAGTGGCCGTGGGCGATGTCGATGACGATCACGTCCGCGCCCGCGCGGAGCAACTCGGCGGCGCGCTCGAGGTAATCGCCTTTTGCGCCGATCGCGGCGCCGACGCGCAGGCGGCCGTGATCGTCGCGGGTGGCGAAAGGCAGGCGCTCCTGCTTCAATAAATCCGCGGCCGTCACGAGACCGATCAGCCTGCTGTCCGTGCCGACCAACGGCAGCTTCTTGATCTTGTGGACGCGCATCACCTCTTCAGCGGTGGCGGCGTCAGGGACTCCCTCGCGGACGATGAGCCGATCGCGCGGCGTCATCCGCTCGGTCACGGTGCCGGCGGTTTCCACGAAACGAAGATCGCGAGCCGTCAACAGGCCGAGCAGTCGCCGGCTGTCGTCGATGACGACGAGCGTGCCGACGCCGGTGCGGCGCATGACGTCTCGAGCCTCGCTGAGCGTCGCGCCCGGCCGGATCGTGTACGGGTCGGCAATGACGCCGTGCTGCCGCCGCTTCACGCGTTCGACCTCGCGGACCTGCGGCTCGATATCACCTGACCTGAATCCGCGATCGATGATGCCGATGCCGCCTTCCTCGGCGACGGCGATGGCCATCTCGGCGCGGGTGATCGTATCCATGTTGGCGGACACGATCGGGCGCTTCAATGTCAGGTGCTCGGAGAGACGCGACGAGAGATCGAGGGTCGCTGGATCCCGTCGCTCGACGACGCTGTACTGCGGCGTGAACAGGAAGTCGTCGAACGTACAGCCGCGTACTGTCTGCAGAAGATCGGTCACGATACGTTCACTACTTCCCGAACAGCGGCTTGTAGTCCCGGTTGTTCTCGCAGAAGAACTCGTCGACGCGATTGAACTCGGGCAACATCGGGAACGTACGCGTGATCAGCCACGGCCCCGCGAATACGTTCGGGTCCTCGATGACCGCCTCGTATTCGAGTGTGCCGAGGTTGGGCCGCCGGAAGCGCTCCACGACGTGGAGATCTTCGGTGGTCTTGTAGCCGTTGATCTCGCTTTCCTTGAAGCCGACGGAATCGACGACGAGCGTGTCGCCTTCCCAGCGGCCGACCGAATGCCCCATCCAGAACGGATCCGGATCGGGCGGATGCGGTGAGCCGTCCAGAGTGATCGTCCGCGAGAGGTGCAAATACTCGTGCAGGATGATCAGGTGCTTCGGCGCCTGGACGAACTGCACGTAGTAGGGGACCATGAAGGTCTGCGGCACGCCCGGCGGCGTACAGCTCGAGTAGAGCCCGGTGTCGTCTGGACCACGAACGACGCGGTACTTCTCCGCGCCCGGTTTCAGGGTCGGCGTGCGGGGCAGCGAGCCTGACGCGGACGCCGGCGGGGGAGTACCGCGCCCTGGTCCAGCGCCGTATCCGTATACGCCAGTCAGATCGGGCTTGCCATCAGCGGTGCGCGGCGCGGGTTGCTCATTCAACGGCGCTGACGTTGTTGCGACGATCGCCGTTGTGCCGGCCACGTTGACGGTCACCGTTTTGGTCAGCGTACCGTTCACGCCAGTCACGGTCAGTGTGTAGGTCGTCGTGGCCTTGGGCGTCACTTTCAATACGCCGCGCGGTGTCGCGCGCCCGACCGTCGGCTCGATGGTGGTTGTGCGGGGGTTCTCGACAGCCCACGTCAACGTGGTGGATTCACCGGGCTTGATGGAGACCGGCTCCGCCTTGAACTCCATGATGCGCGCCGGTAGCTGGCCGGCCTCCTGATACGGCGAGCGTCCGCGGCCCTGCGGCGGGGCCGCAGGCGGGGCCTGCTGTGCCGCCGACAACGCCAGGCTCGCCGACACGACGAGGATGAACAACTTGGCTGTCATGAGCGGATCTTTCTCCCGTCTGGGAGCTCGATGACGGCGCTGATCATGGACGGCGCGCCGCTGCGTGCCGCACCGCCAGTGGCGCTGATGACGTCGCCCGGCTTGACCGTCGTACGAATCCAGCCGTAGGAGCGCAGGTGATTGAGGCTCATGAGCTCGATCTCCCACTCGACCGACGCGCCTTTGTCATCCTTCACGTCGAGAAAGATGAACGCGTGCGGATTCGTCCACTCGAAGCGCTTGACTGAGCCCTTCACGGTGACGGGATTGGCCATGTCGTACATCGCGGTCGAGTGATGGGCCATCGCGCGTGTGGTCGCGAACGCCAGCCCGAGACCGGTCGTCAGCAGAGCTCGCCTAGTCAGCATTCGTTATCTCCGTAGTGCGTAGAGGCGGGTGTTACACCCGCCTGCGCCGGCGGCAGTGTACCGCATAGTTCGCGGAGGCTGAAGCCTCCGCGCTACGAGAGGCGGAGCGTGGCGGCCGCTGTCGC
>Ga0070673_100002278_pt1 | contig 11638 bp, 10 predicted proteins | sample KBSM23metaG_FD_65342 | JGI IMG/M metagenome (GOLD analysis project Ga0070673, IMG submission 65342) | Miscanthus rhizosphere microbial communities from Kellogg Biological Station, Michigan, USA - KBS M2-3 metaG | ecosystem: Host-associated > Plants > Roots > Rhizosphere > Soil ...
AGCAGCAGCACTTCGTCCAGGTTGAACGGCTTGTTCACGTAGTGGAACGCGCCGAGCTTCATCGCCTCGACGGCGTTCTCGATCGTCGAGAAGGCGGTCATGAGGATGACCGGCAGGTCCGGCGTCCGCTCCTTGACCTTCCGCAGCACCGACAGCCCGTCGCCGTCAGGCAGCTTGAAGTCGAGAAAGATCAGATCGATGTCGTCCCTGGCGCGGTCGATCCCCTCGGCGGCGGTGGCCGCCTCGACGACGTCGTGCCCCTCGGCGGTCAGGCGCTCGCGGAGCGACCAGCGGACCAGCTCTTCGTCGTCCACGACCAGGATTCGCGAGAACGCCATGCCCGGCCAGTATAGCGGCGCCCCAGCGGTTGAACGGAGTTCGTGGAAGGCCAACACCGGCACCCACGTGGCGGGGTTGGCGCTGGCGCTGCTCGCACTCGCGGCCCAACGGCAGGCCCCCTCGAGCCCGGCGGTCGGCGGACTCTATGCGCTGCCCATCCTGCTCGGTCCATGGACCACCTGGCGGGGCTATACGCCGGCCGCCACCATCGTCAGCATCGTCCTCGCCACCGCCGGCAGCGTCGGGTTCGGAGCCGGAACCCTGCCCGCGTTCGGCCGCGAGACCGTCCCGATGATCGTGGCGCTGACGCTCATCGGCGTCGTCATCGCACGCTTTTCGGCCCGGCAGCGCGCCCGCGACGACGCCACGGTGCAGCTGCGCGACGTGAAACGCGCCCTCGATCAGGCGGCCATCGTGGCCACCACCGACGTCCGCGGCCGCATCACCTACGCCAACGACAAGTTCTGCGAGATCTCGGGTTACTCGCGCGACGAGCTGCTCGGGCAGGACCACCGCATCATCAACTCGGGCCACCACTCCAAGGAATTCATCCGCGAGCTGTGGGTCACCATCGCCAACGGTAAGGTGTGGCACGGCGAGCTGCAGAATCGCGCCAAAAACGGGCACCCGTACTGGGTGGACACGACGATCGTGCCGTTCCTCGACGAGCGCGGCAAACCGTTTCAGTACATCGCGATCCGCGCCGACGTCACGGCCCGCAAACAGGCCGAGGAGCGGGTGCGCCAACAGGCGGCGCTGGCGCGCGTCGGTCAGATGGCGGCGGTCGTGGCGCACGAGGTGCGCAACCCGCTGGCCGGCATCAAGGGCGCGATGCAGGTGCTGATCGGGCGACGCGCCAAGGACGACGAGGAGCTGCGGGTACTGCGAGACATCGTCGCGCGGGTGGACTCGCTCAACGACCTCATCAGCGACCTCATGCTGTTTGCCCGGCCGCGATCACCGCAGCTGGCCGACGTCGAACTGCTGCACCTGGCCGGCGAGGCCGTCACGATGGCGCGGCGCGATCCGTCCGGGCAGGGGCTGGACATTCGCGTGGAAGGGGACGCCGCCACGGTACGCGCCGACGCGGATCTGGTGCGCGCCACGCTGCTCAACCTGCTGCTCAACGCCGGGCAGGCGCTCGGGGGCCGCGGCCGGGTGACCGTCTGCGTGACGCGAACGGATGGACAAGCGTCGATCCAGGTCCAGGACAACGGCCCCGGCATTCCCGAAGCGCTGCGCGAGCAGGTGTTCGAGCCGTTCTTCACGACCAAGGCGCGCGGCGGCGGACTCGGTCTGGCCATCGCCCGGCGTACGGCCGAGATTCACGGCGGGGCCGTGACGCTGACATGCCCTGCGAGCGGAGGAACCGTGGTGACGTTGACGCTGCCCGGCGGGGCTAATCCAGTTGCCGCTGCGGATCAGGCGCGCGGCAACGGCCTGCCGGCCGCCGCGCGGACATAGTGCGGGCCGCTCAGGCGCAGGAACTGCTCGTCCACGAGCCGGTTCAGCACATCGAGGCTGGTGGCGGCGTCCACGTTCCACAGCCGGCACGCCTGCGCGAGCGTCAGGCGCAGACCGGGCATTTCCATGTACTCGCCATGAATGCGCTGCAGGAGTCGGGGGTCTGAAGCGGCGTTGAACGGCTGGGCCATGGCCGGGGGTCCTTTCCGTGATTCCAGCGCTGCGGGGCAGGCAGCGGGACAGAATCCTCGTGCACGGAGCATGCCTACCGTCCGATCACGTCTTGAGCGCGGCCGTTCCCGCGCTGCTGGGCTGCGGGCGGCAGTCCGAACTTCTCGATCCGGTAGCGCACCTGATCGCGGTTGATGCCGAGCAGCCGTCCCGCGTGGGTCTGATTCCAGTCGGTGCGATCCAACGCTTGCAGAAGGAGATCGCGCTCCACTTCTTCCAGGTTCAGCCCTTCGGGCGGCAGCTTGAAGGTGGTGGCCCGCGAGCCGCGCGGCAACGCCGAGAAGTCTTCGGGCGTGAGCCAGTCGCGCTCGACCAGCAGCATCGCGCGTTCGATGACGTTGCGGAGCTCACGCACGTTGCCAGGCCACCCGTACTGTTCCAATACGGCAATCGCTTCGGGCGTCAGCCCGCGGACGCGTTTGCGAAACTCCTGGTTGTACTTTTCAACGTACCACTTGGCCAGTTGCGACACATCGCCGCGCCGCGCGCGCAGCGACGGCAGCACGATCGGCATCACCTGGAGACGGTAGAACAGATCTTCACGGAACTTCCCTGCGTGCACTTCTTCTTCGAGGTCGCGGTTGGTCGCGGCAATCACCCGCACGTCCACACGAATATCCGTAAGCCCGCCCACGCGTTTGAACGTCTTCTCCTCGAGGAAGCGCAGCAGTTTCGACTGCAGCCCCGGCGTCATCTCACCGATTTCGTCCAGGAAGACGGTACCGCCGTCGGCGGTTTCGAACAGACCGCGCTTCTGCTGGCGGGCGTCGGTGAAGGCGCCGCGCTCGTGGCCGAACAGCTCGCTCTCCAGCAGTTGCTCCGGCAGCGCAGAGCACGTGATGTTCACAAACGGTTTCGCCGCGCGATCGCTGTTGTAGTGGATCGCCTTGGCGGCCAGGTCCTTGCCGGTGCCTGTCTCGCCGGTGAGCAGCACCGTGGACGCCGGACTGCCGGCGACGCGGCCGAGCAGCGTCTTGACGGCGGTCATGGCCGCGGAGTGCCCGATGATGGTCTCGAAGCTGTACGCCTTGGCCTGCGTGCTTCGCAGTGCCCGTACCTCGCTGCGCAGGCGGCTGGTCTCGAGCGCCTTCTCGACGCACAGCACCACCTCGTCGAGGTCGAACGGCTTGTTCAAATAGTCGTAGGCGCCATGACGCATCGCGTCCACGGCGTTCTCGACGGTGGAGAACGCCGTCATCAGGATCACCGGCGTGTCCGGCGCGGTCTCCTTGATCCGGCGCAGCACCGTCAGGCCGTCGCCATCCGGGAGCCGGAAGTCGAGCAGCACCAGATCGGCGCCGGCCGACTGGTCGACGCCGCCGGCCGCCGTGCCCGCCTCGGTCACCGTGTAGCCTTCGCGCGTGAAGCGCTCGCGCAGCGACCAGCGCACCAGGTCTTCGTCGTCAACGATGAGCAGAGTTGCCTTCGCCATGTCCCGGGTCCATCCTCGGAAATTTTCCCCAGCGTTGCGGAGAATCCCGCGTCACGAGCCCTCTAAAGGGCTCGTACGGGGATAGTTAGCAACTTCTGGACCCGGGGAGGATTTGGCGAAGCGGGGATTACGACGGCTTCTTGAGCGTCTCGATCAGCGCCTGCAGCATCTGGCTGTAGGCCTCGTCCTGGGTGACGTAAATCTTCGTGTACTCCTGCTCCGACAGCTTGGCCTTGCGCCAGTCGCCGTCGAAGGCGGTGGTCTTGCCGGTGGTGTCCACGGTGTCGAACGGCTGGTTCTTCTCGCGCCTGAACTGCAGCCCATTGGCGCCAAGATCGGAGATGAACACCCTTGACGCCTGATCCACGGCGCCGTTCAGCTCGACGTACAGATCCTTGTAGGACTTCTGGAGGATCAGGTACTTCATCCGGTCCGGCACGTTCGTCTTGGCGTTGACGACCACGAGCTGACTGCCCGGGAAGTACATCGCGGCTACGTACTCGTTGGCGCTGCGGCTTCCGGCCACGGCATCGAGCTTCATCGAATCGAGCAGCTTCACGAGCTCGGTGGCGAACGGCGCCGACTTCGACGCCGGGGCCTGCGCGGCAGCGAGGCCGGGACACAGCAAGAGCGCGGCGAGTGTCGACAACAAGAGACTTTTCTTCACGGGGCCGGTACCTCCCGCGAGGCTTGTAACAAACCCCGGTCCGGACGTCAATCCAATGCGGAGGGGAGGGGCGGAATGCCGAAGCGTGAACCTGCCGGTTCAGCCGATGAACAGGTCGTCGTGCGGTCCCGGGGCGTCTTTGTGTCGGGGCGCCTCGCGCGGCTCGCGGAAGCTCGCGATGATCGCCTTCAGGCCGCTCAGCAGGGCCAGACCGTCGCGGGCCGGCTGGAGAATCGTCTGCTGCACGGTGGCCGCCGTCTCCTCGACGCGCCGCGCCACGTTGGCCACCAGGGTATCGAGCCGGTCGACCTGCGCCGCCGCCTGCGCCGAGGCCCGGGCCGCCTCTTCGGACACCTTCTGCAGGTTGGCGATGATCGGCCGCACGTCACGCTCGAATCGGCCGGCCATCTCCCCTGCCCGCCGCGCCGCGCGGATCGCCGCCACGACGGCCGCCACCTGGATGGTCGCCATGACGATGACGCCGAACGCGATGAGGCCGAGATACACGTCGCTCATCAGAACAGGCTGACCTTGATGTTGAGGTACTTCTTCGGATCGGCCTTGATGGCGGCGATGAGCGAGCGCGCCTCGTCGAGCGTGCCGTTGAACTTCTCGTACATCGCCTTGTCGTTCAGGAGCAGCCCCATCGTGCCCTCCTTCTGCTGCAGCGACGCCGCCACTTTGTCGAACCGCTCGCTCATCGAGTTGATGCGATCGTAGAGCTCTTTCTCCGTGAACAGCTTGCCCATCGTGTTGTCGCCGCGGTTCATGCGTGCGGTCGCGGTATCGAGGTTGCCGGTCAACGACGTCAGCGACGTGGCCATCTTGTCGTCGTTCAGCAGCTTGCCCAGGCTCCCCTCGCCCGAGCGGATGCGCGCTGTGACCGCTTCGAGGTTCTGCAGCGATCCCTCGAGCGCCTTGGCCATCGCCGGGTCCTTGGTAAGGCGACCGATGCTGCCGTTGGGATTGCTCAGATTCCGCGCCACCTGTTCATACGCGATCAGCAGCTCATTGAGCTCGGTGTGAAGCGTGTCCTCGGTGAACAGATGCCCCATGGTCCCTTTGCCCGCGCGCAGATCTTTCACCAAGGCGCTGATCTGTTCGATGCCCTCCGACGCCTTGTCCGCGACGTTCGTGAACGACCCGACGGCCGGCCCGGAGCGCACGTAGCCCCACTCCGGCACCGGGGTGCCCTGGCTCGACGCCGTGATGTCCACCGCCGACTCGCCGAGCAGCGACACCGACCCGAGCGACGCCACCGACGACGAGGTGATGCGCGGCTGCATCTCCTTGCTCACCTCCATCAGCACCTCGACCCGATCGCCGATGAACTTCACTTCCTTCACCGAGCCCACCTCGACGCCGGCCACCCGCACCGGGGCGCCCGACTTCAGGCCGGCCACGTTGGCGAACACGGTCTTGAGGCCGAAGCGCTGCCAGAAGAAGCCGCCTTCCCCGCTGAGGAGGAAGATGAGCAGCCCGGCCATCACCAGGGCGACGATGGACACCAGGCCGATCTTCAGTTCGGCCCAGGCCAGAGAACGGGTGCGGGGCATGACTCGAATCCTCTAAGACAGAAACGATCGAATGTACGGATCGGCCGACGCGCGCAGCTCGGCGGCATTGCCTTCGAACGCCACCAGTCCTTCCTTCAGCATGATGAACTCCGCTTCGTCGGCCTTGGCGGCGTCGGCCGGCGCCACCACTATCTGGTCGCCATTGGCCTCAGTACCGCCGCGGCGCGCCCCGTGCGTGGCGACGAAAAACGCGTCGCGCAGCTGGTGCGTGACGACGATCGAGCTCACGCCCTCGAGATCCCGGAGCTTGACGATCTCCTCGTCCACGGTAATCGCCGTGATCGGGTCGAGACCCGTCGTGGCTTCATCGTACAGGAGGATCCCTGGTTTCGAGGCCATGGCCCGGGCAATCGCCACGCGGCGGCGTTGCCCGCCCGACAGCTCCGAGGTACGTCGATCGACATAGTCGTCCAGGCGCACGAAGCCCAGCACCTCTTCCACGCGCTGCCGGACGTCGTCGAGCGGCATGTCGGTGTCTTCGTAGAACTTGAAGCCGACGTTCTCCCCCACCGTCAGCGAATCGAAGAGCGCCCCTTCCTGGAACACCATTCCCAGGTCGCCGCGCATCTTCAGCAGCTCGGGCTCGGCCATCCGATCGACGCGCTCGCCGTGCACCAGCACTTCGCCGGCGTCGGGCTTCAGCAGCCCGAGAATCAGCTTCAGGATGGTCGACTTCCCAGATCCGCTGGCGCCGAGGATCAGTTTGGTGTGCCCGGGCAGCAGCGTGAAGCTCACGTCCCTCAGCACCACCTTGTCGTCGAACGCCAGCGACACATGGCGCAGCTCTACGTCGGGATGCTCGGCCATCAGTAGAGCAGGTCGATGAGCAGCTGCGTCACGAAGAGGTCCACCGCAATGACCGCGACCGACGCCGCCACCACGGCCTGGGTCGTGGAGCGGCCGACGCCCTGCGTGCCCCCGCTCGTCCGCATGCCGACATAGCAGCCGATGGTGACGATGGCGAAGCCGAGCACGAACGGCTTGATGAGCCCCATCCACGCGTCCTGCAGGTAGAGGCCGTCGGTCACCGACGTCCAATACAGGCTCGACGCCACGCGAAGCTGGAACACCGCGATGATCCAGCCACCGAGGATGCCGAGGGAGTCGGCGATGATCGTCAGGATCGGCGTCATGATGATGCCCGCGAGGACGCGCGGGACGACCAGCTTCCGGATCGGATCAGTGCCGAGCGCGCGCAGCGCGTTGATCTGATCGGTGACGACCATCGAGCCGAGCTCGGCGGCAATGCCCGAGCCGACGCGTCCGGCCAGCATCAGCCCGGTGAGCACCGGCCCGAGCTCCTTGACCATCGAGGCGCTCACCAGCCGGCCGACGAAAGGACGGGCGCCGAACTGGTCGAGCGTGATGCCCGTCTGAAGCGCCAGCACCGCGCCGGTGAAGAAGCCCGCGAGGACGACGACGGTGAGCGATCCGATGCCGATCTGGTCGAGCTGCTCGATCAGATCGTGCATGTAGAAGGGGCGAGAAAAGCTGCCCCGCGCGACGGCGAGCTGCAGGCGCACGTAGTCCTGCACCTCCTGCACCCCCGTCTTGAGTGTCTTGTCGACGAAGTCCAGCACGCGCTATCCGGCCGCCGGAAGGTCGCCCAGCCCGAGCTCGCCGGTGCGGAGTCCCTTGATGGTGTCGCGCAGCGAGGCGGCACGCTCGAAGTCGAGGTTGCGAGCCGCCGACTTCATTTCGGCTTCGAGCCGGCGGATCTCGGCATCGCGCTCCGCCATCGTGCGGAACGTCCGCCGGGCCTCGCGCGGTTCGGGCACCGCGCCGTAGTCGCGTTCGTAGACGCTCGACAGCACGTCGTCGATGTCGCGCACGACCGACTCCGGTGTGATGCCGTGCTCGACGTTGTAGGCCTCCTGCCGGGTCCGGCGCCGTTCCGTCTCTGCCAGTGCCGCCTTCATGGATGCTGTCATCGTATCCGCATACATGATGACCCGGCCGTTCACGTTCCGCGCCGCGCGGCCCGAGGTCTGGATGAGCGAGCCCGCCGAGCGCAGAAATCCTTCCTTGTCGGCGTCGAGAATGGCGACCAGCGACACCTCCGGCAGGTCGAGCCCCTCGCGCAGGAGGTTGATGCCGACTAGGACGTCGAAGACCCCGCGCCGCAGATCCCGCAGGATTTCCACCCGCTCGAGCGTCTCGATGTCGGAGTGCAGGTAGCGAACCTTCACCCCGAGCTCCTGGTAGTAGGTCGTCAGGTCTTCCGCCATCCGCTTGGTCAGCGTGGTCACGAGGACGCGCTCGCGGCGCTCGGCCCGCAGGCGGATCTCCTGGAGCAGATCGTCCACCTGCCCTTTGACCGGCCGAATCTCGATCGGCGGGTCCTTCAGACCGGTCGGCCGGATCACCTGCTCGACGACGACGCCCTGCGACTTCGACAGCTCATACGGCCCAGGAGTGGCCGACACGAACACGATCTGCGGCGCCCGTGCCTCCCATTCCTCGAAGTTGAGCGGGCGGTTGTCGAGCGCCGACGGCAGACGGAAGCCGTACGACACGAGCACTTCCTTGCGCGACCGGTCGCCGAAGAACATGCCACGAATCTGCGGCACCGTCTGGTGGCTCTCGTCCACGATCAGGAGGGCATCGTCCGGGAGGTAGTCGAACAGCGTCGGCGGCGGTTCTCCGGGCGCGCGGCCCGTCAAGTGCCGCGAGTAGTTCTCGATGCCGTGGCAGTAGCCGATCTCGCGCATCATCTCGAGGTCGAACATCGTGCGCTGGTGCAGGCGCTGGGCCTCGAGGAGCTTTCCTTCCGACTCGAGATCGCCGCGGCGCTGAGCGAGCTCGGCTTTGATCCCCTCGACGGCCTGGCGTGTACGGTCCCTCGATGCCACGAAGTGCGACTTGGGGAACACCGACACCTTCTCGATGCGCCGCAGCACCTTGCCGGTGAGCGGGTCGAACCAGGCCAGCTCGTCCACCTCGTCGCCGAACAGGCCGATCCGGAGGGCGTGCTCCTCGTACGAGGGCACCACCTCCACGATGTCGCCGCGCACGCGGAAGGTGCCGCGGCCGAACTCCACGTCGTTGCGCTCGTACTGGATCTCCACCAGCTTGCGCAGGATGTCGTCACGCTCGATGCGCTGCCCCTTCTCGAGCGGCAGCACCATGCCGTAGTACGCCTCGGGGGAACCCAGGCCGTAGATGCACGAGACGCTCGCCACGATGATGACGTCGCGGCGCTCGAAGAGCGAACGGGTGGCCGACAGCCGCATCCGGTCGATCTCGTCGTTCACCGTGGCCTCCTTCTCGATGTACGAGTCGGTGGCCGGCACGTAGGCCTCGGGCTGATAGTAGTCGTAGTAGCTGACGAAGTACTCGACGGCGTTCTCGGGGAAAAAGCGCCGGAACTCCTGGAACAGCTGCGCGGCCAGCGTCTTGTTGTGCGCCATCACCAGCGTCGGGCGGTTCACCTCGGCCACCACCTGCGCCATGGTGAACGTCTTCCCCGAACCGGTGACGCCCAGCAGCACCTGGTGCGGGTCGCCGCGCCGCAGCCCGGCGATGAGCTCCGGTATGGCATGCACCTGGTCGCCGCGAACCGTGAAGTCGCTGACCAGCTTGAATCGTTCTTCGGTCGTGGGCATAGACGGCGTGGCCCGTCCGGTTCAGGCCAAACCTGAAGTCTACAGTACGTAGAGGCGGACCTCTACGGACGGACGAGGGGAGCGAAGTAGCCCTTGCGGACCAGCACGCGCAGGTCGCGCGCGCGCGCGGCCCCGGCGCGCGCCACCTTCACTTCGAGGCGGCGCCAGCGACCGTCACGAGCGGGGTTGGTGGAGATGTAGCCAAGCGTGTACTGCGCGCGGATGCCGGCCACGACCCGATCGTAGGCGAGCTCGATGTCCTTCATCGACTGCGGAAAGATCGCTTCGCCGCCGGTCTCCTCGGCCAGCTGCGTGAGGCGCAGCCGCTGTTCGGCGCGAATCGCGGTCGGCTGATTGTCCAGGAACCCGACCGAGTAGACCGTCACGTCGGTGGCCCGCAGCAGGTTCATGATGTCTTTGAACGGGATCGCGCTGCGCGTATCCCCGCCATCCGTGAACACCACGAGCACCGTACGCCCCTCGGCGCCGGCGGCGCCGTCCAGATAGACGCCGAGCGCGTCGTAGAACGCCGTGTCGCCTCCCAGCTTCCGGGATCGAATGCGCTCCACCATCCGCGGGAAATCCTGCTGCGTGTAGCGGGCCACGCGGACCTCGGCGTCGAAGTCCACGAGCGTCATGTCCACGGCGTCCTGAAGCGTGTTGAGAAAGCGCACCGCCGCTTTGCGCGCCAGATCGATGTCGGCGCCCATGCTGCCGCTGGTGTCGAGCAGAAGGCCGATGTGGGTCTGGACCGCTCCGTGCTCCTGGTCGCCGCGCGCGAAATAGGTGATGGTCTGAGTCCGCCCGTCCTCGACCACCGTGAAGTTGGCCTGGTCCAAATCCGTAATCGGGGCGCCGGACCGGTCGCGCACGGTCACGCCCACCTTCACCGCGGCGGTTTCTGCCCGGAAAACCGGCTGCTGCCGCGCAGCGAGACTGGCGGCCCCAACGGCCGCAAGCGCCACTCCGAGCCACCACGCCTGCGAGGCGCGCATGCGCGGATCCTACATCGCAGCAACAGGGGCGTATAATCGTAGAGTTTTCCCTATGCGCAGGGTGTCATACGAGGCGCCGGCACGATGAGGTGTCTCGCCGTTTGCCAGACCGAGTTGGCCATCAGGATGCTCGACGAAATCCTGCTGCCCAGCTTCGAGATGGATTTCATCGTCGAGCGAAAGCCGCTGGCCAAGCGGCTGCACGACAGCGGTCTCAGCGTCTCGGCGGGCGACCCGCGGCGCACCGATACCTACCTCAAGGCCGACCTCACCCCAGGCACCTGCGTCGTCGTCGAAGACGACGGCCGACACAGCCTCAAGAAGATCATCGAAGCCATCTTCAACGCCGGCGCCACGCTGGTCTACGTGCTCGGTGTCGGCGCCGCCCATACGCGGGAACGCGAAGACGAGCTCAAGGCGCAGTTCCCCGAGCTGAACTACATCGCGCTCTCGGAACTCTTCGGCGGCCCGCTCCTCACCGAGTTCAGCCGCTCGCTGACGCGCCTCAAGGTGCAGCAGTACCAGCGCTTCTTCAGCGACGCCGATCGGGTGCTGATCCTGATGCACAACGATCCGGACCCCGACGCCATGGCCAGCGGCCTGGCGCTGCGCACGGTGCTCAAGCGGACCAAGCAGACCGCCGTGCTCGGGGCCATCCATGGCGTGACCCGGCCCGAGAACCAGCGGATGGCCAACATGCTCGAGATCCACATCGAGCCGATCACCCCGGAGACGGTCAGTAACTTCGACCGGGTGGCCATGGTGGACGTGCAGCCGCACTACTTTTCCGGCGCCATCGACCGCGTGGACCTGGTGATCGATCACCATCCCGAGCAGACCGGCTACACCGCCGTCTACAAGGACATCCGCGCCGACTACGGCTCGACGTCCACGATCCTCACCGAGCACCTCCGCGCCGTGGACGCCAACATCTCGGAGCGCACCGCCACGGCGATGCTCTACGCGATCAAGTCGGACACGCTGTTCTTCAACCGCCACACCAACCGCGTGGACATCGAGGCGTTCTCCTACCTCTACCCGCTCTCCGACGCGGCGATGATCCGCAAGATGGAGGGGGCCGAGATCACGGTCGAGCGGCTCGACTACGTGGTGAAGGCGCGCGAGCAGGGCAAGCTGCAGGACAAGGTGTTCTGCGCCTTCCTCGGCGTGCTGCCGCGCGAGGACTTCATCCCCTACGTGGCCGACTTCTTCCTGCAGCTCGAAGACGTCGAGTGGACGATCGTCGCCGGCATCGTCCACGATTCGCTGGTGATGTCGGTGCGCAACCTGGGCTACTCGAAGAATGCCGGCGAGTTCGTCCGCAAGTA
>Ga0070673_100002282_pt1 | contig 11632 bp, 8 predicted proteins | sample KBSM23metaG_FD_65342 | JGI IMG/M metagenome (GOLD analysis project Ga0070673, IMG submission 65342) | Miscanthus rhizosphere microbial communities from Kellogg Biological Station, Michigan, USA - KBS M2-3 metaG | ecosystem: Host-associated > Plants > Roots > Rhizosphere > Soil ...
GTCGTTTCAGGCGAAGACGGCGCTAAGCGGTTTTGGGCAAACGCATTTGCCAAGTGGACCGTGCCGTGGAGACGCTGTTCCGCGGTCCATACCTTCGGCTGATGCCAGTCCAATGGAACGGTGAAAAATTCAGTTGGGAGCCCGTTCAATTCACAAAACACTTTCATGACCTGCGAAGGGCTGAGTCCCGTCACCTGTCCATGGGCTTCCTCATAGGTCGTGCCACGACTGAGAACGACAGCCTGAATCCGGGCATACAGATCCGGAGCGTGCAACGCGAGCGTCAATTCGTCAATTGTATGGAGCAGGGCTCGGGTAAATCCCTCCTCGCTGTCGGGAAGATTTTGAGCACATCGAAATTGATCGGCATGATGAGCAGCCAGCATCGCCCTGGTGAGGAGGTGCTTTAAATGGATGCTCTTGGGTAGACGTTTTTCTGCGACATCGGCGACCTCCGCCGCGATCGCCAGACCGCGAATGGCATTATATCCGACGATGAGAATGGCTCGAGTGACCGATGTAATCGGGTTGGGGCCGGCCTTGAGCTTATTCGCGGCATGCAGCACGATCGCCGTAAAGCCTTGGTCTTGAAGAATGACATTCGCGAGATCTGCGATGCTCGTCTGTGTCGTAAGGTATTGAATCCGCCGCAGGGTCTCACCCAGAATCGGATAGGAACGGTGCATGACCTCAGCGCGCAGATGTACAAGCAGCGCCGACCCGGTGGGAGAGTGGACCCTCATCAGAGGACGCACCCCTGCGGCGCGACGGATCGAGTCATAAAACTCCTTCGATAGAACTTCGCCTATTAGGATCACTACATATAACAAAGTAGAGGAAGTCGGTAGAGCCGGATGGAGGCAGGGGCTGCGAAAGAGTGCCCTAGCCCTCTGTCACCGCTCGCGAGCAGGCTGGAGGCGGTGCACGATTTCTGCGCCAAATAGGAACAACAAGGCAGAATAATAAGTCCAGAGGAGGAAGAGGACGACAAACAGAAGTGAACCGTAAAGGCGACTATAGATTGCGACGGTCGTCACATAGTTGCTGAATAGATGTTTCGCCATTTCCCAGAGAATCGCCAGAATCAGACCACCGACCAAGGCATGACGCCACGGGGGCCGTCGTTGAGGGAGATAGCGATAGAGTCCCGCTACGGCGATGAGCACGACTCCGAAGGGAAGCAGATACGAAAGAAGAAATTGATAGGCAATCACCGCTGCAAGATCGAGCTTTCCCATTCGTGGAGCATAGTACACGATGAACCCCAAGACCTGTGTCACGAGGTAGGACAGAACCAGCAAGATGCCGACCAATGCGACCAAGGCGGCCGAGAGAGCGGCGGACAAAAGAGGGTGACGCTTGCGCGGCGTTCCAAACACGACATTGACGACATAATCCATTTCATAAAACACCTGCATGCCGAACCAGATCGCCGTCACGACGATGACCCACCGGACCGCATCGATGCCGGCCACGCGCTTGATCTCTTCGGCGAGATCGGGGCCTAGCGCCGGCAGAAACGCATTGAGAAAGTTCAGCATCATCTCGTGTCCCACCGGCTGCCGCAGCACGGCGCTCATGGCATACAAGACGACAAAGATCACGGGGAAAAAAGACAGGAGGGAAAAGAACGCCAGTGAGGCGGCAAGACTCGCGCAGCCGTGGTCCCGAAAATCGGCGGCGGCTCCACGGAGCAGTCGGAGAATGGCCATCACGTCAGCGAACGTTTCTCCATGGTACCGCTCTCATCAAACTATTTCAGGAGAAGCACCGATTGTGAGGACAATGAGACCAGTACATTAGGAAAGAGGCCCAAGAGCACCACGCCGGCCAGTGCGCACGCCAAGACCACCGCGATGGCCGGCGACGTCGCAAAGCGTGTAGCCGGTCCCACGGATTGCGGTTCCCGCATGTACATCACCATGACGACTCGCAGGTAGAAATAGGCCGAGATGGCAGTCAGCACAACGGCAACGATAGCAAGCCACGTGAGTCCGGCCTTGATCGCGGCCATGAACAGATAGAATTTCCCGATGAAGCCCGCGGTCGGGGGTATGCCCGCCAGCGAGACCATGAAGACCAACATCAATAAGGCGGCAACCGGGTGCCGTTTGGAGAGACCCGCGAAGTCTTCGATCTCATCCCCTTCCACGCCTTGTTTACGCACCATGGCCACGACAGCAAAGGCGCCCAAGGTCATGAAAGCGTATACCGCTAAATACAACATGACGCTCGACAGGCCCAGCGTCCGCACGCTCGTCTCGGCGTCCGGATGTCCGGCCACCACGACACCGATCAACGCATACCCGGCATGCGCGATACTGGAATAGGCCAACATGCGCTTGATATTCGTTTGAACGATGGCCACCACGTTCCCCAACACCAGCGTGGCGACACAGAGCGCAAGAAAGAGCCCTTCCCAATGAGGTTTGAGCCCTCCCAGCCCTTCCAAAAACACCCGCATGAACGCGGCGAAGCTGGCGACCTTTGACGCCACCGCCATGAACGCGGTGACGGACGTGGGCGACCCTTCGTATACGTCGGGCGTCCACATGTGAAACGGCACGACCGCAATCTTAAAACCGAACCCCACGACGAGCAGGGCCATCGCCAAGATCATCGCCGGGTCGTTCAACCCATTGGTGGACGTGGCCACGGCAATGGCGGACAATCTCGTGCTGCCGGTCAGGCCGAAGAGAAGCGAGATTCCATACAGCAGAATGCCGGACGAAAACGAGCCCAGCACAAAATATTTGGCCGACGCCTCCAACGAGCGGGATTCCACCCGCCTGAATCCGGCAAGGACGTATAAAGCCAGGGACATGAGTTCAAGGCCCAGATAAATGGTCAGCAGATCCGCCGCCGACACCATCACCATCATCCCGACCAGCGACAGCAGGAGAAAGCCATAGTACTCCGCCAAGTGAATGCGCTCTTCCCTGAGATACGACAGGGATAAGAGAATCGTGAGCCCACTGCCCCCGTAGAGCAAGAGCTTCCAAAAGCAGGCATACGGATCGATGATAACGAGATCGCTGAATGCCAAGACCACTCCACCCATCTGCGACGCCGTGACCCCGATGCAAACAACGAGCGCCCCGAGAGCGAGCCACGCCAACCAGTCTTTCTTGTCGAGGGGCGTAATGGGGTCGAGGGCGAGGACCAGGCAAGCCGCACCAATCACGATCAACTCAGGAAGAATGGCCAGAAGATCGCCGACGGGTAACGTCATGGGGCTCCTGTCGATCCGACGGCATGCAGCAATGACCCGGAGGTCAGCCGCGAGTCTTCCTCCCGTGATTTTTCTGCCGCAAGCCGTCCACTCTTCTCATGATCAAGTCGCTGGACCAAACGATTCACGGTCGAATGCATTGGCGCCAGTAGCGGCGAGGGATAGACCCCGATCCAAAACACCAGTACGAACAGAGGGATGAGCATGGCCATCTCACGTCCATTCAAATCCGTGAGATGAGCAATCTGATGTTTGGCCGGTACTCCGAATGCGACCCGCTGCACCATCCAGAGCATATAGGCCGCCGCCAGTATGATGCCCAGCGAGGCCAGGACAGCCGCCAACCGGTTCCAAAAAAACGTGCCGACCAAGACCAGAAATTCTCCGACAAAGCTATTGGTGCCAGGCAGGCCGAGCGAGGACAGCGCAAAGATGACGAGGAACGTGGCATAACGCGGCATCGGGCCGGCCAATCCGGTGTTATCCATGATCAGGCGACTGTGGGTCCGTTCGTAAATCGCGCCCACGCACAGGAAGAGCGCGCCGGTCGTGATGCCGTGGTTGACCATCTGCACGAGCGCACCTTCGATCCCCTGTTCGTTTAACGCAAAGATCCCCAGGGTGACAAAGCCCATGTGGCTGACGCTCGAATAGGCAATCAGCTTTTTCAGATCGCTTTGGGCCAATGCCATGTAGGCGCCATACAGAATCGCCACGATCGACAGCGCGATCATCATCGGCGTAAAGGTCGCCGTGGCGTCTGGAAGCAAGGGCAAGGTGAAACGCAGAAATCCATACGCGCCCATTTTCAACAGAACGCTGGCCAGCACCACGCTCCCGGCCGTGGGGGCCTCTACATGCGCATCGGGCAACCAGGTGTGGAACGGAAACATCGGCACTTTGACGGCAAAGGCAATAAAGAACGCCCAGAAAAGCCAGGGCTGCAGCGAGGCGGCATACTCCACCTTGCTGAGGAGCTGAATGTCGAACGTTTGACCGCCTTGAAAAAAGAGCACGATGATCGCCACCAGCAAGAGCACGCTTCCGGCCAACGTGTAGAGGAAAAACTTGATCGCTGCATACAGACGATTCTGACCTCCCCACACGCCGATGAGCAGATACATGGGAATCAACATCACTTCCCAGAACACATAGAACAGGACGAAGTCCAAGGCCGCGAAGACTCCGACCATGGCGGTTTCCATGATCAGCAGGCAGGCCATGAACTCCCGAATGCGCGTCCCGATGGCGCGCCACGATGCCAAGACGCACAGCGGCATGAGAAAGGTCGTCATGAGCACCAACGGCAGACTGATGCCGTCCAAGCCGACGCTGTAGCTGATCGGCGGAGAACTGATCCAGTCCATCCGTTCGGCAAATTGCATTTGAGCCCGATGCGGATCGAAGTGCATCCAGAGTGGGAGTGACAACAGAAACGTGGTGATCGTCACAGTGAGCGCAATGATCCGAGCAGCCGTCTCACGCGCTGCGAAGAGAAGCGCCGCGCCGATCAGCGGTAGGAAAATTACGAGGCTAAGCACGTCGATGCTCCCCGGATCGAACGTGGCCTAGGAACAATGTCAACTGTGATCCTTCTTGCGATCATCTAAAAGAGCAGATACGCCGTCAAAATCAAGACGGCCCCCAAGGTCATCCCGAGCGCATAATGTTGCGTCTGCCCGCTCTGGAAGAGTCTCATAAACCAACCCCACCATGCGATCGCCCGCGCCACTCCATTCACGGCGCCGTCGATGATGCCCACGTCGATTTTCGCCCACATACGGTCGGCCAATTGAAACGTCGGACGCACGATGACGCGATCATACATTTCATCCACATACCATTTATGGAACGACAGGTCATACAGCGGCCGCCACTGAGCGGCGAGGCGGTCGGCAATTCCCGGGGATCGCACGTAGAAAACGTACGCGACGGCGATTCCGACGAGCCCCAGCACGGTGGCGGCTGCCATGATGACTAGCGATGCGGAGCCGTGATGGGCTTCGCCGTCCCCAAAGACCGGGGCGAGAAATTGGGGAATGCCGACGTAGCCGGCCGCGATGCTGAGCAACGCCAGGACGAGGAGCGGCATCGTCATGGTCGACGAAGGCTCGCGAATGTGACCCGCGTGGTGGGGATCGACTCGCGAGCGCCCCCAAAACGCGACAAAGACAAGACGGAAACTGTAGAAGGCGGTCAACCCGGCCGTCAAGAGACCGAGTATCGCCAAAACTTTGCCGAATGATCCGCTAGACCACGCGCCGACGAGAATCTCATCCTTGCTGAAAAATCCGCTTGTGAAGGGAAAGCCCGCCAAAGCGAGCGATCCGATGACCATGGTCCAATACGTGATCGGCAGTTTATCTTTCAGCCCTCCCATGCGGCGGATGTCCTGTTCATGATGGAGAGCAATGATGACCGAACCAGAGGCCAGAAAGAGCAGCGCCTTGAACGCGCCATGCGTCAGCAGATGATACATACCGGCCGTATAGGCCCCCAACCCGCACGCCATCACCATGTAGCCAAGTTGGCTGACGGTAGAATACGCGACAATCCGTTTGATGTCGTTTTGCGATAGCGCAATGCTGGCGCCGAGCAACATCGTCAGGGCTCCCGTGGCGGCGACGATATCCATGGCCACGGGCGACAGATTGTACAGCGGTGCCAGCCGAGCGACCATAAAGACTCCGGCCGTGACCATCGTCGCGGCGTGAATCAACGCAGAGATCGGCGTGGGGCCTTCCATCGCATCGGGCAACCAGACGTGAAGCGGGAATTGCGCCGACTTGCCGATCGCGCCGATAAAGAGCAACACGCATATCAGGGTTAGCGTCGAGACCTGCCATGTACCGCCGACCGGCGCGAATAGATTGGTCGTCGCGCCGGCAAAATCGGCGGCCTGCGCAAAGACATGGCGATAGTCGAGCGTGCCGAACGTGAACAGCACGAGCAGCAGACCTAGCAGAAAACCGAAATCCCCGACTCGATTGACAAGAAACGCTTTCGTCGCAGCCGAACGAGCCGTATCCCGTTCATACCAGTGACCGATCAATAGATACGAACACAACCCGACCGCTTCCCAAAAGACGAACAGTTGAAGAAAGTTGTCGGCCATGACGAGCATGAGCATCGAAAATGTAAACAGGGCGATATAGGCAAAGAAACGCGCATACCCCTTGTCGCCGCGCATGTATCCGATCGTATAGATGTGCACCAATGAGCTGACCGTCGTGACGAGGACGAGCATGGCTGCGGTCAGGGGGTCGACATAGAGTCCCAGCTCGATGGTGAGGTCGCCAGACGTCATCCATGTGTACAAAGGAATGGCGGCGTTTTTCCCGCCGGCGGCTTCCAGTAGGGCAAGTATGGATAAAAGCAACGACCCCAGGACGGCCGGAACGGCGATCAGATGTGCCCGAGATTTGATCCAATGCCCTCCCAGGCCGACGACGAGAAATGCCAGAAAGGGAAGAAGGGGAATCAATTTGTAGAAGACGGCATCCATCAGATGTGGCAACTCACCATTTCAAAAGCTGAAACTCGTCGACACTGATGCTGGCCTTACTTCGATAGAGCGCAATTATGATCGCTAACCCGACGGCCACTTCTGCGGCGGCGACCGTGAGCGCAAAAAACACAAAGACCTGTCCGGCCACATTCCCCAAATAGTATGAAAATGCCACGAAATTGATATTCGTCGCATTCAACATGAGTTCGATCGAGAGGAGAATAATGATGATGTTGCGGCGGATCAGCACGCCTACGAGGCCTGTCGTGAAAACGATGGCGCTGAGGACGACGTAATAGCTTACTGGAACCATGGTCTCGTTATTCGTCCCGTGTTCAACGTGGTACGCTCTCGAAAAGATCGCGCTTGGCCAGAATGATGGCCCCGATCATAGCCACGAGCAAAATCAGCGACGCCACCTCAAATGGAAAGAGATAGGTCGAGTAGAGGGCATCTCCAATCGCTTCGGTATTCCCCTCGATCGCCGGCAGGCCATCCGACATCGCCAGACCGGCCGTGGCCGTCTCTTTCGAGAAGCTTTGTTGCACGGTCAGGAGCAGCACCTCGGTAAGAATCGTCACGCCCAGAAGCGCCCCCAGTGCGTATTGCGAGTGGTAACGTTCTTCCCGTTTGACGTTCAAGAGCATGACGACGAAAAGATAGAGCACTAGAATGGCGCCCGCGTACACGATGATCTGCACCGCCGCCAAAAACTCGGCGTGAAGCGTGATGTAGAGACCCGCGACGTGAAAAAACATGATAAGGAGGGCCAGCACGCTGTACACGGGATTGCGCAATGCGACCACCAGGATGGAGGTCACGACGATCACGCCGGCAAAGTAAGAGAAGAAAAGCGTCGCCACACTAAGATGCTTTCTGGGGAAGTGTTTTATAGGCGACGTTGAAGAAGGCGACGTTAGGATGCTGCATCTCCAGCCTTTTTTCACGGACTGGATAGGATCGATCGCCGATCGCCAGCAATTGCTCCTTGTTTAAATGGAGCTGACGCTTGTCATAGACGGACCACTCGAATTCGCGCGTCATACCCAACGCATCCACCGGGCAAGCCTGCACGCACAGGCCGCAAAAGAGGCAGCGGGTCATATCCATGTAATATTCTTTGGAGTACCGCTTCGTCGGCTCGCCGGGGACTTCGGCGCTGACGACGCGAATCACGCGCGACGGGCAGGCGGCCTCGCACAGATCGCAGCCGACGCATTTTTCAGTCCCGTCGTCGTACCGAAGAAGCGCCAACATGCCGCGATACCCGGATGGTAACGTGCGCTTCTCATGCGGATACTGCACCGTGATCGGCTTGTAATGCAGGAGGTGCATGAGCGTGGCCCGCATGCCCACGAGGATTTCGTAGAAGATAATCGTCTTCAGCCAAGCTTTAAATTTACTCATAGTGTGATCAAGTTATCGTCATACCGTGAGTCACGGCTTTCCCGTTGTGAATAAATAGGCCGCAATCGATGTCAACAAAATATTTCCCAGGGCGATCGGCAACATGACCTTCCATCCGAATCGCATCAATTGATCGTACCGCAACCGAGGGAGCGTGGCCCGTATCCAAAAGAACAGGAACAGGAAGAAATACACCTTCACCGTAAACCAAAAGATGCCCGACAGCCAGGCCAAATTCGCAAGAGAGCCGTTGAACTGCAGGAAAGGAGCGGGCGCGTTCCAACCGCCCAGAAACAAAATGGCGGCGATGCATGACACGAGAACCATATTGGCGTATTCCGCAATGAAAAAGAAGGCGAACCGCATACCGCTGTATTCGGTAAAGAATCCGGCCACGAGTTCGCTTTCGGCTTCAGGCAAGTCGAACGGCAAGCGATTGGTTTCCGCGACCGACGAAATGACATAGACGACGAACGCGAAGATTTGCGGAAAGGGCAGGGCGATGACAAACCAATTCCAAAACCAGCCGCTCTGGGCTTCCGTTATCTTGACCAAGCTCAGCGATCCGGACAGAAGCAGCACTCCGACAATCGCCAATCCGACGTTGAGTTCGTAACTGATAATCTGAGCCGCAGACCGCAGGCCGCCGAGGAGCGAATACTTACTATTCGACGCCCATCCGCCGAGAATAATGCCGTACGCGCCGATGGACGTAAATGCGAGGATATAAAGGATACCGATGTTAATGTCGCTGATGACGAACGGCTTGAATGCGATGCCGAACATTTCCACCGTATCGTTCGGTCCGAACGGGATCACGGCGAATCCGATCAGCGCCGGCACCAGCGCAAGGATCGGCGCCAAGCTGAACAGAAATTTATTTGCGCCTGCCGGGACGATATCTTCCTTGAAGAAGAGTTTCAGGCCATCGGCGATGGGCTGCAAAATTCCATAGGGCCCGACCTCCATTGGTCCCATTCGATCCTGCATCCAGCCCAAGACTTTGCGTTCGGCAAGCGTCAGAATCATCACGGTCAACATGACCACGCCCATCACCGCGGCGATTTGCACCAGCGAGATCGCCGCTCTCAACCCAAGTTCAGTCATCGCATTCGCTCCAGTTCCACGTCCTTCAATGGTTCGATCTCCACTCGCGCCGATCGGTAATAGGGTACGCCGGTGCCATTGTCTATCGTGAGCGGCATCAAGACCCGCGCCTGCTCGTCGAAATGCTCGGGGTACGTCGCCAATCCCTCCGGCAGCCGATCGCGCAACGTGACGGTCGTGATCATTTCTCCTCGCTCATTGGCCACGCGCACGGGATCGCCCTCGCCCAGGCTCCATCTCTCCGCGTCGAGCGGATTGAGCGCCAGCTTGCCCGTCGCTTCCACTTGCAGCAATCCTTTCGCGCGCGTCGAAAATTTCCCCGAGTGAAAGAGGCTTTGTGTCAGAACCAGGGCCAGAGTCTTTGCCCCGCCCTTGCCTTTCACATCGACTTCACGCGTGTGCAGGCGATATCGTTGCAGCACGTCTTCCGCATACCCGCGTTCCAGGTATTGCGCCACCGCATCGGCATCGGGACGGGGTGGAGTCGGTACGGGACCTAAGAGCGCATAACCGGGAATGACGGATCGTATTTCTTTGAAAATCTCCTTCGCATCTCCATACTCGATGGGATAGCCCATCAAGACGGACAGCGTCGAGAGAATCTCCCAGTCCGGACGGCTCTCTCCGATCGGATCGATGGCCGTTCTCACCGGCTGGACCAACCCCTCGGTGTTGGTGAAGGTGCCGTCCTTTTCGGCATAGGAGGTCGCCGGCAATACCACGTGGGCCAAGGCTGCGGTCTCGGTCAAAAATAACTCCTGACACACGAGAAACTCGCAACGCGCCAATGCTTCCTTCGCACCCGACGAGGGCGGCAGCGTTCCTACGGGATTTTCACCAACCACATATAACGCCTTAATGGCGCCCGTCTTCGCGCCGTCAAGAATTCCGGTCAATGTTCGGCCGACGGCTTGGGGTATCTCTTCTTTCCAATGGGACATCAGCCGCTCGCGCGCTTGCCGATCGGTCAGGTCACGAGGGCCTGGAAAGAATTCGGCCATTGCCCCCATTTCCACCGCACCCTGGTCGTTGTTTTCCTCGGCCAACGGCGCCAATCCGCACCCAGGACGGCCATGATGACCCGTCAGCAGCAAGAGGTCCAGCAGATTGGTCGTGATCTCAGGCCCACCGGGATGACGAAGCACGCCTTGTCCCACCACGACGACGGCTCGCTTCGCTTTCGCAAAGACGCGTGCCGCCTCTCGCCACGCAGCCGAGGTGGCGCCGGTGGTCGCTTCGATCGAGCCCCAAGAAATCGCCTGAAGCGCCTCGGTAATAGCCTGCACATAGCTCGAGGCGCGCCGAGACAAATCGGCATCGATCAGACCTTCTTCGATCACCGCCTTGATCAAACTCAGCACCATCGTGCCGAACTGATCGGGATGGCCTGGAAAATCGTGCGTCGAGAGATTGGCGATGTTGCTGATTTTCCCAACCGCGGGAACGAGCGCTTCGATCGTCAACAGCGCAGCCCCATGTTTTTTCACCGCCTCTTTGATCTTGAGGCCGGTAATCGGGTTGGTTTCCGTGACATTCGTCCCTACCAATAATAAGGCATCGGCGGCGCTCAGATCTTCAAACGTCACGGTCCACCGATGGGTCCCTTGCACGCGCCGGAGCGCATGCACGCCATTGATTTGCCCATACCGCGCGCTGCTGTCGATATTATTTGTGCCGATGACCAGGCGCATGAATTTTTGGAACACGTACAGATCTTCATTGGTACAACGGGACGTGATGAGACCGGCAAATGCGCCGGGGCCATGTTTCAGTTTGAGATTGATGCAGGTTTCCGCCACATATTCGAGCGCCTCTTCCCACGTCGCCGGCACAAGAGTTCCGTTCCGGCGCACGAGCGGCTGAGTGATGCGATCCGGATGCGTACTGACGTGATAGCCGAAAAATCCGCGCGGGCACAAATCGCCGTCGTTGCGGCCCGCCCCATATTCGGAATTGACCTCGATGGGCTGATTCGCCTTCGTCTGAATGGTAATGCGGCACCCGTCGCCGCAATAGGTGCAGATCGTATCGGCGCGCTTAAGCATCCATGGACGAAATTCGTACATCGACAGCCGGCTGGTAATGGCGCCCACCGGGCAAATCTGCACACAACCGCCGCAGAACTCGCACTCCAATTCGTGGCTTCCGAAGTGTTTGATCTCGGTCATCGTTCCGCGGCCGACCGGCGCCAAGGCCTTGACGTCCATGACTTCATCGCAGTAACGCACGCACCGCAGACACTGCACGCAGCGGTTCATCTCTTTTTCGATCAGCGGGCTGAAATATTCTTTTTGAAAGACGCGCTTGATTTCGACGAATCGGCTCGTGGTGGGAGTATATTCATGAGAAAAATCTTGCAGATCGCAGCGGCCGCCTTG
>Ga0070673_100002283_pt1 | contig 11629 bp, 11 predicted proteins | sample KBSM23metaG_FD_65342 | JGI IMG/M metagenome (GOLD analysis project Ga0070673, IMG submission 65342) | Miscanthus rhizosphere microbial communities from Kellogg Biological Station, Michigan, USA - KBS M2-3 metaG | ecosystem: Host-associated > Plants > Roots > Rhizosphere > Soil ...
CCAGGCGGGTGCGGCGGCCGGGCTGCCGCCTGAACTCGCGACGCGGCTGGCGAGGGGAACGGTCGCCGGCTCGGGCGAGTTGTTGCATCAGTCCACACTCGATCCGGCGGCGCTGCGCGAGAATGTCACTTCGCCCGGCGGCACCACTGCTGCCGCCCTTGAGGTGCTGATGGGCCGGAACGGCGTCGCGCGGCTGATGAACGAAGCTGTCCGAGCGGCGACCGAACGTTCACGGGCGCTTGCGGGCTAAAGCCGCGGCGCCGTTGCCTTGCACCAGGGAGCCGCGGGTCTACACTGGGGTTATCATGGGGAGTTCTCGTCGCGACTTGCTTGTCGAGGAGTTTAGCCATGGCCCGTAAACCGGCACGTAAGTCGGCCCGTCCCGCCGCTACCCAAGAGTCGTCAGAGTCATCAGCGTCATCCACGCCGGCCCGGAGCCGCGACAAAGTCGTCGCTGCGTTTCTTGAGCTATTGGCCGAACGGCCTTTCGAGGAGATCGGACTTTCCGATATCGCGGCGCGCGCCGGCGTATCGCTCGCGCAATTGCGCGACGAGTTCGCGTCGACGCTCGCGATCCTGGCTGCGCATATCAAGGCGACCGACCGCGCCGTGCTCGCGGCCGATCTGAGCGACATGGATGAGGAGCCCCCGCGCGAGCGGCTGTTCGATGTGCTGATGCGCCGGCTCGAAGTGCTGGCGCCACATCGCGAGGCGGTACGCTCGCTGCTGCGCTCCGCCCGGCGCAATCCGCCGCTGGCGTTCGCCCTCAACGGGCTCGCGACCCGCTCGCAGCAATGGATGCTCACCGCCGCCGGCATCGAGGCGTCGGGTCCGCGCGGCGCCTTGCGCGCCCAAGGGCTCACCGTGCTGTTCGGTTCCGTGCTGCGCACCTGGGTCCATGACGACGACCCCGGGCTTGCGCGTACCATGGCGGCGCTCGACCGCGCGCTCGCGCGCGGGCAGCGCGTCGCCGGCTTCGTCGACGATCTCCTTCGGATTCCCGAGCGCCTGTGCCGGCTGCGGCCGCGTCGTCGCGGACGTTCCGACGACGCTGAAGAGTCGGCGCGAGCGTAATCCCGAGTCCATTTTACCGCTCTTGCTATCGGCGGAGGGGTCGCAAGACTAACGATTTGCGGCCCTTCGCGTTTTTTATTGTCATACTATTCGTTGATACTTAGGCGGTTTCTATCTGACGTCTGGTGCTTTATTAGCACGCCCCCGTAATAGTTAATTTCAATCGCCATATCATCTTAAAGGCCGAAAGATTAGAACTTCTAAAAACTGAAATTTCTTCTTGCGCGGCCTTGTGCTCTACATTATGCGAATAGTTACAGGTGATACCAATCCCGCCGCCGGGCCCTTCGCGTATGATCGTCTGTTCCTGCAACGTATTCACCGACCACGACGTGCGCGGCGCCCTGTCGGGCGCTGAGGCTCCGCCACGGTCGACCGGCGACGTCTATCGTTGCCTCGGGTGCAGCGCCCAGTGCGGCCGGTGCGCCCGTACCATCCGGCGGATCATGGACGAAGCACTCGATGCCGCAGGCTCGGCGTGCTGTCAGCTTGCCGGCGCCGAGCCTGACCTTTCCCCCGGTTCCTGATCTTTTCCCCACTCGATGAATGTGCGCATCGGCCCCGCCTTTGCGCGTCCGCGACAACGGCTATAATCGCCACGCCCGCGCCGGCCGTGGCGCGCCAACCTTGTCGCAGGAGCGAGATGATGAAAGGCGAGCCCGGAGTCCTCGATTTTCTCAACAAGGGGCTCCGCCATGAGCTGACGGCGATCAACCAGTACTGGCTTCACTACCGTCTGCTCGACAACTGGGGCTACCGGGCGCTGGCCAAGCAGTGGCGCAAGGAATCGATCGAGGAGATGCAGCACGCCGACAAGCTCGTCGAGCGCATCATCTTTCTCGACGGCTTCCCGAACATGCAGGTGCTCGATCCGCTGCACATCGGGCAGAACGTCAAGGAAGTGCTTGACTGCGACCTGGCGGCCGAAATGTCGGCGCGCGCCCTCTATGAGGAGGCCGCCACGCACTGCCACTCGGTCAAGGACTACGTCTCGCGCGACCTGTTCGAGAAGCTGATGCACGACGAGGAGCACCACATCGACTTCCTCGAGACGCAGCTCGATCTCGTCGCCAAGCTCGGCGTCCAGCTCTACGCTCAGCACCACATCGGCGAACTCGACGAGGACGACGACTGAGCGCGGACACCGGTCGGGCTACCGTTTCCTTGCAACGTCAAACAAGCCGCACGCAGGTATTCGGGTGCCGCGCCGGGCGCCGATTGCGAGCTGTTTTCGTCGCGGGGATGACGCCGCGCGCGCCGCTCGCCGAATCCCGGTAACAATCGTTAACAGTCACGGTTAAGAGTTAAGGTTAAGACCCGCTTAAACATTTGCTGACACTCTTTGCTCCGGTTCAACGACGCAGGGCCGCCGTGCGCGTGCGGCCCCGCCGAGGAAAGGACGGAGCTATGGTCAGCGTCAAATCCTTCATCCCAGCCGCGGCAGCAGCCCTAATCAGCACTGCCACCTTCGCCGCCGATCTACCCCCGCCCCCGCCAGTGGCTTATCAACCGCCGCCTCCTCCGTGCTGCGAGGTGAGCGGCTGGTATCTGCGCGGCGACGTCGGCGTCGGCTTCCAGAACTTCAAATCATTCGATCACGACCAGACCAATCCCGCGTTCGTCTGGCCGGCCAGCTGGACCATCAACCAGCAGGAAATAAAGGACGCCACCATTCTCGGCTTCGGCGTCGGCTATGAGTTCAACAGCTGGTTGCGCTTCGACATCACCGGCGAATACCGCACCAAGGTCGTGGGCAAGGCGACCGGCAGCTTCAAGGAATTCTGTGCCGGCGGCGGCACCTGCTTCGACAGCTTTGACTTCGACCATTCCGCCGCCGTGTTCATGGCCAACGCCTATATCGACCTCGGCACCTGGTGGTGCATCACCCCCTACATCGGCGGCGGCGTCGGCGGTGCGTTCCAGCGCATCACCGGTCTTACCGATGTCGGTCACAACGCCGACGGCACTGGGGGCTTTGGTCTTACGTCCGGTGATTCGGGGGCCTGGGGCCTCGCCTGGAACGTTCAGGCCGGCCTGACCTACAACGTCACCCGCAATTTCAAGGTGGACTTCAACTGGCGCTTCCTGGAGCTCGGTTCGCCGCAGAGTGCCGTCGTCTTCTGCCAGAACACGCCGGCATGTCCGGGCGCTTTCTTCACGCTCAGGGACCTGAGCTCGCAGGATTTCCGGATCGGCCTGCGCTGGATGCTGACGCCGGAGCCGCCGCCCCCTGTCTTCCCAGCGGTGGTGAGCAAAGGCTGAACGAAAATACCAGGTCGGGGGCAAAACGGCGCGGACCACCGCGCCGTTTTCGTTTGTAGCGACCGCTCACCCGAATCATTTGCCTTTCGACCTTTCGGCGCAAAGTGCGCGCTCTCCCGCGCGGCCGGGACCCGGCCAGCGCCGAGCTAACCCTCCATTAAGGTTAATAGCTGATGATCGCCGTCGGTTGGGCCGCGTGCTGCGCGGCACAGGAATGAAGAGGCGGCGAATGCGTTGGGTAGTCGGTGTCGCGCTCCTGCTTGCGCTCGCCCCGCGTGCTTTCGCGGGTGACTACGACATTCTTCGCGGCTCGCAACCCGTCGGCCCCGCGACCTTCACTCGGTGGAGCGGATTCTATGTCGGTGGCTCCTACGGCTGGAGCGACGGGAATGCTGATTTCAGCAACTCAACGTCAGGTCCCGTCGCGTTCTCTTTGCGCTTCACCACCCTCGAGACGGTGAACAATCCGTCGTCGTGGCCTGTGCTTGGGACCGCGGATCACGGATCGGCGGCCTTCGGCGGATTCGCCGGCTTCAACACGCAATGGCAGGATTTGATCCTAGGGCTCGAGGCCAACGTCGAGCACACTTCGTTCTCGCTCCACGCCACGAATAATCCGATCACGCGAGTCGTGAGCGCGGGGGGCGACACCGACACCGTCACTATTACCGGCAGCGGCTCAGTGACCAATCTCGATTTTTTGGCGCTGCGCGCGCGGGCCGGCTGGGTTCTCGGCAATTTCTTGCCCTATGGGTTCGTCGGGTTTGCGCTGGGGCGCGCCGACGTTGCCGTCTCGGCAACGGTTTCAGTACAGCAATGCCCCAGCATCGGCGCGTGCAGCAATTTCATCTTTCCCGGAAGCGCCGGGAGACCCGGGGATTTGCTCTATGGCTTCGATGTCGGCGGGGGCATGGACGTTGCCCTCACGCCGAACATTTTCGTGCGCGGCGAGTACGAATATACCCGCTTCGCCCCGACCTCCAACGTCCTCATCACGGTGTCCAGCGCCCGCGTCGGCGGCGGCTTCAAATTCTAAGCGCGCGCGACCGCGAACGAGGTCGCGTCGCCGGCTACGACGCTTCGCACCAATCAGATGGTGCGAAGTTACATGCCTTTGATATTCATTGCGACTGAAGTGAGGGGCTTGAGCTCGCGCTTGGCGACCATGTCCTTGGTCGTCGCCGCATACTTCTTGAAATGTTCGGTTTCGCGATGCGCCTGCGCGGCATCGGCGCTGTCGTAGACTTCGAGAATGAACACGTGGTTCGGATCCTTCTGCGAAACCGTGATATCGAATTCGCGGCAGCCGGGCTCCCTGACCGAGGCCGCGCCGTTTTCCTTGAGCGCCGCAAGATAGTTGTCGATCTGGCCCGGCACGACGTCAATGTCGATGGCGTGGATGTGAAGCGGCGTGGACTGCGCCGCAGCCTCGTGGCCGCAGATAGGCTGCAGAAACACTATCGCGGCGACGAGCGCGACGATGGCAGAGGTTGTGGCGATTGATCTCATCATGATCAGTTCCTCTTCTTGCAATGAATATGATGCGCATCGGCTTTCGGCGTTACCGTCCGGCTCCAGGATTCAAAGCGACGCATCGAGAAATCGCAACAACGGCGTCGCCGTCATGGCGCCGAAGCTGTGAGGCTCCCGCTCGAACGGGTCGGACACCCAGAAATGGGCGGCTTCGGCAATGACAAGGCGCTGCACGGAGAAGCCGGCGCTCGTGAGCGCCGTTGCGAAGGCGCCCGACTGGCTCTCCGGGTCGACCAACTCATCGCGGGCGCCATTGATGAGCAGAAAGCGCGCCTTGTGGCGGTCGACCGTGCTTGCGTCCGCAGTCGCATGGCTGATCGGCGACGATTCCGAATAGATGCGCGGATTCCGCGCCGGCGTGGCGCCGAGAAATTGCTCGGTGATGCTGTCGTGCGGCCGCGGGATCAGGTCGCGATTCCGCAGCGCCAGGTTTTCCTGCTTCTGCACCGCCTGCGCGTCGTGGTTCCACTGCGCCAGCATGTCGTAGATGCCGTAGAACCCGACCACGGCTTTCACGTCGATCGGGGTGGCGGCATTCGCATCATCGCCGTGTCCCTCGGTGAAGCGGTCCGCCGCGAGCGCCAGCAGCGCCGCAAGCTGTCCGCCGGCGGAGTCGCCCATGAGCCCGACGCGCTGCGGATCGATATGGAATTCTTCGGCACGCGCGCGCACGAACTCGACCGCAGCCTTGGCGTCCTGAACGGCCGCCGGATAGCGGCCGGACTTGCCCAGGCGATAGTCGACCGTGAACAACGCGTAGCCGTTGCGGGCGAGAAACGGCCCCCAGTATTTGTAAAACGTGCGGCTGCCGGACCGCCAGGCGCCGCCATGAAAGGCGACGACGACCGGCGCCTTCGATCGGCCCTCGGGCAGATAGAGGTCGCCGAGGAGTCTGACGCCGTCGTGTTCGGCATAGGGAATGGCTGACTTTACCGTCACCTTGTACTCCGCGGCCGACGCCCAGGAATTGGCAAGGAGCGTGACCAGCATTGCGAGCGCCGCGGCAGCCAGCACGGGAACGCGCATCGTTCTCTTCGTCCAGTTCATGCCAAGGCCGTTCGCGCGCAGGCGATTTGCGCCGAGGCCGTTCGCGCGGAAACTACCACCGGTCGTGAAAATGATGCACCGGCCCGTTGCCGTGGCCGATCTTCAGCCGGTCGGCCGCCGCGATGGCAGTGCTCACATAGGCCTTGGCCGCCTCGGCCGCCTGCCCGAGAGCAAGCCCCTTGGCGAGACCGGCGGCGACGGCTGATGCGAGCGTACATCCGGTGCCGTGGGTGTTGCGGGTCTCGATCCGGGGCGCCGCGAGTCGCACGCACCCGTCAGCGTCGACCAGAAGGTCGACGCTTTCCCGGCCGGCAAGATGGCCGCCCTTGATCAGCACTGCGCCGGCGCCCATCGCCAGCATCTGGTCCGCCTGCACGCGCATCGCCGCTTCGTCGCGTGCGATCGGCACATCGAGCAGTGCAGCGGCTTCCGAAAGGTTCGGCGTCAGCACGCGCACGCGCCCGATCAATTGCCGCAACCGGCCGACAGCATCCCCGGACAGCAATCGCTCGCCCGAACTTGCCATCATCACCGGATCGAGCACGACATTGCGCGCGCGATGGCGTTCAAGGCCCGCGGCCACCGCGTCGATCGCCGGCGCATTCGCCAGCATGCCGATTTTCACCGCGCCGACGTCAAGATCGGAGAACACCGCGTCGATCTGCGCAGCGATGAAGTCGGCGGGCACTTCGTGGATGCCGAAAACGCCTTTGGTGTTCTGCGCGGTGAGCGCGGTGATGACGCAAGCGCCATAGACGCCGAGCGCGGAAAAGGTCTTGAGGTCCGCCTCGATGCCGGCGCCACCGCTCGAGTCCGAGCCCGCAATGGTCAGAGCGATGGCAGTCAAGGAGAGAACTCCCGTCCGACTTTTTTTGACCCTACTCGCGACTTGCCCTAGCGCCCGCGTGCCTCGAACGCATTGTTGCGCTGCAACCTTGCCCAAATTTAACCGCCGGCGCGAGCAACCCTTCCGGCATCAAAAAGTTTGGGTTGCAGAGGTGGTCCACCCGTTGCGCTGACCGCCGGGATACGCACTCGGAAACGTTAACGCAACGGACGACGGAGGTAGGCCATGGCCAAAAGCAAAAGAATGATTGGAATTCTCGCCACCAGCGCCGCCCTGGGCGCACTCCTGGTCGCTACCGACATACCAGCCTCAGCGCGAGGGCGCGGTGGCGGCGGCGGAGGCGGCGGGCACGGTGGCGGTGGCGGCCACGCGGCCGCGCATATCGGCGGTGGCGGCGGTCACGCTTTCGGCGGCCATGCCTTTGGTGGTCATGCTTTCGGCGGGCACCATTTTGCGGCTCATTCGTTTGCCAGCCACCCGCATATGAGTCATGCGGCCATTGCCGGCCACGCCGCGCGCTTTGGCGCAGCGCATGCAGCAGCCCACAACGGACTTGCCGCGCACAATCTCGCTGCTCACAACAACGAACTCGGCGCGCACAACAACGCGCTCGCTCACAACAACGCGTTAGCTCATGAGAACGCGCTTGGCGCGCACAACAACGCGGTCGCCGGCAACCGATTTGCTCACGCTCAGCAACTGACGCACAACCAAGTCGCCCATAACCAGTTTGCCGCCCAGAATTTCCGCGGCCTGCACAATTTCAATCACCACGGATTCAACCGCAACGCCTTCGGAAACCAGCACGCGTGGAATCACTGGGGCGGCCGCTTCTACGGAGCGGGCTGGAATAATTGGGGCTACGGATGGGGCGGTTGGGCCGGACCGGTGTTTTGGCCATTCCTGCTCGGCGATGCCTTGTCCTTCCTGTTCTGGCCTTCCGGCTACTACAGCCCGTTCTGGGCTTACGGACCCGCCTTCTTCCTCGGCAGCATCTTTGCGCCCGGACCTTATTTCGGGCCTGAATACGGCTACGGGCCCGACTATTACGGGTCTGGATACAGCGGTTATGCCGGCGGCGGCTCGCACAACATTTATTACGGCCGCGCGGCCAACGCGCCGCCTCTGACGGAGGCGGACCGCCAAACTTTGGCGGAGACCAATACCCAGGCGGTGCAAAGCTGCGGCAGCCTGGCGCCGGGAGTGACCGATCTGCCGATGGCGCAAATCGAGCGTACGGTGCGGCCGACGGCCGATCAGTCAACGGCGCTCGCTGAACTCAACGCGGCTGTCACCAAGGCAAGCAACATTGTCGCCGCGTCCTGCCCGCAGGACATTCCGCTGACCCCGGTCGGCCGGCTCGACGCCGCCCAGAAGCGTCTCGCGGCGACGATCAGCGCCATCGATACGGTCCGCGACCCGCTCGCCAACTTCTATGAGGCGCTCACTGATGAGCAGAGGCAGCGCTTTGACTCAATGGGCAGTTCGGGGAGGGCCGCAGCCCCCGGTGGTGACTTGGCGCAACTCTGCGGCCAGCAGGGCGGCAACGTCACCAACCTGCCGATCCAACGCATCCAGGATGTGGTGCAGCCGACGGAGCAGCCCCAGCAGGACGCGTTCAACGCTCTGAAGCAGGCATCGGTGGATGCAGCCAACAAACTGCAGGCAGCCTGCCCGAGCCAAATTCCGCAATCGCCGGTCGGGCGGCTCGATGCCGTCAAGACCCGGCTTGGCGCCATGCTGGACGCAATGAAGGCGGTGCGGCCGAAGCTGCAGCAGTTCTACGCCTCGCTCAGCGACGAGCAGAAGGCGAGGTTCGATACCATGGGCCCGCCGCAGAATCCTTCGGCGCAGGCGCAGCAAGGCGGCGCCCAATAGCGCTCGAGCGGTCGCGACCGGCGCGGCGAGGTCACCGGTACCTCGGTCAGGTGCCTCGCTTCGCCAGCATCGCGTCGACGATCTCGCGCAGCGTGGCGGCTGCGGCAGCGGGATCCGGCACCAGCGAAAGCGCCGAGATGACGGCAACGCCGTCGGCTCCGGCGCCGATGACCGCGCCGGCATTGCCGGCGTCGATGCCGGCGATGCCGCAAACAGGCAGCGCCGGCGCGCGGTGGCGCAATGCGGCGGCAATGCGGGTGAGCCCATCGGGGCCGATCGGCGTGCCCTTCTGCTGCTTCGATAGCGTCGCGTAAACGCCACCGATGCCGGCGTAATCGATGAGTTCGATCGGCGCCGCCTCGGCCGTTTCCACACTCTTGATCGACGTCCCGATGATCGCGTCCGTTCCGAGCAGGCGGCGCGCATCATCGACCGCCATGTCCTCAGGCCCGAGATGGACGCCGTCGGCAGCCGCGGCGAGTGCAACGTCGACGCGATCGTTGACGACGAAGGGCACGCCCGACCCCGCGAGCGCCGCCTTGATCGCCCGCGCCGTCGCGACCATCGCCCTCGTGTCGCTGCGCTTGTCGCGCAATTGCACCAGCGTCGCTCCGCCGTCGACGACGCGCCGCGCCAGCACGACGATATCATGTCCGCCCGCGCGCTCGGGATCGATGATGGCGTTGAGGCGGAGGTCGACCGGCTTCATCTTGCGCATGTTACGCAACCTCCCGTTTTTCGGCGCCGGCGAACCAGCGCGGAATGACGGCGCCGCCGGCTTCATATATAAGCTCGCCGTCGACGCTTCGGAGGCGCGCATGGTCCCCTTCTTCGTGCAGATCAAGTGTCAACTCGGCAAGTCCTACGAGGTCGCCAACCGGCTCGCCGACGCCGAGATCGCCTCGGAGATCTACTCGACCGCCGGCGACTTCGATTTGCTGGTGAAGTTCTATGTCGATCAGGCGACCGATATCGGCCATTTCATCGCCCAGAAGGTGCAGACCGTCCCCGGCGTGCAGGACACCCGCACCATCATCACCTTCAAGGCATTCGGAGGCTCGTAGCGGCGCCGGCGCCGACCGCCGGCGTGGTCGCGGGCGCGCGCTTGCGCGCCAAACCGAGCTGATGCTCGCGCCAGATCACGAACAGCCCGGCCGCCGCGATGATCGCCGAACCGACAACGATCATCACCGTCGGCACCTCGCCGAAGAACACGTAGCCGAGGATCAACGCCCATACCATCGAGGTATAGTCGAACGGCGCCAAAGTGGAGGCCGGGGCGTAGCGATAGCTTTCGGTCAGGAGAATGTGGCCGGTGCCGCCCAGAAGGCCGATGCTGACCAGCGCGATCCATTCCGGCCACGTTGGATGCACCCAGCCGAACGGCCAGGTCGCAAGGCCGGCGACAGCGCAGATCAGCGAAAAGTAGAACACGATCGAGGACGTGCTCTCGCTCTGCGCCAGCCAGCGGGTCTGAATTACCGCGCCGGCGTTCAAGACCGAGCCGACGAGCGCAAGGACCACGCCGGTCACGCTGGCCGCGCTGGCGAGCACGATGCGCAACTCGTCGCCGCTGAAGTGCGGCGACAGCACCACGAGCACGCCGACGAAGCCGATGATCACGGCCGACCAGCGGTAGATGCGCACACGCTCCTTGAGCAGCAGCGCGGCGAGCGCCACGCAGATCAGCGGCGTGGTGAAGGCGATGGCATTCGATTCGATCAACGGCAGCCGCGCCAGGGCTGCGAAGTTGCAGAACATCGCCACGATCGCCAATGCGCCGCGGCCCGCTTGGCCGAGGGGACGTTCGGTGCGCAAAGACGCCATGAGCTCGCCGCGCCAGGCGTAGACGACAACCACCGGCAGGATGGCGAAGGCGGAGCGGAAGAAGATCACCTGGCCGGTGGGATAATCGACGCCGAGATCGCGGATGAGCGCCGACATCACGGTGAACAGCACCGCGGAGATCACCTTGAGGAGAACGCCTTTGCCGCTATTCATGGGGGTAGATTGCAATTCCCAGCGGAAGGACCCGCTGTTCCGGAGCGACGCGTGTCAACCCTGGTGTCGTGATTCGTCTTTGCGAGCCAATTATTTCTTCTTCGGTGGCGGTTTCGGCCCTTGCCGCGGCGGCAGTGAGGCGATGTAGGTGGCGATGGCGGCGCGGTCCGCGGCCGGGATGAGGGAAGTGTTGCGGATCACCTCGGCCATCGCATCGCCGGCATAATCCCCCGATGGGTCCATGCCGGTCTCGAGAAGGGTCGCGATGTCACCCTTCGACCAGGCGATGTCGTCCTTCGACCAATGCTGCAGCCCGGCCTGCGTGATGTTCGGCACGAAGCTCTTGCCGTCGGGGCTTGGCCCGCCGGCAAAGCGTTGGCTCTCGATTATGGCGCCGAAGACATTGCGCGGGCTGTGGCACTCGGCACAGTGGCCGGGCCCGTTCACCAGGTAGGCGCCGCGGTTCCACTCGGCCGACTGTGACGGATCGGGCGTGAATCTCTCGCCGTGAAGGAACAGGAGCTTCCAGACGCCGACCAGGCGGCGCAGGTTGAAGGGAAACGCAAGGTCGTGCCGGCGCACGCGGCCGGTTACCGGCGGCAAGGTTTTCAGATAGGCGAAGAGGTCACGCACGTCGTCGAGCGTCATGTTCTGATACGACGTGTACGGAAAGGCCGGGAACAGGTTTCTGCCCCAGGGCGAAGTCCCCTTCCAGACTGCGGTGACGAAATTCGCTTCGCTCCACTCGCCGATGCCGTCGCTCGGATCGGACGAAATGTTGGGCACGTAGAAAGTGCCGAACGGGGATTTCAAAGCGAGTCCGCCGCCGAGGCGCGTACGATCCACCTTGTCGGGATCGCCGGCGGGCGTGGCGTGGCACGACGCGCAGCCGCCGATGTTGAACATGGTCTTGCCGTTGTCGACGTTCGGGCTGTAGGCCGGCAACGCCGACGCCGGAACAGTCGCCGGCAACGTGAGCACCCAGAG
>Ga0070673_100002289_pt1 | contig 11623 bp, 9 predicted proteins | sample KBSM23metaG_FD_65342 | JGI IMG/M metagenome (GOLD analysis project Ga0070673, IMG submission 65342) | Miscanthus rhizosphere microbial communities from Kellogg Biological Station, Michigan, USA - KBS M2-3 metaG | ecosystem: Host-associated > Plants > Roots > Rhizosphere > Soil ...
TTCGCCAGCAGCAGGATCAGGCCGCCGGAGGTGATGCCGAGGCCGATCAGGGCGATCGCCAGCGGCAGGCCGGCCGCGACGACGGACCCGAAGGCGATCAGGAGGACGATCGCGGCGCCGAGGAAGCCGAGCCCCTCCGGGCTGGCGCCTTCCTGGGCGCGGTAGATCGGATCGCCGCCCAGCTCGATCTCGAGGCCGCCGCCGCTGTTTCCTTCGGCGGCGTCGACCAGCTTTTCGCCGTCCTCTTTGGTCACCTCCCAGCCGGGGATCGTCAGCGGCAGGGTGGTGGTCGCGATCTTGCCGTCGTCGGAGACGCGGATCGCCGTCTGCTTGCTGATGTGCTCGACCTGCGTCGCTTCGGCGAGGAAGGCGTCGACGCCCTTCCTGGCCGAAGGGCTCATCGCCCCCGCCGGGTCGCGCCAGACGACGTAGACCTCCTGCCCGGAGTAGCCGTCGAATTCGCTCTCGGTCAGTTCGCTCGCGACCTTGGACTCCGAGCCGGGCGTGTTGTAATCGGCTTCGTACTCCCCCTTCAGCGCGGAGCCGAGGCCGATGATCACGATCGCGGCGCCGATCCAGGCGAGCACCATGCGGCCGCGGTAGCGGTAGGCGATGTCGGCGAGGCGGGTGAGACGACGCGTCATGCGGGGATCCCCTTTCTCGAGGGCTCGACTGGGTGCTGACGAAGGGAAGCGGAGATCATTTCACGCAGCCTGCGCGGGCTTGCAGCACTTCGCGCTCACGGGCGTTGCCGCTGAGCGCGGCGGCGCGGGCGAACTCGGCCGAGGCCTCTTCGTCGCGGCCGAGCCGCTCGAGCAGCTCGCCGCGCGCGGCCGGCAGCAGGTGGTAGCCCTGCAGGGTCGACTCGGTCGCGAGGCCGTCGAGCAGCTCTAGGCCGGCGGCGGGGCCGAACGCCATCCCGACCGCGACCGCGCGGTTCAGCCGCACCACCGGCGAGCCGGCGATCGCGTCGAGGGCGTCGTAGAGGGCGGCGATCCGCTCCCAATCGGTCTGCTCCGGCGTGCGCGCCCGGGCGTGGCAGGCGGCGATCGCCGCCTGCAGGGCGTAGGGGCCGAGCGGCCGCCCCAGCGCCTCGGCCCGCTCCAGCCCCCGCAGGCCGCGGCCGATCAGGACGAAGTCCCAGCGCGAGCGGTCCTGCTCCGGCAGCGGGATCGCCTCGCCGGCCGGGCCGGTCCGCGCCGGGAAGCGGGACGCCTGCAGCTCCATCAGCGCCAGCAGGCCCAGCGCCTCGGGCTCGCGGGGCACGAGCCCGGCGAGGATGCGACCGAGCCGCATCGCCTCCTCGCAGAGGTCGGCGCGGATCCAGTCCTCGCCGCCGCTCGCCGCGTAGCCCTCGTTGAAGATCGCGTAGATCACCTCCAGCACCGAGGCGAGCCGCTGCTCGCGCTCGGCCGCACCCGGCACCTCGATCGGCACCCGCGCCTCGGCCAGGGTGCGCTTGGCGCGGACGATCCGCTGCGCGACCGTCGCCTCCTTGGCGAGGAAGGCGCGGGCGATCTCCGCCGTCGTCAGCGAGCCGACCAGGCGCAGGGTCAGCGCCACCCGCGCCTCGGTCGCCAGCACCGGGTGGCAGGCGGTGAAGATCAGGCTGAGCAGGTCGTCTTCGATCTCGTCGTCGGCGGCGGCGGCGAGGTCGGGCTCGGCGAGCCGTGCTCGCAGCTCGACTTCCCGCCCCAGCTCCTCCTCCTTGCGCCCCGCTATCTCGCCCCGCCGCAGGCGGTCGATCGCCCGGTTCTTGGCGGTCGTCATCAGCCAGGCGCCGGGGTTGCCGGGGACGCCGGACCCGGGCCACTGCTCGAGCGCCGCGACGAGCGCGTCCTGGGCCAGGTCCTCGGCGATCCCGACGTCGCCCGTCATCCGCGCCAGCGCCGCGATCAGCCGCGCCGACTCGATCCGCCAGACGGCGTCGATCGCGGCCGCTACTGGTTCTGCTCGGCCTGCGATCGGATCCGCTCCTCCTGCTCGCGCAGCTCGGGCGTGAGCTCCTCGCCGAAGTCGTCGGCCTCGAAGACCTGGCGGATTTCGATCTCGCCCGCTTCCTCGTGCGGGTTGGGGCAGCGCTTGATCCACTCCACCGCCTCCTCGAAGGAGCGCACCTGCATCAGCCAGTAGCCGGCGATCAGCTCCTTGGTCTCCGCGAACGGCCCGTCGATCACCGTTCGCTCGCCGCCGCCGAAGCTGACGCGCGCGCCTTTGGAGGACGGGTGCAGTCCCTCCCCGGCCAGCATCACGCCTGCCTTGACCATCTCCTCGTTGAACTCGCCCATCGCGGCGAGCAGCTCCTCGCTCGGCATCTTGCCGGCCTCGGAGTCCTCGCTTGCCTTGACGATCGCCATCACTCTCATCCTGGGGTCCTTTCGTGTCGTGTCCGCGGAAGCTCGGAGACCGATATTCCCGCTTTTACTGACTACGACGAACGAGCGACGGCGAAATCGACAGGGTCTCGCAATCGATTCAGAAGCGGCTCTGGCGATTTACTCGTCTATATGCCGAGTAAATCGCCAATCGAGCGAGCTAATGCTCGATCTGTGTCCCGCCCTCGGCGGCGCGGACGTCGGCGACGATTCGCACCGCGGCGGAGAGCAGGGGGGCGGCCAGGACCAGGCCGATGGTGCCGAAGAGGCAGCCGCCGGCGATCGTCACGATCAGGACGGCGAGCGGGTGCAGGCCGAGGGCCGCGCCGTAGGCGATCGGCTGGACCAGCTGCTGGAGGACGCCGTTGGCGAGGAGGATGATGACCGCGAGGACCAGCGCCGCTTCCGGTCCCTGGCCGCCGAGGGCGATCAGGACGGCGAAGATCCCCGCCGTCCAGGCGCCGAGGTAGGGGACGTACCCGCCGACGAAGGTGACCACCGTGATCGTGCCCGGCAGGGGGACGCCGAGGGCGAAGGCCCCACCGCCCACGATCAGCGCGCTCCAGGTGGCGACGATCGTGACGCCGAGGAAGTAGCCGCGCAGGCTGCCGGCCAGGCGGCCGAGGATCGAGTGGGCGAGCGGGACCGGCACGCCGAGGTGGCGCTCGACGAAGGCGCCGATCGCCGGCGCGTCCTTGAGCAGGAAGAAGAGGCTGAGGGCGGTGAAAGAGAGGAAGACGGCCAGCGAGGCCAGCTTGTCGACCCCGCCGAGCAGGCCGTGGGTGAGGGCTTCGAAGCCGGCGCTGACAGAGGCGTCGGCGCCGCTGTTGGCGCTCGCCGCCGTGCTCGCTTTGACCCCGAGGTCGTGGACCAGCGATTCGATCTCGTGCGCGCCTTCGCGCAGTCGTTCGGAGAGGCTGTCCGCCTGGCTCGCGATCCCCGCCAGGACCATCAGCCCCACCGCGGCCGCGATCAGGGCGATGGCGACGAAGACGAGCGTCGCTCCGATGCCCCGCGGGATCCCGCGTCGTCGCAGCCAGTCGACCAGCGGGGCGACGACGGAGGCGATGATCCCGGCCGTGATCACCGGCATCACGATCGTCTCGGTGAGTGAGAGGAGCCAGATCGCGCCGATCAGCGCCGCGGCGGCCCCGACCAGGAGCCAGGCCGAGAAGCCGAGGTCGCGCATCCACTTCGGAGCGGCGAAGATGCCGCTCAACGCCTCCGGATCGATCTCGATGACTTCCTCCACCCCACCGGCTTTCTCGCGCCCAGGGCGCCGCAACCGTCCGAGAAAGATCGCTCGCCGCTCGCTCATCGGCCGGCCCGACGATACGGGGCCGTCCCGACGCCGCCGCAGGGGAGGTTGAGGTGCCCGAGGCCGAGCGGGTCACCTACGTCGGCCACGGGACCGTCCTGGTCGAGCTCGACGGCGTCCGGGTCCTCACCGACCCCGTCCTGCGCGGGCGGGTCGGCCCGCTGCGGCGCCAGGGAGCCCCGCCGCTCCCGGCCAGCGGCGAGGACCTCGACGCGGTGCTGATCTCCCACCTCCACCACGACCACGCCGACCTGCCCTCGCTGCGCAGGATCGGCCGCGACGTGCCAGTGCTCGTGCCGCCGGGCGCGGGCGAGTTCCTCGAGCGCCGCGGGTTCGCCTCCGTGTCGGAGCTGGCGCCGGGGGAGTCGAGCCGGCTCGGCGGGCTCACCATCACCGCCACCGAGGCGAGCCACGGAGGCAAGCGCCGCTTCGCCCCCGAGGCGGACGCCGTCGGGTTCCTGCTCTCCGGCGGCAGGCGGGTCTACTTCGCCGGCGACACCGACCTCTTCGACGGCATGGAGGAGCTGGGGGAGGGGTTGGACCTGGCGCTGCTGCCGGTCTGGGGCTGGGGCCCGAGCCTTGGCCCCGGGCACCTCGATCCCGCCCGCGCCGCCCGGGCCGCCGCCCTGCTCTCGCCGCGGATCGCCGTCCCGATCCACTGGGGGACGCTCTATCCGCTCGGCCTCGCCCGCCTCCGCCCCGGGCCGCTGCGCTCGCCGGGGCGCGAGTTCGCCGCCCGCGTGCGCGAGCTTGCCCCTCAGGTCGAGGCGCGGGTGCTCGCGCCCGGCGAGTCGACCCCGCTCTCGTAGCTCGCGTGGCCCAGCTGGGCGAGCCAACCGCGGAAGATCCGGTGGACGCGTTCGGCGCCGACGACCTCCTCCTCGGGCCAGGCCAGCTCGCTCGGATGTAGGACGAAGGGAAAGCTCTGCGTGCCGCCGAGGCCGCCGTGCGAGCCGACCAGCTCCTCGAAGGCGGCGACTTCGCCGAACTCGGGCCAGAGGGTGCTGTTGACCATCAGGTCGGCGCAGTGGGGGAAGCCGTCGGTCCGCTTCACGTGGGCGGCGGCGTTGGGTCCGTAGGGCGCGAGCGGATCCTCGCCCTCGACCCGGTCCTCGTCGAGGAACCGCGTCCCGCCCTCGCCGAGGACCAGCGCGCCGGAGCGCTCCGAGCGCACCAGCACGAAGCCGATCCCGGGGTGCTCCCTGAGCGCCGGCAGCAGGCGAGGGTAGAGGGCCTCGATCCGCTCCAGCGTCACCCGGCCCGGCTCGCGCGGGAAGCTGATCAGGCCGAGGCAGCCGGAGGCCATCACCGAGAGCTCCGGCACCTCGTCCCCGTGCGCCTTTTCGATGTCCCGCCGGGCGTCGTCTTCGAGGGCGACGGCGCCGTTGGCGCGGCGGCCCCGCGTCGCGATCCGCACTGTCCGCCCCGCCGCGGTGTCGTCGCGGGCGACCTCGGTCAGGCCCGCGCTCAGGTAGGCGAGCGCGTCGTCCTCGCCTCCTTCGACGGCGATCGTGCTCTCCGGCTCGCAGGCGGCGCGGATCAGCTCCTCGAAGGTCTGCCCATAGCGGTCGCGGAAGGTCTCCCCCTGCGACTGGCCGTGGTCGGAGAGGACCACGAGCCGGTAGGGCCGAGGCGCCTCGGGGCAGGCGGCGGCGATCCGCGCGATCTGCCGGTCGAGGTCGCGCAGGACGGCGAGCGCGTCGTGCCGCTCGACGCCGGAGTGGTGGGCGACCTCGTCGTAGGCGAGGAAGGTGGTGTAGATCGCGGGCCGGCCGGCGAGGACGTCGCCGACCACCGCGGCGACCTGCAGGTCGCGCTGGACGACGGTGCCCCAGGCGCGGACGAAGGCGTAGGAGCGGCTGCGGTGGATCCGCGGCCGGACGTCGTCGCGGACCTGGGCCCGGGCGGCCCGCCGCTCCCGCGCCACCTCGGCGAAAGAGAGGACGAGGGTGCGGGCGGCGGCGTAGGGACGGGCGAAGTACGCCGCGTAGTCCCTGCCGATCGGCCGCCGCCGGCGCAGCGCCGTGCTCATCGTCAGCATCGAGTGCGGCGCGTCGCCGGAGAGGATGTTGGCGCGGCTGGCGCCGCCGGCGTGCAGCAGCCCGCGCCCGTCGGAGTGGCGCCGCTCGAGCTCTTCCGCGTCGCGCGGGTGGTTGGTGACGATCGCCGCGTCGCGGTCCTTCTCCCACCAGCGGAAGGCCGGCATGTCCTCGTTGTCGCCGTGCAGGAGACCGGCCTGGCAGGCGCCGGTCTGCGAGGACCAGTCCGTCTCCCAGCGCTCGAGGCGATGCGACCCGTCGCGCAGCCAGGCCGCCAGGTTCGGCGCGCTGCCGTCGCTCAGCGCGCGGTGCAGGACGTCGTGGGCGAGGCCGTCGATCTCGAGGAAGAGGACGCCGGGCACCTCGCTCCTCGTCGCCTGCCCCCGGCGCCGCAGCTGCCGCCGCACGACGTAGCGGTACCAGGAGTCGTCTTCGTCGATCGCCAGCAGGGCGTAGACGGTCGCCGTCAGGGCGGCCAGCGCGATCGTGACCACGGTCCCCTCGAGCACGCCGCCGATCTCGGCGCCGGGGATGGCGTCGATCGCGACGGTGACGAGCAGCCCGTTCAGCAGCAGCGCGCCGAGGCCGAGGGTGAGGACGGTCAGCGGCAGCGCCAGGCGGGCGAGGGCCGGCCAGACCAGCGCGTTGAGCAGCCCGATCAGCGCCGCCGCCCCGAGCGCCGCCTTCGGACCGTCGAGGACGAAGCCGCTCAGCAGCTCCGAGAGGAGGAGCAGGGCGAGCGCGTCGAGCAGGAGGACGAGCAGCGCTCGCCAGACGTCGCGCAGGCTCATGGCCTACACAGCGCTGGACGTCGAGCCATCTTCGCCATCGCGTCGAGAGTCTAGGTCGAACCGGCGGTCTCCTGGGTGCGATGAGCAAGCTCTGGCCCTGGATTCCGCGTTATAAGTCCGCGATTAGCAGGGCTGCGACGCGCCTGGCGCGCTTCGGATGGGCGCTACCATTTTGCTACCATTTTGGGATGAGCAAGCAGATCGCGGTGCGACTTCCAGATGACCTCGTTGACTTCGTTGACGAGATCGTCGACTCCGGCACCGAGCGCAGCCGGGCGGCTGTCGTGACCCGGGCGCTCGAGCGCGAGCGCCGCCGTGTGCTCGCAGAACGCGATGCCCGGATCCTCGCCCGCACCGGTCCGGACCCAGAGCTCGCAGGGCTCGCCGAGTACGCGGCGGGCCTGCCGCGTGACCTGGCCTGATGCGGGCGATCCACGTCGCGCGGCTCGACAAGGCGCGGCCCGTGCTGATCCTCACGCGTGAGCTCGTCCGGCCTCACCTCAGGACGGTGACCGTTGCGCCGATCACCACCACCGTCCGCGGCCTCTCCACCGAGGTGGTCGTCGATGCTGCGAACGGCCTCACGGAGCCCTCGGCCGTCAGCTGCGACAACATCACCACCATCCCCACGGATGCCGTGGGAGAGCAGATAGGCGTCCTGCTCGACGGTCAGGAGCCGGCACTCAGCAAAGCGATCGCGGCCGCATTCGATCTCGACTGATTGCTCACCCCCAGGTGCCTGCCCGGTGTAGCTCTCGCGTACTGAATCAGGGGTGGATCTTCTCGCCGCGCTCGAGCATGGCGACGAACTTGCGCAGCCGCCGCTCCCGCGTCTCCGGCTTCTTCGCGTCGCCGAGGCGGTAGACGATCGCGTAGCGGTTGGCGCTGTCGAGCTCGGCGAAGAACTCGGCCGCGGCGGGATTGGCGTCGAGCTCGCGCCGCAGGTCGCCCGGCACCTCCGCCGCCCGCTGGCCCTCGTAGGCGGCCTCCCAGCGACCATCGGCTTTGGCCGCTTCGACCTCGGCCAGACCCGAAGGTCGCATCGCGCCGGCTGCGAGCAGTGCTTCCGCCTTCTCGCGGTTGATCTTCGACCAGCGGCCGCCGGGACGGCGCGGCGTGAACCGCTGCAGGAAGTGGCGCTCGTCAAGGCCGCGCTTCTGGCTGTCGATCCAGCCGAAGCAGAGCGCCAGCTCCAGTGCCTCGGCATAGGTGACGCTCGGCGGCTCGGTCCCCTTCTTGGCGATCTTCAGCCAGAGCCCCCGGGACTCGGCGTGGCTCTCCTCCAGCCAGGCCTCGAGCTCGGCCGGCGTGGCGAAGAGCAGGATCGGCAGCTCGTCAGGCATCGGCGGCATTCTCGCTCAGGCGCATTCTGAAACGAGCCCGTCAAGGCGCAGAGCAGGCGCGGCTACGCCCCGCGCTTCCGCGCCTACGGCGAGCGCCAGTACCTGACGCTCGGCCTGGAGACCGAGGGCTGGAACCGCAAGCTCGCCGAGGAGGAGCTGGCGAACGTCATGGCCGAATGTGAGGCGCGGCATCTGGACACCGCCGACGCGGCGACCTCGCCGGGCCGGAGAGGCCGAGACAGCCGACGCGATGCCGACCTTCGGCTCTTTCTCCCAAAGCCTGATGGCGGCCTGCAAGGGCGGGCACATGCGCTTTCACGCGGGAGCAGGTGACAGGAGTTGCCCAGTCGAAAGCGCTCTCCTAGATCAGCTTCGTTATAGACAAGAGAAGGGGCGGGTCTTCGGCCCGCCTCGGCATGCCGCGGCCATCAGCGGCGGCCGTAGTCCGGGATGCGGCTTGATAGGTAGGTGATCAGCCCGTTCAGGGCGTAGCGGAGTTCGGCCAGGCGCTCGATCGCTTCCTCCATCGAGACTCCGAACTCGCCCTGCAATTTGCTCTCCAGCGCGGCCTCTTGTTGGCGAATGCGTTTCGTCGTCTCTTCGGCGGCTTCGTCTTGGCGGCCTTTGCGAAGCGAGAAGAAGAGGGTGAGGCCGAACCCAACCAAGAAGACGACTCCGATCAACGTCATGAGCACGGAAAAAGCGCCGGCCAGATCGCTCCTGGCCTGCACTGCGGCGATCTCGCTTCCGCTGAAGGCGGCGAGGACATAGCGGGCGAAGGTGATCACGGTCGGGGTGGCGTCATAAGTAAAAGAGGAGGCGGAGAGCTTGTAGAGCCCATAGTTGACCAGGGTCAGGGTGGCCAAGGTCTGTAGGAAGAGCCAGAGATAGCCGCCGAGGTTGAGGACCAGCGAGAAGGTGCTGCGCCGGTACTGGTCTAGCTCGTATGCCCAGAGCCCGAGGACCCGATGGGCGAGGACGCCGTTTGCGAGGCGCTGGGTAAATGCCTGCTGCTGTTCGGCATTGAACTTCGTCACCTCATCACTGTTCAAGTCCTCGCCGATCGTCAGAACGCCGGTGAAGCGATCCGACTCCATGGTGCTCTCGATCACTTTGCTCTGAACTTCGAGAAAGCGTGTCGGTCGAGCCGAGAATCGGATCGTCCTCCAATAGGAGACGCCCAGAACCGCGAGAAGGACTAGCAGGCTCGGCACCAGCAGCACCTGACTATCGGTAGCCAGAACGAAGACCGCAGCGAAAAGCCAGAGGGCCGCGGCGACTGCGACATAGCGGAAGCTTCCGATCACATCGACCAAGACATTGGCGACTGCGAAGAAAGTGACCCAGCTTCGGGTCTTGATCAGCGCCTTGGGAACCTTCCAGAAGAGCACCACCCCCGGGAAGAAGAGCACGTAGACGACGCAGAGGATCGCATTCAAGCTACGCCCGATCACAGCCGCGATCGCCAGCAGAGCGACGAAAGTGAGAAGACGGAAGTCGGCCAGCCAACCGGCGCCCGGCGCCACCAACTCGATCAGGCTGCGGTCGACGTCGAAGATGAAGACCTTGAGGACGGCATAGACCCAGAAGAGACTGGCGAGAGCGTCGATGTATGGACGGATGCGCTTCCAGCGGCTCAACCACTCAGCCGGAGTCGGTTTGTCCGATTGGGGAGCTTCTTCAGCCGGAATTTCGACCAGGTCGAGGTCGACCTTCTGCCAGATATCAGCTGCCATTCCCGTCCCTCTTGCTCGAAGCAGAACTCATCGGCTCTATCGATCGGTTGGAGATTGGCGAGCGGCCCTCTCTTCACCGATGACGTCCACCGCAGATTGCAAGCCGCTCCGTCGCACTCTAGCCTCGGGTGTGGTCGTTGCACGCTTTTGACACAAGGTCCCGCCCGGCTGCCCGTGCTAGCCACCGGCTCCCGCTTTGCGCGAGAAGCAGAAGCTCGCGGACGGAGGCGGAACGCGTGCCAAGCAAGTAACCGATCATGGAGCTAGCCGGTATCAACCGGCGACCTCCTGGGTGCGATCCAGGTACGTCATGCGGCGTGTAAGTGCGAGAAAAGCTCCTATTTCCAGGACTTCTAGCAGTTGCTTGGTTTGCGCAGTTCTTCTAGATGAGCGGGGATATGCGGCGATATGAAGGGATTCAGCCACTTCTGGCGAGAAGTGGCTGAAAAATTGAGACCGGTTGGAGTGCAATTGGATAGCCGACTGCCTGAGTGCGATCCAAGCGGATCGCGCGCTCTTCGAGGGCGGGTGGCCAACTGCTCGGCCGCCTGGAGAAGGGGAAGGCGAAATGAGGCACCAGTGACGCTTGGTGCACTTCGCTGGGCACCCCCAAGAGGACGACCGTATCTGAGCTGAGCAAACACTTCAGGCCGACAACGCCCGCGGCCGATCTCCCACGAGAGGACTCAGCGGCGTGCACAAATGGCGGTCACGAAGTACGGAGTAACCGATGAACCCAGCGTGGAGGTATGCGCACTAGCGAGCGGACGAAGACCTAAGATCAGTGCGGTGAGGTTTCGCTTTGCTTCCAGATCGACCCGATGTCGCTAGGTCGGCCTCAGCGCCTGAGGCGAGGCGCGCGGGACCTCGTGAGCTCCCGACGTGATCGCCTCGGTCCCATCGGCCTCGGCGAGGAGCTGACGCTCTCGGCGTACTGCCGAGATGCGCCGCTTGGCAACCTCGATGTATTTCTTGCTGATATCGAAACCGAGGCAGCGGCGACCGAGCGCGGCTGCAGCGATCGCGGTGGTACCCGAGCCGACGAACGGGTCCAATACCAGGTCGCCCTCCGTGCTGGTAAGGGCGATACAGCGGCCGGCCAGTGCCAGTGGAAACTCGGCACCGTGCCCGTTCTGACCGCTCGAGGTCGGGAGGCACCAGACATCGGTAATTTTCTCGGCGGACTCATGTAGGAGGTTCGGACCGCCGAGCTCCTGGGAGAGAGCCTGCCAGGCGCCCTTGTCGAAGGCGGGCGTGCGGTCAACCGAGAGATGCAGCAGGTACTCCGCCTGGCGGGAGGCCCGGCTCCTTACCGACTCGGGGGTCGAGGCATGCTTACGCCAGGTGATCGAGCTCTTCAGCTTGTAACCGATCCGCGAGGCGCGTTCGGCGATGCGTGAGGGGATCGAGCTGAGCTCGGCGTCGTCAAGATACATGTGGCCGGCGCTGTGTCGGCAGGCGCCGTGCTCGGTCCAGCCCTTACGGCTGCCCGGAACCTCGTTCATGGCATCGATGCGCTCGCGGGCGTTGCCCCGGATCGGCGTCCTGGTGTTGTAGGTGTCCATGATGTTCCACCAGACCGAGCCCTTCGCGGCGATCGCCGGCTTCAGCAGCGACAGCAGCTCGACGGTGTGGCGGATGAACCCCTCGGGCGTCTGCTCGAATCCATACGGGCAGCTCTCTCCGTCGGCCCAGCGGATGTTGCGCTCGTTGTCGTAGACCCGCATGCCCCAGTAGGGCGATGAGGTGACGACGCTCTGCACTGATTCGGGATGGAGGCGCGGCAGCAGGTCGCGGGCGTCGCCGACCTCCAGCGTAGTCCCCTCAAGGGTCCAGGAGGAACGATGCAGGCCGGGAACCTCACTGGGCGGCGCCCCCGCATCGTGGAGCAGAAAGCGTGGGATCCGGCTCCGTGGGATGAAGGTCTCCTGGAAGCCGTCGACGTCGAGTAGTAACAGGACCTCGGCCAACGTGAAAGTCTTGGCACGGGTGCGGGGGCGATCGAGGGCGCGAGCGATGAA
>Ga0070673_100002292_pt1 | contig 11618 bp, 8 predicted proteins | sample KBSM23metaG_FD_65342 | JGI IMG/M metagenome (GOLD analysis project Ga0070673, IMG submission 65342) | Miscanthus rhizosphere microbial communities from Kellogg Biological Station, Michigan, USA - KBS M2-3 metaG | ecosystem: Host-associated > Plants > Roots > Rhizosphere > Soil ...
GTCTTGAACATCTTCAACCGGATGAACGACCTGGCGGACGCCCACGTGATCGCGATCCAGTTCGGTTGCGGCGACACCTACCAGACGTGCGTCAGCACCGACGGCGGCTACATGCTCAACCTCGCGAAGAACTACTATGCCCAGGGCGGCGTCTCGATGAAGTGACGCAGCGGCTGTCCCGGCCATGCCGATCGAAGGCGGGCCGGGCGCCCGCCGCGGGCGCGAACGGTTCGCCTACCGCAAGGCGGCGACGTTCGCGCCGCCTGCCCTTCCCCGACGTCGTCCTTGCCTTCGTTTCGGCGGTGCCGACCATCCGGGGAACTCGCCGCCGCGCAGATGGGCCGGTGGCCCCGGATCGCCGTGGCGGCTCACCTTCGTTCAGCCGCACCGGCCTTCGGATGGAAGCTCAGCACCGCCGGGACTTCGAATACGCTACAGGGTATGCGTGTCGACCCGGACGGCTCCGGGATGCGCATCGAACCCAGGACTCACTCCAAAGGCGCATTCGATGATCGGTAGTGCAAATCCCGTTCTGGCGACGAAGGCGCGAGCCGTGACTTCCGGCAACGTCGAGAAGCCCGCTTCTTCATCCCCACCGAGACATCGGCGCCGGTCCGTCGCCTGCATCGGACCGCGCAGCCACGGGGAGACGGTCAGGTATGCGATCACCCGCTTCCAGGCCGTCATGGCCAGCGCGGACAACGACGCGGACATGGTGACCGGCCTGACCAAGCTTGCCGGCCTCGCGGCGGGTGCGCACGGCGTTCGCACGTTCCCTCGCAAAGTGCCCGACGACGGTTTCGACTGGGCCGACAAGGCGGCTCGCAACATCGGGCACTTCATGAACGCGCGGCAGATCCCGGTGTCCGAGCATCCCGACCTTCAGACCGCATTGACCTCGCTTCGATCCTCACGCGCAGCAGGATAGTCACCGCTGACTCGGCCTGGGTCGATCGGGTCATGACATCCACGTGGCCGCGCCGAAGGCATGCGGACCGCGAATACCTTCGTGCGAGGTACGCATAGGGAACGCGACAGCGATCATATCCGGGTCATGATTGTCAAACGGCGCACCTGCGCCGAAGACAGGCTGAGGTTCCAGAGCGGGAATCGATCCCGCCGGGCGCGGATGCGACGAACGTGACGTCGAGGTTGGACGTCACGCAGCAGCGATGTTCGCGCATAAAGCAAGAGAGGGATCATGTTCCAATTTCTGAAGCCATCGCGCACGCTGGCCGCCCTGGTGGCCCTGGCCTCCAGCTTGTTGACTGCAGCGCCAGCGCAAGCTGGAGCGGCACTTGACCGCATCCAGGCGACCGGCGTCGTGCGCGTCGCCTATCGCTCCTCGTCGGTGCCGTTTTCCTATGTGGTGGACGGGCAGCCCGTCGGCTACTCGATCGACCTGTGCCGCTACTTCGTCGCCGCGATCGGCAAGGCCATCGGCGCAAAGACACCCCTGCGCATCGAGTTCATCGAGGTGACCTCGGCCAACCGCATCGACACGATGGCCGCCGGCAAAAGCGACCTCGAGTGCGAATCCACGACCAACACTGTCGAACGCCGCAAGCACGTAGCATTCAGCATTCCGCACTACGTCACCGGCGCCCGCTTTGCCGTGCGTGCGGACTCGTCGATGCAGCAGCTGACCGATTTCACCGAAAAGCGGATCGTGTCGACGGCCGGCACATCGCCCTTGAAGGCCGTCCAGAGTGTCAACGAGACGCACGGCATGGGGATGAAGATCCGGGAGGTGCCCGATCACGAGCAAGGTCTGGACGCCGTCGAGCACGGCGGCGCCGACGCCTTCGTGATGGATGAGGTGCTGCTGGCGGGCCTCATCTCGACGCGCCCCAAGCCCCAACGCGTGAAGGTCGTCGGCAAGTACCTCACCGTCGAGGCCCTGGCGATCGTGCTGCCGCACGACGACGCCGCACTGAAGGGCGTGGTCGACGCAGAAATGATGCAGCTGATCCGCTCGGGCACCGCCGCCAAGTTGCTCACCCGCTGGTTCATGGAGCCGATCCCGCCCAAGGGCGCGTCGATCGGGCTGCCGATGCCCTACCTGCTGCGTGACTTCTGGATGTATCCGTCGGACTGGCTCCTCGAAAACTGATACGGCGCAGGCCACGGGGGGACATCGCACCAGCTTGATTCTGTTGCATCGCACCAGAGTCGCTCGTTGCGCTTTGAACGCGTTGCGCGTCTTCGGATGAAGGCCCAATGAGGGCCAGGAGCAGTCGACATTCGGCTGCAGGACATCCGAACAGTACGAGAACGCGCATGAGTACCCACTTTGACTTTGCCGTCGCGCCCCGACCGATGGGGGTGCACGGTTCCGGCCCCGCCCTGCTGCCGCTATCCCATTCGGCACCGAGCATCACCGGCCTCGTCGAGGCCGTCCAGTCGCTCAATGCCATGGACGCCTTCCGTCCCCGGTTCAACGCCGAAAAGTGGCGGCTCGTCGCCTCATACCTGGTTCGACAGGTGCTGCGGGGTGGCGACGCACTCGTTCGGCAGGATGAACCGGGGCGCGCGGCCTTTCTTGTCGAGTCTGGAACCTTGCTCGTGCACACAGGCGGTTCCGGCTGCCAGGCTGAGCCCGTTGCATTGCTTCGAGCCGGTGCGCTGGTGGAAGAGTCGGCGCTCTTCGCAGAGATGCCGTGCATGGCGCAAGTCCATGCCCTCTCGCCCTGTGTCATCTGGGGACTCGGTCGGCCCCGGCTGGCCGAACTGCACGCAAGCCACCCAGAACTCGCTTACGAGTTCCTGAGAGCCGCCGGCGTCGTCATGCGTCAGCGCATGCGAGCGAAAGCCGGCGCGTCGGAACGTCGGACCATCACTTCGGAGCACGTTCACTTGAACCCTTCGCCGAGCTGGCCTTCGCTTCGTTTCACCACCGCCTCGGCGGTAGGCCACTCCTAAAGTCAGGGCGTCATCAACACTTTCCGGAGAGTACGTACCATGAGTGCAGTCAAGCATGCGTTTGAAAAGATGGGGCATGGCCTCAAAGAGGCCGGCGAGAGCCTGGGCAAGGACATCAAGGGCCTCGGCAAGGTCGTCGACGGCGTCGTGACCATGAATCCCGGTGAGATCAAGCAGGGGTTCAGCGATGTCGGCAATGGCCTCAAAAAGGGCATCGATGGCCTCGGCGAGGCCGCGGGCGGCCTGGCGGGCGGCCTCGCAGGCGCGACGCCGCTGGGCGCCGCCGTCAATGCCCTCACGCACAATTCGCTGACCAAGATGTGCGAAGGCGTCGGCAATGCGTGCGCGAGCACCCTCGACAGCGGCATCGATGGCGTCGGCCAGGTCGCCAAGGGCGTCGCCACCGGCAACTTCAAGGAGCTCGCCAAGGGCGCCCTCAACATCGCCGAGGTGGCGTCGCTTGCCGTGCCCGGCGCCGGCGAAGCGGAGGCGGCTGCCGACGTCGCGCTCGCCGCTGCCAAGGCCGCGGGCAAGCACCTGCTGAAGGACGGCGTGAAGCAGGAGGCCATGGGCAATGTCGTCTGAAGCCGATCCCTTGGCGAACACCGCTCGCGAGAGCGTCGTCAGGACGGCTTCCGCGATGATGCGGGCCTTGAGTGAGAACCAGCTGGACCAGGCCTCCTGCGAACTCGAGTCGCTGCGGGCCCTGACGGGCCGCGAACCGGAAGACCCGGACATCCTGGTCTTTCGTGTCCTGATCGCGATCCAGCGCGGCCAGGCGCGCGAGGCCCTTCAGTACCTCAGCGAACTGGGCGAAGGCAGCCACCCCGAGTTGCGTGTCCTTTGCCTGCATTCGCTGCAGGATCCCTACTGGGAAGGACTGGCGCAGGAGGTGGCGAACGCATCGGATTCGGCAGCGGCGCAAGCCATGTCGCAGATGCTGGCCTGCTATGCCGCGCACCGGCACGCGAGTCACTGAAGCCGTGGCCCTGAAGCTCGCCAGTCGCGTCGACCTCGACGTCTACTACGACGCCGACAGCAGCCGGTTTGACCGCCGGGTGCTGTCGGTCGTCACGCGCGAGGCGTTCCGCAAGACCTTCGAGGCATGCCCCTCCGTGGGCTTCGAGTGCGACGGTGTTCCCATCGGGGGCGTGATCTTCGACGGAGACGTGCCCCACATCGCCGTGCTGCCCCAATGGCACGGGCGCTGGGGGCCGTTGCTGCGTCCGATGCTGCGCTGGTTGTATGCGCTGAAGGCCGACATCCGGGTGCACGTGGACTACGGCAACCCGGCAATTCGTCGCTTCGTCGAACACTGCGGCTGGCCGATGGTCGATGCCGATCTCCGAGGCACCTTTCACCGAATGACGCCAGACGGCGCGCGCCGAGTGGCACGAGTGACCAATGAAACCGGAGCCCCCGGAATTCGTCGCGAGGCGCGGGGCTGACGAAATCGACGATGCGGTCCATCCAGCGCTGATGGACGCCCCTGCCTGCAAGCGCAAGCCGCGGCACGCTGGGCGGATCAAGACGCCCGCACGCCTGGCTGGATCGTGCACGGCCGGGCGCATCTCGAAACAGCGTTCGGCGTCGTGGGCATTCTCATGCTGAAATGTGAGGTCCCCAGGCGCCCCGACGATGACATACTCCTTCTCGCTCGCACGCAGATTCGGCCTCCTCGCCATGCGCCTGATGCTCGCGCTGCTGGTGGGTGCGTCGGCAAATGCGGCCGAGCCCCTGCAACGGGATGATTTGTCGGATCCGGTGTTCCAACGCGCCGACCTGCCCGAACCGGTCTTCCTGACCGCCATGGCGCAAGATGACGACGGACTTTTCTGGCTGGGGACGCAGAACGGCCTGTTCATGTGGGACGGCTACTGGTTCCGCGGCGTGCCGGTCGATCCATCGCAACCAGGCGCGCTGCCCGACGGGTTCATCAACGTCGTGCACAAGGACCGCCAGGGTCGCCTATGGGTCGGCATGGCCGCTGGAGGATTGGCCCGCCTGAGTCGGCCAAGTGGCGCGCCGGCTGTCGTCGAAGCGGCGCCCGCGGGCCTGAGCCAGATGAACGTCCTGTCCCTGGCAGACGACGGCCAGGGTGGCCTCTGGGTGGGAACCGCGGGGGGACTCGATCATGTGAACGCCCAGGGCACCACGGTGGATCGCAATGCCGCCCAGGCCGTCGCACAAGGCCTCGGTGTCGACCGCATCAATGCGGTGCTCCAGGACGATGCTGGAACGCTCTGGGCCGGCACGGCCAAAGGGCTGTTCGCCTTGCGCCCGCAAGCAAGGATGTTCGAACGCATTCCGCTTGCGGGAGCACGCGCCGGCGATGACGCACCGTCGGTCACCCGGCTCATGATGGACGTCGAAGGGCGGCTCTGGATCGGCACCCGCACCCACGGTGCCTTCATCGTTCCCCGCGGTGCGCAATCTGCAGTCCAGTTGGTGGACACGGAGGGCACCGACCGGCGCCTCGAGGATGACACCGTCCGGGCACTGCTGGACCTCAGGGATGGCCGGGTGTGGGTGGGTACCTTGGGTGGGGGCATCGTCGAGGTCGTCACCGATACCTGGTCGACGCGGCGCATCCGGCACTACCAGGAGGTCGCTCCCAGCCTTCCGAAGGACGAGGTCTACACCCTCTTGCGAGACCGCAACGGGCGGGTCTGGGCCGGCACCGGCGAAGCATTGAGCTCGCATGACCCGACACAGCGCGGCATTTCCACGTTGTTCGGCATCGGCGGTCGCGCTCGACGCCTGAGCCACCCGAACGTGGACGGCGTGCTGGCGATGCCGGACGGCTCGGTCTGGCTCGGCATCGGAGAGGGCATCGAGATCATCGACCTGCACAAGGGTCGCACCGGACAGCTGGAGCCCGATCCGGACAAGCCCAGGACGGCACTTCCCAGGGCTCGGGTGCTCGCGATGGCCCGGGCCGGCGACGGCACCGTCTACATCGGCACGCAACGGGGTCTGTACCATGCAGATGCGGCCGGCAGGTCGGTCAGCCGAGTGCAGATGAAGGGCCGCGAGGAGTCCGCGCCGGCCTGGGCACTGTGCATTTCAGGCGACCGGCTCTGGCTCGGCGACCTTCAGGGCCTGTGGGAAATACAGCTGACGCCGGACGGCCGCGCTGAACTGCTGACTCACGAAGGCCTGCAATTGGGCCGATCACAAGTGAGTTCCCTCGGTTGCGACGGCCAGCGCAGCGTCTGGGTGGGCACCCATGCCGGACTGGCCCGGTACGACAAGCAACGCGGCTCGGTCGAATGGCTCGACACGGACGCGCCGGGCAAGACGGGCATGCCGCGAGGGTTCATCACGTCGGTTCGCACCGATGCCCGGGGGCGCCTGTGGGTCTCGTCGTATGGCGGCGGGCTGCGCGTGCTCGAACCTGGCTCGGCCCGTCCCGGGGTCTTGCGGCGCATCGGTGTCGAGGAGGGCCTCGCGCACAATGCGGCAAACGCGCTGCTGATCGATTCGCACGGCGACGCCTGGGTGAGCACGGACGACGGCATCGTGCATGTCGATGGGGACTCGTTGGCCGTGACGTCGTTGCATGGTGCCGACGGAGTCGGCATCCAGTCGTACTGGACGAACGCCGCCGCCGTGACCTCCCGAGGCGAACTCGTGTTCGGGGGCGTCGGCGGGCTGACGGTGGTGCGGCCGCAAGAGTGGAACGCATCTCGAACCGTGCCGGGCGCCGGCTCGGCGCCGATCGCGCCGGCGGCGTCCGCAGCGACGCTCCTCCTGGCCAATGACAAGGACGTCCTCGTGCCCGCACGAACGACGCTGGAGCCCACGCAGCGTGCGCTTCAAGTCACGTTCTCGCTGCTGGACTACGCCGCGCCCGAGCGGGTGCGCTATTCATATCGCATGCGAGGCCTGGAGTTGGAATGGACCGAGTCATCTCCCGGTTCGCGGACTGCCCGATACACCAACCTGCCGCCTGGCGACTATGAGCTGGAAGTCAAGGCGGCAGACCATACCGGTCGTTGGACAGAGGCGACCTGGCCAGTGCATGTCGACCGCGCATGGCATGAAACCTCGCTTGCCCGTGCCGCATTCGGACTGGTCGTCCTGCTACTCGCGGCATTCGTGGTCCAGATGCGAACGCGCATGCTGGAACGCAGGGCCATCGAACTGGGGGCCATCGTGGCCAGCAGGACCAGCGAATTGGAAGAACGCACGCGACAGCTCGAGGCATCGCGCGAGGCGATACGGGACCTCGGCGCGCACAACGCGCATTCGCTGGAAGAAGAGCGCAAGCGAGTCGCCCGTGAATTGCACGACGAATTCGGACAGCAGATCGCTGCCCTCAACCTCGAGGTGGGTGCCATGGGCGCTCGCAGCAACGCCGGCTCCCTGCCCTCGCCGCAGGAATGGAGCGATTTACGCAGCCGGGTCGGCTTGCTCGCCGCGAGCATGCGCCGCCTCGTGGCCGACCTCAGGCCCGTCGCACTCGATGCAGGCATCGATGCCGGCCTCGAATGGCTCGCCGCCGAGCTTTCGCGCACCACCGGCCTGCCATGCCAGCTGGATATCGACGCTGGAAGCCGGCAGCTGGAGCCTGACGTGGCCATCGTCGTGTTCCGAGTCGCCCAAGAGGCGCTCAACAACGTCAGGCGGCACGCGAACGCCAGTCGAGTGACGATCGGGCTTCACCTGGCGGGCGAGCATTGGCAACTGGATGTGGTCGACGACGGCGTCGGCTTCGAAGTCGACCAGCGGCGAGGCGGCTTTGGCCTGCTCGGCATGCAAGAGCGTGCGGGCCTCATCGGCGGTTCATTGGAAGTGACCAGCCGGCCCGGCGAGGGGACTTCCCTGCGGCTGACAGTCCCGAAGCAGCGCCCCTCTGATCGGACGATCGCCTAGAAGCTGCAGAAGCTTCAAAGGTGCAAAGCTGCAAAGCTGCAAAGCCCGACTGTCGATCGGCCCGAGGCGGAGCGCGTGCCGCATCGGCTCGATGACTTCCAGACGGGGCGAAAACGATGCCCGCGTCCAGTGTCATAAGTTGATCATGCGGGGCCGGGCCTCGACGGATATTCTGTGGAAGAGCCCCTTGATCGAGTACTCGCGTTGCCAGACTTCTTCCGCTCCGTACCAAAGTTGCCGCAGTGTCCGTCACCGACATCGACGCGACGGCCAGGCCGGAAATTGCGCAGTCGCCGGACCCTGCCCAACTTGACGCGGCTGACCAGATCCGGGCGGCTGCTGCAAGCGCTTTGCAGGTTGTTCGGCCGATGACGAGCCATCGTCGGTGATTCGCCGTCGCTTGCCCGGTCTCGCGTCAGAATAGGAAGACTCGATACATCAGGGAAGGCTCGTATGAGCGAGGTTTCGACGCGTGGCCGCAAGCGATTGAGCCATTCGGGGCCATGCATTTGTCGTCCGAAAGCCGGGAACACCTGATCGGTGCCGGCCATGTCAGTCCTTTCACGGCTCGCCAGCCTGCTGCTGCTGTGGGCATGCATGACGGCGTCGTGGGCTGCGAACCCGGACGTGCCCGCCTGGCTGCAGGGGTCCGCCCATGTCTTCCGGCATGCCGTCACGCCCAGTCTCGAATCCGGCTACGCGCTGGCCCAGGATCCACTCGGCTTCATCTGGTTGGGTACGCAGTCGGGGCTGGTGCGCTGGGACGGATATGGCGCGCGCGAGTATGTCGCTGATCCCACGACCGCCGGCAATTTGCCGGACTCCTATGTCCGCGCCTTGCTGGTGGATCGCATGGGTGCCTTGTGGATCGGGACCAAGTCCGGAGGACTGGCACGCTACGACCCAGGGACGGACGCATTCCTGACGGTTCGCGACCCTGGCGGCATCGTGGGTCAGGACATCGCGGCGCTGGCCCAACGCCGGCCCTCGGGGCTGTGGGTCGCCTCCAACCTCGGGCTGGCCTGGCTCGATCCAGCGAGCGGTCGACTGACGGCGGAAGCCTTGCCGGCGAACGTGGGGGCGATCCAGACCGTGATCGTGGCGCGCGACGGCGCTGTCTGGCTGGGCAGCAACCACGGCTTGTGGTCGCGAGGCCCCGCCCAGGCCGATTTCGTCCCCGTTGCTCTCGCGCGGCCGTCGGGCTCGGGGCCGATCAGCGTGTTGCGGCTACTCGAAGAGCAATCCGGCCGTATCTGGGTCGGAACCCACCTGCACGGAACCTTCACTGTCGAGCCCGGTGCGCGCGCGGCCACTCCGCTGGCCGGCACGGGCGATGCCGACATGGGCGCCGACACCGTGTACGCGCTTGCCGACGCCGGCAACGGCGAGGTCTGGATCGGCACCTATGGGGCTGGCCTGGTCCGGGTCGACACGGCGAGCGGCCATCAGCAACGGGACCGCCACGATCCAGCGCGATCGACCAGCCTCCTGGACGACGACGTGGCTGCCCTCATGCGCGATCGAACCGGCACCATGTGGGTCGCCACCGCGTACGGCCTGTCGGCCTATGACACCAGGTTCGACGGTGTCTCGACGCTCCATGGCGGCCCCGGACGGCCCGTGCGAGACGCGAACGTGCCGGCCGTCCTGGCCACCGCCAGTGGACAAGTCTTCCTGGCCACCGGTGCGCATGGCCTGGAGATCCTCGACCGCGCCGGCGGGTCGCCCAAGGTGCTGAGGTCCGATCCGCGCCGTCCTGCCACGTCGCTGCCCCGCGCGCGGGTGATCGCGATGGCCGAGGCATCGGACGGCGGCGTCTGGATCGGCAGCCAGGGCGGCCTGTATCGAGCTTCCCGGGACGGACGGCAAGTCCAGCGCATTGCCGTGCCCGGGCGAGCGGCCACCGCGGACGTCTGGGCGCTGCAGCTCGATGGAACGACGCTCTGGGTTGGCGGCTCCGACGGACTCTGGGAGCTGGACGCTTCCCGGCCCGGGCACGTGATCACGAAGCGCCACATCGACCGCGAGCTCGGGCATGTCCGGGTATTGACCCTGGGCAGCGAGCACGAGCTGTGGATCGGAACGAACGGCCACGTGTTCCGCCTCGATCGAACGCGGGGCGAGCTCCAGGAGTTGCCGGCCGATCCGAAAAATCCGCAGGCACTGCCCGGCGGCCTCGTCAGCGGCCTCGTGTTGGACCCTGCCGGGCGGCTATGGGTAGGCACCCTGGGACTGGGCGTCCAGGTGCAGACAGGGCGGCTCCCCGACGGACAGCCAGCGTTTCGCCGTCTGACCGTCCGGGACGGCCTGCCGAACAATGGCGTCGACGCCCTCGTGCGCGATGCGGACGGCCAGATCTGGGCGAGCACGGATGACGGCCTGGCGCGAATCGATCCGTCGACTCTGGCCATCAGATCCATCCGCGCGGCCCAGGGTGCCGGCGTCACGACATTCTGGACCGGAGCGGCGACGAAGACGCAGGACGGCACCCTGATGTTCGGTGGCGAGGGCGGGCTGCTGGTTGTCCATCCCCGGCAGATCCCCCGCGAGGAGGCTCCGCTGCAATCCCCTGTGGTGACGGCCGCGAGCGTCGGCGGCAAGCCCATGCCGGCGGCGCAGCTGACGAGTTCCGGCGAGACGCTGGTGCCCGCATCCGCCCCTCGTCTGCAGATCGAGTTCGCCTCGCTGGCCTACGGCGAGCAGGATGGTCTGCGCTACGCCTACAGGCTGCAGGGATTCGACAACGCCTGGAACGAGACCCCATCGCGCAGCCATCTCGCCAGCTATACGAAGCTGCCGCCAGGCCACTACCGGTTGCAATTGCGCGTCGCCAGACAGGCCGGCGCCTGGTCCCCGGCGCGCGAGATCGCACTGCAGGTGGAGCCGCGCTGGTTCGAGCGCGAGGAAGTCCACGTCGTCGGACTTCTCGCAGCGTTGACTCTGGCCTGGGGCCTGCACCTTTGGCGCCTGAGGCATGTCGCACGACGCCAGGCGCAGCTCGAACAACAAGTCAGGCAGCGTACGACGGAACTCGAGCAGTCCCGTACCCAGATCCAGCTGCTCAGCATCCACAACGCCCAATCGCTGGAACAGGAACGCACACGAGTGGCGCGCGAGCTCCATGACGAAATGGCCCAGCAGCTCGCTGCCCTGCGAATCGAGGTGTCCCTGCTGCGCCGGTTTTCCAGTTCCTCACGGGACGGGGAAGACCTGCCTGTTCAGGATCTCGTCGACCGGGTCGACACCATCATTCGCAGCATCCGCGAACTCGTGACGCAGTTGCGGCCGCCGGCATTGGACGCCGGCCTCTGCGCCGCGATCGAATGGATGTCCGCGAGGTTCGAGCAACAGAGCGGCATCCGATGCGAGCTGGAACTGGCTGATTGCGCAGCCTTCGCGCAGCAGGATGCCGCCACGATGGCCTTCCGTGTGGTGCAGGAGTCGCTGACCAATATCCGGCGGCATTCCAAGGCGACCGCCGTTCGCATCCGCCTGTTCACCGAAGGCGCGGCCGGCCGCCTGGAGGTCCTCGACAACGGCGTGGGCTTCGACCCCGCCGGCTCGCATGTCGGGTACGGCTTGCTGGGGATGCGCGAGCGTGTGACGGCACTGGGCGGGCAGATCGAGATCGCCAGCAGCCCGGGCCACGGCACCGCGGTGCGCGTGACCATCGAATGACCGCTCGAGGCGATGACGTGCGGGCTGGGAGCACTCACGACTGCGTGCCGACGTTCAATTCGACGTCCTTGTAGCTCGGGACCGGCCTTCCGTTCTCCGTTCCGGCAGTAAACGATGTGGCCAGAAACATCTTGCGAACG
>Ga0070673_100002295_pt1 | contig 11612 bp, 4 predicted proteins | sample KBSM23metaG_FD_65342 | JGI IMG/M metagenome (GOLD analysis project Ga0070673, IMG submission 65342) | Miscanthus rhizosphere microbial communities from Kellogg Biological Station, Michigan, USA - KBS M2-3 metaG | ecosystem: Host-associated > Plants > Roots > Rhizosphere > Soil ...
CCCTCTGCCTTCTGCCCTCTGCTTATTCTTATTCGTCTCTCAACGCAGTTAGCGGATCGACCCTGGTTGCGCGACGCGCCGGCACATAACACGCAATCAATGCGACTAGTACCAATCCGCTGGATACACTCACAAACGTCAGGCCGTCGGTACTCGTTACTCCGAAGAGCAAGCCTTCGAGCAGCCTTGTCAAAGCGAAAGCGCCAACCAGTCCTGCTGCCACGCCAATGAGTGCCAGCAACATGCCATTGCCAATGATCAGCTTTAGAACGTCGGTCGCTTGCGCACCTAAAGCCATGCGAATTCCAATCTCGTGTGTTCGCTGAGCGGCGACATAAGACATGACGCCATAGATGCCGATCGCGGCCAGCACAAGCGCCAGTCCCGCAAACACAAACAGCAGTCCCATGAAGAACCTGCGAATTACAATCGACTCTGAACGCAGTTCATCGAGCGTGGTCACCTGAAAGACGGCCTGATCCTTATCGACTGCACGAATTTCGCGTCGCACCGCCGCCGCGATTGCATGCGGATCGGATTCGGTCTTTACCACGATCGAGTTGAATGAAGTGGGAAACTGCGGCAGCGGCAGATACATCTGCATCGGCGGCTTCTGATCAAGCGAATACTGAGAAACGTCTCTTACGACACCAACGACTGTTCGCCAAAACGGTTCTTTGTTTTTGCGATCGCCGGGCAAGGCTATGTGCTTGCCGAGTGGATCCTGGCCCGGCCACAGTTGCGCGGCCATCGTTTGATTGACGAGCGCGACCTTGAATGAGTCTTTTGTGTCCTGGTCTGCAATCGTCCTGCCGCTTACAGCGCCGATCTCCAACGCTTTCAAATAGCCCGGAGTCGTCACATACATATCAACCGAAATATCCTGGCCCGGCGGCTTCGGTTGATCTTCGACGAGCAAACCACGACCGTCGAAATTCGCGCTCAACGGAAGCACGCTGGTCGTGCCCGCTGCTTTAACTCCAGGCAGAGCACTTATGCGGTCCGACACTTGTTGAAAGAAAGCAATCCTGTCTTCCGGCTTCGGATACTTCACCTGCGGAAGTCCGATGGACATCGTGAGAACATTGGAAGTGTTGAAGCCTGTGTCCACGCCCTTCAAGCGCATGACTGTCCTTATTAACAGACCCGCGCAAATGAGCAGCACCAAGGTCAGCGCGATTTCGGAGACGACTAGGACGCTGCGCAACCGGTTGCGATGAGCAGTGGGACCAGCGCTGCGGCCGGATTCCTTCAATGACTCTGCGAGGTTTGGTTTTGAAACTTGCAAGGCCGGAGCGAGACCAAACACAAGTCCGGTTAACAAGGTGAGCCCTGCGGTGAAGCCCAGGACTCGCAGATCCATGCGCACGTCCTGGAACATTGGGTTGATGTTTTCCCCGGCCGCAGCAACCAGACCGGTGCCCCAGGCCGCCAACAAGAATCCCAATAGTCCGCCGAGCACTGAAAGGACAAGGCTTTCAGTCAACAGCTGTCGCACGAGCTGCCCACGCGCGGCGCCGATCGCGGACCGAATAGTGATTTCTCTGAAGCGAACACTGGAACGGGCCAACAGAAGATTCGCGACGTTCGCGCAAGCCACCAGCAGCACGAACACTACCGCTCCGAAAACCATTAGGAGGGTGTTGCGAATGCCCCCGACGATCTCTTCAGACATCCCGACGACAGCTGTGCCGATGTTGTGATTTGTGGTGGGATGAGTTTGTTCAAGTCTCTCCGCGACAATCCGTAAGTCCGCATTCGCCTGTGCAACGGTGACACCGGGTTTCAACCTCGCGATCGCGCGCAGGTGTCGCGCGTCACGTTCGTTGTCGTCATACTTCTCGGCAACTGGCCGATAAAACTGACCCGGCGGAGACACCAGCGTTGGTGGCAGCGGTCGAAAGTCTGGTCCCATCACGCCGACGATCGTGTAAGGACGGCTATTCAGTTGAACGGTCTCCCCAACGACATTCGGATCGCCGGCAAATCTTCGTTGCCAAAGCGGGTAACCAAGGACGATAACAAAGTCTTTGCCGTCTTCCTGTTCTTCGGGAGTAAAAACTCGGCCGAGTATCGGAGTGCCGCGCATGATCTTGAAGTAACCGTCACCAACTTGAATCGCAGGAATCCGTTCAGCCTCACTATCACCCGACATGATCGGATTCCAGGAGGTGTAGGTAGCAACGTCTTCAAACGATTGTGACTGAGAACGAAAGTCAGCGACGTCAGTAGCTGAAACTTGATTGTGTTTGCGCAGCGAAGTCTCGCTACGCGCGTCTCCCCAGACTAGAACCAGGCCGTCGGGATCTTTGAAAGGTAAGGCACGCAGGAGCACTGCGTTAATGACACTGAAGACGATCGTGTTAGCGCCAATACCGAGCGCGATCGACATCACCGCCACCGCCGTGAAAGCTTTGCTCCTCGCCAGAAGGCGGACGCTGTATTTTAAGTCGCGGAAAAGTGTGTCAAGCATAAGAAGTAATCAGCAGTCAGCAATCAGCACTACGGTCTTTGGTCTTTGGTCTTTGGTCTTTGATCTTTGTTCGGACGGTTAACCCAGCTCAGTCCTCTAAGAGTTAGACAGAACGTGAACCAGAAAAACAAAGTACAAAGATCTAAGAGCTAAGACCTCGACCATTCAGTCCTCGACGTTACTCGTAGCGCAAGGCGACCAATGGATCCACTTTCGTGGCGCGGCGAGCGGGAATGAAACACGCTACTAACGCGACGATTGCCAACACCGCGGCGACTACGACAAAAGTCAACGGGTCCTTCGCTGTTACTCCATACAACAACGAATTCATCACGCGTGTCAGCGCGAACGCGCCGAGCAGTCCTAACGCAACGCCAATCACCACCAACAACATTCCCTGTCGCACGACCAGCTTCAACACATCGGTTTGGCGAGCGCCCAAGGCCATTCTGATTCCGATTTCATGAGTTCGCTGTGTGACCGAATACGCCATCACGCCATAAATCCCCGTCGCGGCGAGCACCAAAGCAAGCACAGCGAAAAGAGCAATCAAGGTCGTGCGATAACGCGGTGCCGCTACCGACGTTTCAAGCCATTGCTCCATCGGCCTCACGGCAGCAACAGGTTGATCCGGATCCATCTGCCGAATCTCATTTCGCACGGCGCCTACAAAACTCGTCGGATTTCCATTTGTGCGAATGACGAGGTTGGTCCCTGAATCGTAGTGCGGCATGTACATCATAGGCGCGGGATCCACTTCAAGCGCGCGATGACGAACGTCACCCACGACACCAACGATTTCAAACGGCTGACCGCCCATCGCCATCACCAAACGCTTGCCGAGTGGGTTTTCGTTAGGGAAAACCTGCTGCACAAGTAGATCGCTGACAATCAAAACTTTGGCGCCGTCGCGCACTTCCTGATCAGTAAAGTTCCGTCCGCGCAAGAACGGAATCTTCATTGCCTTGAAGTAGTCCTTGTTGATGCGGCGAAAGTCGTCGTCAAAGCCATCGTTCGGACCCACCGGCGGACGTCCTTCAACGTAGTAAGGCATGTCGTTTGGCTGGCCGGTCATTGGCAGCTCGCTGATCATTCCGATCGTCTCAACCCCGGGTATGCTCGCGATCCGGTCCTGAAGCTGCGCGAAGAACTCGCTCGACTTTTCTGGAGTCGCATACTTCTGACGAGGAAGGTCAACGCGCATCGTGAGCACGTTCTTTGCGTCGAAGCCTGGATTCGTGTTCTGCAGTTGCAGCAAACTTCGAATCAACAACCCTGCGCCTACAAGCAGGATTACGGCGATGGCACTTTCAGCGACGACAAGTACGCTGCGAGTGCGGTTACGTTGGGGCGCTTCACTACCGCCGCGACCACCCTCTTTCAACGCTTCGCTCAAATTCATCTTCATCGTGCGCAGTGCGGGAGCGAGCCCAAACAGAACTCCGGTAACGAGTGAGATCAGAATGGTGAAGCCAAGCACAGTGCCATCGATTTTTACTTGAGCGGTTGGAGGAAGGTTATCGCCGCTTAACAGAACCAAAAGATCCACTCCCCAGATCGCAAGGACAACGCCGAGACCGCCACCGACAAGCGAGAGCACAACACTCTCTGTGATCATCTGACGCAGAATTCGCACCCGACCTGCACCCAATGCAGTACGCAAAGCAATTTCACGTTGTCTGGTTGCAGCGCGCACGAGCAACAGATTCGCTACGTTTGCGCAGGCGATTAGCAGCACGAATCCAACCGCGCCAAACAAAATAAAAAGTGTCGGTTTAGTGTTTCCGACCAGTTGGTCGCGAAGTGAAACTAGCCGCAGGTTCCAGCCTTTGTCTGTGTCGGGATACTGTTCTTCGAGCCGGCGCGCGATCGCGTCGGTGTCCGCTTGCGCCTGGGCCATCGTCACGCCTGCTTTAAGTCTGCCAATCGGTCGCAGGAAGTGGGCCTTCCGCTGCTTCATCCCTGGTTCGACGTCAAAGCTCATTGGCACCCAAATGTCAGTGGCGCGCGGAAAGTTGAAATCCCTCGGCATCACGCCAATAACTTCAAACGTCTTTCCATCGAGGGTTACGGTGCGGTTCACGATTGAGGGATCGGCGGCGAAACGCTTTTGCCAAAGTCCGTAGCTGATGACAGCGACTTGATCGCGTCCGGTGGTTTCGTTCTCGAGTAGAAAAGTGCGGCCGAGCGCTGGTTGAATTCCGAGCGTCTGAAAATAATCTCCAGTAACCGCGGCGCCGGTGAGCCGCTCTGGTTCGCCAGTGCCGGTTAAATTAACGGGCACTGGAACCGAAAGGCTGGCCGCGAAATGTTCGAACGTCGTGTTCTGTTTGCGGTAGTCGAGAAAGTCGAGCGGCGAGACACTCGCGCGATTGCCGCCGTTGCGAATGTTCCCCCACATCCACACGAGTCGATCTGGTTCCGCAAACGGCAACGGTCGAAGCAGGACGCCGTTAACCAAACTGAAGATTGCTGTGTTGGCGCCGATGCCGAGCGCTAAAGCAATGAGAGCGACTGCGGTAAAGGCCGGGCGCTTCAGCAGGCTTCGTACTCCGTAGCGGATATCTCTTAAAAGAGTTTCCATGTCATCTCCACAATCGCGTCTTTGGTGTCTCGTCTTTATTTTGGTCTTTGATCTTTGGTCTTAGGTCTTTGTATGGTTTTCTATTCGCGTCCTTCGCCACTTCTAAAAGGACCAATTGCTTTGCGCCGAACAAACAAAGATCAAAGGCCTAAGATCTAAGACCTCGAGCACTCATCACTGAAGTCACTCGTAATGTAGGGCGACCAGTGGATCCACCTTCGTTGCTCGTCTTGCAGGGATGTAACAAGCCAACGCGGCGACGAATGCCAACAACGCTGAAACTCCGGCGAACGTTATTAAGTCGAGACCACTTACTCCGAACAGAAGGTTTGACAACAACTGCGCTACGCCAAACGCCAACGCCAGTCCCACGGCTAGACCAATCACTGCGAGCGTCATCCCCTGCTTCACTATCAGGAGCAGAACATCGCTACGCGCCGCGCCCAGTGCGATACGCACACCTATTTCGCGCGTGCGACCGGCGACGACGTAGGACATCACTCCGTAAATTCCAATCGCCGCCAGCACAATCGCGAGGATCCCAAAACTGCCGAGCACCGCCGCTCCCATTCGGAATGGAAACAGTGGAACGTTCATGTGATCAGTCAAAGTCTGAACGTTAAAAAGGGGCAGGGTTGAATCGAGTTGCTGAAATTGATTGCGTAACGCAGCAAGTACCGCGGGATCTCCGTTCGTGCGCGCTACGAGAGTTGCGCCCGTGGCATAGTCGCGCAGCAAGGGTCGATAGAACGCAGCTTTCTGATCTTCCGCAAGGCTGTTGTACTTGCCATCAGCGGCCACACCAATAACTTCCCAGTACGGCTTATCGGGACCGGAAAAATTGAAACGTCTTCCAATTGGATCCTGATTTGGAAAAAGCCTGCGCGCAAATGTTTCGTTAATGATCGCTACGCGGGATTCTTCCTTGCTGTCGCGCTCGCTGAAGTCGCGACCACGCAGCGGAATCTCCATCGTCTGAAAATAATCAGGACTGATTTCATTCGGGACCGCGCTTGGTAAATTACTATTCGCGGTGAAGGGCTGGCCTTCGACGTAAATCGACGAGTAGCTGTAATCCAGCGTAAGCGGAACGGTTGAAGTCAACGCTGCGGATCGGACGCCGGGAACGGTTCGAGCACGCTCGAGCAACTGTCGTTCGAACAGTCTTCCCTTCTCTTCTGTGTATCCCTGTAAGCCAACGTCGAATGAGAGCGCGACGGCGTTTTCCGGATTGAAGCCGGGACGAGTTCGCTGCGCCACCTGCAAACTACGAACGACCAAACCTGCGCATACCAACAGCACGAGTGAAAGAGCTACTTGAACAACAACGAGCGTGTTGCGCAGACGCGACCGTCGAAATCCTCCCATCGACGCTTCGTCTTTTAAGGCAGGAACCAGATCGGGTCGCGACGATTGCAGCGCCGGCAGCAAGCTGAAGACGATGCCCGTAGCGAGTGAAATCACTATCGCAAAGACAAGCACGCGCCAATCAATGCCGAGTGGGAACACGATCGCGATATCAGTCGGCAGTTTGATCGAAGCAACGAGGCTGTTGATCCAAACAGCAAGCAACAAACCGCCCGCGCCTCCGGCCAGTGAAAGCAACACGCTCTCGGTTATCAACTGGCGAATGATGCGACGACGGCTGGCGCCTACGGCGAGACGAATAGCCAACTCTTTTCGTCGTTCAGTCGCGCGCGCGAGCAAAAGGTTCGCGAGGTTCACGCAGGCAAGCAACAACACCAGCGTGACAACTCCCATCAACACGCCGCTGAAATTGATTACTGAGTTCCTGATGTCCGGAATGAAGAGTCCCGGCGTTAACAACCTTACGCCGCGGCCTTCATTTTCTTTTGGATATTCCTTCGCGAGTTGGAGCGTTATTGCTCGCAAGGAAGACTCGGCTTGTGCAATGGAGATACCGGGCTTAAGCCGGCCAATTACAAACATGTTGTCGCTGTCGCGATAATCGATCCAGTTGCTACCTGGTTCGATCTCGTGCGCCATCATCATGGGGACGAAAAACTCCGGGCCATAAGCGACTTCGGTACCGCTGAACCCCTGTGGCGCGACGCCAATGATGTTGAAGGTGTGACTGTTGAGTAAGACCGAACGGCCGATGATGCTGGCGTCTGAACCGAATCGCCTTTGCCAACACGCATATGTGATCACCGCAACCGGATGAGTGCCAAGCGTCTTGTCTTCTTCAGGTGCGAAGTACCGGCCCATGAACGGCTGAATGCCAAGCACGTCGAAGTAGTTTCCCGAAACGAGATAACCCCAAAGACGTTCGTTGCGCCCTTCATGACTGACGCTAATCGGCGCGAACCGATAGGCGATCAAACCTGAAAACACATCGTTGCGATCGCGATAGTCTTTGTAATTAAGATAAGACTGGATCGTGTAGTCAGCACCGTTATGGAAGGTGCCGTAGACTTCAGTCAGTTGCTCAGGATGCGATACCGGCAGCGGTCGTAGCAGGATCGTATTAACCAAACTGAAGATTGCGGTGTTCGCGCCGATGCCAAGGGCCAGCGTGACGATCGCAATCGCCGAGAAGCCAGGCCGTTTCAGAAAATTTCTGAAGGCGTAACGGATGTCTCTAAGGACTGAATGCATGTTGGTTAAGCTCCGCCTGACTGCTTTTGGTCTTTGGTCTTCGGTCTTTGGTCTTCGTTTTTCTTACTCATGTTCTGTCTAACTCTTAAAGGACTAAGCTGGGTTAGCTGACCGAACAAAGATCAAAGACCAAAGACCTCGATCACTCACTCCTTGAAGTCACTCAGACCTTAATGCGATAAGTGGATCGACTTTTGTTGCTCGCCGCGCCGGCAGATAACATGCCAGCAGCGCCGCCAGCAGCAGGCAAGCCGAAACAACACTGAAGGTCAGGAAGTCAGTTGGCTGCACGCCCACCAGCAACTGACGCATCACTCGTGTTAATGCCCACGCGCCGGCTAATCCGATCCCAACTCCAATCACCGCGAGCAACATTCCGTTTTTCACGACTAGCTTGAGAACATCACGGCCGCGTGCGCCCAGCGCCATGCGGATTCCAATCTCCTGGGTACGCTGCGTCACCGCGAATGCCATCACGCCATAAATGCCGATCGTTGCGAGTAGTAAAGCGACTCCTCCAAAAATCGCCAGTAAGACTGAAGAGAAGCTGTAAAGAAATATCGATAAGCTGCGGACTTGCTGCATCGTGAGCACGTCAAACACAGGCTGGTCTTTATCTAACTCGAAAACCTGTTGCCTGATTTGCGAAGCCATGGCGGCCGGATCGCCTTTCGTCTTTGCTACCAGCACCATCGAGCTCCATGGATCTTGATCCATTGGCAAGTAGTATTCGGGAGTCACATCGAGCGTAAGTTGATGCTTCACGTCGTGGACCACACCGACAACTTCCCTCCACGGGCTCTTGTCCAGCGGTCCTTCGAATCGCAGGCGTTTGCCGATTGCATCGCCGTTGGGCCAGTGCTTACGTGCGAGCGTTTCGTTAACGATGATTACAGGTGTCGCGCCGGCTTTGTCTTGGTCAGTGAAGCCACGGCCTTTGAGGATGGGAATCCTCATCGTTTGGAAATAGTCAGGAGTGCAAACGCGATACCGGCCCTCATTCTCCTGACCCGGCGGTGGCTCCGCAACGCCTTCGATGACGTACGAGTCAGACGAGTTCGAGCCGCCCAATGGCAGAAAGTTGACCGCAGCTGCAGATTGAACGCCGGGCAGGTCTTTCACTCGTTGGACCAGGTCGCGATAAAAAGCACTCCGCTGCGACTCTTCCTTGTATTTCGCAGAGGGCAGCACCAAACTCATCGTCAAGATATTGTCCGGATCGAAGCCGGCACTAGTCTTAAGGAGCGCGAGAAAACTTCGAACGGCCAAGCCGGCGCCAACCAGCAGCACGAGTGAGACGGCCACTTCAAGAATCACCAGCGAGCTTCGCAGCCGGTGCGAGCCGCTACTGGTCTGGCGTCCACCTTCCTTCAATGCGTTATTAAGATTTGGTTTGGATACTTGCCACGCTGGTGCGAGCCCAAAGATCACGCCGCTCATCAAAGAAAGACCGAACGTGAAGGCGAGGACAGTGAAGTTAATACCGATTTGATACCAACCGGGAGCAAAGCGCGCAGCGTCGCCAGGGTTAGCTGCTTTAAAGGCATCGATGCCCCAGAATGCAACGAGCACCCCGAGCGCACCACCAACCAGCGCGAGAATGGTGCTTTCCGTCAGCAGCTGGCGAATGATGCGCCAGCGACTTGCCCCTAACGCAGAGCGCAGCGCAATTTCTTTTTGACGGCCAGTCGCTCGCGCGAGCATGAGGTTAGCTACGTTCGCACACGCGATCAGCAACACGAATCCGACTGCTCCGAGCATCACCCACAACGCCGTGTCGTACATACGCACGGTGTCCTTAACGAGTGGATAAACGGCAGCGCCCCAACCTGTGTTGGATTTCGGATACTCCTTTTCAAGCCGTCCGGTGATGGTATCGATTTCAGCCTGTGCTGCGGACAGAGCCACACCTCTTTTCAATCGGCCAATGACGTAATAGCTGTGGCTAGACCGACTGCGTGCCAGCTCCGATGTGATGGCAAGCGGCGCGTAAATGTCGGCGTCTTTGGGAAAGTTAAATCGCTCGGGCATCACGCCGATGACCGTTCGCGTGATGCTATTGAGCTTTAACGTCTTGTTGAGAATGTTCGGATCGCCGCCAAACCGTCTTTGCCACAGGCTGTAAGTAATAATCGCGACCGCATCTTTTCCCGGCTGGTTTTCTTCTTCGGTAAAGTTACGGCCGATGATCGGCTTCATGCCAAGCGCATCGAAGAAGTTGGCAGTTACCTGAAAACCCTGAATCCGTTCCGGAGGTTCGACGCCGGAAAGGTTCGTGCTCCACCAGCGATAGAGTGCGAGGTGCTCGAACGATTGGGTTTGGGCACGCCAATCGAGATAGTTGGCCATTGTTACTTCGTTATGGACCACGCCGCGAGACTTCATCGTGTCCCAGATGGCGACCACGCGTTCGAGTTCGGGAAAGGGCAGCGGCTTAAGTAGCAGCGCGTTGATGAGACTGAAGATTGCGCTGTTAGCGCCAATGCCAATCGCCAGGGTGAGAATGGCGATGATGCTGATTGATGGGCGTTTCAGCAGGCCTCTGATGCCGTAGCGGATGTCTTTTAATAACGTATCCATGGCAAGAAGAGTAATCAGCAATCAGCAGTCAGCAGTCAGGTCTTTGGTCTTTGGTCTTTGTTTTTCTAATTCACGCTCTATCTAACTCTTAGAGGACCGAGCTCGGTTAATCTCGCGAACAAAGATCCAAGATCCAAGATCTAAGACCTCGACCACTCATTCGTTGACGTCACTCGTACCGCAAGGCGATAAGTGGATCCACCTTCGACGCTTTTCGCGCGGGCAGGAATCCTGCGATTACTGCAACCGTTGCGAGTAGCAGCGCCGACAAACCAAGCGTCAGTGGATCAGTCGGGCGCGTACCGAACAATTGGCTCGCGATCAACTTCGAGGCTGCGATTGCTGCCGGCACTCCGATGATCACTCCGGCGATCACCAACACCATCGTTTCTCTCAAGACCATCCAAACAATCGCACGCCGTTCAGCTCCCAGAGCCATGCGAATTCCAATCTCACGCGTGCGTCGCACGACGCCGTGGGCCATCAAGCCGTAAAGACCGATCGACGCGAGTAACAAAGCCAGCAAGCCAAAGAAGCTGACCAATTGCGCGATCAACTGCTCTTGTTTGAGCGTTCCCTGTAATTGTTCTGCGAGGGTGGTGACGGAATAGATTGGAATACGTGAGTCGATCTCTGAAATGGCCTGGCGCACGGACGGCGCCAAACTCGACGCGTCGCTGCGAGCGCGAACTTGAAGCGTCGCATTGAAAGTCTGCGGTCCGACTACCTGAAGAATAGGCCGCAGCACCATGCGTTCGGCCTTTTCCTTCGCGTTGTCATATTTCGCATTGCCAACAACGCCGACGATCTCAATCAGCTCAGGCTTCTCTTTCGCATCTGCGTCTTCATCCCCAAAGTGGAACTGGCGCCCGATCGGGTTTTCTCCGTGAAAGAAATATTGCGCGAACGCTTCGTTGACCATTGCCACTCGAGTACCGGCGCCCGAGTCGCGCTCATCAACTTCACGACCGAGAAGCAGTGGTACACCAAGTGTTTCGCAGTAGCCTGGTCCAACGAGCATGTCGGAAACGACAAGGTTTTCTTTGTCACCTTGCTTGTAGCCAACGACGGTTACGTTGCTCGAGGTGGTTGTGCCGCTCATCGGCGAGTAACTAGCGACGGTGGCGCGTTGCACACCGGGTATTGAATTCACGCGATCGAGTAGCCGCTTATAAAGCGCGCTTAACTCAGCCGGCTTATAACCTGCGAGTCGCGGATCAATTCCAGCGAGCAAGACGTTGTCGCGATTGAACCCAACCTCTTCTCGTTGGAGGTTCATCAAGCTGCGCGCAAACAATCCGGCGCCGGCAAGCAATACCATCGACAAGGCGACTTGCGAAACCACCAGCGCCGATC
>Ga0070673_100002296_pt1 | contig 11611 bp, 6 predicted proteins | sample KBSM23metaG_FD_65342 | JGI IMG/M metagenome (GOLD analysis project Ga0070673, IMG submission 65342) | Miscanthus rhizosphere microbial communities from Kellogg Biological Station, Michigan, USA - KBS M2-3 metaG | ecosystem: Host-associated > Plants > Roots > Rhizosphere > Soil ...
CAGCATGCCCATCGGTACGGGGCCCAAGCAGTGGGTCTCCTACAGCTCGGCCAGCATCGTGCAGGCCGAGTCGCTGTCGAACGTGTCTGACGCTCAGCTACTGGCCGAAGTTGCAGCGGCCGCCGATCCAGCGCGCGATCGCGTGACGCGCAAGGTCTACGATTTCGATGGCCGCGTCACTCTGAGCGTAGATCCGACCGGCGCGGCCACGCAATACACCTACGACGCGCTCGGCAACGTCACGCAGGAGCGCCGGTACGCAACGCCGTTGCCCGCCGGTGGCGCGCTGAACATCGCAAACACCGCGAATGGAACCTATGCGTCGCGCGAAATCGGCGCGTTCAAGACAGGCGACACGGTCACGGCGACCATCGAATTCAAGGGCGCCGTCGGTACCCAAGCTGCGATGTTCCTGGGCAACGCCTATGGCACCGGCGCCTACGACAACAGCACCTCCAGCAACGTGATGTGCACGGGCAACTGGCAGACGATCACGCTGACACTCACGCTCACGCAGGATCGCAGCCTCGAGATCTACCTGTACGGCGACACCTGGAACTCGACGCACATTGCCGGTGCAGCCGTCCAGTACGACAACCTGTCGGTGACCAGCGCCAAGACCGGTGTTGTCCTGGTCGATACGTTCGACAACTTCGATGCCGAGCGCAGCGCCTGGGCCAGTCAAGGCTCCTGGACGACCCAAGTCCAGAATTCCTTGGCCGACGCCGGCAGCGGTGCACAGCTGCTCGCGCTTGCAAACGCCATTGCGGATCCTGCACGCGACCACATAACCCAGAACGTCTATGACGCCGACGGCTACCTCACGCAGCGCATCGATGCACTCGGGGGCGTACAGTCCTGGGCATACGACGCCTTCGGCAACAAGCTCACCTTCAAGGATGAGAAGAATCAGGTCTGGAGCTACACCTACGACGCCGACGGCCGCGAACTGACGGAGACGTCGCCACAGGTGGCCGTCACCTCCAATGCCATCAGTGGCAATGCCCTGGCGGACGCGACGACGACGGCGGCCATCGTCACCTCGACGTCCTACGATGCCTTCGGCAACGTCGTGCAACGCACCGTGGGCGCCGGCCGCCCAGACGCTCGCACCACGATCTACTCGTACGACGCCGATGGTCGCCAGATCGCTGTCCAGGGCATGGCGTTCACGCGCTACGACTACCTGGGCAATGCGGGCTCCAGCGTCGCCCCGATCTCGCGCACGTACTACGACACCTTCGGCAACGCCGTGGTCTCGGTCGACGCGATCGGCAATGTCTCGTTTGCCACCTACGACACCGATGGTCGCAAGACCTTCGACGTCGACGCGCTGGGCTACGTCACCGGCTACACCTACGATGCCTTTGGCAGCGTCCTTTCGCAGACCAAGTACGCTGGCCAGACCGCGCTGGCCTCGGGCGCCTCGCCGACGGCGCCTGTTGCTCCATCGTCGGCCACAGTGGCCAGCGTCGTCGCCGCTTTGGCCCATGGCAGCGACCGCACGACCTCGTACACCTACGACAGCGCCGGCCGCGTCAAGTCGCAGTCCGGCATGAGTGGCTACTTCGTCGAAGGCACGGCCGGCTTCAGCCTCACGTTTGCGAATGCCAGCGCGACGCCCACGACGACCTATCAGTACGACACGTTCGGCAACCTGGTCGTCACCTCGCAGCTCGTCAACCAGGATCAAAGCCTTTACGCCTCGACGTATCACTACTATGACGCGTTCGGCCACGAGATCCACACCGTTGACGCGATGGGCTACCAGACCGATCGCACGTTCGACGCGTTCGGCAATGTCGTCCAGACGATCGAGTACGCCAACGCCAAGTCGGGCACCTGGGGCGCAGGCAACGTAGGCGCCACGCCGACGGCCTCGAGCACCGACCGCACCACCTCGGACATCTACGACCGCCTCAACCGCAAGACTTCCGAAACCCGCACGGTCGACTACAGCCTCACCGACGACGGCACCGTTTCCGGGCACTCGCTGACCACGACCTGGGGCTACGACGCCCAAGGCAACGTCACCCGCACGACCGACGCGTCCGGCGCCAGTACCTATCGCGGCTACGACGCACTGGGCCGTGTGCGCGCCGTCGTTGCCCCCACGCGCTCGAGCACGATCGATGGCTCGGCGCTGACGCCGGTCACCGAATACAGCTACGACGCCTTCGGCGCATTGACCGTCAGTGTCGAGCGATACAACACCGCTTCCGGCGTGAGCGAGTACACAGGCGTGTGGACCGCCGGCAGTGCCAACGGCTACAGCGTGGCGGCCAATGCGAGCGACCGCATCACGCGCACCCAATACAACGCTGCCGGACTCGCCATTCGCATCGACGACCCGATGAAGGGCGTCACGGCGCTGCACACCACCTGGAAGGCCTACGACGCCGATGGGCGCCTTATCTACACGAGCCACTTCAATGCCGGCAACGACGGCGTGCTGTTCACCGTCGATCAAGGCTTGCAGCTCGACGCCGCGGGTCAGGTGATTGCGTCGATGCAAGCCACGGGCACGTCGTCGGCTCCTCGCGCAACCATCACGAACTACCGCTACGACGCCTTCGGCGAAGTCGTCGCCAAGGGCCGCGACGGTGACTGGGAGGAGTTCTCCAAGTACGACAACAACGGCAACCTTTGGCTGACCAACGCGGACACGGGCGTCGTCACCGCCTATGCCTATGACCTGCAGGGTCACCAGACGACGAAGTACTCGAGCCAGGGCGCCGTCTATTCCAACGTGGATCTGTCCACGGCCACGTCGATCCAGGCCGTGGCCGCGCAAAGCGCCAGCCTGCGTGTCGTCAACACCGTCTACGACTTCGCCGGCAATGCGCGGCGCATCGACGAGGCCAGCCGCGCGAGTGTCGATGGCGGCGTCAACGTGCGCGTGGGCGCCACCACGTGGACGGTGGCACAGTCAGGCGCCACCAACACGCTGTGGCTGAACTTCAACTCGCTGGCCGCGCTCGGCAACGGGCAGGTCCAGTTCGACATCAAGTACCTGTCGACCGACGGAACGACCAGCGAGGCCCTCCTGGTGGCTGACAGCGCTGAAGCAGCAGCCGCGTTCGTGGCGACCTGGACACCGCCGGCTGCGACGCCGGGCATCAAGAGCATCACGTCGATCACCACGTCCAAGAAGGACATGAACGGCAACTGGTGCGTCGTCAATACGTCGACGACCAGTGGTGTCTCGCACACCCAGATCGAGATCGACGCACCGGACGATCCGCGCTCGGTGGTCACCTTCACCTACACGAAGTCCGGCGGCTCGCCCATCACTGTGACTTCGGCCGCGGGCCTGACGAACTTCGGCAGCGAGCTCTCGTTCGATACCAGCACGCTGCCCGCGGGCACCTATTCGTATGCGACGTCGATCACTTACGCCGACGGGAGCGTGTCGTCGCCACGCGTTGGCACCTTCACGGTCGGCGCCACCCTCGCCGCCGTGCAAGTCAGCAACCAGGTCACGCCGACGGTCTTCCAGACGTTCGACCGCTGGCGCAACCTGAAGTCGGTCACCGATCCGCGCTCCAGCGCCTGGATCACGACTTACGACTACAACGGCAACAACCAGGTCGTCAAACAGACACAGCCGGCGCCGCTGAGTGGGACCACGCCCATTACTCAGTATTTCTATGACCGCGACGGCCACCGCGTTGCAACCATCGATGCGGACTCGCACCTGAGTGGGCAGTTGTTCGACGCGGCCGGGCAGCTCGTCGAGACGGACGCTCACCCCGACGCCTCGACCCTGGTCAAGACGACCAATGCCTACGACGTCTTCGGAGAGATCGTCCAGTCGGTGACCGCCGACGGCTACAACGCCAACGGCTGGAGCGTGCTCAACATTGCCGATTACACGACTCAGAACACCTACGACGCCCTGGGCAACCTGCTGTCGGTGCAGCACGGCACCAACGCCTCGGGTAACGTCAATGACAACGTCAATGGAACATTGACCGCTGTCAATGAACGCCAGGCCTACACCTACGACGCCGATGGCCATCGGCTCTCCTCCTGGGACGACACGACGGCCACTCACCTGGTCACGACCTACACCTACGACGCTGCCGGCCATCTCACCAGCGCGACCTTGCCCTTGATCAGCGGCCAATCGAAGGCATCCACCACGACCTACGTCTACGACGGTGCGGGTCGCGAAATCTCCGAGACGGACGCTGACCTCAACACCGAGAGCTGGAATTACGACTACTTCGGGCGCCTGAAGACCCACATGGATCTTGGCGCAAACACCCATACTTACACCCACGACAATGCGGGCCAGTTGACGCAGCAGACGAGCAGCGCCGGTCAGAATCTGACCTATTCGTACGACGCCGCCGGCCAGAACACCGGCATCTACGACGCCGCGCTCAACGAGACCACCACCTACGCCTACGACGCTTCAGGCCACCACCTGCAGGAGTCCACCTCGATCGGCGGCAAGTACTACCAGGACAACCACTTGGCCTACGACAACATCGGGCGCCTGGTCGACTCCTCTGACGGCGAGGTCCACGTCAGTTTCCAGTACGACGGCGTGGGCAACCGAACCTTCGTCGGTACGCACGTCATCGAAAGCGGCCCATTGCTGTCCGTCGGGGCGAGCACGCCTGGCGACTCTGCGCGCTACTTCAGCTACGACGGCATGAACCGCCAGATCCACGTTAACTGGCAAAGCCAGGCCGCCGCGGGCCAGCAGGGCCACACGCTGACCTACGACGCCGACGGCAATCGCCTGACCGACACGTTCTACAACAACCTGGTCACCATCACCGCCTCGTTGGCAACGTCACCGGTCAACGCCTACGACGGCGCCCCCATTTACTCAGGCATCACCAAACCCCAGGGCTATACCGAGTCCGCCGGGACGGTCACCGAGGCATACACCTACGACGCTGACGACCGGCTCACCCAGGGGCTTTACACGGTCAATGCGATCCAGACCGGCACCACCACCACCACACGCGGCTGGGTCCCGATAGACACGCGCAGCTACGATACCGCCGGCCACCTGATGACGCGCGACGCCTGGTTGCCGGGCGCCGCCCCTGGCAACCCGTCCATGACATTGCTGAAGGCCTTCAATTCCACGACGTCGGGCCTTCCCGGCCTGAATCTGGACGACGACCGAGCGCACTCGTTCAAGTATGACGAAGACGGGCAGATGACCCTGGAATCCGTGGTCTTCGGTACCTACACCGTCTCCTACGTCTATGACGCGGCAGGCAATGTCAAGAGCAGCACGCTGGACAACAACGATGCCAGCGGCGAGCTGACGGTCGTCAACACGATGACGATCAAGGCCGCCGAGGGCTACGAGACCACTGCGGAGCACAGCGCGCAGTCCACCGCGCGCGAGCCGGTCGAGGGTGGCACCCTGCTGACAACGCAAGCCAGCGTCGACACCGCCACGACGTACGACGCTAACGGCCACGCCGGCGCCATCTCGAACGCGGCGAGCGCAGGCGCCGCAGTCGCCGGCGGCAACGAGGCCTACTCGCTTGTCTACGATGCCCAGGGCCACGTCCTGCGCCGCACCTACGGCAACGGCATCGGCGAACTGCGCAACCTCGTCGTTGACGGCGAATCGCTGGGCCAGTACGGCGTCGACGACACGGCCATCGGTCGTTCTCAGACCTTGAACTTCAGCTTCGGCTTCCAGTCGATGGAAGACGCCAACGTCCAGACGGGCACCACCACCACCACCGCCGTGCAGGGCGAAACCTTGCAACAAGCCGCCGCCGCCGCCTACGGCGACGCCCGCCTGTGGCGCCGCATCGCCGCAGCCAACGGCCTGGGCGCCAATGCCAAGCTGCAAGCCGGCCAGCGCCTCGTCGTCGCCGGTAACCCGGGCGAACGTTTCAATGGCGCCCAGACTTTCGCTGCCAACGACAGCGCGGCAATGATGGGCAACATTTCTCCGGACATCGTGGTTGCGCAGACGCCGCTGTCCGACAACGAGAAGTTCGACTACTACAAGGACGTCTACTTTCGGCCGATGCCGCCGCCGGACGGCACCGAGTTCGACGACGTCCTTGACCAGTCAATTACGTACATGAGTGGCCTGTTCATGGACAACGAAGGGAATTGGCAATTCAGGCAAATCGATCCGTCGCAAGCGATTGGCGATACAGGATACAACGGCGAATTTGGGTCCTTCGAGTCAGGCTTTTCTTCAGGCTATTACACGGGTCCGGGATTGTCGACGCTTGGCAATGCAAGCAGTTCGATGGGTGGCTACACGCCGTACAGCAGCGTCTCGACCGAGGGACTGACGCCCGATCCGATCAACGTCGACATGAGCAGCGCGCTGCCCGGGCCGATCAACGTGGCGTCCGGTGGTTACGGCAGTAGTTCGCCGACGACCGGAGGGCAGCCGTGGGAAGGATCGGTAAACGGTCAGGGTAGACCTATCCCGCTGACCTCGACGCTGCCTGACAACGGCGACGCTCAGCAAGTTGTGATCAATGGTTCGGGGCCCCGCATAACTGGTCAGTTTCCGGCAAACCAGCTCCTTGATTCGAGCCTCCTCGCTCTAGGACCCACCAGTTGGACCACGAAGGCGGATGGGAGCCCCGCCACTTTGTCGTTCAACGAGCGTACGAAGCAAGCCTACTGGAACGTCGGCGATGACGTCCCGCTCCGCGAGATTCCGAAGGCGTTCGTGCAGCCGACCTTGGATGAGGTCGCCCTTCTTGACCCGCAAAATCCGTTTGCCAATAAGGCGCAGATTGGGCCCGTCTTTGGAGATTTCGCTACTTTGACCGGACTTGGCGCATTGGGCATTGGCCCCAGCGGACTTGCCATTCGTGGGCTGATGGGCTTTGCCGCTGACGCGGGTTCCATCGGCATTGGCGGCGCGATCGTGGTCAATGCCCCTGCGATCAACGCCGCAGGTATCGTAGTAGCCGACGCAGCGGCCATGTGGGCCACTGGTTCGCCAACGAGCCCTCTTGGCTTCGTTGGGGGACAGCTGGCACGCACCGAAGCCAGTATCCTTGGCAATGTCGACGCACTCGCGGGAACAGAGGCGCGCGGTGTCAGTGGCCTCGGAAGTCCTCTGCGCGGGGAACGCGACCGCGTCCTGACCGCTACGGAAATCGACCACGTTACAGAGCAGTGGACTAGCCTTGGCGGTGACCCGGCAGTACTCAAGTTCAACCAGGGGCCGTTCACTGGAGTTTCTGACAGCGGCTCGGTCTACATTCGCGGTGACGTGTTCCCCACGACGTCGGACAGTTTGCACCCGACGGCGACGCTCTCTGTGCGCGAAACACTGGCGCATGAGATGGGGCACATGGAATATCTCGATACCGGGGTCGCCAAGGGCGCTTGGAACGACGAGTTCCGAGCCAGCTACTGGGCATCCCAAAATGTTCCTGGGTTGACTTTTGAAGAACAAGCTAATCTCGCAAACGACGCCCTGCAGCGCGCCCGCGACGCGGGTGTCACTGTGAACATGAACTCTTATATCCGAGGACTGTTGTATGGCTACTGAGAAGCGCCGCCCGAAGTTCGCTGAGGTCGAGTACGAACGCGCGCATGCGGCATATGAGGAGCACAGGAAAACTGGAAAGACTGAGTTGACTTGTCTGCGATGCGGCGTTGGCCACTTTCAGTTCTTCGAGACCGGTAGTAGCCTAGAAATTCGCTGCACCACGGCGGATTGCTTCGTCGAAAACATTCGCGGAATCTAGGGCTTTTTCCAAAAGCAGTGAAACGAAGGACGCCTTGCTGCTCTTGGCAATACCGTAGCTGAAGCGGAGGCTGGGCTCCCCATCGGAACGGCAGCTCGGCCGACTGTGCATTGGGCACCCAACGCCGACGGCCTAGTGCGGACTCCGGACGAGATGATGGCCCTCGCGAAACAGGCTGGTGTGACCTTCCCCGAAGACGTGCAAGTGTTCTGGGTAAAGCCAAGCCAGCTGCACAATACGGAAGGCGCGCAAGCCGAGTATTCGGTTCTTCAGGCCAACCTTGGCGATGGCCGAATCGGGAACGCTGCCAACTTGGCGCCCAACGACCTGGTGACGTGGGAGAGCTTCCAAAACAAGGCCGGCATGGTGCCGGTGCGGATCAGCACCGACTTGCTCGGCAGCGATGAAGCTGCAATCGCCCACTTGGCCCACTTGGCCCACGAGTCACACGAGCTGAACGGGCTATACAACAGCTTGGAAGTTCAAGGTAATCTGATGACCTATAGTGACCTCAATCGCCTAGTGCGGCCGGTGGCAAGCGAGACAGGAGTGCCGTTGGGCGGTGTGGCCAACAATCTGCATGAAAGCGCCTGGACGTATGCCGACCAAGTGATTTTGAACTGGCGAGGACACTGAAATGAGCAAACGTGAATGGCAAGTCAAATTCGTTGATTTCGTACCGCTTTACGAAGCCGGGGCGTACACTTCCAATGAATTCTTCTGGTTCGCGCTACCTCTCTTCGACGGTGGGTCGGGGGACCAGGACCTATGGGACGCTCTGCCGCAAGACGTGAAAGACTGCTTCGTTACCCAGATGAAAAGGGACGTGGCGACGACTGACCCCGCCGGAGTGGCTCTGGCTGAAAAGCTGGCAGCTGTCCGACGAGTCGCTGTGCGATAGCTCGCTGACGCCTACTGCTAAAGCCCGCCCTGTGCGGGCTTTCTTATCTTGGCAATGCAGTCGGTAGCAGCCTGGCCAGCGCTGAAAACTCGCCGCAGTCGACGCCGTACCTTGATGGCGATGTTGGCCGCTCGGAGTTGCGGTACGCAGCCCCAGCACCAAGTGCCTCGTACCCCGACCTGTCGCCGTACATGCAGGGCGGCTCCGTGCCAGGTCAAGGTGGCGATCAGGTCGCCGCGAGTGACCCGAACTGGAGCAGCTATACCCAGCTTGCAGCTGGGCCTGGCTACTCCGGTCTGGGACAGAGCAGCCTTACGGATCAACTGCGCGTTTTGGCGAACGGTAGTCCCGCTCAGTTGAATGCGCTCGATGCTGCACTGGGCACGCAGAAATCGTCGGCGCCGATGGGGGCTGGCGCCGAGATCACGATCAACATCGTTGACGGTACGCCTTCACCAGTGATGGAAATGCTGCAGCCGCAGACCATCGACCCTGCGATCTTGGCTGCTGACGTTGCGGCAACCATACCTGTTCCGATCGCCATCAATGCCCCGGCGTTGACGCCTGAACAGCAGCGTCAGTCGGAGACTGATACGGCTGTGGCTGCGGGTACGTACAACTCGTTCTCGGCGATGGGGCGTGCACTGGCCAGTGGCAACCTTGGCGACTTCTGGTACCACTTTGCCCATACGAACCTCAGTCGCCGGCGGCCAAGGCCTCGATTCAGGCAACACACGATCGGGTGAATGGGCCACCTCCGACTCCCGAGCAGCAACAGTGGGACGCGTTGCTCGGCACCTCGGTCGGCGCCGGCTTATGGGGACTTACCACTCAGGCGGGGGTAGATCCGCGCGTCTCGAACGCGTTGCTTGCTGGTGCCGCGGCAGTCGGGCAACTCGAAGGTGGCTTGGTGGGTATCGGGCAACCAGGACGAGTTGGCGGTACTTCGCCCAATACGTTCGCCCGGGTTCGCACACGTGCTATCGACACGGCGCAGGGCTACGAAGCGCAAATACGCGACTCCTACGGAAGCACGGCATTCCAACAGCGTCAATACACGACGGTTGTGAACGGGCAGCGAGTCAATGGCGTCGCGGACAACGTGGCTGTGGTGAATGGCCTGGACTCGGCAATCGAAGCGAAGTACGTCGACTATTGGCCGACGTCGCTACGGAATCCGGGGAGTCCCAACGGGGGCCGGCCGTGGGCGGTAGCCGAGCAACGGAAGATGGTCAGCCAAGCAGTAGGATACGGCAATGCGTTCGATCAGGTCATCTACCATACGAACAGTCAGGAACTGGCAGACCACTACGGCCCACTCTTCGAGTCAGCAGGTGTAGACAATTTCCAGTTCGTCATCACGCCGTTGAACCAAGGGGATTGAGCGATGAACAAGCGCGCCATCACGCACGAAGAGCACATGCGCAACATCGCTGGTGCCGTCGAAACCACGCGTCAAGTGCCGGGGTTGGTACCACGGCCGCAACGCGAATTCTGGTACTTTGAAATCCAGGGTGAACAGTCGATCGAAAATCAATTTGGCCAGCTCGTTTGGTTCATCGATCCACCTTTGTTGAAGAATGGCGGCGCGATCCTGGAAGGATGTGAGCTGACGACGCCAACCGGACGGCGCTTCCGTGGCCTCTCGTACAAGGGCGACCTTGAAGGATGGCGCCAGCAAGTGGTGCAAGGCGGTGCAGGTTTGAACGTGACGCTAGGTCAAATCGTGAATGGCGCACTTGCGTTGAACGACGGCAGCTCATTCGTGATTGAAGACTGTCAAGTGAAGTTCGACTGAGGAATGCTAGGGCAAAACGAGCCCGCATCCAAGCGGACTGGCTTCCACTCGCTACAGAAAGTCCACGCCCGTGGACTCCAGATGCAAAGAGTCCACAGGTATACCGAAATCGGTTCCCGAAAGGACTCTGTAGTGCACGCCTTCGTCTCTCTCCTCATCCACGCCACGCCCGTGGCCATCGCCCTTCACCAACGTCACCACGGCCTACGGCGTCGAGGGCTTCACCGACGACATGCTGCAGGCCATCAAGAGCCACAGCATCGAGCGCGTGCTGCTCGCCTTCGACCGCGACGCGGCCGGCGAGCGCGGCGCTGAGGCTCTCGGGGCACGGCTCATCGCAGCCGGCATTGAGGCCTTGGCCGTGCAGTTCCCTCGCGGCATGGACGCCAACGAGTACGCGCTGAAGCTCAAGCCCGAGCACCAAGCCCTCGGCCTGGTGCTGCGACAGGCGCGGTGGCTGGGTCGGCCCGCGACAGACTCAGCGACTGAAGAGGAAACGCCTCCCTCCGAAGCCACGTCCACGTCCCCCCAGCCGACGCTGGCCGAGGCTGCACCGGAGCCGGAACCCACTCCTTCGCCGTTGGGCCGGTGGCGTGTGATGCTGTGGCAGCGAGCCGAACTCGCGTACGCCGCGACCGATGGCGATAAGCGTTGCGATGGCAAGACCGGACCCCAATGCAGACCCCAATGCAATGCAACCCCAATGCACCCGAGCCGTCGGCAAGACCTCACCCCATGTCTGCGCAATGCTTTGATCGCAAATCGATGTGATTGAGCACAACATATCCGCATCTATGAACGAAAGTTCAGCGCCCAACCTGTAGGCAAGCTGACTTCAATATAAAAGTCTCACCAAAAGTGGGCAGTTTGCCCATGCGCGCTACTTCTGCCTGGCCAGACTGTGTCCCTACAATGCAGACACATTGCAGCAGTCGGCCCAAGCCGGCGCGCAGCCCAGATAGGGCAACGAGGGAGAGATTGAATGCACGCGGATCTGGCGCTGAGGATGCTCGGCGACCTGTTTTGGACAGGGATGTTGGTTTGTCTGCCCGTCCTTGGGCTCACGATGCTCGTGGGCCTGCTGGTCAGCGTGCTGCAGGTGGTGACGCAGATCCAGGAGATGTCACTCACCTTCGTGCCCAAGCTGGTCACCGCGGCGGTGTCGCTGCTGGTCTTCGGGCCCTGGATCCTGCGAAC
>Ga0070673_100002298_pt1 | contig 11610 bp, 9 predicted proteins | sample KBSM23metaG_FD_65342 | JGI IMG/M metagenome (GOLD analysis project Ga0070673, IMG submission 65342) | Miscanthus rhizosphere microbial communities from Kellogg Biological Station, Michigan, USA - KBS M2-3 metaG | ecosystem: Host-associated > Plants > Roots > Rhizosphere > Soil ...
CCTTGGCGTCCTGCACCTTCCCGTTCGGCCCGATGATCGCCTCGATGATCACCACGCCCTGCACGCGGGCGGACTGAGCAATCGGCGGATAGACAGGGGCGACGTGCTTAAGTTTGGTCGGCTGCTTGATCTGACCACCGACGCGAACGGGCTGGGTCGGCGGCGGAGGCGGCGGCGGTGCTTCCGGCAATCCGCCAACGACACCACCAACGACGCCTCCGGGCACACCACCTTCAACGCCAGCGCGCTCAAAGTTGGTGTCCACGGGCTCCGCCTTGATTTCCTTCGGCGGCTCGGTCGGGGCCGCGTTCGGGTTCACGACTTCCACCGGCTTCACTTCCGCCGGCTTCGGCGGCGGCGGCGGCGGCGGCGGTGGCGGTGGCGGTGGCGGCGCAGCCACGAAGGCCATCATCGAGGGCGGAGTCGGCAGCGCGTCGAACGCCATCAACGGAATGATGACCATCGCCGCGATCACCGTCGCCTCGACAAGGATCGTCACACCCACCGAGTAACTCTGCTTGTTACCAAGCTTGATGGAGGGATCGACGATATCGCCGAACATGCGTTCATCACGTGGCACGGGTACTCTACCTCCCTCGAGTCGCCAGCGCGGCCGCGCAGAGCGGCCGATTATAGCTAGGCCCAAAAAACAGTGTCAACGAAACCTTCCGTCACACTCGTGAAACGACCAGCAATGCCTTAGACACCACCATTGCCAAAGTGCTCCCGGCCCAGCGAGCGGGCATTCTATCCCGGATCCGACGCTCGTCCGCAACGACAAAAGTGACTCGACCACGCAGAAACCCGTGCAAAATCGAGCCCTCACCGTATTAGTGGCTGCCGATACGCATCCCGTAGAACGAGCGATAGACGAATACCACGGAGACGAGGAAGAACAGCGCCGCTAGGCCGTGGGCCAGGCCGCTGCCCTGCTGCTCGGCCAGGCGAACCGCCAGCGAGACCGCGAGCAAGCCGAACAGCGTCGTGAACTTGATGACCGGGTTGAGCGCCACCGACGAGGTGTCCTTGAACGGGTCGCCAACCGTGTCGCCCACGACCGTCGCCGCGTGAAGCGGCGTGTTCTTCATCTTCAGCTCGGTTTCGACAATTTTCTTGGCATTGTCCCAGGCGCCGCCGGCGTTGGCCATGAAGACCGCCTGATACAAACCGAAGAGCGCGATCGAGATGAGGTAGCCGATGAAGAAGAAGGGCTCGACGAAGGCAAAGGCCAGCGTCGCGAAGAACACCGTCAGGAAGATGTTGAACATCCCCTTCTGCGCGTAGACCGTGCAGATCTCGACGACCTTCTTGCTGTCTTCGACCGATGCTTTCTCGACGCCCTCGAGCTTGATGTTTGCCTTGATGAACTCAACTGCGCGGTAGGCACCGGTCGTGACCGCTTGCATCGACGCGCCCGTGAACCAGTAGATGATCGCGCCACCGGTCACCAACCCGAGCAGGAACGGTGGGTGCAGCAACCCGAGCTTGTCGACATTCACGGTCAGCTTTTCCGTCAGCTCGACGATGATCGAAAAGATCATCGTCGTCGCCCCGACGACGGCTGTGCCAATCAGCACTGGCTTGGCGGTCGCCTTGAACGTGTTGCCGGCGCCGTCGTTTTCCTCGAGCATCGCTTTCGCGTGCTCGAACTGTGCGTTGATCCCGAAGTCCCTCTTGAGCTCCTGCTGGATCCCCGGAATACCCTCGATCACCGAGAGCTCGAAGACCGACTGCGCGTTGTCGGTGACCGGACCGTAAGAGTCAACGGCAATCGTCACCGGACCCATACCGAGGAATCCGAACGCGACAAGGCCGAATGCGAATACCGCCGGCGCCAGCATCAGCGTCGTCATCGACGTGCCGAGGGCGCTGACGAAGTAGGCGATGGTCATCAGCAAGACGATGCTGAGGCCGATCCAGTAGGCGCTAAAGTTGCCCGCCACGAGGCCCGAGAGGATGTTGAGCGAAGGACCACCCTCCCGCGATGAGGTCACGACTTCTTTCACGTGACTCGACTCCACCGAGGTGAAGACCTTGACCAGTTCGGGGATGATGGCGCCGGCGAGCGTGCCGCACGTGATGATGGTGGACAGCTTCCACCAGAGGGTGCCGTCACCCAGGCCCGCGATGAGCAGATACGACACCACGTAGGTCGCCACGACCGAGACAACGGACGTCAGCCAGACCAGCGAGGTGAGCGGCGCCTCGAAGTTCATCTTTGACGCGCTGCCGTAGCGCGCCTTCGCAATCGCCTCGTTCAGCAGGTAGGAGAACGCGCTGGCAATGATCATCATCACGCGCATGACGAAGATCCAGACGAGGAGCTGGATCTGCGTCGCCGCCTGCGGCACCGCGAGCATGATGAACGTGATGAGCGCGACGCCGGTCACGCCGTAGGTTTCGAACCCGTCCGCGCTCGGACCGACCGAGTCGCCGGCGTTGTCGCCGGTGCAGTCCGCGATCACGCCAGGGTTACGGGCATCGTCTTCCTTGATGTTGAAGACGATCTTCATCAGGTCCGATCCGATGTCGGCGATCTTCGTGAAGATGCCGCCGGCGATGCGGAGAGCGGCCGCGCCGAGTGACTCGCCAATCGCGAAGCCGATGAAGCACGCGCCGGCATAGTCGCCGGGAATGAAGAGCAGGATGAACAGCATGATCAGCAGCTCGACGCTGATGAGCAGCATGCCAATGCTCATGCCCGCCTTCAGCGGGATCGCGTACACCGGGTACGGCTTGCCTTCCAGGCTGGCGAACGCCGTCCGCGAATTCGCGTAGGTGTTCACGCGAATCCCGAACCATGCCACGCTGTAGCTGCCGAGAATGCCGACAACGCTGAACAGGAGGATGATCGCGACGCGACCGAACGCCATGCCTTCGAGCACGCCGAAATACAGCACGATGATGACCGCGATGAAAATCTCGAGAATAGCCAGAAATCGCCCCTGCGTGACCAGATAGGTCTTGCAGGTCTCGTAGATCAGCTCCGAGATCTCGCGCATCGAACGGTGGACCGGCAGGTTCTTCAGCTGGTTGAGGATGACCAGCCCGAACAGGATGCCGAGTGCGGAGACCACGAGACCGATCATGAGCAGGCTGCGGCCCTGGTATCCGCCGACGGGCACCTGATTCAGATCGGGCAGGACCAGATTGGCCTCTCCTCCCCGCCGTTCGCCTTGGGCGGCCGCGGCCTGTGCGGCCGGGGCAGCGGGCTCCGGCTGCTGCGCCCAGGCAGTCGCCGGCCCAATCAGGGCGGTCACCAGCACAATCGCGAGCGCGACCATCGCACCACTCGCACGGCCGAATCCTTTGAACGACTCGGTCATCACAGTCTCAGCTCCTCTCGTTACCTGTATTGGACTTCGCGCGCGTAGGGGCGGCGCATGCGCGCCCTTACGACTTGCCTTCGATGCGACCGGGCAGGGACATGCCGCCGGTCAGGAAAATTCGCACGCCTTCCTCGACGCTGACGTCGGGGAAGATGGCGCGCTCACGGGGATAGATCATGATGTCGCCGAGATACAGATGATTGGTCGGTACATACACGGCCATCAACGTTTCCGGACCGCGTCCGCGGTCCACCTCGAACTCCTTCGTTAAGAACCCCATGACCCAGCCCCGGCTCGGGTCATCCACCATCACGACGCGCTTGAATCCTGTCTCGTTGTCTGGCGAGAACGCCACCACGAGCTGCTTCACGGGCGCATAGATGGTCCGGAATACCGGGATCATCATCAGCCAGCTCTCGGCTCGTGTCAGCACGCGCCGGCCGATGACGTTCGTCGTCACGGCTCCCACCGTCAGCACGATGATCAACGTGGTGAGCACGCCGACAAATCGCGCCACGTAGTCCGGGACTTCGGAACCCAGGGCCCATCTCGCCAGGGGCGCCGTGAAACCATCAATGATACCGAAGATCCACACCAGCGCGAAAACACTGATCATGAGCGGGACGGTGACGAAGAATCCCGCGAGGAAGCTGCGTCGCAGCCACTGCATTACAGCCATCCCGCGCCGATCGCCAGCAGAATGACCACACCGACCATGATGCGGTACCACGCAAAAGGGGCGAAGCCGTTGCGCGCCACATAGCGCACGAACGGTTTCACGACGATCAGCGCGGCGAGAAACGCCATCACGAACCCGATCGCGATCTCCAGGCCCCGCGCAGGCGCCAGATGGTCACGCACCTCCCATAAGTCGTGCAGAAAAGCCCCGGCCAACGCCGGCATCGCCAGAAAGAATGAAAACTCCGCCGCCGCAGACCGCTCGAGCCCGGCCAGCAGACCGCCCATGATCGTCGCGCCCGACCGCGACACACCGGGCACCAGCGCCAGCATCTGACAGACCCCCACCGCAAAGGCGCGCGGGACGGGCGTCTTGTCCGCCTCGAACACGACAGGCTTCGGCCGGAACCGCTCGATCATCAGAATGGCGACGCCGCCGATGATAAAGGCGGACGCAATCACCGCAGGACTCTGATACAGCCGGCCCTTCACCCAATCGGACAGCAGCACCCCTGCCACACCGGCGGGAATCGACGCGATGATGAGCATCAGCGCGAACCGCCGGGCCGCGGGATCCGACGCCAGCCCGAGGAACGCTCCGAGAATCTTGGCCCGATACAGCCACATCACCGCCAGCACCGAGCCGAACTGAATCATCACCGTGAACACGCCGCCCGGATCCTCGAAGCCGAGAGATCGACCCACGAGCAATAAGTGTGCGGTGGACGAGATTGGCAGGAACTCCGTGAGGCCCTGAACAACTCCCAGGACGGCAGCGAGAAGGTAGGTCAAACGATATGTGGGGGCCGGTCCACTGGACCGGCCGAAGCTAGGATGCTCTGGCTCGCTTCTGTTTCTTGCCGCCCGCCTCGGTGTCGCCAGACGTGGCGGGTTGCGCCACCGGACGCCGACGCTTGCGATTCCAGAACGTCACGATCGCCGCGGCGACAAACACGCTCGAGTACGTGCCAGTGATGATGCCGACGATCATGGTGAAGGCAAACCCGCGGAGCACCTCGCCGCCGAACAGGAATAAGGCGACGGCCGACAGGAGCGCGGTGCCGGCCGTGATAACGGTTCGACCGAGCGTTTGATTGAGTGAGATGTTGACGACCTCGTTCAGCGTCTTGCCGCGCATCGCCTTGAGGTTCTCGCGGACGCGGTCAAAGATCACGATCGTGTCGTTGGTCGAGTAGCCCGTGACCGTCAACAACGCGGCAATGACGTTCAGCGTCAGGTCGTACTGGAAAAACGCGAGTAAGGCGAACGTCACCAGGATGTCGTGGATCGTCGCGATCACCGCGCCAACGGCAAACGAGAACTCGAACCGGAAGGCGATGTAGCCGAGAATGCCCAGCAGCGACAGGACGAACGCGGACAGGCCCTTCTGCGACAAATCGCGGCCAACGGTGGGGCTGACGATCTCGGAGCCGACGATAGCAAAGTTCCCGAGGTTACCCGCGCGCAGCGCTGCCTCGACCGCCGACCGCGTCGCGCTCAATCCCGCGCCCCCCTCAGTCCCGACCTGGGGCACGCGAATCATCACCTGTCGCTGCGATGGATCGCCGTAGGACTGGACAACGACGTTTTCGCCGCCGCTCGGGAAGCTGCGATCGAGCGACCGGCGGACGCTGTCAATCGTCGGAGTCTTGTCGAACTGCGCGATCACCGCCGTGCCGCCGGCGAATTCCAGTCCGAGCGGAACACCCTTGGTGAAGCCGACGATCAGGCCGGCAATGATGACCACCCACGACAGGATGACGGCGTGCCACCGCCACCTGAGGAAGTCGAAGTTCGTGTTGTGGAAGATGTGCATTGCAGCGCTCTAGATGGAAAGTGTTTTGACCTGCCGCTGGCCGAGCACCAACTCGAACAACGCTCTGGACACGAACGTGGACGTGAAGAGATTCGAGCCAAGGCCGATGATCAGCGTGTAGGCGAATCCGCGAATCGGGCCGGTGCCGAACTGCATGAGAAACAGTGCGGCAATCGCGGCGGAGATGTGGGTGTCGAGCAGCGTCAGGAACACGCGGCTGAAACCAGCCGTGAGTGACGTGCGCACCGGACGGCCATGCTCGAGCTCCTCTTTGATGCGCTCGAAGATGAGCACGTTCGAATCGACGCCGATACCCATCGTGAGCACGAATCCGGCGATGCCGGGGAGCGTCATGACCGCGCCGATATACGCCATCAACCCGAGCAGGATGACCAGGTTGAACACCAGCGCGACGACGGCGTTCACACCCGACAGCTTGTAGTAGAAGAGCATGAACCCGACGACGAGCAGGAGCCCGACGAGCGAGGCCATGACGCCGGCACGAATCGCATCGGCACCGAGCGTCGGGCCGATCGTCTGCTCCTGGATGTATTCCATCTTCGCCGGGAGCGCGCCCGACTTCAGCGTGATGACGGTGTCGGCCATCTCTTCGCGACTGATGCCCGTGATCTGTCCGTTGTCGGTAATGCGTCCCTGAATCGTCGCCACCGACATCACGCGATCGTCGAGCACGATGGCCATCGGCTTTCCGATGTTCGCCTGCGTGAAGGTCCCGAAACGGACCGCAGCATCCTGCCTGAGCGTGAAGCTCACCGCCGGCCGGTTGAACTGATCGAGCGACCCTTGGGCGCCTCGCAGATCGCGACCGCTGACGGCGGCGGCCCTCTTCAAGGCATAGAACACTGTGCTGCCCACGCCCCCGCCGGCGCCAGTATCCGTGCGCCCTGGCAGAATCTCGAGATCGGGCGGCACCGCGTTGTTGAACGCCTGCAGCGCAGCCTCACGGGTCGGGAACGGACCCTGCTCGACCAGCGTGAGCTTCAAGAGTCCGGTTGACGAGATGATCCCCTTCGCGCGGTCGACGTCGGTCACACCCGGCAACTGGACCAGGATCTGTTCGCCATTGCCCTGCTGCGCGATGCTGGGTTCGGCGACGCCGAGGTCGTTCACCCGTCGTTCAATGGTCTGCCGCGCCTGCACGATCGACTCGTTCTGAATCGCCTTCTGGACGTTCGGCTTCATCGTGAACGTGTAGGCGCCGTTCGTGCGCGAGCCGCGGTCGAAGTTCGCCTCGGCATCGGCTGTGGCCTGTCGGAACGCGGCATCCTGTTCCGAGGGGACACCGTCAACGCGAAACTGTGTCGGCCCGAGCGCCATGACGCCGGTCGTGTTGACGTTTGCCGTGCGCAGCGCCTCGCGTGTCCGTTCAGCCTGCGTGTCAGTCTCTGACTGCAGCGCTGTCTCGCTCTGGACCCTCAGCACCAGGTGCACGCCGCCCTTCAAGTCGAGACCGAGCTTCAACTGCTTCTCTTGAAGCCAATCTGGCAGTCCGAGCCCGAAGTAGGTGGCCACCATCGGATACACGCCGGTCGTCGCGAAGATCACGAGAACGGCGACCGAGATGATGATTTTCCAGTGCAGGTTCTTGTTCATGGTATTGACCGCGGCTGGTTCCGCCTTTACGTCGTGCCGCTGTTATCAGGGACGACGGGTTCCTGACCCTGATATCCAACGATGGCCGCGCGCGAGACCTCGATGCGCACGTTGTTGGCCACTTGCAGTTGAACAGATTGATCGCTCAAACGAGTGATCGCTCCGTACATACCTCCGGTCGTGATGATTTTATCGCCGACTTTCAGCGCGGCGAGGAAGGCTTGTACCTTCTGCTGGCGCTTCCGCATCGGCAGGACCATCACGAAATAGAAGATCCCGAGGATCAGCGCAAATGGAATGAGCTGCAGCCACGGATTTGGCCCTCCCTGCTGCGGCGCGGCCATGGCTAACAGAAACGGATCAAGAAGACTCATGAGTCGAGAGACAGGCTGGATACCGACCGAAGGAACTCCTGCCTGAAGTGTTCGAAAGTACCGAGTTGAATAGCCTCTCTGATCCGTTTCATCGTGTCAAGGTAAAAGGTCAAGTTATGCAACGTGTTAAGGGCTCCGGCACTCATCTCACCGGCCTGATACAGATGCCGAAGATAGGCCCGTGTGTGATGCGTACAGGTATAGCAGCGACAGGCCGGATCGACCGGGCCCTCGTCCTCCGCATATTTCGCGTTCTTGATATTGAGACGGCCAACGCTCGTGAACAGCTGTCCGTTGCGAGCGTTCCTGGTCGGCAGGACGCAGTCGAACATGTCGATGCCGCGGGCGACGCATTCGACGAGGTCCTCGGGCGTTCCCGCGCCCATTAAATATCGTGGCAAGGCGCGCGGAAGGCGGGCCGTCGTCTCCTGGACGACCTGATACATCTGGTCTATGGGCTCCCCGACACTCAGGCCGCCGATGGCATAGCCCTCGAACCCGATGGCCACGGTCGCGTCGGCGCTTTCTTGACGCAAGTCGGAAAAGACGCCGCCTTGCACGATGCCGAACTGCGCCTGACCCGGATTGGAGACCGTCACGTCGGCAGGTGTTCGGCGCAGCAGCTCGAGTCTGGCGCGGCAACGAGCGGCCCACCGCACGGACCGTTGCATCGATTCCGCGGCGTCTTCATGCGTGGCCGGATAGGCCAGGCATTCATCGAGCACCATCGCGATATCCGAGCCAAGCCGGGCCTGGATGTCGACAGCGCGCTCGGGCGTCAACTGATGGCGAGAGCCGTCGAGATGCGACTGAAACTCGGCGCCTTCCTCGGTGATCGTCCGCCGTTGGGCGAGGCTGAACACCTGAAATCCGCCGCTGTCGGTCAGCATCGGACGCTCCCAACCGATAAAGCGATGGAGGCCGCCGCGGCGAGCGATGAGCTCGTCACCGGGGCGGAGGAACAAGTGATAGGTGTTGCCGAGAATGATCTCCGCGCCAATCTCGACCAGGTCGCGGTGTAGTGTGGCCTTGACCGCGCCTTGCGTGCCCACGGGCATGAACGCCGGCGTGTGGACGAGACCATGCGGCGTCTCGAACTCGCCCAGCCGCGCCCGGCCGTCGGTGGCGCGCAGTGTGAAGCAAAACGGCCTGCTCTGAACGTTGTCGAAGGGGCGTCCCAACCCGTCTATTATTAAGGAAACCGTGTCGAAACGACGTGTCGGTGTGATCTACGGCGGACGATCGGGCGAGCATGAGGTCTCGATCGTGTCCGCGTCATCTATCTTCGCGAACCTCGATCGCAGCCGATACGAGCCGGTCCCCATCCGGATCGAGAAAGACGGCCGATGGGTACTTCCCGCTCGTTCTCCTGACGTCATCTCTGCGGCCGATGTCACGAAGCTTGGGCCCGGATCGACCGATGGCGCGCCGACGGTCGAACCCACCGCCGCGATTCGTGGTCTCGATGTCGTCTTCCCGGTCCTGCACGGGCCATACGGTGAGGACGGCACGGTGCAGGGGCTGCTGGAGCTGTCCAACGTCGCGTATGTCGGCGCTGGCGTACTCGGATCCGCGGTCGGCATGGACAAGGCGGTCATGAAGACCCTCTTCGCCGCCCACAAGCTGCCGATCGTCCCGCACATCACGGTGATGCGCCGCGAGTGGCAGGCTGACCCGCAGGGGATCACGTCACGCGTCGCCAGTCAGCTTCGCTACCCGGTCTTCGTCAAGCCCGCGAACCTCGGATCGAGCGTCGGCATCTCGAAGGCGAAAAACGACGACAGCTTTCATGAAGCGATGGAGCTCGCGTTGCGGTTCGACAAGAAGATCGTCATCGAGTCCGGCGTGGCCAACGCCCGCGAGATCGAATGCGCCGTGCTCGGCAACGACGATCCCGAGGCCTCTGTTCCGGGCGAGATCATCGTGACCCACCGTGACGGCTTCTACTCGTACACCGCCAAATACATCGATGCCGAGGGCGCGACGACGCGCATTCCTGCCGATCTGCCGGCCGCCATGATCGAACAGGTCAGGCGACTCAGCGTCGAGGCGTTCCGGGTGCTCGAACTGTCGGGAATGGCGCGTGTGGACTTCTTCGTCGACGGACAGACGAACGCGCTGTTCCTCAACGAGGTCAACACGATTCCGGGGTTCACGTCGATTTCGATGTATCCGAAGATGTGGGAGGCGAGCGGCCTACCTTATCCCGCGCTCATCGATCGCCTGCTCACGCTGGCGCTCGAGCGCCACGCCGACAAGCAGCAGCTTCACACCAGCATCACGTGAGGGTACGGGGGTCCGACGGTGCGACGGTGCGATGGTGCACATGTGCCGTCGCGCTGTTCCTGCTCGCTGCACCACGCATCGCGTCACCGCAAACGACCGGCCTGACCGCAGGTCCTCTCCTGGTGCGCGTCTACGACGCGATCTTCGATGCGCGGTTCGATCAGGTCGCGGCACTCCTCATCCAGACCTGCGGGCCCGCGGGCGCGAAGGCGGCTGCACCGCCCGAAGCCTGTCAACTGCTCGAGGTGGTGTCACTGTGGTGGCAGATCCAGCTCGATCCGAAGAATCGCGTCCACGACGACCGGTTCCGCAGCAAGTCGGACGCGGTCATTGCGGCCATCGAAGCGTGGACCGCGCGCGAGCCGAAGCGCGGAGAGGCCTGGTTCTATCTCGGCGGGGCGTACGGTGCGCGTGCGCAATGGCGGGCGCTGCGAGAAGAACGGTTAGCCGCGGCCCGCGACGGGAAACGCATCAAGAACGCCCTCGAACAGGCGCTCGCGCTCGACCCGTCCCTGAACGATGCCTACTTCGGCATCGGCTTGTATCACTACTACGCCGACGTCGCCCCGGCCGCGTTCCGCATGCTGCGTTGGGTGCTGCTCTTGCCCGGCGGTGACCGCCTCGAAGGCATGCGAGAGATGCTGCGGGCGCGCAGCGAGGGACAACTCCTGCAGAGCGAGGCCGACTATCAACTGCACCTGATTTATCTGTGGTACGAGAAGCAGCCGCAACGCGCCCTGCAGCTCCTGCGCGACTTGCGGAACCGCCATCCCGGAAATCCGTTGTTCGTGCAGCTCATCGCCGAGATCCAGGACGTCTACCTGCACGATCTGCAGGCCTCCCGGCACACGTGGCAGACCTTGCTCGAGTCGGCCCAGACGCGTCGCGTCGCCCAACCGGCGATAACAGAGGCGACAGCGCGACTCGCGCTCGCCGGCGTGCTCGACCGGCTCTCAGAGAGCGACACAGCATTGCAACATCTCCGCGCGATCATCGAGATGAAGCCGGCCGGGCCCTACGGCGTGCTCGCGCGCGCACAACTCAAGCTCGGACAGGTGCTCGATCGTCTCGGCCGCCGCGAAGACGCGCTCCGCGCCTATCGCGCGGCACTCGACGTGGTGCCGCCAGACGATCCAGATGGCGTCGTCCGCGCCGCGCGAGCCGGAATGCGCGGACGATGAGATGGACGATGGACGATTGACGACGGACGATTGAGCGTCACGTGACCCGGATCGATCGACGACAGCACGTTCCATCGGAAATCAATTCGTCGATCGTCGATCGTCAGTCGTCAATCGCTGCAGTGATCGATCATTCGTGCCGACACTTGACAACGTGGGTGCAATTGCACGTGTCGTCGGGTATCGCGACGACACGATCTTTTGACAAGCAACGCGATTTTGTGCTTGACACAAAGGAAATCTCACCCATAATCTACATCTGGTATGAGGGTGGATGGCTCAGCCCACCCGTTGTGACGGCCACGCGGTCCGTCGGAGGTTGAGCCGCACAG
>Ga0070673_100002299_pt1 | contig 11608 bp, 9 predicted proteins | sample KBSM23metaG_FD_65342 | JGI IMG/M metagenome (GOLD analysis project Ga0070673, IMG submission 65342) | Miscanthus rhizosphere microbial communities from Kellogg Biological Station, Michigan, USA - KBS M2-3 metaG | ecosystem: Host-associated > Plants > Roots > Rhizosphere > Soil ...
GCGGACCCCTCTAGCATCCGTGGGATGCGCACGGGCCTGACGATCCTGTTCCTCTCGCTTGGCATGGTCTCGGACGCGGTGGCGCAGGAGACGCCGCCGGCGGTGGCCATCTATCCCGTCCTCGTGCAGGCGCCGGTTTACGGCGCCAAGGTGGATATTCCATCGATCCCCGGCGGCGGGGGCGAGGGAACCACCGGCACCACCGATTGGGGCTTCAACTCCGCCTACATGGGCGGGATGGAGCTGAACAGCCGCCATGCATTCGGCGAAGTCGACGTGCTCTGGACCAAGCCGTCCGCCTCGCACGACGCGACGCCACGGATCGACGTCGCGAGCGAGATCTGGGCCATCACGCTGAAGGGCGGCTATCGCGTCTACAAAGGACTCGGCGTCACCGGCGGCGCGCGCTACCTCTCGCTGGATCTCGACTCGACGCTGGATTTTCCGACGTCGGGCGTGACGCTCCACGGTTCGTCGACGCGGGCGCGCTGGCTGCCATTCGTCGGCGGCGACTGGCGCGGTCTCGTCGCGCGGAAGTGGACGCTCGGTCTGTCGGCTGACGTCGGCATCAACCGCGGCGACGACTCGAGCACGCGGCTGCGCGCCCGCGCGGACTGGCAGGCCGTCCCACACCTCTCCATCCGCCTCGGCTACCAGATGCTCCATCTCGCGCTCGGCGCCGATGCCACGCTCGGCGGCGTGACGCGCCACTGGAACACGACGCAGACCATGCACGGCCCCGAGTTCGGGCTGGGTATCGTGTTCTGATTCGCGCGGAGCCGGACACCTGGCTATTGCGGCGCGAGGTCGAGCGGGGCGCGGGCGCGTACTGTCGTCCCGCGTCCGGGCCCCGAGTCGATGGAGAGCTCACCGTCGACGAGCTTCATGCGCTCGGTCATGCTCGTCACCCCGAGTCCACGCGTGGCCGTCGCCGCGTGGTCGAAGCCGATGCCGCCGTCGACAACCGTGAGTTCGACCTCGCCCGCGTCGCCCCGAAGCGAGACCTGGAGCTGTCGAGAGCCACTGTGCTTGATCGCGTTCTGCAGCGCCTCCTGCAGGACGCGGAACAGGGACAACGAAAGCTCCGGCCGCAGGCGCTCGACGACGGTCTCGGCGTGGAAGTCGATCGTGATGTCGTGCAGATCCGACACCTCCGCGCACAGGCTGGAAGCGGCCCGCGTGAGCCCCAGCAGATCCAGCTTCCACGAGTGCAGCCGATGTGAGAGCGCCTGCATGTCCCGGATGAGATCGCCGATTTGCCGGCTCGCGGTGGCGATCTCTTCTGCGGGCGGCGCGGCCGCACGACCGTGGTTCATCCGATCCAGGCACATCGACACGAGGACCAGCCGCGGCGTGATGTCGTCGTGCAGCTCCCGCGCCAGCCGCGTGCGCTCTTCTTCCTGCGCTTCGATCAAACGCCGGTTCATCATCGACACGGCTTCCTCGGCGAGTTTGCGGTCGGTGACGTCGAACCCCGAGCCGATGTAGCCGGCAAACGTGCCGTCGGCGTGGAATCGTGGAACCCCCTGATCGACGATCCAGCGGTACGCCGCGTCACGGCGCCGGAGCCGGTATTCCAGCGCGAATGGCAGCCGCCGATCGAAGGCCGCGGTATAGACCTCCGCCGAGCGGCCCGCATCTTCCGGGTGGATGGCGTCCGCCCAGGCGCTCACCGTTTCGCTCTCTCCGGCGCGGCCGACGAATTCGTTCCAGGCGGGATTGAGGTACGTCCAGCGGCCGTCGGCGTCGGACATCCAGAGCATCACTGGAATCGTGTTCACGACCAGACGGAAGCGCCCCTCGCTCTCGCGGAGCGCCGCCCGCGATTGCTCGAGCTGGATCGCGATGCGGGCAATCTGCCCCGCGGCCTCAATCAGCTGGAGATCGGCCGGCTCCGGCACGCGCGGCTCCGCATAGTACATGGCGAACGTGCCCAGGACGCTGCCCGCGCTCGTGATCAGCGGCTGCGACCAGGAGGCGCGGAGACCGTGGCGGACCGCGAGCTCGCGGTACTCCTCGGGCCACCTCGGATCGGTGGTCACGTCAGCGATGATGACGCGCTCCTTGAGAAACGCCGCCGTTCCGCAGGCGCCGCGGTCAGGGCCGATCGTCCAGGGATTGATGGCCGGTTTGAGCGCTGCGGGAAACGCCGGACCACCGCCGGGCCACAGGCGCTTCCCGTCCGGATCCATCAGCAGGACCGTTGACACCACGCCCGGCGTCAGCAGGTCGATGGTGCGGCACAGCTCGTCCAGCACCTCCTGGAGACCGACGCCGCCGGCGATCATCCCAATCGCCCGGTTCTCCGCCGCCGACAGCGCGTTCGCGCGCACTTCAGACATAGCGCACGGCCGAATGCTCGGCGCAGACGCGGCCGAATGTGGGATCGTCGTCGCGCCAGCGAGGCTCCGGGTAAGCGCAGAGAATGTCCACGTGGTGTGCCTTGACGAGATCGTTGCCGGTCTGCTCGATGCTGAGCGCCGCGTCGAGATGGCCGTTCGCGCACAGCAATCCGACGCATTCGCCGCAGAGCGCGACCCGTGGACGCTCGAGGCCGGTGGCCTTCGACACCGTGTCGATCAGGCTCTGAAGCCCCTCGCGGAAACGATGCGGGTCGGGTGCGCCGTCCACCATGATTCCCTCGAGCGTCTCGGCGGCATCGAGCAGGATGCAGCGGCCGCGCTCGATGGCCGCGTCGATCTCAGTTCCTGTTTCTCTCAACGTCCGGGCGACACCATCGCGGTGGGGCCCGGTGGCCAGCACGATGGCGGCATGGCCGGCGTCGAGGCTGGCGCCCACGAAGCGGCTGAACCCCTCGATCAGCACCGAAGCATCGGAACAGAAGAGGACCTCGTGACGGCCGGGATGCCGGCCTCCGAGGAGGCTGCTCACGAAGTACCGGTCCTCGAGCACCGCATCGAGCGCCGGCATCAGGTCCCCCTCGCAGCGCAACTTGTGAACATAGCCGGTGGCGCCCAGCCGCAGGGTTTCGTGGATGATGTCGGAATCCGATTCGTGGCTGAGGAAGAGGATCTTCGACAACGGCGATACGCGCGGCAGCCGCCGGGCGACCTCGAACCCGTGCAGTCCCGGCAGCTGGATGTCGAGCAGGATCACGTCGGGTTGAAGCGCCTCGGCCTTCTCGACGGCGGCATGGCCGTCGGACGCCTCGAAGGTCTGCGCCCCGGCGCGCCCGGCCAGTAATCCGCGGACATAGCGCCGGAACGGCTCGTGATCCTCGACAACGAGAATGCTGTGCGGCATGGCTGTCGGCCGCACTAGACCACGATCCCGTAGGCCTCGTGAAAGGCGTCGGTCATGTATTGGTAGCTGGCGTAGGCGAATCCCCTGTCGCCCCAGCGCGTGCCCCAGCTGTTGCGGACGATGAAGTGGTCGGGCGTGTAGCCGACGATGGAGACGGCGTGGCCGCCGTGGGCATGCTTGCGGTCGTAGGTCCGCAGCTGCCCGTCCTTCCCAACCGTGTTCCAGCTCGGATCGCACTTCAGGCGCGTCAGGATCGGCCCGTGGAACGCCAGCCATTCCTTGAAGCGATCCAGCTTCCCCGCCTGCGTGTTGCAGAGATTGAAATAGGCCCTCACCTTCAGGCGCCCGGCCACCTCCAGGAAGTTGCTCTCCTTCAACCTCACCAGGCGGCCGTCGAACGGCAGGACGGAGGTCTTCAGCGCGCCGTACTTCGTGACGATCTTCAGCGCCGCCTTGGCACTCGTGCCGGCGTCGTCGATGAAGGTGGTCGGGTAGGCGCACACCTTGTCCATTTCCTTGGCCGCCATCCAGATGTAGCGGACCGAGATGTGCTCGTGCTTGCGGATCTTTCCAGCCTTGACGAAGTGGTAGCGCAGCAGCGAATCGGCGAAGGCCCAGCCGACGCACGATCCGCTCATTCCCTGGTTGCCGATGTTCCACCAGTCCTCGCGAAGATCGACGGCGGCCGGGAGCTTCTTCTTCTTCGCGCTCAGGCCGAGCGCCTTGGCCTTCCGCAGCGTCCAGTCCTCGTGCTGGGAGTGAGACTCGACGCAGTTGAAGACACGTCTTGCAGACATGCGACTGGCGCCTACTTCGCCCCGCCCTTCTTCTTCTTCGCGGCCTTCTTGGGCTTGGGCGGGGCGGCTCGATCGACGTTCGGATTGGGCATAAGTTGCTCCTCTAAAGTGTGCGGCCGTGTCAACGGGTTGGGGCGGTCGAACCGTAGTGTGGGTCTGCACGAAGCGCGGTCAACTGCGGATTGCGCGCAATCGCGGCGGCAGGATAGCCACCAGCTCTGCTCTTGGCAAGCCACCGCAGCGCCTCGTCGCGGTGACGCAGCAGCTCGTAGCCGACGGCGACCTGGTAGAGGACCTCGGGGACGTCCGGCGCGAGCGCCGCCGCCTGCGAGAGAAACTTGACCCCCTCCTGCTCATTCCCCAGCGCCGCGTAGTACCCGCCGACGTCCGCCAGCAGATATTCGTCCCGCGGCGTTTCCCTGAGAAGGTCGGTGGCGAGGGCGATCGCCTTGAGGTACGTCTCCCTGACCTTCGCCGCGTCGGCGCGTTGGTTGGCGTAGACCCCCGCGAGCAGCCCCCACGCGCGGTATTGCGAGGGGCGCATCTCGATCGATCGCGTCAGCGCCTGCTCCGCCTCCGGGTATTTCCCGGCTTCGGCCAGCACCATGCCGAGGTTCCTGACGCGGAGGAACGTCGGTTCGAGGTCGATCGCCTTCTGGAACGAGGCCGCCGCGGCGTCGAGCCGGTCCAGCCCGCGGTACACAAGCCCGAGATTGTTGTGCGCGCGAGGATTGTCGGGCACGAGCGCCACCGCACGACGGAACTGCTCCTCCGCCTGCGCCCACTTGCCCCCGTCCAGGTAATGCACGCCCAGCTGCATGTTCAGGTACCAGTCGTCGGGCGCCAGGCTGACGGCCTTCTGCAGCGTCGCTTCCACCAGCTCGGTGCGCCCCTGCCGGTTCTGCAGCTCCGCGAGCGCGCCGTATGCGGCGGCGTTGAACTTGTCGAGCCGCAGCGCGTTGTCGATCTCGTGGCTCGCCAGGTCGTTCTCGCCGGTGAAGGCGTAGAGGAACCCGAGCGTCACGTGCGCCGACGCGAGATCCGGCGCCACGGCGAGGGCGCGCAGCGACGAGTCGCGCGCCGGCGCGATGTACCTGGTCTCGCGCTGCTGCGCGAACTGCAGGAAGTTGGCGCGCCCCAGGTCCGCCAGCGCCGGAGCGAATCGCCCATCCTGCGCCACGATTTTCTCGAGCAGCGGAATCGCCGTCTCGAGCGCCTGCGGCCGGTAGTAGTGCGTCAGCAGCTCGTGCGCGCGCAGATAGTCTTCCTGCTGGCCGGCTGCGGGCAGCAATGCGCCGGCGCGCGAAACAGCAGCGCCTCCCTGCAGCGTCAGCCACACCACCGCCGTCGTGACGAGGGCGACGGCCCCGAGGATCCAGGCGCGCCGCGCGACGCGCCGCGGCGCCGGCTCGATCGCCGTTGCCGCTCCCGCGCCGATCGCCTCCGACAGCGCGGCGATCATCTGCCCGGTGCTGGCGAAACGCTTCTCCGGCGCCGTGCTGATCGCCGTCTCGACGACGCGGGCGAACGCCTCGGGAAGGTCGGGCCGGACGTCGAGCAGCGTCCGGCGCCGGCCGGCCGAATGCGCGAGCTGCAGCTGCGCGACATCCGACCCCTCCACGGGATATTGCGTCGTCAGCAGGTAGAACAGCGTGACGCCAATGGCGTAGATGTCGCTCGCGCTCGTCGCCCGGTGCCCCAGCAGAAGCTCGGGAGCCATGTAGGCCGGGGTGCCGCTGCTGTCCAGATCGGCGCCGTGACGGTAGGTGAGCCCGAAATCCATCAGCAGGATCCGCCCGCCCTCTTCGCGCATCACGTTGCCGGCCTTGATGTCGCGGTGCAGCAGCCCCGCGGCGTGGACGGCCCCGGCGGCGCGGCAGATGTCGATGCCGATCGCCGCGGCTTCGCGCGGGCCCATCGCCCCGTGCGCCGTGACCACTTCGGCCAGCGTCCGGCCCTGCACGAAGTCGGTCCAGAACCCGACGCGGCCGTCGTGCCGGTCCACGCCGTAGACCGGGACGACGTTCGGGTGGCGGACGCGCGCGATCGCTCTGGCCTCGCGGAGCAGCGCGGCGGGCTGATCGTCTCGATCGAGGCGCCCCGGCAGCAGCAGCTTCAGCGCGACGTGGCGCTGGAGCGCCGGGTCGAACGCCCGGTAGACCTCGCCGAACGAGCCGCGCCCCACCAGTTGCAGGCCCTCGAACGGCCCCCAGCGGTCCAGCGCACCGGGCGCCGGGGTGTCGTCCGACAGTCGCGTCTCGACTTCCGGGTTATTCAAATAAATGCTCGTGCGGCGATTATGGCCTATATTGATTTCAGCGCCGCCACGGCGTTGGAGGTCTTCATGACTCGAACATTCCGACTCGTCGTCCTGCTGGGGCTCTTCGTGTTGGCCGGACTTGGCTTCCCGTCAGCCGCCGGCGCCCAGCGGCGCGGCGGCGGAGGCGGCGGAGCGGTTGCGCGCGGCGGTACGGCCGTGCATGGCGGCGGGGCCGTGGTCCGGGGAGGCGGCGCCGTGCATGGCGGCGGCAACGTTGCGGTCCCGAGGACGCATCCGCCCTACTCGTATTACCGGCCCTACTCCTCCTACTACCGGCCGTACTACTATCGCCCCAGCTACTATTACCCGTACTATTCCCCCTGGTCCTTCAGTCTGAGCTTCGGATTCGGCTATTACGGAGGCGGCTATTACGCCTATCCCTACGGCTACCCGTACGCGTATCCGCCGTATCCTTATTCGTATCCGCCACCGTATCAATCACAGCCTCAGTACCCGCCGACGTCGAACAACGGGTACAACGACATGGTCTCGACGCCTGCGCCCAACGGCTACCAGGCGGAGCGATCCACCGCCCCGCGTACAGTCGACCAGGGAGAGTTCGGCACGCTGTCCCTTCGCGTGATGCCGTCCGACGCCACGATCGTGATCGACCAGCAGGCCTGGGACCGTCCGACGGGTGACGAGCGCTTCTCGATCGAATTGAGCGAGGGCCCGCATCAAGTCGAAGTCCGCAAGGCCGGCTTCACATCGTACGTGCGCACCATCGACGTGCCGCGCGGACGCCCGCTCGTGTGGAACGTGGCGTTGACGCCGTTACAGACGGGGGCGCGGCAGGCGGCGCGGACCGTGCCGCTTCGCTAGGGCGCGCCTGGGAGGAACCTTGCGCTATACGCGTCGCGAGATCGGAAAACTGATGATCGCCGTGCCCGCAGCGGGGCTGCTGCCGCTGGAGCTCCGCGCCTTCGGCGCGAAGCCGGACTCGAAGTGGGCCGGCGTGCAGGTCGGGATGAACGTCCCCTACAACTTCGGCACGCGGACGATGCCGGTCGACGAGGTGATCGCGAAGACCGCGCAGCTGGGCGTCAGCGCGGTCGAGCTGCGATCGCAGCCGATCGAGCTCCTGATGGGCGCGCCGATGACGGTGCTCGAGCCCGGACGCGGCGCCGACGTGCAGAAGAAAGCCGCGGAGGACCTGCGCGCGTGGCGCCTGAAGACGAAGCCGGAGGGGGCGTCAGCGGCGAAGAAGAAGTTCGACGAGGCGGGCATCAAGATCGACGTCGTCAAGTTCGACAACATCTACAACTTCACCGACCCGGAGATGGACTATGCCTTCGCGCTGGCGAAGGCGGCCGGGGCGCGCGCGATTTCGTGCGAGCTGGAGTCCGAGGGGGTCAAGCGGGTCGGGCAGTTCGCCGACAAGCATCGGCTCACCGTCGGCTATCACGGCCACACCAAGACGCCGGAGTCGATGTTCGAGGAGGCCTTCGCCGCGGCGAAGTACAACGGCGCCAACCTCGACATCGGGCACTGGGTCGCCGGCAATCTCGGCAACCCGGTCGACTTCATCCGCAAGCACCACGATCGGATCACGCACATCCACGTGAAGGATCGGAAGAAGGGGGCCAGCGGCGTCGACGGCGTGAACGTCCCGTTCGGGCAGGGAGACACGCCGATCGTCGAGTGCCTGCAGCTGATCCGCGACAACAAGTGGCCGATCGACGCGGTCATCGAGTTCGAGTACCCGGTCCCCGCCGGATCCGATCGGATGGCCGAGATCGCGAAGACGGTCGACTACTGCCGCAAGGCGCTGGGCGCGTAGCGGATGCCGAGCTGATCGAACAGGAACGAGAACACGTCGGCGCTCTGCTCGATCCCTTCGTTGAGCGCCGTGCCGATGCCGTGGCCCGCGGTCGACGAGGTGCGCAGCAGGATCGGATGGCTCGAGGCGTTGGCCGCCTGCAGCCGCGCCGTCATCTTGCGCGACTGCATCGGGTTGACGCGGTGATCGTTGTCCCCGGTCAGGAACAGGATCGCCGGGTAGCGCGTGCCGTCCTTGACGTGGTGGTAGGGCGAGTAGGCGCGTAACGAGCGGAACTGATCCGCGTCCTTCACCGAGCCGAACTCCGTCGTGTTGAACGTGCCGTTGGGATCGAGCTCCACGCGCAGCATGTCGTAGATGCCGACAAACGACACCACCGCGCGGAACAGATCCGGCCGCTGCGTGAAGGCCGCCCCCATCAGCAGGCCGCCGTTGCTGCCGCCGAGGATCGCCAGGTGCGCGGGCGTCGTGTACTTGCGATCGATCAGGTGCTGCGCGCAGGCGAGGAAGTCGTCGAAGACGTTCTGCTTGCGCGTCAGGTTCCCCGCCTTGTGCCATTCCTCCCCGTATTCGCCGCCGCCCCGCAGGTTGGCGATCGCGTAGACGCCGCCCTGGTCCAGCCAGACGCGGCCGAAGTCGCCGACGAAGTTCGGCGTCAGGCTGATGCCGTAGCCGCCGTAGGCTTCGAGCAGCACGGGGTTCGTCCCATCGAGCTTCGTCCCCTTGCGGCGGATGATGTTGAGCGGCACCTTGGTCCCGTCCTTCGACGTGGCGAACTCCCGCACGACCTCGGCGTCGGCGAAGGCGATCGGCGACGTCTCGGACAGCGGCGTCCGCCTGGCCGCGCCGCCGGCAATCTCGTACCAGCCGGACGGCTCAAGGTAACTCGACGCGTGAAACAGCACCTCGTCGTCCTGCAGTCGCAGCACGCCGTCCACGGATGGCGCTCCCGCGGCCGGCGGCAGATCCGGCAGCGGCTTCCCCTGCCGATCGAAGACCCGCACGCGTGAAGGGCCGCCGACGAGATCGACGACGTACAGACGGCTCGCGGTCGGCACCAGGGCGGCGATCGACGCGCGGTTGCGCTCGTCATCACCGGTCCCCGGCGTCTGCCGGATGACCACCTGCGCCTGATCGAGACGCGGGGACGCGAGCGGCAGCCGCAGCACGGTGCCGCGGGGCGCGTTCTTGTGCGAGAGCAGGTACAGCGATTGATCCGGGCCGAACTTCACGCTGACCACGGCGTCGGTGAAGCGGGTGATCTGCGTCCAGCGTCCGTCGGGATCCATCAGGTAGTGCGCGAACTCCCCGCCGTCGCCGTTGGCCACCGACGCCAGCAGGTACTTGCCGTCATCGCTCGTCGCCAGCTGGATCTCGGCGATGCGCGGAAAGTCCTTGCCGATGACGTAGGTGTCGGCGGCTGTATCGGTGCCGAGCTTGTGGAAGTAGACCTGTTGATAGAAGTTGGCGTCTTCCGGCGGGCGCTCGTTCCCCTGCGGATAGCGCGTGTAGTAGAAGCCGGTGCCGTCGCGGTTCCAGGCGATGCTGCCGCCGGCGGTCGCGAAGTTCACGCGCGGCACGCGGTCGCCGAGCTCCTTGCCGGTCGCGCTGTCGAAGACGCGGCCGGTGCTGTCTTCCGATCCGTTTTCCGTCAGCGCGGCGGCGACCAGCCTGCCGTCGAGCGACGGGACGTAGAACTGGATCGAGATCGAGCCCTTGTCGCTGCCGGCGTTGGGATCGACGATGACGCGTGCGGATGACGCGGCGTCGGGCGACGACATCGCGACCAGGTAGGGCTGCTGCTTCGCCGGATCGAACTTCATCGCGAAGAGCGTGCCGGCGCGGTATTGCAGCGCGAAGTATGCCGCCGACGCGCCGATCAGCTGTTCGAGGCGGCGCTTGATCGCCGGCCGCGACGGCAGCGCGTCGAGGTAGTCGCGCGTGCGCGTGTTCTCGGCGCCGCTCCACGTCTTCACCGCGGGATCGTCCCAGTTCTCCAGCCACCGGTAGTCGTCCACGACCTTGATGCCGTGATAGCTGTCGGTGACCGGGCGCTTCTCGGCCGGCGGCGCTTTCTTCACCGCGGGCGCCTGTCCGGCTGGGCCGCCGCCGATCGCCATCACGCACAGCGCGGCGGCGATCGCCGCGAGCTTCTTCAACGACGAACTGGCCGAGCGCACCGTGTCATTCATGTCTGGCTCCTGGCGCACGATGGGTTGTGAGGCACGCGGTCGGGCCGGCTCACGTGGGCGAGACGAGCGTGGCGAGCTTGAGGACGGTGTTCCAGTTGCGCGCGGTGCCGCCGGGCAGCCGCCGGGCGACGAGCGGCGTCGCCTTCGAGGTCCCCATGCCGTCGGGAAACACCGCATATAAATGACGGCCGTCGGCGGTCAGCACCTCGCGGCCGGTGATTTCCCCCTGCACCATCTTCACCTTCGCCTTGTCGAGCGGCGTCTTGAAACAGGTGACGTGCATGTGTCCCGGATCGCGCCTGGCTTCGGCCGCGTAGGGATTGGCCTTGACGATCGCCTGCCATTCGTCGGCGGTGCGCACGTGAATGTCGCAGGTCACGCCGAGCCCCTGCGCCAGCTCGCGCTCGAGCTGCGCTTCCAGCTTCGCCGTCGGCTGCGTGCGGGCGCGAAAGACGACATTGCCGCTCTGCAGGACGGTCTTGACGTCCTGGAAGCCGAGCCTGGTCAGCAACGCCCGCAGGTCCGCCATCGCGACCATGTTGTTGCCGCCGACGTTGATGCCACGGAGCAGAGCGATGTAGGTCGTCATCTCGGCCGCTTGCCTTTCTCTGACGCGTCGATCAGGATCTTGAGCCGCGCCAGCCGCGTCTCTTCCTTCTTCGCGCTGATGATCCACCAGCTGAGCCTCTTGCGCTGGTAGGGCGGCTGCGCCTCGAAGAACGTCCAGGCCTTCTTGTTCTTCTTCAACAGGCCGGCATACGGCTCTTCGAGGCGATCGCGGCGCTGCTCGTACGCGTAGATGCCCGACTTGTTCTCGAGTCGCGCGGCGTAGGCGGCGAGGCCGGCGGGCAGGACGCGCTTGTCCTCGATCAGCGCCGTGATGCGCCGCATGTTGACCGAGCTCCAGATGCTGCCCTTGCGCCGCGGGGTGAAGCGGATCGTGTAGCTGTCGGCGTCGACGTTCTTGCGGATGCCGTCGATCCAGCCGACGCACAGCGCTTCGTCCACCGACTCCGGCCACGTGAGGCTGGGCTTCCCGGTCGCCTTCTTGTGGAAGCCGACCCAGAGCTCGTCGGCCTTGCGGTGGTTCGCCTTGAACCACCTGCGAAGTTCGGCGGGAGAGGTGAAGTAGGTGACGTTGCGCGGCTCGAGCATTGCCGTCGCTAAAAGATACACGGTATTCTCGACGCCTGGGAGGTGCCGCCATGCTGCGTAGTGCCCTTCGTGCCCGGCCGCTGCCCGATCACGCCGAATG
>Ga0070673_100002305_pt1 | contig 11595 bp, 10 predicted proteins | sample KBSM23metaG_FD_65342 | JGI IMG/M metagenome (GOLD analysis project Ga0070673, IMG submission 65342) | Miscanthus rhizosphere microbial communities from Kellogg Biological Station, Michigan, USA - KBS M2-3 metaG | ecosystem: Host-associated > Plants > Roots > Rhizosphere > Soil ...
TGCGAAACTCGTGGGCGATCCCCGCGGTCAGCTCACCGAGCTGTGCCAGCGTTTCCTTCAGCCGAAGTTGCTCTTCGAGTGCGATCACCGCTGTGAGATCCGAGAAGAGACAGATCACTCCCCCGACGGTATTGCCCTCGCTTGGATTCAGTCGTGTCGCGGTGACGCCTAGATGGGTCACGTCGTTCGCGTGCGGCACTTCAACCGTGCGCCGCACGATCGCCTCACCAGTCGACAGGCACTGGTTGACGATCGTGACAAGTGGCGCCGCTGCCGGTGAGAGTGCACTGATGAGCGTCCCTTCGAGGGACGCGTCGACGCCCAGCATCTTCTGTCCCGCGGGATTGATGATTCGTACGAAGCCTTCTCGATCGACCAGGAGCAGGCCGGCGGTGAGGCTGTTGACGATCTGTGTGCCGAGCGCCTCGGACGCCTCGGCGCGCTCGGTCATCGCGCGTTCCTGCGCGCGCAGTTTGTGAACGGCGTCCTGCAGGGCGACGGCCAACAACGGAGAATCCCCCGTGTCGCGCAGTCGATGACGCGTCTCCCTCGCCGCCGACACGAATCGCAGCAGCGCCCAGGTCACCACCGCGACGAGCATGGCGACGAGCGCGGTGATGCCAAGCAGCGCGTACGCCTGTGGGTTCACTGGTAGAAGCCGAAGTACCAGTCCGCGATCGGCTCGCCCCACGTGGCGGCGAACAACGCGCCAACCGCGAGGAAGGTGCCGAACGGCAGCGCGTATTTCATGCTGCCGCGGCCCGAGGCAATGACGAGGCCACCGGCGAGCGAACCAGTCAAGGACGCAAACACCAAGGTGAGCAGGACGAGCTTCCAGCCAAGGAAGGCGCCGATCATAGCGAGAAGCTTGACGTCACCCATGCCAAGCCCTTCCTGGCCGCGCAACCGGTAATAGGCTTCGGCGATCGCCCACAGAAATCCGCCGCCGACGATGAGGCCGATGAGCGAGCTCACCCACCCGGGCGGCAGGAAGAAGCTGCAAACGAATCCCACGACGATCCCCGGTAGCGTGATGGCGTTGGGCAGAATCTTGTGCTGCAGGTCGGTGATGAACAGCACGATCAGCGCGCAGGCAAATACCACGCGAACGAGGCTGAGGAGCGTCGGTCCGTACGTCACATAGGTCAGTACAAACACCAACGACGTGATGATCTCGACCGAGGGGTACATCCACGACACCGGCGCCTTGCACGTGCGGCAACGGCCGCGCAGTACCACCCAGCTGATCACCGGCACGTTGTCGAACCAGCTCAAGGTGCGCCCACACGACGTGCAGCGCGATGCCGGATAGACGATCGACCCACCGAGCGGCAGTCGATACGCGCAGACGTTGAGGAAGCTGCCGATGCAGAGACCGAACACCGCGACCGTGAGCAGCTCGAGCCAGGCGGGCATCAGCCGCGGACTCGGCTGCGCAGAGGATAAAGCGGCGAGTCGCGCGCGACGTCGATGGAGCCCGACACCGGGTCGAGGTCATAGATGTACCCGGCGGGATCCTTTGGCAGGTTCCGCAACATCTTGACCGGGCCACCGGTCAACTCCTGCCAGCCTTTCGGGAACCGCCCATTCACGTCGAAGAATTTTTGGATCAGTGGCTCGAGCAGCTCGATATGTGCCTCGGCATCGAGTTGCATCAACCCACGGTTGGCGGCCTCGCGGAGCCACGCGTGCTCGGCGTTCTGCCTCAGTTGAATCCACAGCGCACGCGACGCGTCGCGTGCGCCATGCTCCGCGAGCACACTCGCGGCGAGCGGCGGCAGCCAGTTTGGCGCGCCCGGCATCTTCGACGCTTTCAAGAACCAGCCGGCCGCGGCCTGCGCGTCGCGCCGCCACCAGTACTCGACGAATCCGGCGTCCTGGTAGTACTGCCACTTGTCGGGCATCTCACGCATACCCTTCTGCAGCAGCATGATGGCCTGTTCGCTGTTGCCAGGCCCGTTCGGATACCCCTCCGACAGGAGAATCGACCCGAATCTGTAGGCGATGTTGAAGTGCGGGTCGAGCGAGGTTGTGATGTCGAGCAGCGGATACAGCTGGTCGTAGTTCTTCTTCTGGTCGACCGACAGCTTGGTATCCCCGTAGTACTGCACGGCGCGAATCCAATAAATATCCGCCCAGATGGCATTGAATCCGAATGTCAGGCGGCGCATCAACCCGGGCGATTGAATCCAGTTCACGCCCGGCTTCATCACGGGACGCTGGAGCTTGCCCTCGACCACCACCTGCATGGTCGTCGCGCTGACCAGCAGCACGACGAGCGCCACCCACAGGAATCCCGAATGTGTGCGCGGGCTGGTGCTCATCTACTTCAGATCGCGCCGCGAGAAAATCAGGATCGATCCGACGAGCAACGTCGCGATGTACAGCAGACACGACGTGGTCGCCAGCATCATGCTGGTGCCGCTCACCGGCAGCCCGTGGACGACAGCCGACTTGACGTCGAGGGCGCTCAGGTTCGGCATCACGTAGTAGACGCCTGTGGTGATGTACGGGAGCACCATCGACTTGACGATCGAGTTGACGTTCTTCAGGTCCTCGCCGAAATGCCCGACGATGTACACCCCAAAGGTCAGGGCCACGGAGAGAAACGGGCTCGAGAACGTCGAGAAGAAGATCGCGGTCGCCGTGATGAGCATCAACTCGACGCCGATCAACGCGAACGCCTTGAGCATGCGCGGATCCATGGCCGGCGCTTCCCAGGCCGCCTTCGCACCAGGCAGCGTCGTGAGGTCGAGGTACCACAGCACCGCGTAGAAGGCCACCACCATCACCGACAAGTTGATCAGCAGCGTCAGCACCAGGCCGAGATACTTGCCAATCACGAACTGCGACCGCGTGACCGGCTTCGACAGCAGGCTGTAAATGCTTCGTCGCTCGACTTCCTTCGTCACCAGCCCGATGCCGAAGAAAATCGCGATGAAGAGGCCAATCATCGACGCTGACGCCAGGCCGAGGTCCTTGATGATCTTCACGTCTTGCCCGGCGGTGAGCTGTGCGAGCAGGAAGGACGAGGCCATCAGCAGGATCGAGAAGAACACCAGGCCGTAGCCGATGCGATCGCGAATCGAATCCCGGAACACGCCGCCGGCAATGATGGCAATCGATCTCATGACGCCACCTTCTCGCTGAAGCGCTCGCCACCGCTCGCGCGAACCTGCTCGACGAAGACGTCCTCGAGCGTGCCGCGCAGCGGATTGAGCGACACGATCCGCGCGCCGCCGAGATCGGCGATCAGCTGCTCGGGGACCGTTGACGCCGGCAGCTCCAGTGAGAACCGGCCATCACCGAGTGAGGTGGCGCGGGTGAGGCGCGCATTCACTCGTGCCAGGACATCGGCGCTCAGGCCCGTCACCACCAGCTCCCAGCCGCGAGCACCCACCGAGGTGAGTTCATCGAGCGAACCGATCGCGGCGAGACGCCCCTTCGCAAGAATCGCCACGCGGCTGCACAATGCCTCCGCATCGCTCAACACATGTGAGCTGAAGAACACCGTGCATCCACGATCGCGCAGGCGAAGAATCAGCTCGCGCACTTCGCGGCGTCCAAGCGGATCGAGGCCTGACATCGGTTCATCGAGGAACACGAGCTCGGGGTCGTTGATGAGGGCCTGGGCGATCCCGACCCGCTGCACCATGCCCTTCGAGAACTTGCGAAGCTGGAACCGGCGCTCGGCGCCGATCCCGACCTCGTCCAGGAGGCGCGAGGCGCGTTCCCGGCCCTCCCTGGCGGAGCATCCAAACATCCGTGCGAAGTAGACCAGTAACTCCTCGGCGGTCAGGTTGTCGTAGAAATAGGGGTTCTCGGGCAGGTAGCCAATGCGCCGTTTGACCGCCACATCTCCGACCGGGCTGCCCAGAATTTCCGCATGACCGGAGGTGGGATAAATCAACTGCATCAGCAGCTTGAGGGTGGTGGTCTTGCCCGCCCCGTTGGGGCCCAGGAAGCCGAATACCTCCCCCGTCGCGACCGAGAGGCTCAGATTATCGAGAGCGATGTATGGTCGTGGCCTCCAGAAGCCCACCTGGTAGTGCTTCGTGAGGCCTTCAGTCTTGATGGCATCCATCCCATCATGTTTCTCGGACAGTTTTTCCCCCGTCCTTAGACCCCCCCTAGGAACCTGTGGCAAACCGGCGAACAGCCCAGTCCAAGGCGGCATCGAAATAGGCCGGCCGGAGTTGCGGCAACTTGATGCCGTTCAGGTAAAAGGTCGGTGTCCCCTGCACACCAAGCTTCTGCCCCAGTGCCACGTCGACGCGGACTGCCTCCAGCGTTTTGGCATACTTCGCGTCGAAGTCGGCGCTGCTGATCTGCGCCACCTGCTGGAGCGCCGACACGACGTCATCGCGCGTCATCGAGGGCGACTGCTTTTCGAACAACGCCGCTTCGAGTTCCTTGTCGCGATTTTTCTCGCGTGCCATGCGGACGGCTGCGGCCGCCTCGCACGCCGCCACGTGCGGGATGCTGAATGCGCCACACTCGGTCTCGAGCGGGAAGTCTTTGTTCTCGAACACGAAGACACCGGGGTGCGCCTTCTCGTATTTCGCGATGATGTCCTTGTAGAGCACCCACGCGAGACGGCAGGACGGGCACTGATAGTCGTTGAACTTCAGCACCAGCACTTTCGTTGCGCCGCTCGGCATCGCCTCTGGTGCCTTCGGCTGCGCGTCAAGCCAGGCTTCCCATTCACTGCGCTGCTCCGGCGACAGCGTCTCTGCCGGGACAGCCGCAGCCGCTGCAGCCGCTGCACCTTGCCCGGAAGTCGGCGTGGTGGCCTGCGGCGGTTTTGGGAATGCGAACACCAGGCCCGCCGACACCGCGAGCCACACCACGGCGAGCGTTGCCGCAATCGGAGTCTGGGCGACCGTTGCCAGATCGCGACCGAGACGCGACGGTAACGCGCCGATCGGCCCTGCGGACGTCGCCGAAATCAGGAACGTCCCGATCACGCTCGCGTACATCGTCAAGCAGATCGGACACGCGGTCTTCAAGACGAAGAATGAGATGTACGCGAAGTAGAACACGCTCGCGAGACCGATGGTCGCGAGGATGAACAAATAGCCGGAGACCCGTGATGCGGTCTCTGACTTCGGGTCCTTCAGCCCAACGGCCGCCAACATGAACGCGAGCAGCGACCAAATCGCTCCGCCCGCGGCAACCGGCACTCCAAACACTTTGCCGTACTCGCTCGTCAACACCTGTTGACAGCTGACCGACTCGCTGACTTCGCAGACACTGACGTAAGTCGGATCAGACTGCAGACGGTAGTGCACGTACATCCCGTACGTGGAGGCGATCAGTCCGAGGGCGGTGAATACCAGCAGAGCCGTACGAACGCGACTACTCATTGCGTCTACCTGTGAGAAGACCCGGGGCGTCAGGGCCGCGGGTTTCTGCATTATAGACGGCGCGAATGGTCGTCGGGGCTTGAGATCGCTCGCCTTAATCGACGCCCATCGCCGAAGTCGTCCCGCCCGCGGTAAAGGGCTCAACCGGCGCGACGCCCATGAGGTCCTGCCAGATGACATGTGCCTGATTGCTGGCAAACGCGCGCCGACCGGTGCCACCGATGGCAGCAGGCTCGGCGCTGACGTAATAGTCCAACGTGGTTGCGTTGCCGTTGCAGTCCGTGAAGCCACTGAGACCGACCTGACCAGGCTGGAGCGTGTAGTTGTATCCGCTCTTGAGCGGGGTGACACCCCCCGTCAGATCGGTCGGTAGATACCCGTCGCCGTTGTTGGGGTTACCGAGGTCCGTGAACTGCGCCCCGTAGTTGCCGTACCCGCAGGTCAAGGCAAATGTGAGTTGCGCCGTATGTATCGACCGCACCGTGCTGAATGCGGCTGTCTCGTTGGCCGCCATGCGCGAACGAAACACGGTCGGGACCGCGATCGCCGAGAGTAGCCCAATCACGGCGGTGATAAAGATCACCTCGAGCAATGTGAATCCTGCAGACGATTTCCGCGACATAGCATTAACCACCTGAGCAACTGGAGTGCCAAGCTCCGTCCACGGATGAGCTATCGGTCTGGACGGCAAACGTCTGCAGGGTCTACGACTTAGAGGTGGGATCGATCGACAACCGACGGTGATGCAGTGAACTCGGCCCGGACTGACAGGAATCGTCAGCGCGGCTGACACTGATGGCGAGTGATGGGCCCAGGAAAACAAAAGGCCGGCTGCGGGGAGCGCAGCCGGCCCTTCTTTAAACCGTAGCCTGTCCGCGCCTCGCCTTTCGGCTTCGGCGCAACCGGCCTTCAAGGTCTTACTGAATGACCGAGATCGTGCCGCCCGCGGTGAACGGCTGCGGCGGAGCTGCCGCACCGGCGTTGGCCACGTCCTGCCAAATCGCGCCCGCCTGGCTGGTCGCGAACGCACGGTTACCCGTGGACGCGGGGCTCGTCGGAATCGCCGTGGCGTAGAACGTCACGTCGGTCGCGGTGCCGTTGCAATCGTTCGGGCCCGCCGCGCCGCCCATGCCCTGCGCCAGCGTGTAGGTGTAGCCGCTCTTCTGCGGTGACGCACCGTTGTTGCTCAGGTCTTCCGACAGGAACGCCTGGTTGCCTCCGGGAGGCGGAACGCCGAGGGTCGTATACAGAGTCGCGTAGGCGCCGTTGCCGCACGCTGACGAGTAGCTGACCTCGGCCGTGTTGATGGCGCGAAGTCCGCCGATGCCTGACGTCTCGTTGCCCGACATACGAGCGCGCAGCAACCCGGGAACCGCGATCGCCGCGATGATGCCGATGATCGCCACGACGATCAGCAGCTCGATAAGCGTAAACCCTTCGTTCTTCTGCAGCTTCTTCACAACCATCTCCTTGAGAGCGCTCGGGCCGGAAGGCCCGAAGGTAACAATCTCCGCCGTTCCGACACGGCGCCTCGTGAACGGTTCAGTTGAGAGGCAACGCGGATGCCAGACCAGGTCGCTGAATGACGTGTCGGCGTAACCACTTAGTTTCTTTACGCTTACGGCTCAGTCGCGGTGACGAGTGACTGTCGGAGTACCTGCCATTCTTCGGCGCTCTGACAAGAACTGTCAATGGGCGTTGTCAAGAATTGACGCTACCGCAGATTGAACTTCTTGGCGTAATACCGGAACGAACGGAACGACATTCCCAGCATTTCCGCGGCTTTCGTCTGAACTCCCCCCGTCCGTTCAAGCGCAAGCGCGATGTAGTGCCGGTAGAACTCCTCGCCCAGCGCCTCGAGGTCGAATCCCTCTTTCAGCTCCGGCATCCCCGCCGACGGCTGTCCAACAGGGGCAACGTCCGAGCCCACGACACGTTTTGACGAACGGGCCCTGACTTGGGCCGGCAGGCTTTCGGGCAGCACGACTTGCGTCTGCTCGAGGGCGACCGCACGCTCCATCGCGTTCTCGAGCTCGCGGACATTGCCCGGCCAGTCATAGGCGGACAGGACGTCCATGGCCTCGTGCGAAATGGTGCGCACCGGCTTTTCGATGCCTTCAGAGTACTTCGCCAGGAAGTGGTCCGCCAGCAGCGGCACGTCCTCGCGGCGCTCGCGGAGCGGCGGCAGGTCGAGATGGATGACGTTGATGCGGTAATACAGATCTTCACGGAACCGGCTCTCGGCCACCATCTTCTGCAGGTCCTGGTTGGTCGCTGCGATCACCCGGATGTCAACCTGGACTTCCTCCGTCCCGCCCAGGCGGCGGAACCGGCGGTCCTGCAGGACGCGCAGCAGCTTCACCTGCATCGTCGGAGACATTTCGCCGATTTCGTCCAGGAAGATCGTGCCGTGCTCGGCGACCTCGACGAGCCCCTTCTTGTTGGCGTCAGCGCCCGTGAATGCCCCGCGCATGTGGCCGAAGAGCTCGGACTCGAGGAGCGTCTCTGGCAGCGCACCGCAATTCAGCGCCACGAAGGGATGCTCCCGCCGCAGCGAGTTGTAGTGGACCGCGCGCGCGACCAGATCCTTGCCCGTACCGGACTCACCGGTGATGAGGACGGTGCTGTTCGTCTTCGCGATCGTCTCGACCATCTTGAAGACGGCGAGCATCGATTCGCTGCGGCCGATGATGTTGCAGAACTCGTGGCTGCTGTTCAGCGCGCGCTTGAGCAGGACGTTCTCCTGCTTGATCCGATGCGCTTCGAGATGCTGGCGGACCTTCAGCCGCAGTTCGTCCATGTTGAACGGCTTGGTGAAGTAGTCCACGGCCCCGAGCCGCATCGCTTCAACAGCGCTGTCGGTGGACGCAAATGCCGTCATCATGAACGCGATGATGTCGCGATTGAGTGCTTTGGCCGCGCGCAGCACGTCGACGCCGCCGACGTCCGGCATGCGAATGTCGGACAGGAGCAAATCGACGCGTTCCTTCTCGAGGACGGCGATCGCCTCTCTCCCGTTCGCGGCCAGCAGCACATCGAACCCGTCGCGGCGAAGGACGATGCGCAGCATATCGCGCAACGACGGCTCGTCGTCAACGATCAGGATGCGCGGCTTAGTACCGCTCTCAGGCGCGGGCTCGCTGACACGGGCGGCAGACAGCTGACTCATACGAAGGCCTTCTGCAGTTCGCTGTCACGGGACGTGCTGCCGATCATGGGGCTCGTGCCGCGCATGGGCAGCCGCACGGCGACCACCGTGCCGGCGCCGACGCGAGATGAGACATTGATGGTGCCGTTGTGGTCGGTCACGATGCGATGCACAATCGCCAGCCCCAGCCCCGTGCCTTTCTCGAATGAGCTGTGAAACGGCTGAAAGATGACGTCCAGATCCTCGGCCGGGATCCCACGACCCTGATCCTCCACCGTCAGCAGCGTCGCGCCGGAGCCATCATTCGCGGTTGCCGCTGTCAGCAGGAGGCGGCCGCCCTGCGCCATCGCGCGCAGGCCATTGGTCGCCAGGTTCCAGATCACCTGTCGGATCTGATTCTCGTCGGCTTCACACCACACGGAATCGGCAGGCACCTCCACACCAATCGTGTGGTGCGCCTGCACTTCTGCGCTGTTGCGCAGGAGCAGCGCGGCATCCTGCACGACCCTGCGGATATCGATCTTCGCCAGCGCGAACCGCTGCGGCCGCGCGTAGGCCAGGAATGACTTGATCGTGTCGTTGAGCCGTTCCGACTCGCGCAGGACGATGTCCATCAGCTGCGCCTGCTCGTCGCTGAGAGTCAGCTCCTGACGAAGCACCTGAATCGAGCCCGACATCGAGGCGAGCGGATTGCGGATCTCGTGGGCGATCCCGGCCGCCATCTCGCCGACCGCCGCGAGGCGCTGCTGTAATCGCGCATTCCGCTCCAGCCGGCGCATGTCGGTGACGTCCTGGAACATGAAGAGAAACCCCGCCCGCCCGTCAGGGAATGTCAGTGGACTCGCCGTCAGACCGAGGTCGATCGAACGGCCGTCACCGGTGCGATGCTGGGTATCGATCCTGAGCGTACGCGCATCGCCGAGGCCGGCCAGCCCCGTCCGTGTATCTGCCGGCAGTTGCAGCACGTCGATCGCGTTGTGCCTGATCGCCTGCGTGCTCGGAATGCCGAGGATGACGGACGCCGCGCGGTTGAACGTCAGAATGCGGGCCTCTGCGTCGGTCGTCACCAGGCCGCTGAGAAGACTATTGATCACGTTCTCGTTGTACTTGCGGAGGTCGCGGATCTCATGCGACGCGTACTCGAGGCGTGCGCCGGCGGAACGGAGACTCTCGGCCAGTGAGCCGGCGAGCAGAGCGACCGCGAAGAAGCCGCCGAGATTGATCGCCACGGTGTAGCGGGCGACGCCGAGCGTCGGCAGCTCCACGACCGGCGTGAACCGCTTGACCTGCGCCGGGAGGCCGACGTCCACGTACTGCACCAACACGAGCGCCAGATACAGCATCGCGCTCAGGCTCGCGACCTGCATCGCCACGCGCCTCGAGCGAATCATGCTCGCGGCAATCACCGGCAACACATACAGCGAGGAGAAGTTGCTGGCGATGCCGCCGGTGACGTGGATGAACGCCGACACCAGCACCGCGTCCAGGCCAAACTGCAGATCGACCAGCCACGGATGACGCTCGGCAAACCTGAGCGTCGCGAGATACACGACGCTCAGCGCATAGGTCAGCCCGATGAGGGTGAAAAAGGGATCGACCGGGAACGCGCCAGGCCGGCTGATTTGAATCAGGATCGCCGAGCCGAGCAGCAGCGTGCCGATGACGACACGCGCTGCGATCAGCGTCGAGAGACGGGATCGAGGATTCACATCAGCCCGTGAGCTTGGTGATCAGGTCGAAGATCGGCAGATACATCGCGATGACGATGCCGCCAACCACGCCGCCGAGGAAGGCGATCATGATCGGTTCGAGCAGCGTCAGGAGGCCGGCGACCGCGACGTCCACTTCCTCCTCGTAGAAGTCGGCAATCTTCTGCAGCATCGTATCGAGGGCGCCCGTCGCCTCGCCGACGCCGATCATCTGCACGACCATCGGCGGAAACACGCCGGTCTCCTTGAGTGGGGCCGCAATCGTGTCGCCGCCCTCGATGCTCTTGCGCGTGAGCATGATGGCATCCTCGACAATGGCGTTTCCGGCGGTACGGGCCGTGATGTCGAGGGCTTCGAGAATGGAGACGCCGGACGCCAGCAGCGTGGACAGCGTGCGGCAGAAGCGCGCCACCGCGATCTTGCGCATCAGGTTGCCGAGCACCGGCATGCGCAGCACCGTCGAGTCGACGATTCTTCGTCCAGATGGCGTGCCATAGAAGGTTCGGAACCCAAAACCCAGTGCGAAGAAGGCCGGAATGACGAATGGCACGAACTGGACCATGCCGTTGCTCGCGGCGATCACGATGCGTGTCGGCAGCGGCAACGTCGCACCGAGGCCGGCGAACAGACTCGCGAAGGTCGGGATGACCTTCCACAGAATGACGCCGACCACGAGGGCGGCGATGACGATGACCGCGATCGGGTAGATCATCGCGGACTGGACCTGGGCCTTCAGCTTGACCGCTTTCTCGATGTAGGTCGCCAGGCGCTTGAGAATCGTGTCGAGAATACCGCCCGCCTCACCAGCCGCAATCATGTTGGTGAACAGCGGATCGAAGGTCTTTGGATGCTTCTTCATCGCATCCGCCAGCGACATGCCGCTCTCGACGTCGCCGCGAGTCGCGAGAATCACCGCCGAGAAGTTCTTGTCCTCTTCCTGCGTGCCGAGGATCTCGAGACACTGCACGAGCGGGAGGCCGGCGTCGATCATGACGGAGAACTGGCGCGTGAATACCGCCAGGTTCTTCGCGTTCACCCGCCGCGCCTTGACCTTGACCGGGCCCTTGGCGGCTTCCTTGACCGGGTTGATCTGCGTGACGAGGATCTGCTCGCGTCGCAGTGCCGCCACCGCCGCGTCGATCGATTCGGCGATGCGCTCGCCTGTCACGTTCTGACCGGCTCGCGTCCGTCCGCTATATGCAAAAGTCGCCATTTACGTCCTACTCTCCAACCACTAACCACTAACCACTAACCACCGATAGGCCGACGCACGCGTCGCCCGACGTCTGCGTCGCCCGACGTCTGCGTCGCCCCTACCGCGCCACCGGCTTCGGCGGCGCACCGGCGCGGCCGAGGCCGGCGCCCGCGACAA
>Ga0070673_100002309_pt1 | contig 11590 bp, 13 predicted proteins | sample KBSM23metaG_FD_65342 | JGI IMG/M metagenome (GOLD analysis project Ga0070673, IMG submission 65342) | Miscanthus rhizosphere microbial communities from Kellogg Biological Station, Michigan, USA - KBS M2-3 metaG | ecosystem: Host-associated > Plants > Roots > Rhizosphere > Soil ...
TCTCAACCGGCAGCGGTTCTCCAGTCACCATCGATTCATTCACAGCGCTGCGGCCATCGATGATCACACCATCCACGGGAACTTTTTCACCCGGTCTCACACGCAATTGGTCGCCATGCTTCACCTGGTCAAGAGCGATGTCCAATTCGCTACCGTCGCTGTGAATGATGCGAGCTGTAGCCGGAGCTAAATTGAGAAGCGCTCTAATCGCGGCGCCGGTTTGACTGCGAGCCTTCAGCTCGAGCACTTGGCCAAGTAGGACCAAGGTAACGATGACCGCCGCTGGTTCGAAATACACAGCGACTTCTCCCGAAGTACCGCGGAAAGATGCGGGAAACAATTGCGGGAAAAGAATTGCGACGACGCTGAAAACGTACGCGACCGAAACGCCGAGCGCGATCAACGTAAACATGTTCAAGCTGCGATTAGTGATTGATTGCCAACCGCGCACGAAGAAAGGCCAAGCCGCCCAAAGGACGACTGGAGTTGCAAGAATCAATTCGATCCAACTCCACACACGCATCGTCGCAATGCGCTCGAGTGGTTGTCCGGGAATGAGATCGCTCATGCCGATTACAACGACCGGAATCGTGAGCGCGACCGCAATCCAGAAGCGGCGCGTCATATCGATGAGTTCGTGATTCTTCTCTTCAGCAGCAGTGATGGTTCGAGGTTCCAACGCCATACCGCAGATCGGGCATGTACCTGGTCCATCGCGCACAATCTCAGGGTGCATCGGGCACGTGTACTCAATCTTCTTTTGAGCGAGTGGACTAACTGGTTCGAGTGCCATCCCGCACTTCGGACATGAAGTCGGACCATCAGTCAGAACTTCAGGATGCATCGGACAGGTGTAAGAATTTTCAGTCGAAGTTGTCGGTGACTTTTGCCGGCGCGAAATTCCTATGACTTGAGGTTGAGACTGAGTAGTTGAAACGGTGAAGCGCTGCGGATCTTCATTGAAGCGTTGCACGCAGTGCTTGCTGCAAAAATAAACGTTCCTGCCGTTGTAGTCGACTACACCTGCCGCTGATTCCGGGTTAACCGTCATGCCGCAGACAGGATCAATGAATGATTCAGATGCCGACATTGTTCGAGAATTAATGCATCTTCATTTCGGCAGGCCGCACACGGAAAAACAGTTTCCATGAAACCGGGTGGTTGCCATAGAGCTGGTCCAGAATGGCAGGTTTTGAATAGAAAGTCAGATCGCTGCCAACCGCGAATAACAACTTCTCGTTGGTCCAGAGGTCACGTGCGCCGCCAAAGGTGTAGGCGCCGATGCGAAACGTCGGGTGATCATCTGTGATTCCCAACTCAAGACGTTCGCTTAACCGCAGCAGCTCATTCTTATCAACCAATTCAAGCCGCGTGTAAGCATAGTTCTTCTCGTGAAATCTCACCGTTGATTCAAACGTGTAGCCGTTCAAATTGTGAACTTCACCAGGTGCGCTAGTGTGATTGCGGCCCCACACGAAGGCCGTCGCCCAATTCCCGCGGTTCAACGGACGATTGTATTGGATGGACGCCGTGGTGCGCCGAATGTCAGTGTTCGGCTCAGTCGCTTCCGGCGAACGCAGAAATCCATGGCTCACTTGCAGTGTCCAATTTGCAGGAGCAAATGAGAGGCGAGCTGATCTCGAATTCCATCGATGCGAATCAAAATCATACCGGTTCTCATCAGGTTCGCGCCCGTTGAAAACAGATCCTTCAAGCTTGAACCAACGATAAGTGAAACCAGTAGTGAAAACTCCAAAGGCAATGTGGGTTGAATCCTGTATGTGATGCGCGAGTGTGGCAGAAGGATTCTCGGAAGCTGACGCTCGATGCATAAAGGCTACTGGTCCAAGTGCGGGCTCGCCTGGATAACCGAAGTACGTGAACCAGGTTCCGCGTTCTCCAACCGGCAAGGTGTACTGCGCCGACAACTCCATGAAGAGATCGTGCGGATGCTGCCGATCGATTAAGGGGCGACCTTTGTACGTCTCGCCAGTCTGAAACAACAATCCTGAGCCGCCCGGAGGAAAAGTAAAAGGCTCGGCGCTGAACATGCCGCGCAACTGTAGCGTGCCTTTGCCCAGGCGGTGATATGCCATCGGCATAAACCAATTTGCGGATTCAACTTTGGTCGCGCCGCGTGGTCCACCTTGCATGTTCATACCAGCCACGACGCTATAGTGAAACATCAGCAGCCAACCGCCGGCCATTCGGTGATACATGTACATTGGCGAGCTCGCCGGTTGCCACGAGGTGCCAGAACCCATTTGGCCCATGGCGGTGAGGTTGGTGTCGCTCGAGCCTACCCGTATTCCGACTTCGTTTCCTTTCATCACGAGCAATGGTCCCATGTCCATTGAATGTGACGCGCCGTTTGACTGAGGCATCGGCATATTCATCATGGGTTCAGCAGGTCGCGTACCCCCAGTGTCCGGACTATGCATATGAGGTGTGGCAGGCGTAGCCGCAGGTGATGGCGATGGTGAGGGCGACGCCGCTGGCATCGGCATCTGGTCCATGTGATGAGGCGAGGGAGACGGCGCCGGAACCGGACTTGTCGTTGAACTTTGCGCACGAACGGCGAATGGTAATGAGATCGATACCAGTAATACCAATAACAAAATTGAGATACTCATGCTTCCTTGTCCTTCAACGCATATACGTTAACCCTGCGAAGTGTGCGAGCGAGAAAACGCGCACGACTACGCAACCGCGAACGAGATGGATGCGGGAACTAAATGCGAAAGACGTTGATAAGCACGTGGCGGGATCGAATTTTTCCAGGTGGACCGTGATCGAATGCGAGTAAATGAAGAAACGAGAAATGATCTTCAAACGAGTGGAGGGTTGGACCAGTTTGCGCGCCAGAATGTGCGGACGATTCGCCGGGTGTGGCCATCGAGCGCGCCGGCGAAATTTGTGAATGACTCAGGCAGTGACTGCATTCGGTATCTTCACGTGCGTTGACATTCTCGAAGAGTGTGGCTTGGGGAGATTGCTCCCGCTTGATTTCGTGAGCATGCGCATGACACGAAGGCGCTGATTGCTTCCCGAGCTGCGTACCCGAATGCCGGTGACAGCATGCGTGGTTTGTAGTGAAGCGAGGACAGAAAGATCCAGCGATTACGTTACCCGCGCCGGTATTAAGCAGCGCCAACAACAGGAAACCGATAAGGCTGAACTTCTTGCGCATCGTGTCTTCTTTGAGTGGCATCAATATACCACGTTCTTTGGCTTAGGCAGAGAAGAGTAAGGCGGCAGAAGACATTTATCATTTGGCATTTGACAGTGATCATTTGTCATTTAGCAGAAGAGAAGAAATGCTGGTTTAATCCCCTCCCAGAGGGAAGGGCTAACGATCTCCATTCGGCGAACACTTTACGCAGCGACAGCCATTCGGCTCAATCAAATTATCGAAATACTCTTTGCCATAATCGTACGTGATCTCTTCACCCGATTGAATGTTTCGTTTGGCCCAAATCCAAACCCGGCGCCGCTGGGTAACAAATGCTTCAGCATTCGGCCGGCACGAATGATTGATGTAGCGAGCGGTGTTGGCGCGCGCACTGCCGTCAATCGACCACTTTGAATTGACTCCAAAGAAATACCTGCCCGTCGCCTCATCAACGATCTTGTTGGACACGAGCGGACCCAAATATTCAATGATGCGTTTGCCTTTCGGAATTGGTTCGAGAGCAATCAATCCAAGACCCGTACGAGTGCGCCTGACGGCCAATTTTGGAGTTTTCGGCATTTGAGTAGTTATGAACTTATATCAACCAGGTTCGTGAGCAAGACCCTAGCACGAATATGTTGAAGACTTGTGCGTAAGAAATCTTGGCGACCTCTGTACGCCTCCGTTCAGAAAAATGGATGCACGTTCAAAAAAATGTTTGCGGTCCGACGCTTCCTGTTTATAATTCACGCGCCCCGCATCCGTTCTTAGCAAGCACACACCGCCACTTCCTGAATCATCCCGGCGTTTGCGACGCTTACGCTGAAATGATCTGAGTAATTGTCAAAACAGGAAGCTACCAAAGCGGCAAATTGATTTTATCTCAGCGTTACGTCTATCCCCGGAGTGTGACCAGAGATGATGAAAGCCCGTCTGTTCCCGTTATGGTTATTAGCGATATTAGTCAGCCTAATTAGTTTCGCCGCAAACGCGCAGACATCAGTTGTGACTTCCGACGAGAAGATCGCTGCCGTTGTCCGCCCGCAACCTGAAGAGAAAAAATCGGCGGCGGATTACAACGCGCTCGGCGGTGAATATTACCGGACCGGTCAATATCCGCTCGCGATTGAGTCGTTCAAAGAAGCGCTGCGTCTGCAGCCGACTTACTTTGAAGCAACGCTCAATCTGGGTTTCGCCTACGCAAAAACAAATCAGCAGAGTGATGCAGTAGTTGCGTTATCCAAAGCAACTGAGCTTCGGCCTGGTTATGCAAATGCGCACTATGCACTCGGACTCTCCTTTTTTAAGCTGGGACAGTTCGACGCTGCGGCAAACGCTTTCGAGAGCGTTGTTCGGCTGGAACCAAAATCGGCGGAGGCGCAAAATAATCTGGGCGCTGCCTACTTCAGGTTATGCAGGAGTGAGGAAGCGATTGCGAATCTGAAAGCCGCGACGACATTCAAGCCACGATATGCGGAAGCTCATTACAATCTTGGCGAGGTTTATGTGAGCTTAAAGAATAAGACGTCGGCGCTGGAAGAGTACGCGATACTGAAGGATCTTGATCCGTTGCTTGCTGATCGATTGTTTCGATTGATCTATGAGAAGAAGGTTGTTGATGTGAAGGGCAGTAAGTGAGAAGTTGGAGCAGGAAGGCGGGAAGACATTGATCATTTGGCATTTGACATTGATCATTTGTCATTGGGACCACGAATGCTTAAGCCCCTCCCTTTGGGAGCGGTTGGGCGATCTAAATGGCAAATGATCAATGTCAAATGCCAAATGATAAATGGTTTTTCAAGCAGTTACGCTCAGCTGCTCCTTGAACAATCGCGCTGAAGCATCGAGAAAATCATACGAAGTAACAATACCCACCAAGCGACCTTCATCTAACACCGGCAGACAACCAACACGATTTTGGCGCATGATTTCGAGAGCTTCCAACGTCGGAGTTGTCGATGACACCGTGAACGGTTCGGTTGTCATGATGTCGCGGACGGCGACGCACGTCTCCGGACCACCTCGCCCTCGACTTAGCAATTTCAATAGCGCGCGATGCGAAATGAGTCCTACCAATCGTCCGTCGTTATCTTCCACTGGAACGTGACGAATGTGCCGCCACGTCATCACACTCGCGGCGAGATCAACCAAATCATCAGGTCGCAAAGTAAAAAGATCGGTGGTCATAAACTGACCGACGGTCTGATAGTTTTGACTCCAGTCGTCGCGATCCACGTCAGACTGTACGGGCCACGTGTGAATTGGCGCACCAGTCTTTTGTCTCGCAACCATCTCGCGAGTGAGCAATGTGTTACGAACTTCAGTCGGTTTGTCTTCCAGAGCTTGTAGAGATCTGAGCATCCAGTCACTCCCAGTCTGTCCGCTGCTAACTCGATCGGCAATGATGTCTAGATAGCGATCCGCCTCATCGGAATCTACTTTTGCAGATTTCAAGCCAGCTCTCGCGAGGGGCAGGAGATGGTCAAGAATAAGTTTCGAAGCTGAGTGCGTATGCCCATCGACCCATTGGAATTGAGCGCCTAAGCCATGCCGCGCCGCGGCGAAGAAGTTGCTCTTCGCACTGTCGAACGACATGAGCTTGGCGACGTCTCCATACTCAGCCGGCAAAGCCAGCATCAGCCCGGCGAAAAACGCGGTGTTGGCGATTTCATCGACGACGGTTGGACCAGCAGGCAGTGCCCGGTTTTCAATTCGTAAGTGCGCGATTCCATCAGTGACTCCATAACACGCGCGATTCCACGGCCAGATCGTTCCGTTGTGCATGCGCAACGCCGCCAGCTGAGGAATCTCACCTTGCGCAAGCTGGGCCAGCGGATTCTCATTCGTGTCGTTGATCATGATTAGGCGAAAGCGCGCAATCTGCTCCTGGAAGAGCTCAAGCACTGACTTCTCCACCCATTGATTGCCGAAACTGACGCGCGTTGGGTGACTACGCAGTTGCTGCGTTTCGGAACGCGAATCAGTCGAATGCTGGAAAAGCGCGAGCCGGGTTTCGTGCCAGAGACGATGTCCGAACAGCAACGGAGAATTCACGGCTGCGGCCAGCACCGGCGCCGTGATCGCTTGGGCCAGGTTGTAAAGCGGCGCGAATTCTGCTGGACCAACTTGAAAGTGAATCTGAAAGCTGGTGTTGCACGACTCCATCATGATGTTGTCGTGCGTGAAGTTGACCTCATCGAGACCTTTGATGTGAATGCTGAACGGGCCGCCTCTCAGCGCGATGACTGAATCGTTAAGTTGCTGATAACGAGGTGCTGGCGTCAGGTTCTCAAGAGTTAGATCCGACTTCCGCAGAGTTGGCAGTATTCCGGAGAGCAGAACTTGCTTTCCGAAATGTCCGGCTGCTGCTCGTGCGCAGTTCATTACTTCTTCAAGTTCTGCTTCCATTCGTGAAAAGCAATTGCCACCGACTTCGACCGGCGTGAGGTTCGCTTCGAGGTTGAAGCGGGCTATCTCGGTTGTGAGTCGCGGCTCTTTCGCTCGTTCGATCACTTCGGCAGATACCGGCGCTGGTTTGAAATGCTCATCAATCAGGAACATCTCCTGCTCAGCGCCAATTCGTCGCACGCCGCTCTCGATCAAGTCGTGGTCAAGCATGTAGTCGAGCGCGCGCAAATCGTCCAGCAGCGCTTTCATGAAGCGCTGGACGTTCTGTTCGGTCAGATTCTGTTCGACGTTATGCTCACCCATGTAGAAACCTTCCGATTAAGTGCGAACTGGTACCTCGCCCTTCCTTCTGCCCGGGATCAGACTGTGAATGAGTCCGACGAACGTAATCAGCCAAGCCGCCAGCGCGATGAAAATGAAGTACCGAGGAATGGTTTGCAGCGGCTCGAAGGCGATTGCCTTAGACAGTTGGAACGTGCAAACCGTGTACATGCCGAGTGGAAATACCATCCCCCAATAAAGAGGATCGTATTTAAGCGGAAACTGTTTGCGCACATGCCGCCAAACACCGAGCAGCAGCAGCAATGGAATCCACCAAGTGCCGGCTGCCCAAAAGAAAAGCGTGAATCCTTTTAAGAAAGGCGCAAGACTTACCAGAACGTCCCAGCCAGGCGCGGCAATGATGAGCCTTGCGCCCGCTAATGTCGTGATAGCCACCGCGCCCATGTTGATCCAATAAGGCGGCGTAAGACTTACAGTCGTCAGCTTCACAAACGTGAAGCGATAAAAGATCAGAGTGATCATCATCAGGTAAAGCATGCAGCCGATCAGGAACATACATAGCGTGAAGAACAGCAACGTTTGACGATAGACGGTGAATTGATCCGCCAACAGTGTTCCGAGAACTGATACCGATTGCGTGGCCACCGTTGCGAGCAGCCACGTACCGCTGATGCCAGTCTCCAGTTGCGGCTTGTCTTCTTGAACTGTGACCGCTGTGAAGAACGCGTACATGATGACGAACCACAACACGATGCCAATAAGCCACAAAACGAAAGCCGCTTGTTGCTGTTGGAGAATGATCACAAACTCACTTCCGAGGACGCAGGTTCCCGCAACAAGTGTGAAGAACCCCGGTCCACGTGCATGGTCCGTAATGTCTGCGGCGATCCGAGGGAAGAAACGAACTACGCGAATTAATAAAAGAAACCAAAGCACGCCATAGCCAATTGCGCTTATGACGAGCAGGAACCAGGCAACGGGCTTCATTTCCAATTGAAAGGCGGCAATCGCGATGATTCCCGTCGCCATCACGAAAGCGAAATAACCAGGGAATAAGTTAGCCGCCGCTTTATTGATCATCATTAACTATCGGGATCAGTTTCTTGATCGCAACGCTTACATTCGAGCTCGAGACCGAGACGCGATGCCCGGCCCGCTTCCGTTAAAACCCAATCGCGCGTGGTCAGCGGCGGATCGTGTCGCACGTGTTGAAAGTGACCGCATGTGAGCGCTGCGCGCCAATGCCCTTCGTCGTCAATTTCAAAGCGGGTGATTCTTTGCTTCACAATTCACCCTGACAAACTAAGCCCGGATCATTATCAGCAACATCTTAAATTGCGTGGTCGCTGCGACTGCGTGCGGATGATTCGCCGGCAGCAGGATCGACTCTCCTTCGTTAACCTTAAATAGTTCGCCATCGATGCTAATGTCTGCCTCGCCCTCGGTGACGATGACGAGCGCATCGAAAGGAGCAGTATGTTCACTGAGTCCTTCACCTTCAGCAAATGCGAATAGCGTTACCGTGCCGCCTTTATTTTTGAGCAGCACGCGGCTCACGATGGACTTCTCCTGATGTTCTAACAACTTAGCGAGCGCCATAACTTTCGGCGGTGCGATGTCGCTTTCTACTTGATCGAGCATGAAATATTCTCTTTCTTAATTTACCAAGTTGGTTAACTGTTCACACTTGCTGGCTACGATGGTGACTGCGCCAATCTGTTTGCGGTAGCGGTGAAACGTTCTTCGCATCTCAAGCACTCGAGCGCGGGCTTCTGTGTCTCGCAGCAAGTTAAAGATGAAACGCAGAGCTCCAGCGAAGCCTTCATCGCGGAAGAGGCGGACAGGGTTCAACAAGCCCATTGGAGCGGTCGCGACAGTTTGAATTTCGAAACCTTCGGAGGCCAGCAGGGAACGCCACTCTGGAATCGACAATGGCTTGACGCCGTGATGAACGACATTCGTCAAGGCCCGTTCCGTCTCGCGTTTCGAAATCTCATCGACCTCCGACAACAGACACATCTCATGAATGCCATAACGACCCTCCACTTTGAGCAACCGATAAGCTTCCTTGACGATGGCCCGTTTCGTTTCCGCAGTTTGCATCGTCAGCATTGCTTCACCATAAACGACGGTAGCAGATGAACCATGCAAACCGGTTTCCGCCGCGCTTCCCTTAACGACTCGATAGCGTTCGCCGTGTAGATAACTGCGAACGACGTTCGCGGCCGCTTCGTCGCGTTCGACTGCGGTATAAGAGTGCGGGCTTGCGTGGATAGTGAGGCGCGCGGTAATGCCCATGCCAGGCGCGAATTCGACTACATCATCCGTCGCCTGAATCCGCAACGCCGCCAGCATCCGCTTCGTAAGCTCCATGCCTCCGGGGCGCAACACACGTTTCCCCAGCCGTGCAAGCACCCAGTGCCCCGGCATCTTTTCTGTTTTCATTCCTTCGCCAGGGGCGACCATCTTAAGTGCTTCCATGAAACCTCCTGAGACCCCGAACCTAACCTTTATGAGCAAGGTGTATGCCGCCATTTGGATGAGCGTTTGATCAGGAAGAGGTGAGAATGCTGCGTGATTTAGCAGAGTTGGCGGGCAATTTTTCGCAATCCAAGGGCGCAGGGCAAAGCCGCAGAAGGCAGAAGGCAGATGGCAGATGGCAGAGAGCTTCTGTGAAAAACGGGAAGGGGATGTTAGCCGCGCGGCGTTTTCGGCCCTTTGCCCTTAGCTCTTTAACCGCGCGGGAAGATTTTCAAGTTCGTGACGCAAACGTTGATTAAGTTGAGCGAACGTCTCGGCGTCGAGGAAAAGAGCAGGCCATTTATAAACTTCATCCTCTTCCAGCCAGTTATGTGTTTCAAGTCGGCTATTGAGCTCGCGCAAACGCGAGCGGAAATGCGACGCTTCATCAGGTGTCGCCGCACGACCGGCGCAGATTTCGCGCGCAGACTTCATGAGGTCCGCGAGTTCCATCATAAAAAAGTTGTGATCGCTGCGAAGCAATTCAATGGCTTCGTCAACTCGGGCAGCCGTTGGAAGGTTCTGTTCGTCGTTCGACGATTGCGGAAGTTTGGCTACAGCTGGAAACAAATGGAGGTGTTCGGCGCGGATGTGAACAGCGAGACGTGCCCAGAACAAATCGAGCAGTTGGAAGGCACGCGTGAAGTCGGGCTTTGCCAGTTCTGCGTCGAGCTCGATCAATAACTCACCGAGCGAATCATGATCGCGTTCGAGCAGCGATCTTAAATCTCTGCTCATTCTTTTAGATAGCCTGTGCTGGTGAAACGTCGTGATGATGGACGCCACCAGTAAATCAGTGTGAGTGTTACTCCGAAACAAATGGCGGACGCGATCACCAAAGGCAGTAGCGCCGAAAAGCGATGAGCGAGTGCGGCTTCGACCGTAGCGGCTAGAATCCACAGCTGCGCCACGTTAACCATGACGAGCAGGATCAGTCGCGCTTGAGCAACTGCCGTGCGGCCTTTGCCGGCAAAATTATGCGGTGGCCCTGCAATTCCTCGTTTGGCTTCAACCTTCATTGCTAGCTTCTCTTCCGACAGCCCACACGCTGTTGTCGCCGCGAATCTCTAATTTAATTGCGTCGAGTGGACGCGGAGGTGGGCCATACAAGACCGCGCCGGTGCGCGGATCAAACGCGCCGTCATGACAGGGACACTCCAGACGTTGATGGGCCTGTTCAAAATAAACCGGACAGGAAAGATGCGTACACTTTTGACCATACGCGTGTAAGGCGCCGTCCATCGTGCGAATTAGAATTGCCGAGTCTTTGCGGGTCGGGTAGCGAAAATTCAAAGAGGTTCCAGGCGCCAGCGTTTCCGCGTTAGGGATTTGTAATGAAGGAAACTCGGAGGAACCGCGAGCGTCAAACGCGGCCTTCCCCGCAAAGGCTGCTGCACCTACGAACAACGCCGCGGATGTAAGTCCCAGAAAATTGCAGAACTCCCGACGCGTAACTCGAGCTTCTTCTTCACGGTCGTAGGGAAAGTCTCGTTGGTGCGGAGCGGTCGCCCGGCGCACATCGGTTTCGTCGGAGAGTACATTATCGATTGTCTTACGCAGATCAGAATTCATTGTTTTTGTCGGATTCCTCAACCTGCAAGTCAATCCATGACTTCGTGATTTGTGGCTCAGTTTGAACGTGGCCTTCGAACACTCCACAGCCGTCAACGACAACTTCGTCGGTGTCAGCAGGCAACATTAGATAAACTTTCGTTTCAACTTTTTGGTTGCCGAACACGTGAGCATTAACGGGCTTCGTTCGTCTCAAGGGCACGATATCTTCGTACTTGCCAAACGCGATGGCGCTGGTTGGACAAACGCTCGCGCACATGGGCTTCAATCCTTCGCTTGAGCGGTCGAAGCACATATCGCATTTCATTTGCAGATGCATTTCCGTGTTGTACTTCGGCACGCCAAACGGACAGGCGTTTACACAATTCCGGCAATCGAGACAGCGTGGCTTAAGAGCAGACAGCACAATTCCATCTTCTGTTGACTTGATCGCATCGGCCGGACAGACGAGCGCGCACGTCGGTTCTTTGCAATGCATGCACACGGTCGGCATGGTTGCAGTCGTCTCAGATCGATCGAGATAGTCAACAAAGATCATTGAGTAACCTTTGTGAGTTCCACATTCGCGACAAGCTGCGACACAAGCTCGACAGCCTATGCAGCGCTGCGGATCGATGAACATCGTCTCTTCCATAA
>Ga0070673_100002310_pt1 | contig 11586 bp, 9 predicted proteins | sample KBSM23metaG_FD_65342 | JGI IMG/M metagenome (GOLD analysis project Ga0070673, IMG submission 65342) | Miscanthus rhizosphere microbial communities from Kellogg Biological Station, Michigan, USA - KBS M2-3 metaG | ecosystem: Host-associated > Plants > Roots > Rhizosphere > Soil ...
CTGCTCGCCGGCGCGGGCGCGCGTACGCCGCCGGGCGCCACGGTCGTGCGGCTCAGCGGGGCGAAGCTGGCTGACGGCGTTCTGCACGTGCCGCGCATCGCGCTCGGCATGTGGGGCGGCACCTTCGCCGCCGAGGGCCGCGTCGCCCTGTGGGATCCGGACGAGCGCCACTGGCTGTCGCCGCCGCGCCTCGATCTGAAGTTGCAGGCAAACGGGATCCTGATCGAACGCCTGATCGGCAGCGGCTTCGCGCGCGGGCCGATCTCGTTCAACGCGCACGCGCACGGAACGACCGAGTCTCTCGCGCTGGAGGTGGACTTCACTGGTCCGCGCGTGATCACGGTGCTGGGCGAGAAGGTGCGCCTGCCCACCGACGCCAAGCTGCGCCTCGACGGCTCCACCATCGACCTCGGCAACCTGCCGCTGGGCGGTCCCGGCGAGAGCGCGTTTATCACGTCCGGCCGGATCGGGCTGTCGGGCCGCCTCGCGCTGGACGTCGGCGTGTTCCGCTTTCCCATCGAACGCCTGCCCGGGATCTCTGGAACGACGCTGCCGGTGGGCGGCTCGATCTCGGGCGCCGTGCGCATCGTGGGCGAGCCGCGGGCGCCGGCGCTGTCGGGGCAATTCACGCTCGCCGGCGTGACCGTCGCCAAGACGTCGCTGGGCGGCGGAACGATCGAGATCGTGCCTGAACGCCACGGGGCCGTGCGCGCCCGCGGGCACCTGACGGACGCCATCGCCATCGACGGCCGGCTGGCACCGAAGGCGTCGGGGCTCGAAGGCGAGCTGACGCTGACGCTCACGCGGCTCACGCTCGATCCGTTCTTGCCGACGCTGCCGGGGCTGAGGCCCGGCGGCTTCATCTCGGGAACCGGCTTCGCCCGCATCGAGCCCGGCAAGCCGGCGACCGCGGAGGCCAAGCTTCACGAGCTGGAGCTGTCGCTGACGTCGACCGACGCGCGCGGCAAGCCGGCCACGATCGACGTGCGCGCCGAGAACGAGATCGTGCTGCGCGTCCGCGGCGGCGACGGGTTGTCGCTGAGCCCGGCCCGATTCCGCATGGGCACAGGCTGGATCGAGCTGGCCGGCGAGAGCCACGACGACCAGCAGCGCGCGACGCTGCGCGGTCACCTGGAGCTGGCCGCGGCCGCGCCGTTCGCTCGCGCGTGGTTCAAGGAGCTGGCGGGATCGCTGGAGGTCGACCTGTCCGCCACGGCCGGCGGCGACGTGAAGGACGTTGCCGTGAGCGGCAATGTCACCGTCGCGACGCCCGTGTCAGTGACGCTGGCCGCGCTGCCGGTGCAGGCGTCCATCCCGGGCGGACGCCTGTCGGTGACGAGGAACGTGGTCGACACCGCCGCGCTGCCGATCGTCCTTCACGCGGAGCGGTTCCCGGTCGCGGCGGTGAGCACGATCGACGCGAAGGCGCGCCTGACCGGACGCATCGACGCGATGAACCCGCGCGCGAAGTTCAACGCGCACGTCGCGCTCGACAACCTGGACATCCACGTTCCCCTCGTCGGGCGCGAGCCGGTGCACTCGGCGGGCGGCGTCGTCGACGTCGTCGGCGAGGCCGCCACCGGCAAGGTCGATCTCACGCGCATCGATCTGCCGATCACCGCCGAGGCCGAGGCGCTGGCGGCCGCGGCCGGCGCGACCGTCGACCGCGCCAAGGTCGCGCTGCGCGTGCGCGGGACGTCGCGCCAGCTCGCGCTGTCGGGCGACGTCGATCTCGCGTCCGCGCACATCAAGGCGGACGCCCTGAAGGGCTCGTCGTCATCTGGCGGCGGCGGCGGCGGCGGAAAGAAGAAGGGTCTGTTCGCCGATCACCCCGAGATCGAAGCGATGGCGCTGGACGTTCGCGTCCGGTCGGGGGGCGGCGCCGTCCACGTCGACGTCAACAACCTACCCGACCTGCGCGTCGACCTCGACATGCACGTCGGCGGAACGGTGAAGAAACCGTCGTTCACGGGCACCCAGAAGGGCGCCAACGTCTGGAGCAGCTTCGTCCTGGCCCTGGTTCGCCTGTTCAGTTAACTGGGGACCCTGAAAGGGTCCCTCAACCCCCCGCGATGAGCTCCGCGCGGCAAAAAGCCGCGCTACGCTCGACGCGATCGTCGTCGATTAGGGGTCAGGCGCAGGCCCATTGTTCTTGGGGCGGTTGGTCCAGCAGCTCGGCGGCCTCGCAGTTGTTGAGGCCCAGGTCGACCAGACGCGTGTGCGCGTCCTCGTCGCCGCGCGAGATCGCGCGCCGGGTGTCGTCGGGAATCGCGGGATCGGACTCGAGCAGCAATCGCATCCGGGGCATGGGGTCCCCTCCCGTTGGGTTTGTCACCAACCTCTGATGCCGGGTCTTGCGAGCGGTTTCGCGCTTTTTCACAGGCGAACGCGACGGAGCCGAAGCGCATTGCCGATTACCGAAACCGAGCTCCACGACATCGCCGCCGCGGCGATCATCGGCGACAGCAGGAGGCCGAACCTCGGGTACAGCACACCGGCCGCGATCGGCACGCCCAGGGCGTTATAGATGAAGGCGAAGAAGAGGTTCTGGCGGACGTTGCTCATGGTCGCCCGCGACAGCGCCCGCGCGCGCGCGATCCCGCCCAGGTCACCCTTCACCAGCGTGACGCCCGCGCTCTGGATGGCGACGTCCGTGCCCGTCCCCATCGCGATGCCGACCTGGGCCTGCGCCAGCGCGGGCGCATCGTTGATGCCGTCGCCCGCCATCGCGACGATGCGGCCCGCCGCCTGCAAACGTTTGACGTGGTCCTGCTTCTGCTCGGGCAGCACCTCGGCGACGACCTCGGCGATGCCGAGCTGGGCCGCGACCGCCGCCGCGGTGGCGCGGCTGTCGCCGCTCACCATCACGACGCGCACGCCGTCGGCGGCGAGTCGCCGGAGCGCCTCCGGGGCGGCGGCGCGGATCGGATCCGCGACCGCGAGCAGGCCCGCCAGGCGGAGATCGGCGGCGACGAACATGACGGTGGCGCCGCTGGCGCGCAGCTCGTCCGCGCGCGCGGCCAACGCCGTGACGTCGACTCCCAGCTCGCTCATCAGCGCGGGGTTGCCGATCGCGACGCGCCGGAGCGCGATCCGGCCGGTGACGCCCTTGCCGGTCAGCGACTGGAATCCAGAGGCGGTCTCGATCGGAAGGCCGCGCGCCGTGGCGCCGGCGACGACGGCCGCCGCCAGTGGATGCTCGCTGCCACGCTCGACCGCCGCGGCGAAGCGCAGCACGTCGTTTTCGCTGCTCGCGCCGGCCGCCACGACCTCGGTCAGGCGCGGCCTCCCTTCCGTGAGCGTCCCCGTCTTGTCGACGATCAGCGTGTCGACCTTGCCCAGCACCTCGATCGCCTCGGCGTTCTTGAACAGCACGCCGGCGCCGGCGCCCTTGCCGGCCGCCACCATGATCGACATGGGCGTCGCCAGGCCCAGCGCGCACGGGCAGGCGACGATCAGCACCGCCACCGCGTTTACCAGCGCGTAGCCGAGGCGCGGCGCCGGACCGACCGCCGCCCACACCCCGAACGTCAGGATCGCCGCCGCGACGACCGCGGGCACGAACACGCGCGACACCGCGTCGGCCAGCTTCTGGATCGGCGCGCGGCTGCGCTGCGCCTCGCCGACGATGCGCACGATGCGGGCCAGCAGCGTGTCCGCGCCGACGCGATCGGCGCGCATCACGATCGCGCCGGTGCCGTTCACGGTCGCGCCGATGACGCGATCGCCGGCGCGCTTCGCCACCGGCATCGACTCGCCCGTCACCATCGATTCGTCGATGTTCGTCTCGCCGTCGTCTACGGTGCCGTCGACGGGAACGCTCTCGCCGGGGCGGACGCGCAGCCGATCCCCGACCTGGATGGCATCGAGGGCGACGTCGTCCTCGCCGCCGTCCGCGCGCAGGCGGCGCGCGCGCTTCGGCGCCAGGTTCAGCAGCGCGCGGATGGCCGCGCCGGTGCGCCCGCGCGCGCGCAGCTCCAGCACCTGCCCCAGCAGCACCAGCGTCACGATCGCCGCGGCCGGTTCGAAGTAAAGCGCGACGCCGCCGTCGTGGCCGCGGAACGCGGCGGGAAAGATCCCGGGCGCGAGCACGGCGACCAGGCTGTAGCCGTACGCGACCGCGACGCCGAGCCCGATCAGCGTGAACATGTTCGGGCTGCGGTTGGCGATCGAATCGCGGAAGCGGACGAAGAACGGCCAGCCGCCCCACAGCACCACCGGCGTCGCCAGCGCCAGCTCCAGCCAGCTGCGCACGCCGCCCGGCACGATGTGCGCGAGCGCGGGCACCATCCCGCCCATCGCGAGCACGAGCAGCGGAATCGTCACCACCAGGCTGACCCAGAACCGGCGCGACATGTCGGCGAGCTCGGGATTGCCCGGGTCCTCGGCCGTCACCATCAGCGGCTCCAGCGCCATCCCGCAGATCGGGCAGGCGCCCGGCGCGTCGCGCACGATCTCGGGGTGCATCGGGCATGTCCATTGCCCGCCGCGCGGCGCCGGCGTCTCCGGCGCGGGTTTTTTCGGTCCCAGGTAACGCTGCGGATCGGCCTTGAACTGTTCCAGGCAGTGGCGGCTGCAGAAGTAATACGTCTCGCCCGCGTGCGTGTGGCTGCCGGCCGCGCTCGCCGGCTCGACGGTCATGCCGCAAACGGGATCGATCATCGCGACATACGTGCGATACGCACCGCGTGCTCGGGGTAAAGGCCGGCCAGCTCCGGACCCTGCGCCAGCTCGAAGTCCGCGAAGTCGAAGCCCGGCGCGACCGTGCAGCCGAACAGGCAGTGCGTCGCCGCGGGCGCCAGCTCGACGGCGAACCAGGTGCCGGCGGCGATCACCAGCTGGGGCCGCTCGCCCGCGGCGACGTCCAGGCCCAGCCGCCGCACCTCGCCGCCCCCCGCGCCCAGCAGCAGGACATCCAGCGGGCCGCCTTCATAAAGGTGAAACAGCTCGTCCGATTTCAGCCGGTGCAGGTAAGTCGTCGGCTGCGCGCGCGTGACCAGGAAGTAGATCGCCGTGCTGGCCGCGCGCGCGCCCCCGTGCGGCAGCCCATCGACCGCGAGCGCCGCGCGATACGTCTCGACGTAGTGGCCGCGCTCCGGGTGCGGGATCAGGCCCAGCGTGTCGATCAATTCCTGCGCGCGATCTCGCATCGCCGTCACGGCATCATTGTTCCGGCCAGCGCGCCCGCCCAGTCGGCGGCGAGGCGGATCAGGCGGCGGCGCGTCTCGAGCACCTCGGGCCGCAGCACGGGGAGCGGCGCGCCCGCGCCGGCGCGTGACGCGAGCGAACGCAGCCGGCCTTCCAGCTCGGCGATCGTGGGCTCGACGGCCGCGGCCCGCGGGTGGCGCGCGATCTCGGCCAGCACGGCGTCGATCGCCGCGTTCCAGACGGCGCGGTCGTCGCGCGCCTCGCCGTCGACGAGCAGGCTCAAGTAGACGAACGTGTCGATCATCCGCCGCGCGCGCGATCGCTCGTCCTCGCGGCGATCGACGGCGCCCACCGCCTGCAGGTACGCCGTCAGATCGGCGCGCTCCATCGCCGTCAGCCCGAGCAGGAACGTCCGGTCGAACCAGGCGACCACGTCGCCCAGCGTCGCGAGCCGCCCGTCGTGGAAGTACGGCGCGCTCTCGGCGGTGCCGAGCAGCGTCGGCGTCTCGAAGCCGTCTTCGATGGCGTGCGGCGACGGCAGCCGGCCCGACGACAGCCGGTGCACCTGGCCGTCGCGAAAGAACGACGTGCGCACGTGGCAGGTCGCGCAGCTGCCGCCGTCGAAGCCGGCGCGCGCCACCGTGAACAGGATCTCGCCGCGCCGCGCGCTCGCGCTCGCCTGCGCGGTCAGCCGTCCGCGCGCGTCCAGGTTGGCGTTGGGGACGAAGTCGAGATCCTGGACGTAACGCACCAGCGCGGACAGGTGCGCGGGCGGCAGGGACGCGCCGCCGAACTCGTTCGTCACGACGTCGCGCACGAACTCCGACAGCGACGCGGTCCGCCCGTCACGCCCGTAAGGCGGCGTGAAGCGAACGCCGCGCAGCGACGGCGTGTTGACCGCGTCCGCGATGCGGTTGTCGGCGCCGGCGCGAAAGTGCGCCGTCGTCAGGTCGACGTTTCCAGGGCGATCGCTGACGCCCTCGATCGTCAGCGTGGCGTTGGTGGTGCCGTTCGGATGGCAGACGTGGCACGACAGCCCCTGACGGCGCGCCTCGGCGCCCAGGATATGCGGCGAATGGAACAGCAGATCGCCCAGCAGCAGATCGATCACGACGCCGTCGGAGCGCATCGGATCGTAGCCGCCCGGATCGTGGGCCAGCGTGCGCAGGTAACGCGCGGGCAGCCGCTCGGGCAGCAGCGACCGGACGGGCTGGGCCGCCGCGGGTGTCGCGGCCGTCGCGGGCGGCCCCGCTGGAGCCGGCGCCTTCGGCGCCGCCGCGGCGGAAAGAAAGAACGCGAGCGCCCCCAAACCCGTGAACATCCGGCCGCAGTATACAAGCTCGGCCGTGCCCGAAATCAGGGCGTCCCCTCGACAGGGCCGCTTCCAGCCCTAGGTTTCAAGCACGAGGTCAGGAGGCAGGCCATGACCATACGCATCTTCAACGTCTTGATCGGGACCTGGCTGTTCCTCTCGTCGTTCGCCTGGCCGCATCCGACGATGCAGCGCTACGCGGCGATGATCTGCGGCGCGCTGACGGTCGCGCTGTCGCTGTTGACGATCTTCAACCCCTCGATTCGCTACCTGACGGCCGTGCTGGCGGTCGGGCTGTTCGTCGAGACGTTGGTGACCGCTCACGCGCCTCGCAGCATGACGTTCTGGCACGACGCCGTCATCGCTATCGCGATCTTCGTCGCCGCACTGTGGGACAAGGGCCGCGCCGCCGTACGCGACGAGCGCGAGATCTACGGACGGACCTAGCCGCCCCGGATCACTCGCCGCTGGTCGCCGTTGCGGCTTCGATCCGACGCTCGACCTGATGGGCTAGGTCGATGAGAGCGACGTCCTTCGTCGTTGCGAGGAGCTTCGCGACGTGAGCGCGCGCCGCGATCGGGTGCCCCGCCGCCAGGTCCAGGCGCGCCAGGTCCAGCAGCGCGAGCTCGGCGCGCGGATCGCGGGGATGCGCAGTCACGAAATCGAGCAGCGCCCTCCGCGCAGCCGTCGTCGAGCCCGTACGCATCAGCTCCTCGGCGGCCGCGTACGCGGTCTCGGCCTCGCGCGCGGCGAGCGGCCGCCGCGGTGGGCGGCGCGGTAGGTCGCGGTCAGCGGCCGCTGCGGCGGCGCTGGACGGCAGCTGCGCGTCGTGCGCTCCGTCGGCGAGCTCGCCAATGACCCCGGCCGGAGCGGCGGCGTCATCCTGCGCGGCGAGGTCGGCGGCCATGTCGCTCGCGATCGGCTCGGTGTCCGGCGCCTCGGTGAGCCAGCTACGCCCGGCGCCAATCTGCCGGACGCGGGCACCCGCACCTTCGACCGCCACGGAACCGCGCGCGACCGCGACACGCGACGCCCGCCCGCGCGCCTCGACGGCAAACAGAGTGCCGACGACGGTCGTGACCGCGCCGGGAGACCGCACGCGCAGCGTCTCGCCGCCGTGTCCGTCGTAGTCGACGAGGAGGCGCCCGCTCGCGAGATCGATCTCGGTGCCGCCCCCGACCGCAAATGCCGAGACCTCGCCCGGCCCCACCAGCGTGAAGCGCACACGCTCTCCGATCCGACCCCGCTGGCGCACGCCGGCCGGCACCACCAGCGTTCGTGGCGCTGGCGCCGCAAGCGCGCGGCCGTCGTTTTCATAGGCGATCGGCAACGGTGTCGCCCCGGTCCTTGCCGCATCCGCGGGCGGTGCTCGGTGCCGCCACGGGCCGGCGATCAGCGCAGCGACTGCAGCGGCCGCGAGCGCGACCCCGATCGCGCCTCGGCGAGGCGCCCGCCGGCCCGCGGGTTCCGGCGGCCGCGCCCTCCGCACCGCGGCGGATTGCAAGGCCGTGTCGAACGCCGCACCGAGACGCGCCAACTGCAGATCGTCTGGCTCGAGGCGCGCCTTCCGGAGGGGAGCGATCACGCGCGCTTCGACCACGTCCGCGGTTTCCTCGGACGCTTGCTTGCTGCCATGTCGTACGTCGGTCATCGATCTCCCTCGCGTGGCCGCGCCCGCGCGGCGGCTCTGGCAATTCGAGCGGTGATCTCCTTGCGGGCGTGCAGGACGCGCTGCTTGACCGCCTCCGCATTGGCCTCGAGCAGTTCGGCCGCCTCGTCGAGCGACAACCCCTGGACGGCGACCAGCACGAAGGCGATCCGCTTTTTCGGGCGGATCGCCTCCAGGTGCTCGAATGCCTGCGCCAGGTCCTGGCGCTGACTCGCCCGCGACTCCGCCGACGCGTCGGGCGCCACCAGCCGATCGAGTAGCGCCTCCGCGAGCGGCTCGTACCGCGCGCGGCTGCGGCGCCGCCGTTCGAGATGATCGCAGGCGACGTTGATCGCGATGCGATTGAGGAACGTCCCGAACCGCGCGTCGCCGCGGAACCGGGGCAGCGCCCGATACGCGTCGAGGAAGATCTGCTGGACCAGATCGTCGCGCTCGGGCCCGGGCCCGACCATCAGCGTCACCCGCGCGTGGACGATCGGGAGGTACCGGCGGTAGAGCTCGCGGAACGCAGCGGCGTCACCCTTGGCCGCCGCTCCGACCAGCGCGCGGTCATCCTCGCTACCCGCCGTCCGCGCGGCGCCGGCCGGCGGCTCGCCGGACATCGGGGCAACGCGGACGAGCGGTCGCCGCGATTCCATCAGTTCCCCAGATCCCAACCGACGCCGACCGCGGCGCCGGCGGCCAGTCGCGGGCTCGCGAAGCTCGCTTCGGCGCCGACCACCGATACGCGCACGCGGTTGGCGAAGGCGTCCACGCGAAACGATCCGAACACCTGGACCTTCGGCGCGGCGGCGAACCGCCGTCCCACGCGCAGCATCGCGCCGCCGCCTGCCAGCACCCCGGTGTGGTCGACGCCGCCTTCCAGGCGATAGGGCGCGACGAAGGGCCCGAGAAGGAGTTGCCACGGGCCGGACCGCCAGCCCGCGCTCGCGCGCACGACGCCCGCGACGAAAGACGCCTCGTCGGCCAGGCCGGCGTGGCGCGTGGGCACATCCCAGACACCCAGCGTCCCGACCACGTCGAAGCGGGCCAACGGAACCGTCACGTCCGCCTCGCACGTCCCGGTGAACGGCTCGGCGGCGTCCAGTCCCTTCGAACCCCCGAGCGCAACCGAGATCCGCGCAGGCGGACGAGGCGGGGAAGACGCGGGGGGCGGAATCGCCGCCGCGATCGCGGACGGTGCTTGGGGTTCTGGTGGCTGCTCAGTCGAGGCGTCGGCGGGCGCCTCGGCCGCGAGCTCCGCGATCGCGAGCGCGACGATGCGCGCCGCGGCCAGCCCGGCGCGCGCGCCGATGACAACGACCGTCCGCCGATCTCCCATTCGAACTTGAACGCCCGCCGCGTCCGCCGGCCCGACGATCACGACGGCCGCGCCGGTGTCCGCGCTCATCGCGAGTCGAGCACCCGCCGCCTGCTCGAGCTCCTCCGGGGTGAACGGGAGCTCGCCGGTGGTTCGTAGCTGGATGGCCGTCGCGGCGGGCGCCGTCACGGGCGCGCTGGCCGCCAGCAAGGCGCAGGGGACGAGCGGCAGCGGCCAGCGGGTGGACATGCGGCTGTTCAATTAGTCGGAGCGGGGGCGGCGGCGGGAAAATTTTTCTCGCAGGTCCCGTTCGACCGACTGATTCCCCGCAAACGGAGGCCGAACATGCGAACATTGTCCCGTTCTTCGAGGCGACCCTTGCCGACCCGCTCCCTGGTCTTCGCCGGCGCGCTGCTGCCTTGCCTGGCACTCGGCGCCTGCAAGACGGCGGAGCTACACCCGCCCGACAACGACGCCGGCGTGCGCCCCAACCGGTGGATCGGCTCGTTCGATCCGCTGCACCGCAACGTCGACATCCTGTTCTTGATCGACGATTCGTCGGGCATGGCGCTCGCGCAGAACAACCTGATCAGGAATTTTCCGACCTTCATGGCGACGCTGCAAGCGGACCCCGCCGGTCTCCCGAACCTGCACATCGGCGTCGTGTCGGCGGACATGGGAGCGGGCGATGGGTCGATCCCGGGCTGCGATGCCACGGGCGGCAAGAACGGAATCTTCCAGTACACGGCGCGGGGAACCTGCAGTGGGACGAACCTTCAGCTCGGCGCGACCTTCATCTCGAACGTCAACGGGTACGCCAACTACACCGGGGACATCGAGGACGCGTTCGGCTGTATCGCCGCGCTGGGCGAGTCGGGTTGCGGGTTCGAGCACCAGTTCGCAGCCATCGAGCGTGCGCTGGGCGTCGACGGTCGGGGCCCGCCGCCCGCCGAGAACAGTACCTTCCTGCGGGACGAGGCCGCGCTCGCCGTCGTGATGCTGACAAACGAGGACGACTGCTCCGCGTCGACGGGCGATGGCCCCAACAGGCGTATCCCGCTTTTCGACACGGACGCCAACACGGGCCTGAACTCGCAGCTCGGGCCCCCGATCAACTTTCGCTGCAATGAGTTCGGCCATTTCTGCCGGCGGGCCGGGGGATCTCCGATGCACCCCGATCGCAAGGCACCCAACGGGGATCTGAACGCCGCGGTCGTCTATGACGACGGTCAGTCCCGTGATGGCGGCCCTTCTGGCGGCTGCGAATCCAATGAGCTGGAAGGCTACCTGCTGAGCACGCTCGACACCGCCAACCGCATCAAGTCGCTGAAGGCCGATCCGTCGAAGGTGGCCGTCGCCTCGATCCAGGGCCCCCCCACGCCGTACGCCGTCCACTGGACCAATCCTCCCTCGACGGACACGACGTGCTACCCGGACTCCTGTCCCTGGCCCGCGATCACGCATGCGTGCACCGCGGCGGACGGGCGCACTGGCGATCCGGGCGTCCGCACCGCGCAGTTCGCGGAGGCTTTCGGAACCAACGGCGTGCAACTGTCCGTCTGCGACGACAGCTTCGGGCCCGGCCTCGCGCGCGTCGCGACGATAATCAACGGGCTCCTCGGACCGACTTGCATCCCCGGACCCGTCGCGTTGAATTCCGCGGGTCAACCCGACTGCAAGGTGGAGTTGACCGCCGGGACCGTTGGGCCATCAACGGTGCCGGCGTGCGCCGACAACGGCGGCGTCGCCCCGTGCTGGCAACTCGAGACGACTGCCGGCTGTTCCGGCAAGACGCTGGAGGTTTCGGCCGATCCGAACATCCCAGCGAGCAGCGCCAGCGTCGTCAGGTACGACTGCGCGAAGGGCAGCTAAACGTTAGTCGCGCATGTAGTGGCAGGTGTAGCCGCCGGGGTTCTTCTCCAGGTAGTCCTGATGGTAGGACTCGGCCGGCGTCCAGGTCCCCGCTTCGACGATCTCCGTGACGATCGGATTCTTCCAGCGGCCCGACTTGGCGGCGTGCGCCTTCGCCTCCTCGGCGACCTTCCGCTGAGCCTGCGACGTCACGAAGATGGCCGAGCGGTACTGTGACCCGACGTCGTTCCCCTGCCGGTTCTTCGTCGTCGGATCGTGCATGCGGAAGAACCACTTCTCCAGCAG
>Ga0070673_100002311_pt1 | contig 11585 bp, 16 predicted proteins | sample KBSM23metaG_FD_65342 | JGI IMG/M metagenome (GOLD analysis project Ga0070673, IMG submission 65342) | Miscanthus rhizosphere microbial communities from Kellogg Biological Station, Michigan, USA - KBS M2-3 metaG | ecosystem: Host-associated > Plants > Roots > Rhizosphere > Soil ...
CCCCGGCCACGTCATGGTCGCATACGGCCAGACCTGGACAAGCATCGCCATGGACTGGCCGCCCAAGCCGCACGACGTGAAGGGCGGCCTGGCGTGGGCGCTAACCAAGGTCATATGGGACGCGGCCGGATGACTCACCAGCTGCCCACAGTCGCAGTCGTCCAGACGCCCTGCCCGCACTGCAAAGTCGAGGTCGTAGCCAGCGTGACGCACAGCCCCGTCACGGACCGCCTGGCGCTGCGCTGCCCATGGTGCAGCACCACGTGGGCACCCCGCGCCAAGGCCCGCGCACAGGCGGCCTGCTGATGGCGTCCGGCACCGGCTACCTGTACGTCCGAAACTGGGATCAGTTCCAGCACTACAAGAAGCGCAACCCGCCCTGGATAAAACTCTATGTAGACCTGCTGCACGACGACGACTACCTGGCCCTTGACCCGGCCGACAGGTGCCTGCTGCAGACCGTCTGGATGCTGTCGGCTAGGCACGGCAATGGACGCGTTAGGGCAGACCAAAGGGCATTGATGGCGGCTTCAAACCTATCCCATGGCCAGCGCAGTCGGAATCTAGAACGGCTTATCCAAGCGGGTTTCCTGGAGCTACGTGCTAGCAAAGCGCTAGCACCGCGCTATCACCAGAGTACAGAAGACAGTGGGGTACCCCCCCTGTCTTCCGTACAGAGACAGAGGCGCGCTAGCACAAGCGCTAGCACGCAACACCTTTCATCGAGTGAAAACGGTGCCCAGCCGCACGCTGGTGACGACCCCGAAGACAAGCCCTTGACGAAAGCAGAAGCACGACGCGCCCTAGCCGCCATCAAGGCCAAGGCACTGCACCCCCTAGACCCCGACGACGAGGAGCTATGACATGCCCCCACGACCACCCCGCTGGTACCACTGGATCATCGCCTGGGTGCTACTCGGCCCGGCCGTCCCGTTCATCAAGCGCAGGTCGGACTGATGGTCATACAGCGACGCTGCGTCATCCCCGGCTGCACCAGCTACGCCATCAGGGACAGCCGCTGCCGCAAGCACGGACGCAAAGCATGGCGCACCAGCACAGCCAGCCCCACCAAGCGCGGCTACGGGGCTGACTGGCGCAAGGCCAGGGACGCGTACATCGCAGACCACCCCACCTGCGAGTGGGCCACCCCCCACGGCCCATGCAAGGCACCGGGTACCAGCGTAGACCACGTTGTGCCGCTGGCACACGGTGGCGCTAGGCTGTCCACCAGCAACATGCAGACGCTGTGCACCCACCACAAGAAGGTCAAGGACGCGATGGACAGTCGCGCAGGCCTCAACCGCAAGGAGCAGACATGACCCCCGATGCCACCCCCCCCACCCCCACCCAGGAAGCCAACGACCTGCGCATCGGCGTGCTGGTCGTCTGGCTGACCGCAGTGTGGGCGCTGCACCTGACAGGCACGCAGCTACACACAGGCCCCGGCTACGGCCCCCTAGGCGTGCCTGCCATCATCGACTGGTGCAGCACGCACGCAATCGCGTGCACCGTCATGGCAGTCTTCGTCATCGTTGCGCTCGCAACAGCAGACCCCGACCCCGCCGACGTAAAGCCGGGCAGCCCCACGTGACACTGGTGCGGGGGAAAGGGTGTTCGCCGAACGGCACTGCATCGCTTAGGCACCGCCGATGGTGGGCGTGCTCGTCCGGTGGAGGGTTTGGCTAGTGGGCACGCCAGTCCGCATGACACTGCTGGAACGCGTTCAGGCTGACCGCTGGGACCCGCATCACTCCACGCACCGCCGGGCGCTGGAACAGGACGACCTGCCGGAAGAGCCGCCGAAGGATGCGACGCGGCCGATGCTGCCGGAAGTGTGGCAGCGGCTGCGCGATATCCAGGAGCAGTACCGCGGCGAATCGGACACGCGGTTGAAGCAGGCGCTGGCCCGTATGTTCCGCGACGAGGTTGCGAAGGCCCATGCTGTGCGCACGGAAGCGAAGACGGTGTACGACTTCGTGTCCGGCGTGATTGGGCCGCATCCCAGGTCGGGCGCGAAGGTGGACGGCGGGCTGCGCATGGTCAAGTTCGCCCACGAGTTCCTGGTGCACACGAAGGGCCGCTGGGCCGGGCAGCCGCTGGACTTCGAACCGTGGCAGGTGGACGAATGCCGGGCCATCTTCGGCCGGGTGGACGACCAGGGCCTGCGGCTGATCCAGGAAGCCTACGTGCAGGAGCCGAAAAAGAACGGGAAGTCCACGCGGGCGGCTGCGTGGGGCGGGTACCTGCTGCTGGCGGACGACGAGCCGGGCGCGGAAGTGTACGGCGGGGCGACGGACAAGGAGCAGGCCCGGATCGTGTTCGGCCAGCTGGTCAGCATGGTCGAGAAGTCACCGCTGTATCGGTACGTCGTCATCTACAAGGACAGCATCTACGTGCCGAGCACGGACAGCTTTTACAAGGTCATCGCTGCGGACGCGATCAGCGACGAAGGCGTGAACATGCACGGCGGCATCCTGGACGAGTTGCACCATCACGACCGGGCCGCGTTGTACGACATGCTATCGCGGTCGGGCGACGCCAGGGAACAGCCGTTCCTGGGCAGCATCACGAATGCCCCTGCGTACACCGACCCGGAAGCCAGCGTGTGCAGCCGGGTGCGGGCGCAGGGCCTGCGCGTCATTGCCGGCGAACCGGATGCGCGGGACGACATGTACGCCAGCATCGACGAAATCGGGGAAGACGAAATCGAGGATCGGGACGCGTGGGCCAGGGTCAACAAGGCGTCCTGGATCACGCTGGACGTGCTGGAACGCAGCCGCCGCAAGTCGCGGCCGGTGGACTTCCTGCGCTACCGGCTGAACCACCCCGCCGACGATGACGAGGCCAGCTTCCTTGCGCCCGGCGTGTGGGAAGCGTGCACGAATGACGTGGCCGACCTGGTGAAGCTGCGGGGCCTGGAAGGCTGGCTGGCGGTGGACTTTGCGACGCACAAGGACACGGCGTCGGTGGGCTGGCAGGTGCAGCGCCCGGATTGGGGCGAAGGCCAGCCGGGCCGCTGGCTGGTCGGCGGGCACGTGTGGGGCGTGACGCCGGACGACCCGGACAAGCCTGCCCCGCCGTGCCACACGCTGCTGCCGAAGGGCGAATCCATCAGGTACGCGTTGGTGGAAGACAAGGTGCGGGAATGGGGCCAGCACCTGGACCTGGTGGTTATGGGCTTCGATCCGTGGCGCTTCAACCGTTCGGCCGAACTTCTGGCCGATGAGGGCGTGCCGGTGGAACCGTTCCCGCAGTCGAATGAACGTACCGCCCCGGCTAGTGAGGAACTGCTGGACGGCCTGGTGACGCAGGCGATATGGCACGCCGACGACCCGGTGCTGGCGGCGCATGTCAAGAACGCGGTCACGAAGTCGGTGGGCCGTGGGTGGCGGTTGGACAAGACGAAGGCGCGGCGGGCGATGGACTACGCCACCACGTTGATGATGACGCACAGCCTGGCCGCGTCGCACGAGCCGCAAGCGCCCAGCGTGTACGAAACGCGGGGCCTGCAGGTCATCAGCGGCGGCGGGCTGCCAGCGCGGCGGTGACTTGACGCGGCCGTGCGACTCGTGTATGTTGAGTCCATGCAGACCACCACGACGAAGGAGCAGACCATGGCCATTTCCGACACCGACCGCCGCACCATGATCGAAACGCTGGCCGCCGACATGCGCGGCCACGCCGACCTGGTGTACGACTTGGCGCAGCAGGTCGAAGACGAAGCCGGGCTGAATCCGGTGAACCAGGCGGGCGTGGACGCGTACCGCGCCCAGCACGAGCAGGGCGATGCCGCCATGGCCGCCCGCCGCCGGGCCTATGCGAACACCCTGCGGGCCGAACTGGCCGCCACGCCCCTGGATGACGAGAACATAGCCAGCCTGATGGAACAGGAAGCCGAACTGCGCGACCTGGCGAACGCGCTGGGCGACAGGTACGGCCAGGTGGCGGGTCGGCACAGCCGGGCCAGCTACTGGAACGAAGCCGGTATCGGCCTGGGCTGCAACCGCAGCCCCATGCTGCGTGCAGGCGGCGAGTTCTACCGGCCCCGCCTTAGCCGCGTCGAGCACGCGTGGCGCATGGCCCGCGGCGAAACGCAGTACGCGGCCGACCTGATTGCACGCCAGCCCGACAACGGCCGCGATGGGTGCCGCAGCCAGGCCCGCCACGGCCTGATGGTGACGGCCAGCAGCCTGCGGGTGCACGCCAGCAACTGCCGTGTGCACGCGGGCATGCTGGACGACCTGGCCGCTGGCAAGGTATGGTCTATCGGCTAGCCTGACCACGCCCAACACCCCCCCCGCGACGGCCCTGCTTCGGCGGGGCCGTCATCTTTGCACGTCCTGGTGGCGTGTATGCTTTCCGGCCATCGCCATGCGTGACCCCTTGCGACCGTTCATCGGCCAGCGCGTTCTAGCCCGCCGGGCGGGTGGCGCGACCATCCTGGGAACGCTGCGCAGGGTGACGCGGTACGACGTGGTGCTGTCCGATGCCATCGAGGTTGATGGGCACCAGCAGGTGCCGCTGGACGGCCTGCAGGTGCGCAGCAGGTCTGGCCTTGACGTGCAGCTGGCGGCGGGCCACGACGCCACACAGCCGGAGTACGCGACCGGCTACACGTCGGAAGCCCAGCCGACCAGCCAGGGCCGCCCGCGCTGGGCAGGCCCGGCCATCGCGGGGCCGCGTCGGTGAGTACCGTCCTTAGCGGCGGGCAGCTTCGACGCATACAGGCGACCAGTCCCGGCGTCGGCCAGGGCATCCCTGGCGGCACGGCGTTCATCGAGATGGACGTGCCCCACTTCGCGGCCCTACGGCAAGAGACACGCCAGTTCGGCTTCCTGCTTTCGCCGGAACTGGTGTACCGGACTCAGAAGGACGTGCGCCAGGTCGTGGACTACCTGGTGGATCGATTCAAGCGTATCCCGCTGTGCGGCTTCACGGACGACACCGCGACGCAGCGCCTGTCGATGGGCGACCCGCTGCACACGCTGCTGCGGGAACCGTGGCCCGGCGTGCCGCAGTCAAGGGTCATCCCTGAGCTACTGCGCGACGCGCTGCTGTGGGACCGCTGGGCGGCCATCCTCGTCACCGATGACGGCGGCCAGCCCCGCTTGAAGCGGTTGCCGCCCCGGACGTGGGTGCCGCTGCTGGACGGCTTCGACCAGGTGCACAGCATCCGCATCGGCGGCCAGGTTGACCTGGACGTGTCGCAGGTGTTCCTGTGGTGCGGTCGCAGCGGCGGCCAGCACCCCATGCGGGCCTTGCAGGCGGCCCTGCAGGAACTGATTACCGGCCAGTCGTACCGGCAGCAGCTTTTCGAGCGTGGCGGGCGCTTCCCGGCCGTGGTGCATCGCCCGGCGGAAGCCCCGGGGCTGACGCCCGAGGCGCTGTCCCGGCTGCAGCAGGACTTCAACGCCTTGTGGGCGGGCGACGACAGCCCGACCGCGGGCGGCATGCCGATCCTGGAAGAGGGCATGACCCTGCACGACAGCCGCGCCTTCAGCCCGGCCGACCAGCAGTACCTGGAAGGCGTGCAGTTGGGCACCGTCAGCGTGTGCAACTTCTACCACGTCGCCCCGGAACTGCTGGGCGCACGGGCCGGGAACCAGGCCAGCACCGACCAGTACCGCCAGGGCCTGTACGTCGAAACGCTAGGCCCGCATTACGTCAGCATCCAGGATGAGTTCAACGTGCAGGTTGTGCCGACCGTGAAGCCGGGCGCGTGGGTGGAGTTCGACATGGACGAAGCCCTGCGCGGCAGCTTCCTTGAGGAAGCGGAAGCCCTGTCGCGGGCGACTGGTGCCCCGTGGATGGTCAGGGACGAAGCGCGGGAACGCAAGAACATGGCGGCCTTGCCGGACGGCCAGGGCACGGACGTGGTGACGCCCCTGAACGTCGTCACCGGCAGCCTGCCGTCGCCCGCGGCCACGGCCCCCGACGAAACGCCGTTCCCGAAGTCGCTGGACGGCCGCAAGGCGCTGGGCCAGGCCGCCCAGGCACCGGCCCTGGCGGAACGCTACGGCGACCAGCTTGCCGCTGCGCTGTCCACGTACTTCCGGGATCAGGGCCAGGACGTGCTGCGCCTGCTGGGTGCCGGCAAGGCCGACAACACCCCGCCGCTGGATTGGCCCACGGAACGCTACGACAGCGCGCTGGCCCAAATCCTGTACGGCTACACGCCCGCCATCGCGTCGGCCGGGGCGCACCATGCGCTACAGCGGCTAGACCCGGACTACCCATGGTCGGACGACCCCATGCTGAAGTACCTGCGCGCTGGCGCTGACCGGACCGCCCATAGCGTCAACGAGCAGACACGCACTGCCGTCCTGGCGGCTGTTGGCTCCTCCAACGCTGATGGATGGCAGCAGCGGGTCAGTGACATTTTCGACGCGGCAGCCGCCGGTCGGGCTTCGTCGCTGGCCCGCGCAATGACTACCCACTGCACCAACTTCGGGCAGATGGAAGCGGGCAAGGCGACGGGCGCGACGACGAAGCGGTGGCACGTGACCAGCCCCAACCCGCGTACGTCCCACGCGCTGCTGAACGGCGTGTCAATCCCGATGGCCGCCACGTTCCCGAACGGCTGCCGCTGGCCGGGCGACCCGAACGGCAGCGCCGACGAAGTGGCCGGTTGTACGTGTACCCTGGAGGTCGGACCATGACGCTGCTGTTTGCTGGTATCCCCCTGGTCGGCTGGCTGGCCATCATCGTGTTGGTGGTCGTCGTCGTCCTAGCCCTACGGAGGTTCTGATGGCGCACGGTGAAAAGACACTGACGACCGACCCGGCGACGGCCACGGACAGCGGCGAAGTGATGGCCGCGGTCAGCGTGTACGACGTGGTGGACGGCCATAAGGACCGCATCAAGCAGGGCGGTTGGGACGACTTCGCGGAACGCGTGAACGCTGGTGAAGTCGTCGCCCCCATCGTCTGGCAGCACGAGATTGCCGACCCCGACCTGTACCTGGGCGAAACCATCAAGCTGGACCCGCGGGGTGCGAATCGGAAGGGCCAGGCGGCCCTGGTGCTGACCGGCCAGCTGGATATGGATCATCCGAAGGCGGCCCGCGCCCACAAGTTGCTGAAGGCGGGTCGTGTCCGCCAGTGGTCGTTCTTCTGGGAAGGCACTGCGCAATACGACACCGAAACCGGCATCCGCGACCTGTCCGAAATGTCGGCGCACGAGTTCAGCCCGGTGCTGGTCGGCGCGAATCGGGACACGGACACGCTGCGGGTGAAGTCGGGCCTGGCGCTGCCCGCCGACTGCGTGGAGTGGACGGACGCCAACGGCGTGAAGTGGGTGAAGGCGACCCCTGACGCGGCGGCCAAGGACGACGACCAGGACGACGACGAAGACCAGGCTGTGCGGCCGAAGTCGGCCATGGTCGTGGTCGGCATCGACACGACGCTGGCGCTGGCGCTGGGCGGGTAGCCTGGCGTCCGTCCGGGGCGTTGTGGTATACGTCCCGCCAGCACCTTGACCATACCGAACCGGGCCGCCAGGTCGCTGGCACGCGGCAGGGCCATACGGGGCGGGGCCGTCAGGGGGTAGGAAGCAGGGCCGCAGCACCGGGCCGTCACGGCTGGCACGCCTTGACCATACGGGCCAAGCCCCAAGTCCGACGACAAACCACCGTCAACGACCTGGAGGCACCATGCCACCCAAGGACTACAACGCGCTTATCCAGGCGGAAGGCGATGCCGCAAAGGCCATCGTCGAGGCCGCCACGAAGGACGGGCGCGACAGCCTGAACGACGACGAGCAGGGCAAGGTCAAGGAGCACCTTGACAACATCAAGGCCCTGACCGACGAGCGCCAGAAGGCCAAGGACAGCGCCGACCTGCTGAAGCAGCTGGGCGACCTTCCCGACCTGAAGGCAGCGGCCGACCAGGCCAACGCGCAGCACGACGCCGACCGCAAGTCGGGCCGCCCGGCGGTGGAACGCAAGACGCTGGGTCAGCTTTTCGTCGAGTCGGACGGCTACAAGGCCCTGAAGGAGCGGTACCCGCAGGGAATCCCCAACGGCGTCAAGAACGTGGACGTGGGCATCGTCAACATCGGCGGAATGCCCATCGCGGTCGGCCTGTCGGGCCGCAAGGACCTGGTGTTTGTCGGTGACAACACCGGCCCGTCCGACAGCCAAATCCCGGCCGTCCCGCCGGACTTCCGCGGCATCCTTCCGCCGACGTTCGCCCCGCTTTCGGTGCGCGACCTGGTGTCGTCCGGCAGTACCACGTCGGACGTGGTGGAGTACGTCCGGGAGAACCGTGAAGCCCGTGACCTGGCTGCGGCACCCGTGCCGGAAGCCCGCGAAACGGACAGCAGCGGCGACACCGACAGCATCAAGCCCGAATCCACGATCAAGTTCGAGCGTGCCGAGGCCGCCGTGCGCACCATCGCGCACTGGATTCCGGTCACCAAGAAGGCGCTTGCGGACGTGGGGCAGGCCCGGTCGATCATCGACCTCTTCCTGACCCGCGGTCTTGACGAGGCGCTGGAGCATCAGATCGTCAACGGCGACGGCACGGGGGAAGACTTCCTGGGCCTGATGAACGACCCGGACATTCCGGTGCTTCCGTTCAGCACCGACGTGTTCACGACGGTGCGCAAGGCCAAGACGTACCTGGCCACCATCGGCGTGCGGGCAACGGCCATCCTGATGTCGCCGGAAGACGATGAGGCCATCGACCTGGCCAAGGACGGCATGGAACGCTTCTACGGCCAGGGTCCGTTCGGTCTTGGCCCGAACACGCTTTGGGCGCTGCCCCGCGTGTGGTCGAACGAGATGCCCGCCGGGAAGGCACTGATTGGTGACTTCCGCACAGCGGTCGTCTACGACCGGGAAGCGGCCACCATCACGACCGGCACCATCGACGACCAGTTCATCCGCAACATGCTGACGATCCTGGCCGAGATGCGTGCAGCCTTCGCGGTGCACGAGCCGTTCAAGCTGCTTCAGCTCGACCTGTCGCTGGCTTCCAGCTAGCACCTGCAGCCCGGCCCTGGCACGTCCGCCAGGGCCGGGCGTAAACCCTTCAAGTCCGGAGGCTCGCAATGGCAGTAAAGTCCGTGCACGCCAGTGTGACGGCAACGGCATCAGTCGTCGCGGAAGGCACGCCCGCCGCTGGTAGCGGCACAGTGCCCGGCAGCCATGTCGTCGTGAAGCCGTCCGGTGGCGATGTCTACTTCGGCGGCAGCGACGTGTCGTCGTCCAACGGCTTCCTGGTGGCGGATGGCGACAGCCTAGCCTGCGACCTGGAAACCGGGGAGCAGCTGTACGGCCGCACCGCCAGCGGCACCGTCACCGTCCACGTGCTGAAGTCGGGGGTGTAGCGTGAGCCGGGCGCTTGACTACCGACCGGCTGGTGGCGGCGGCGGCAACGACCCGCGCCTGCCCGATGCCGGCAATAGCAACGAATACCTGAAGTCGTCGGCGGGGTCGTGGGTGCTGGACGCCCTGACCAGCGCCGACGTGGGCGGCCTGGGCAGTCTGGCCACGAAGTCCACCATCGTGAACGCCGACGTGGACGCTGCGGCGGCCATCGCGGAGTCCAAGCTGAACCTGGCGTCCGACGCAGCCGCGGGCACGGCCAGCCGCCGCACGCTGGGCACCGGGGCAACCCAGGCGTGTGCCGGTAACGACAGCCGACTGTCCGACACGCGCACCCCGACTGACGGCAGCGTGACCCTGGCCAAGATCGTGGAAGCCGCGAAGGTGCGGGCGCTGGCGTTCGGCAAGGCGGGCAGCATCAGCGCGACCGAAACCGACGCGGCCGACTTCCTGGTGCCCATCCCGTTCGACTGCACGGTGCTGCGCATGAAAGTCACCTGCAAGACCGCGCCCGGCGGGTCAATGGCCGTGCAGCTTCGCAAATCCACCAACAGCGGCAGCAGCTTCGCTGACGTGTCCGGCTTCGTCGTCACGTTCAGCGCCAGCGCCAAGATCGCTGTTGTGGACCCGTCCAATGCCGACCTGTCGGAAGGCGACATCTTGAACTTCAGCGCCAGCACCGGCAGCGGTGCGAACCTGCTTGTGGAACTGGTGCTGATCCCGCGGTGAGTACCGTAAAGCATGACGCATACGAAAGCGGGTCGGTCGCTAGCCACTTCGACAGCGTTAGCGACGCGTCTACGCTCATGTCCATCGACACCGCGGTGTTCAAGAACGGGGCGGCCAGCCTGAAGATCGCGGCGGGCACCGTCGTGGCGCGAGGTGACATCAACTTCGCGGCGGGCAAGCGCACAGCTGCCATCCGGTGCTGGATGCGTCACCACGCCTTCCCGTCCACCGCCCAGCAGTTCCTGCAGTTCCGCGGGTCGTCCGTGAACGCAGCGGTGCGGGTCACCACGACCGGCGTGGTGTCAATCATCGTGGGCGCGACCAGCAAGAACATCGCCCTAACGGCCACGGCCGACACGCAGTACCTTCTCGACATGAAAGTGGACTACAGCGCCAGCCCATTCGTGCTTACCGTGCGCGTCCTGGACGCGTCGGGGTCGGTGCTGGTCACCGACAGCGTTAGCGAAGCGAACACGCCCCAGGACTTGGTGTCGGTGCGCGTCGGCCGCAACGCCACCACTAGCTTTGAGGTCAACTTCGATGACCTGCTGCTGGACGATGACGCTGCCAACTATCCGCTGGGCTGGGACTTCACAGTGCCACGCGTCCACGCTATGGCGGGGTGCTGACGTGCCTAGCCCGCCGCTTCCCGAAACCAACACGGCCCCCATCGGTGACCTGGACGGGTACGAGCTTGCGTATGGCGACGTGCCCGACGACCAGGAAGCCACGGTGACGCAGGCCATCCTGGATGCCAGCAGCATCGTGCGTGCCCTGGCGTCGCTGACCATCACCCAGGTGGTTGACGAGACTGTGACGATGGACGGCAGCGGCACCAACCTGCTGCTGCTGCCGGAATGGCCGGTCACGGACGTGCACGCCGTGCAGATCAGGGAACTGGACGGCACCGACACAGACGTGCCCGAAGACGAGTACGACTGGTCGGAAACCAAGGGCATCCTGCAGCGACGCCACTACAGGCCCTGGCCGTACCGCTTCCAGTCCGTCACGCTGACGTACACGCATGGCTGGGATACTCCCCCGGCCGACATCGTGCGCGTCGTCTACAACATGGTTGCTCGCGCAATGGCGGCGGGCGACGGGCGCGACGTGAAGTCGAAGACGCTGGGCCAGGCATCGGTGACGTACGTGGACGTGGGCCGCGTCGGCCTGACTTCCTGGGAAGAGGCGGTCATCCAAAGGATTCGTTTGCGATGACCGGCATTGTCGGCCCCGAGATGAATCGGCCGTGCCAGGTCGTGCAGGTCAGCGACACAGGCACGCCGGACGACTACGGCGACCAGGTATTAGAGGACGGCACCCCTGTGGACACCGTGTGCGAACTGCAGCGCCCCGGCGGCAGCGCCCTGCGGTCGGGCCGCGAAGGCGACCAGGCGGCCATTGACCTGACGCTGTGGACGCTGTTCCTGCCCGCGGGCACTGCCGTGACGGGTGACGACTACGTGCTGGTGGACGGCTTCCGGTACGACCTGGTGTCCGACCCCAACCCGGTGCGCGACCCGTGGAC
>Ga0070673_100002315_pt1 | contig 11574 bp, 10 predicted proteins | sample KBSM23metaG_FD_65342 | JGI IMG/M metagenome (GOLD analysis project Ga0070673, IMG submission 65342) | Miscanthus rhizosphere microbial communities from Kellogg Biological Station, Michigan, USA - KBS M2-3 metaG | ecosystem: Host-associated > Plants > Roots > Rhizosphere > Soil ...
TCGACGCTGATCGAGATGTTGTCGTGCGTGATGATCTCCTGCGGCGCGATCTGGATGGCGCGCGTGCGCGTATCGACCACGCGCATGCGGTCGATGCCGAACGGCAGCAGCAGGTTGACCCCCGGCGTCGCGAGCTGCTTGCGCGCCCGCCCGAACCGGAACACGACCGCGCGCTCGTACTCCTGCAAGACCCGCACGCCGGTCAGCAGCAGCATGACGCCGCCCGCGACCGCCGCTCCCACCAGAAGTGTCAGCATGCGCGGAATCTACCACCCGGCCGGCGATGGCGCCGGCCGCGCCGCTACGACGAGCGCCGGGGCAACCCGTAGAGCTCGCGCCCGCGGCGGCCACCGAAATACACGAGCAGCAGCAGGCACCAGCCCACCCCGACCGCGGCGAACAGCGGCGCGCGCGCGGCGGCCGCGTCCAGCGTCGCGACCAGCTCGGCCTGCGACCGCCCGGCCGCCTCGCCGCCCGCGCCGATGATCTCGGCCAGCAACGGTCCCGCCGCGGCCACGACCTCCCTCGAGATCTGGATGGAAAGCGGCAGCTCGCCCACCTGGTAGACGATGCCTAACACCGCGGTCAGCAGCGCCAGCCGGCGCCCGTTGCGATCGCGCGACAGCACGGCCGCGACCGCGTACAGCGTGAACAGGCCGAACGCGATGGAGGCGATCGCGTCCACCCGTAGCCCCACCCGGTGGCGTTCGATGATCTCGCGGAGGATCGGCTCGACCTTCTTCACCGCCTCATCGGCGGCGGGCGCGCGCGCGACGCTGTGGAGGGTGCGCAGCTCCACCGACCAGGGATCCCGGACCATGAGCAGCCCGCCGACCAGCGTCAGCCCGCCCGACAGCAGCATCGTCGCCGCGAGCACCACCATCCAGATCGGGCGGTGGGTGGGCGGCTGGGCGCGCAGCATTGCGGGAGACTACCTCACCCCGACCGGAAATCTCGAACGTGACAAACGGGCCCGCTTGGCACAAAGTCGTCGCCCGCATGCATCAACTCGTGGACCTGTTCCATAAAATCTATAACGTCGAGGGACTCGTCCAGATCGGCGGCATCGCCCTGATCGCGGCGATCATCTTCGCGGAGACCGGCCTCATGGTCGGCTTCTTCTTGCCCGGCGATTCCCTGCTCGTGACTGCCGGCATCTACTCGACCAGCGCGAATCCCAACGGCGCTCCGCTATTCAACATCGTGTGGCTGAACCTGGTGGTGATGGCCGCGGCGATCATCGGCGACACGGTCGGCTACTGGATCGGCGTCAAGGCCGGGCCCAAGATCTTCACGCGCGAGAGGTCGCTGTTCTTCTCGCGGAAGCACCTGCTGCGGACCAAGGAGTTCTACGAACGCCACGGCGGCAAGACGATCATCATCGCCCGCTTCGTCCCCATCATCCGCACGTTCGCGCCCGTCGTCGCGGGCGTCGGCAAGATGAGCTACCGCCGCTTCATCAGCTTCAACGTCTTCGGCGGCATCGGCTGGTCGCTCAGCATGACGCTGCTCGGGTTCACGCTGGGCAAGGTGTACCCGCCGATCACCAAGCAGATCGACAAGGTCATCATCGTCATCATCGCGGTCTCGCTGATGCCGATGGTCATCAGCTGGCTCGCCAACCGGAACAAGAAGCCCGCGTCTCCCCCGGTCGCCTTGTGAAGCTGGTGAAGGTGAAGGCGAAGGCGAAGGCGTCCCCAGCCGACAAACCGCGCCCCGCCCCGAAGGTCGCCTTCCCGAAGAAAGCGCAGGCGCCGACACACGCCGAGTTCGCCGCCCGCCTCCCCGCGCCCGTCGGCAAGCGCTTCGAGGTGCTGCGGACCTACCTGCAGAAGCAGGGCGCCGCCGAGGACTTCTACTTCTACGGCCCGCGCACGGGATGGGGCTACCGCCACATGAAGGGCGACCAGTCGATCTGCTCGATCGTGCTGTCCGCGGGTCGCCTGGTCGGCATCGTCGCGCTCGACGCCGCGGCCCAGTCGGCGATCGCGTGGGACGGCCTGTCGGACGTCGCGCGGCGCGCGCGCAAGCTCGCGCATGGAACGCCGGCGCTGCTGTGGCTCGACGTCCCGCTCGACGGCAGCGGCGCGACCGACTTCAAGGCGCTGCTCAAGGCGAAGCTCGCGCGCGTCGGTTGAAGAACCGGCTGCCCTGAAAAATCGTCGCGGCCCGTGCCTGCGGCGCGGAGCGACCGGCAAGAAACGGCCGGCGGCGCGCGCAATTTTGCGGGCCGCGCGCGGGCCGCGCGTGTGGTTGCATGTGCGCGTGTTGCGTTTGTCTCGCTTCCCCTTGTGCCCTGCCTTGCCGTTTCTGACGGCGTTCGCGGCGCTGGCGTCGTGTGGCGCGCAGCCGTCCGACCTGCAGGCGAACGTCCGGATCGCCGCTGGAGCTCCCGTCGCCGCCGCGCCGGCCCCGGCTCCGAAATCCCGCGCGAGCGACGAGCGGATCGACGAGCTGCTGGCCTCGGTCGCCGCCGGCCGCGAGGGCGACGGGCTCCCCGCGCGGCTCGAGGCAGCCCTGCGCCGTGACGACGACGCGGTCCGCGCCACGCTGGCGTTCATCCGCGGCGACAAGGCGACGAAGATGGTCATCGACGCGCTCGCGGCGTCCGGAACGCCGGCGGCGCAGGATGCGCTGTGCAGCCTCGCGCGCGATATCCGGCTGCCGCGTCACGTCCGCGCCGAGGCGGTGTCGTCGCTCGGGCTGGTCAAACGCCCGACCGTGGCGACGATGACGGAGGTCGGCGATCTGATCCGCGCGCGCGAACCGGATCTGGCCGCGCCCGCGCTGTTCCTGGCGGGAACGGTGGCGCGCGCGGGCCGCGCCGATCATCCGGTCCACGCCGCCGCGATCGAGAAGGTCGTGATCGCGGAGGCCGCCCGTGCGCGCGGCACCGACGAGGTGCTCGACGCGCTGGCGGCGCTGGGCAACCTCGGCAGTGCCGCCGTGCTGCCGCGCTTGCGTACCGCGCTGGCTTCCAGCGATTCGCGTATTCGCGCGGCGGCGACACGCGCGCTTCGTCTGGTCCCCGACGCGGAGGCCGATCGCCTGCTGGTCGCGACGCTGCGCCGCGATCATGACCCGACGGTACGCGCAGCGGCGGTCTTTGCAGCGGGATTCCGAAAACTGGATCCGCTCGTCGGCGCGCTGTCCGATACCGCGCAGAGCGATCCGACCGACTACGTGCGCGCCGGAGCCGTCACGCTGCTGGCGCGCAACCGACAGACCGCGCCGCGGTAGCGCGCGGCGCACCGCTACGAAATTTTTCAGGCACGGAGCGCCGGGTTCCCGCTTACTTCGAACCGCGCGCAGGCGCTTTTTTCAATTTCGTTTGCCTGGCGTTTCCAGCTCGTTCGACTGCAATAACCCGAATGCGTTCTAGGGGTTGCCCCGTAAATAATATTCAGGTCATCTTTTTTGTTGCCCCGATACAGCCCCCGACCTACTAACGGTCGTAACCTTAAACGCCCTTTATTTTCCCCCCAGAAGGTAACCGGCAAAAGGCTCGGCCTTTTCTCTTAGCAGCGGTCCGCGCGCGGCGGACTGTGCCCCCAGTAGCTCGCGAAAGAGGCAGGCATGTTAGCGCGGAAGAAACGTGGACGGCGGGAAGCTGCCGTGCGCGATACGTTAAAAACCGTTCGTTCGACGGTCGACACCGTCGTGCGTCGTCTTGTGGGAAGCACTGATCCCGAGTACGAAGACCTCGTTCAGAGCTCGCTGGTCAACGTGCTCGCGACGTTCGACGGCGGAAAGTTCCGCGGCGACTGTCCGCCGCGCGGCTGGGCTGCGGTCATCGCCCGCAACGTGGCGGTCGATGCGATCCGGGCGCGCGCGCGCGAGCGCCGCGTGATCGCGCACGACGGCGACGCCTTGGCCGACGAACGCGGGCGTCCGGAGGGCGATCTGGGCCCCGAACGCCTGACGGACCTGCATGAGACCCTGGACCGCGTGAACCGCGCGCTGCGCGGTCTCGGCCCGAAGAAGGCCCGGGTGGTCTACCTGCACGACGTGCTCGGCTATCAATTGGAAGAGGTGGCCACCATGCTCGGGACGTCGGTCGCTGCGGCTCAGTCGCGGCTCGTCCGTGGTCGGCGCGAGATCATCGAGACCATCGGCCCGGAGGCCGACCCGATCGTGCGGCGCGGGCACAACAACGCACCGGGCGAAGCGCGTCCCAGGCGGCGCAAGCCGCGGTCCCTCGTGCTAACCTGACCGCGGGTTTACGGGGACCCAGGGAGGAATTTAATCGGCGGTAACGCCGTTACCGCCGCTGTCCCCAGCCGCCCAACCCCTGGAGGGTCCCATGGCTGCATTCGGAACGTTCACGTTGCTCATCGCGCTGGTGGTCGCCACCTATGCGGGCGTGGCGTCCGTCGTCGGCGCGCGGCGCGGCAATCGGCGCCTGATCGCTTCCGGACGGGCGGGCGTCTACGCGCTGGCCGCCGTCCTTGGTCTGTCGTCGGTCGCGCTGGTCTACGCGTTCGTGTCGCACGACTACTCGATCAAGTACGTCCACCACTACTCGGATGCGGCGTCGCCGCTCTTCTATCAGATCACCGCGTACTGGGGCGGCCTGGACGGCTCGATCCTGTGGTGGGTGTTCCTGCTGTCGGTGTTCTCCGCCATCGCCATCTACAGCAACCGCAACCGCCACCGCGAGCTGCTGCCGTACGCGGTGACCGTGCTGATGGTGATCGCCGACTTCTTCCTGTTCGTCATCGTCTTCTACAAGAACCCGTTCGACACCTACCTGACGGACATCCCGATCGCGGGCAAGGGGCTGAACCCGCTGCTGCAGAACGCGTACATGGTCACCCACCCGCCGTCGCTCTACACGGGCTTCGTCGGCATGAGCATCCCGTTCGCGTTCGGAATGGGCGCCCTGATCTCGGGCCAGCTGGACGACACCTGGATCGCGTCGGTGCGCAAGTGGACGCTGGGCGCGTGGTTCTTCCTGTCGATGGGCCTGACGCTGGGAATGCTGTGGGCCTATGAAGAGCTGGGCTGGGGCGGCTTCTGGGCGTGGGACCCGGTCGAGAACGCCGGCTTCTTGCCCTGGCTGACGGCGACCGCGTTCTTGCACTCGATCATGATTCAGGAGCGGCGCGGGATGATGAAGATCTGGAACGTCACGCTGCTGATCGTGACGTTCTTCCTGACCATCTTCGGAACGTTCATGACCCGGTCCGGGATCGTGCAGTCCGTGCACGCGTTCGGTCAGGACACCAAGCTGGCGTGGACCTTCACCGTCTTCATGCTGCTGACGCTGATCGTCAGCTTCGGGTTCGTCATCTACCGCATGCCCGAGCTGAGATCGCGCGCCCGCCTCGATTCGTGGCTGTCGCGCGAGGCGGCCTTCATCGCCAACAACTGGATCCTGCTGTTCGCGGCGTTCTTCATGCTGTTCGCGACCATGTTCCCGACGCTGTCGGATGCGCTGTTCCACGAGCGCATCAACGTCTCGGCGCCGTTCTTCAACCTGTGGATGGTCCCGATCGGCCTGGCCTTGCTGTTCCTGACCGGTGTCGGTCCTCTGCTGGCGTGGCGCAAGGCGACGCCGGGGAACCTGGTCTACCAGTTCACCGCGCCGCTGGTCTCGACGCTGATCGTGGTCATCGCCTGCTTCGCGTTCGGCCTGCACAAGCGGCCGGTCGACGCCGACATCGGCCTGACGCCGCCCGGCGGAGCGACCACGCTGGCGCCCCTGGTGGCGGCGGTGAACTACCTGCTGCGGGGGTTCGCGATCCTCAGCAAGAAATACGGGCCAATCGTCTGCTTCGGCCTGTGCGCGTGGGTGCTCACCGCAATCGTTCAGGAGTTCTGGCGCGGCATCGCGGTCCGGCGGCGGAACACCGGGCAGGATGTGCTATCGGCGGCCATCGGGATGATCCTGCGCGGCAAGCGCCGCTACGGCGGCTACATGGTCCACCTCGGAATCATGCTGATGTTCGTCGGCTTCGCGGGCAGCGCCTACCAGAAGGAGAAGGCGACCAAGCTGGAGCCCGGGCAGACGGTCACCTTCGAAGGCTACACGGTGCGGTTCGACAAGCTCGCGCACGAGGAGGATCGGCAGAAGGAGATGGTGACCGGCGAGCTGACCACGTTCGCGCGCGGGAAGGAGATCGATCGGCCGCGCCCGGCGAAGTGGTTCTTCCACAATCACGAGAACGAGCCGACCACCGAGGTCGCCATCAACCGAGCTCCTCTCGAGGACCTTTACATCACGATGGGCGGCTACGATCTCTCGGAGGGCACCGCCACGTTCAAGCTGGTCCGCAACCCGATGGTCGACTGGGTCTGGCTCGGGTTCATGCTGCTCGCGATCGCGACGGGCATCGTGATGGTCCCCGAGACCGTCATCGATCGCCTCACCGCGGGCGTGACCGCCCCCGCGGCGGCAGGAGCTCGATCGGCTGCGGGTGCCGCGGGTATCGCGCTGTGGATCGCGCTGGGGGCCGGCGGTGCAATCTTGCTGTCGCCGCAGCCGGCCGCGGCGCAGATGGCGGGCGGAACCCGCGAAGCACCCCAACCGGTCGGACCGGACGAGAACTGGCTGGTGCGCAACATCATGTGCCAGTGCACCACCTGCCGGCACAACCTCATCGAATGCGAGTCGGAAGGATGCGGTCACTCGATCCAGGATCGGATCACGATCCGAGAGCTCTTGAACCAGGGCCGAAAGCGCGAGGAGATCGTCGAATACTTCATCACGAAGTACGGCGGGCAGGTGGCGCTGGCCGCGCCCATCGATCGCGGCTTCAACCGGCTGGCGTGGCTGTTCCCGTACAGCATCGCGGCGTTCGCCGCCGGCGGCCTGGGCTACGGCGCCTACCGGCTGGCCAAGCGGCCGCCCGCGCCGGCCGCCGCGGAACCCCCCATCGCCGATCAGGAGCTTGCCGACAAGCTCGATGACGAGCTCCGCAATCTTGACTGAGACCACGCCCGGGACCGCTCCGGCGCCACGCCGGCGGCGGCGCTTGCCGTTGGTGGTGTGGGGCGCGGTGGGCGCCGTCGTCGTCCTGGCGTACGGCCTGCTCGTCGAGCACATGCGCTTCGCCCCGCCGCTGGTCTTGCTGGCGCTGGGCGGCATGACGCTGGCGTTCACCGCGGCGGCGCTGTGGCGGATGATCGATCCGCTGGCGCGGCCCGAGTCCGCCAGCGCGGCCACGACGGCTCAGGGGCGCGGCGTCCTGCGCGAGCTGGAACGTGAAAAGCAGCTGGTGCTCAAGGCGATCAAGGAGATCGAGCTGGATTTCCAGATGCGCAAGCTCGGCGAGCGCGACTACCGCGAGATGGTGGAACGTTACCGCAACCGCGCGATGCGCCTGATCTCCGAGCTGGACGCGGGCGGCGACTACCGCGGGTTGATCGAGAAGGAGCTGAAGCTGCGCCTCGAGCTGCCGCTCAGCGATGCGCCGTCCGCCGCCGCTCCCGCGGCCGCGCCGATGGTGGCGGGCGCCGCGCCCGCCGTCGCGCCGGCTACTGCCGCGGCCCGGCCGATCTGCGCGAGCTGCAAGACCGAAAACGACGCGGACGCGAAGTTCTGCAAATCATGCGGCGGCAAACTGTAGCGACGGTCGTTCTCGCGGCGGCGCTGCTGGCGGCGTCGGCGGCGCGCGCGCAACCGATGGCGGGGGGCGGGGGCATGCCCGATCTATCGCGCATCGTCGGACGGCCGCTCGCGGTTCCCGGCATGCCGAACGGCACGGTCAGCGTGCTCGTCGGACGCAAGATGCCCGTCAACACCGTCAAGGACGTCGAGGTGACCGCCCTCCTCAAGGGCGCGAACGGCGAGTCGCGCAAGCGCGTGCTGAAGACCGACGAGAGTGGGCACGCGCTGTTCGAGGGCATGCGCCCCGGCGACCAGTTCCAGGCCGAGGTGAACGTGGACGGCGAGCACCTGCAGACCGAGGTGTTCACCCTGCCGGCGGAGGGCGGCCTGAAGACGATGTTGCTGTCCGGCGTGGCCGGCGGTGGCGGTGGCGGCGCGCCGGAGGGCGAAGCCGCCGGCGGCGGCGCGCCCGCGGCGGGAGGCGAGCAACGCGCGTTCTCGCTCGGCGCGACCGCGGGCTCGGCGGCGGAGGACGCCTCGCTGCCGGCGGGGACGCTGGAGGTCCGGCTGCGCGACGAGGCCGACGCCCCCATCGCCGACCACAGCGTCCTGCTGGGCATGGTCAACAAGCAAGGCGAGGTCGAGACCCGCCGCGGCAAGAGCGACGCCGCCGGCCTGGTGCGCTTCACCGGACTGCCGTCGGGCAAGAGCACCGGCTACGCCGCCGTGATCGAGTGGCGCGGCCTGCGCTTGAACACGTCGCCGTTCGCGATGCCGGACAGCAGCGGCGCGCGCGCCGAGATCCGCGCGCTGGCGCGCACCGCCGACCCCTCGGTGCTCACCATCGGCACGGGCGGCCGGCTGGTCGTGCAGCTGAACGAGGACCAGCTTCAGATCCTCGAGTTCTTGCCCGTGGAAAACACCGCGGACCGGATGTTCGATCCGGGCCCGGGCGCGTTCGAGATCCCGCTGCCCAAGGAATTCGCCGGCGCGCAGCCGCAGGAGAACGAACGCAAGGTCGAGGTCCGTCAGGGGCACGGCATCGCCGTGCACGGCGCGTTCGTTCCCAAGCGAACGCAGATGGCCGCGACCGACGCCGATCGCCGGGCCGACGAAGTGGTGTTCGGTTTCGTGCTGCCCTACCATGGCGACACGCTCGATTTCTCGCAGCCGGTGCCGAACGGAATCGGGGGGTTCACGCTGATCACCGAACAGAAGGTCGCGGGCCTCACTGTCAGCGGCCCGGGGGTCGGGGCCCGCGAGGAGCGGACACTGGGTGGCCGCAAGTACTGGGTCATGGCGGTCAACCCGGTGCCCGCCGGTGGCGCCATCACCTTCACCCTGAACGGGCTGCCCTCGAACCCGTCGGGCGGACGCATCTTCGTGTTCTGCGTGTCGCTGGGCCTGTTCGTGTCGGCGTTCGTGTTCGCGCGAGCGCCCAGGTCGGGCCCGGCTGGCAAGACCCGTTCGGTGGAGGAGGAACGCAAGCGCCTGCGCGACAAGCGCGAGACGTTGTTCGCGGAGTTGGTGGCGCTGGAACGCGCCGCGCGCGCGGCGGGGACGCCCGCGCCCGCCGAGCCGCGCCGGCAGCTCGTCACGCGGCTGGAGGAGGTCTACCAGGATCTCGCCGCCCTGGACGAACGCCGCGCGGCATGAACCCGTGAGCGCGCTCGAGCTCTCGGCGGTCGGCAAGATCTACGGGGGCCGTCGCGCGCTGCACGACGTGACCGCCCGCTTCGAGGCCGGCCGCGTCGCCGCCGTGCTGGGGCCCAACGGCGCGGGCAAGACGACGCTGCTGGGAATCCTGTCGACGCTGCTGTCACCATCCAGCGGTTCGGTGCGCTGGGGCGGCGCCCGCCTGGAACGCGGCTCGGCGCTGCGCGCGCGCATCGGTTACGTCGGCCACGATCCGGGGCTTTACGGCGATCTCTCCGCGCGGGAGAACCTGCGGTTCTTCTGCGCGCTGCACGGGTGCGACGCGACGGCGGCGCGCGTGGACCAATTGCTGGCGCGGGTCGGGCTCGCCGACGTGCCGACCGACGCGGGCGCGCGGACGTTCTCGCGCGGGATGCTGCAGCGGCTGGCGCTGGCGCGCGCGCTGGCCCACGACCCGGCCTTGCTGCTGTTCGACGAACCGTCGGCCGCGCTGGATCCCGCCGGCGCGGCCTGGCTGCAAGCCGAGCTGGCCGCCGAGCGCGCCGCGGGCCGGACGGTGATCCTGGTGACCCACGATCTGGAAGCCGCCGCCGCGATCGCCGACCAGGTCGTCATCCTGCGCCGCGGGCGCCTCGTCCGCGACGAGGCGCGGTCGGGCGGATTCGCGGCGGACGCGCTGCGCGCCATCTACCGGGAGGCAACCGGTGGCTGAATTGCGCGTCGGGACGGAGGCGGCTTCGCCGCCGCAGTCCCATCGCGGGGGGGGTGGGACCCTTCGAGGGTCCCACGGTAAAACAGCCGCGTCGCCGCCGGGATTCATGCGCCAGGCGTTGCGCGTCGCCGCCAAGGATCTGCGCATCGAATGGCGGAGCCGCGAGGTGTTCGCGACGATGACGTTGCTGGCCGTCGTGATCGTGCTGATCTTCAGCTTCGCGTTCGTCGTCGAGGGCGCGCGGCCGCCGGCGGCGGTCGTGGCCGGCATCCTCTGGGTCGCCGTCGTCGTCTCGGGCACCGTCGCGCTGTCGCGCGCGTTCGATCGCGAGCGCGAGGGCGAGGCGATCCGCTCGCTGCTGCTCGCGCCCGCGCCCCGCAGCGCCATCTACCTGGGCAAGCTGCTGGCCACCGTCGGCCTGATGCTGGTCACCGAGACGGTCCTGGCCGCGCTGTCCGTGGTGCTGTTCGCGGCGCGGTTCGACGAGATGCTGGCCCGGGTCGCGCTGCTGCTCGCGCTCGGCACCGTCGGGTTCGCCGCCGTCGGGTGCGTCTTCTCGGCGGCGCTGCTGCGCGCCCGCGGGCGCGACGCCCTGCTCGCGACGCTGCTGTACCCGATTATCGTCCCGGTCGTCATCGCGGGCGCGCGCGGCACCGCGCAACTCCTCGACATCAAACCTGATCTCGATGGCGCGGCGTTCTGGACGCAGTTCCTGCTCGCGCTCGACATCTTGTTCGTGACCGCCGGGCTGTGGGCGTTTGACCCAGTTGTAGGTGGAGACTGACAGCGTTCGTCGACGGTAATCCCGGGCGTGGTTGCATTGACGAGCTCAAGCGCGGCCACTAGACTCGTTTCGCTTCGCCTTCTGTCCCTCCCAGGAGGTTCTTATGCTGCGCCCCTGTCTTGTCGCCGTGGCCGCAATCCTGACGGCGTCAGGTTGTGCTGGCCAGGGCTCGGCGCTCCCCGGCGATCCGGGCAGCGCCGGCAATGGATCCGGTGCCGCGGGTAACGGCCCGGGCGCGGCCGGCAACGGCGCGGCGGGTAACGGCCCGGGCGCGGCCGGCAACGGCGCGGCCGGCAACGGTTCGGGCGTCGCGGGCGACACCGGCACGGCGGGCGCTGGCGCGACCGGCACGGCCGGCACCGGCGGCGGTCCGCTTGTCACGCCGCCGAAGAACGCGCTGGCAACGCCGCTGGCCTGCACCAGCAACGCGCCCGGCCCGCGCAAGCTGTGGCGGCTGACGGGACCCCAGTTCACGGCCAGCATCCGCGCCATCTTCAACGACACCGCGAACGCCGCGCCGATCGCGACGGTGTTCAACGACCCGACCAACCTCGGGTTCGCCATCGACGCGCAGGCGCTGCTTGTTCAGGAGCTGAACGCCTCGCAGCTGCAGGACAACGCGGAGGCGATCGCCGCCTGGGCGGCGTCGGCCAACAAGCTGACGATGTTCGGCAACTGCTCGACGCTCGATTCGACCTGCGGGACGAAGTTCATCCAGGGATTTGGGCGCCGCGCCTTCCGCACCACGCTGGCGGCGTCGGATTCACGCATCGCTACCTACCTGAAGCTGTTCATGGCGGCCAGCTCGTTCTCCGACGGCGCGCAGGCGGTGATCTCGGCGATGCTGCAGTCGCCGTACTTCCTCTACCG
>Ga0070673_100002317_pt1 | contig 11564 bp, 10 predicted proteins | sample KBSM23metaG_FD_65342 | JGI IMG/M metagenome (GOLD analysis project Ga0070673, IMG submission 65342) | Miscanthus rhizosphere microbial communities from Kellogg Biological Station, Michigan, USA - KBS M2-3 metaG | ecosystem: Host-associated > Plants > Roots > Rhizosphere > Soil ...
GCCGTCGTCGTCCAGCCCGGGAAGAGCTCGCAGTCGCCATCGACGAACTGCACCCACGTCGCGTTCGGCACGACGCTCTCGAGCCGCCGCACGCCCTCGTTGCGCGCGCGCGCGGCAGAAAACGGCCGCCGGGTGTCGAGCGCGACGACGGAGGCGCCGAGCGCCGTCGCGAGGCCGACCGACCCGTCGCTCGACCCGGAGTCGACGTAGACGACGGCGTGGCCGCGCCCCTGCAGCGATTCGAGGCAGACCCGGAGCCGTTCTCCCTCGTTGCGGCCGATGACGACGATGCCGAGGCCGCCGTCCTCGCCGTTGCCCGGCGCGTCGTCGTGGTCGTTCATGACGCGACGCTAGCGGGTCGGCCGCCGGGCCCACGCCGTGCGGCGCAGCAGCGACCAGGTCGTCGCGAAGTGGTCGAGGTAGGCGCCCGCGCCGCGCCAGCTCATGTGCTTCAGGACCCATTTCGTCGCGAGCAGCGCGTCGCCGACGGCCGTGAGCACGATGCCGAGCCAGAGACCGGCGAGGCCATGGTGCTTGCGGTAGTAGAGCAGCGCGCTCTCGATCTGCAGCGCCGAGATCTGCCGGCCGCCGGAAGTGAGCTCGGCGTCGCTCTTCGCGCTCTCGCCGCCGATGTGGACGACGGTGGTGTCGGGGAAGTAGACGACCTTGCCGCCGTTCGCCTTCTCGGTGCGGCAGTGGTCGACCTCCTCGTAGTAGAGGAAGAAGCGCGGGTCGAACAGGCCGATGCGATCGACCACGCTCCTTCGCAGCAGCAGGTAGCAGCCGGGCACCCAGTCGCATTCGCGCACCGAGGCGTGGTCCCAGTGCATGTCGTCGACCAGCCTGGTGCTGCGGAAGACCCGGTCGAGGCCGGTGCGGACCAGGAATTCGTTCCATGGCGTCGGGAAGCTGCGGCAGGAGGGCTGCAGGACGCCGTCGCGGCCGACCAGGCGCACGCCGAGGACGCTGACATCGGGATTCGCGTCGAGATAGCGCACGGTCCGCTCGATGCCGCCGGCGCCGACGAAGGCATCGGTGTTCAGGAGCAGCAGGTAGCGGCCGCGCGCCAGGGCGAGGGCCTGGTTGTTCGCGCGCCCGAAGCCGACGTTCTCGGAGTTCGCGATGAGTTCCACGTCGGGGTAGCGTTGCCTCAGCAGGGCGGCGGAGCCGTCCCGGGAGGCATTGTCGACGACGATCTTCTGCACCGACAGGTCGCCGACCGCGGCCTCGACCGCGCCGAACATCTCCTCGAGCAGGTGCGCGGTGTTGTAGTTGACGACGATGATGCTGACGTCGCACGGCGCAAGGGCAGGCATCTCAGCGGCCCCCCTTGACGGCGATCGCGACCAGCTCCTCGCCGACGTCGCGGCCGCGCCGCGTGCCGAGCGTCCCCTGAACCTGGAGCGACCAGATCGCGAGGAAGTCGACCGTCCGGCGCCATGCGCCGCGGCTCGTCGTCCAGCTCGAGCGATGGGTGTAGTCGCTGCCCTGCGCGGTGGTGAAGACGTCGACCGGATCGACGCCGATGCGGCGGAACAGCGCGCGCAGCGCGGCGCTGCCGTAGAGGAAGAGATGGCGCGGCTGCTCGAGCCCGCGCCAGCGGTCGCCGAAGTGGCGGTGACCGAGGCTGTCGACGTTCGGCGTGACGATCACGAGGCGCCCGCCCGGACGCAGGATCCGCCAGCACTCGGCGAGGAAGGCGATCGGGTCCCGCACGTGCTCGAGCACGTGGCGTGCGGTCACCGCGTCGAACCGGCCGTCGGGATAGGCGATCGAGGCCAGCTCGCCGACGTCGACCGCGATGCCGTGAGCGCTTCGCGCGACCTGGGCGGCGAGCGGATCGAACTCGGTGCCGCGCACCTCCCAGCCGCGGTCGCGCATCGACGCGGCGTAGGCGCCGCTGCCGCAACCGACGTCGAGCAGGGTGCCCGGCGTCGTTGCGTCCAGGTAGGTGGCGGCATGGCGACGGCGCTCGGCCTCGAGGCGCAGGATCGATCGGGCCCAGCGATCGAGGCGATAGAAGGTGGCGTCGAACCGACGATCCGCCTCGGCCGCCCTGGCGCCGGCCGGTGCCGAGGTGTAGTAGTCGGCGTAGGCCTTGCCGAGGTCCTCGGCGACCAGCATCGGGTCCTGCCAGACCAGGCCGCAGCCGGGGTCGGTGCACCGCTTGAGCGTCCAGCTGCCGGGCACGTGGAAGTAGTGGTCGACGACGGCCGCGTGCAGCACGTTGCCGGCCGAGCCGCAGAGAAGGCAGCGCGGCTGCGGCGCCGTCCGAAGCGGCGCGGCCGCGACGGGCGATCCTGGCACGGCGACCGTCATGGGCGCACGATCCATTCCAGCCCCCACCCGGCGCCGTAGCCGATCGGCAGCGCGACCAGCACGCCGAGGTCGCGGCGGAAGTCGTTGAGCTGGAGCCGGGCATTGAAGACGTAGCTCATCAGGGCGATCACGACCTGGTAGCCGGCGAAGCCCCAGATCGCTCCGGCGATTCCGCCCAGCCGAAAGCCGACGAGCAGGGCGACGAACACGCTGACGAATCGCGCGAAGTTGAGGAACGCCGGGTATTTCGGCTCCCCGAGCGCAAGATAGAGCTGCCGTGTCGCGTCGAGTCGCGCCCAGACCAGCGACACGGCGAGGATCTGCAGCATCCAGCCCGCGTCGGCATAGCGCCGATCGTAGAGCACGTCGACGACCAGCTGACCCGTCGCCGCGAGAAAGCCCGCGCTGAACAGCAGCAACAGGTCGGTCGGAACGCGCACCCGGTAGAACACCTCCTTCAGCCGGGCACGGTCGCCGCGGACCGTTTCGCTCAGCACCGGCATCACGACGGTCGAGTAGACCTTGTAGAAGACGCCCTGCACGGCAGCGACGAGCGTCGACGCGATCGCGAACTGGCCGAGCAGGCTGGGCGTGACCAGGCCGCCGAGCACGATCCGGTCGGCGTAGAGGGCGAACACGCCGACGAAGGAGGAGGCGAAGATCCACTTGCCGAAGGAGACGATTTCCTTGAGCGATTCCCGGTCCCAGGCGAAGCGGTTCCTCTGTCCCGGCAACGCGACATGGCTGAGCACCGTGCCCACCGCACCGCCGACGAGCTGTCCGGCGACCAGCGACCAGATCGAATGCGTCTGGTAGGCGACCGCCACCATGACGGCCAGCGCGCAGAGCTGGCTGGTGAGGTCGAGCTTGATCAGGCGTCGCTGCTCGAGGGCGCGTTCGGCGAGCGGGCCCTTCGTCGACTGGAAGCCGATGATCACGACCGAGAGCGACGAGATCGCCAGCACCCAGGGAAGGATCGGCGTCGCATAGACCGTATCGCCCGAGACGAGCCCGGCCTGCCCCGCGGCGAAGAGACCGGCCGCGATGGTCAGGGCGATGCCCCAGATGACGAGGCCGCGCAGGATCTGCACCGTCCAGGCCGTGTCCAGGAAGGCTTGCTCGGTGCCGCGTCGACTCTGCACGATGTTCTGATGGATGCCCATGTCGGTGAGCAGCGCGGCGATGACGTTCACCATCACGGCGATCGCCATCACGCCGAACATGCTGGGCGCCAGGAGACGCGTCATCAGCAGCGTCGATGCGAGGCGGATGCCCTGGCTGGCGGCGAAGCCGAGCACCGACCAGCCGCCCGCTCTCAGGGCGCGCTGCTTCAGTCCTCGTATCGAAGGGCGGGACGGTTCGGGCAAACGTTTGCTCAGGGCGAGCCCAGCGCGAACCGGCGATGCGGGACGCGCTGCGGCTCCGCTTCGCCGGCGGCGAGCCGGGCATAGCCGATGGCCAGCCCGGCGACGGTCCAGTACAGGATCTCGACGAACGAGGTGTCGCTGGAGGTCGCGATCGTGACCAGCACCGCGACCAGCATGCCGAGGATCGCCTGGCCTTGCCCGAATCGCTCGGTGTCCTCGTTCGGCTGGCGGCGCAACGCATCGACCACCGCCCAGAGCGCCGAGGCGAAGATGGCGACGAACATCGCCAGGCCGACGTAGCCGTAGCGCAGGGCCACGAGCAGGTAGGTGTTGACGACGTCGATCAGGGTGCCGATGCGCAGCTCCTGCATCGGCGCGCTGTACATGAAGTAGGGCGAGCCGAACCACGGATCCATGGCGATGACGCGCATGGAGATCTCGAAGAGCTGCTGGCGGTACGACACGTTCCCCGTGTCGATGCTGCCGACGAACGGCAGATAGGCGAGCACCTTCTCCCCCCAGGGCGAGATGGCCAGGGCGACCGCGCCGATCAGCGCCGGCAGCGCGAGGCGGGCGAGCCGCCGGCCGGGCTGCCGGCTGGCCACGGTCATCACCAGGATGCCGACCGCCGCGCCGACCCAGGGTCCGCGCGAGACGGTGGCGATGAGGCCGAGGCCGAGCGCCGCCACGCCGAAGCCCCAGAGCCTCGGCAAGGGATTGGAACGACGCAGCCCGAAATGGAGCAGGAGGGCGATCGTCATCATGTAGCCGAGGACGATCGAGTGCCCGGACGTGGCGACGGCACGCAGCGCGCCGCCGCGGCCGAGATAGCTTCCCCCTGCCCAGGTCACGCCCAGGACGTCGGGCAGGGTGGCGTAGAGCAGCCAGTGCTTCAGGAATTCGAAGACGGCGATCGGCACGAGGAGCAGGGCCGAAACCACGATCGCGAGCAGCACGTCGCGAACGTCCTCGCTGCTGCGCAGCGATCGGCTCGCCACGTAGTAGGGCAGGAAGGCGTCGAGCATGATGTCGAAGCCCAGTCGCAGCGTGTGCGTGAAGCTGGTGCCCCGGTACTGCAGCACGAGCTGCAGCGCGAGGTAGCCGATCAACAGCCAGTCGACGGCGTGCTTGCCGAATCCCGGCACGCCGGGCTCGCGCCGGCGCAGCGCGAAAGGCAGGAGCACGAGCAGCGACAGCAGGCGTGGAAAGTTCAGCTCGAACAGCTTGTTGACGACCCCGAGCCCCGGCAGCGCCGCGGCGAAGGGCGGCACCGCGAACAGCAGGAAGAGATAGAGGGCGAAGGGATTGCGGTCCTTGCGCCCGAGCAGCAGCAGCAGAGCCACCGCGATCAGGATGAAGATCCAGAAGTTGCTGGCCAGAAACACCGCCGCGGTGACCCCGAGCCAGATGTTGCGCCGGCGGCGGAAATCCTCGTCCGCCATCCCCATGGCGACCACCGGGCGGTGCAGGACGAGGAAGCTCAGCGTCGACAGGACGGCGACGACGACGAAGGCGCGCAGGTGCTCGGACATGGTTCAGCTCCGCAGGCGGGCGTGCGGTCCGGGCCACGAGCGTGTCGCAGTGCCGCCCGGCAACCCCTGGCCGTGCGGGTGAATGGCGGCGGCGCGGCGGTGCTCGGCGACAATCGCCCGGCCCGCCCTTTCCGGAGACTCGTCATGAAGCTCGGTGTCACTGCCGTCGTCCTGGCCACGCTGATGTGCGGTGCCTCGCTGGCGAGCATCGGGATCCGCGAGCAGGCGGCGCGGCCGTCGCCCGACCTCGGCATCAAGCTCGACAGCGCCGTGCCGCAGACGTTCGGCGACTGGACCGTGACGCCGCAGCCGGCCCAGGTGGTGAACCCGCAGACCAAGGAGCTGCTCGACTCGATCTACAGCCAGATCCTGACGCGCACCTACGTCCACAAGGACGGCTACCGGATCATGCTGTCGATGGCCTACGGCGACGACCAGCGCGGCGGCTTGCAGGCGCACCGCCCCGAGGTCTGCTATCCGGCGCAGGGCTTCCGGGTCGACAGCATCGCCGACGGCCAGCTCGCGACCGATTTCGGGGCGATCGAGGTTCGCCGCCTGACGACGAAGCTCAAGTCGCGCAACGAGCCGGTCACCTACTGGCTGACGACCGGCGACTTCGTGATCCGCAACCAGTGGGACAAGCGGATGGCGCAGCTTCGCGCCGCCTTCACCGGCCAGATTCCCGACGGGCTGCTGTTCCGCGTGTCCTCGATCGACGAGGACGCCGCCAGGGCGTTCGCTATGCAGCAACGGTTCGCGGCCGACATGATGTCGGCGGTGAGTGCGGAGACGCGGCGCAAGCTGAGCGGACTCGCGACGCCGGCGAAATCGAGCTGATCACGGCGCCCCCGGCGCCGCGGCGGCGCGGCCGGGCAGCAGCCGCGCGAGCAGCGTATCGAGCGCGAAGAAGCCGACCAGCGCCACCAGCATGAGCACCATGCCGGCGAAGCCGTGCAGGAAGCCCTGCCCGGCCTCGTCGCCGAGGTGGTAGGTGATCAGCACGAGGATGATCACGCGCACGATGTTGGCGGCGAAGGCGATCGGCAGGATGCTCGCGACCATCAGCGCGTTGTGCAGGGGGCGCGCCCTCGCCATGATGTACATGAAGAGCGTGCCGAGCGCGCTGAGGCTGTACATCGAGTGCAGCCCGGAGCAGGCATCGGCGACCAGCATCTCGTACTTGCCGACGGTGATCATGACGCCGGTGCGCGAGATCGGGTAGCCCAGGTGATAGAGCAGCTCCACGACGATCGCCGAGATCCACTGCTTCAGCGGCCCGGTGATCGCGTCGACCAGGAACCCCGGCAGCGGGATCATGAAGATGAAATAGAGGATCGGAAACCACGCCAGGCGAAGCGCCGCCGGGCCCCGCATCAGCAGCAGCGCGCCGGCGACGACCAGGGGCTGCGAGCCCATCTCGAGAATCGAGATGCCGACGACGCGGCCGACGACGTAGACGAAGAGCCCGAGGCCGAACAGCAGCGCGCCGGCGATCGGCGCGGGCTTCGAGGGCAGATCGATCAGCTGGCGATGGATCCGCCAGAACAGCCAGACGATGACGACGAGCACGAGCGCGCCGTGGGCATGGTCGTCGCTCTGCCAGAGGCCGCGCGCGGCGTTGACATAGACGGGTCCGTACATCGCCGCGAAGCCGGCGAGGAAGACGAGCCACGGCGTCTCCCGGCCACCCACGAATCGGTCGGCCGGCGACGATGGCAGGACGCTGCTCACTTGTCCTTCTTCGACTGCAACGGCACCTCGTTGAGCACCGATCCGACCATGGCGACACCGGCGTCCATCAGGCCCTGGACGAGATCGGTGAAGGAGGCGACGCGGGTCGAGCCGCTGCGCGCGACGGCGACCGCGGCGCCGGTCTTGACGGCGATCATGGCCGCGTCCTCGCCGACCGACATCGCCGGCGTGTCGACGATCACGACGTCGTACATGCCGCGCACGCCGATCATGAACTCCTCGAAGTTGAGCCGGTTGAGCAGCTCGAGCGGGTTCGGCGGCGTCGGCCCCGCGGGCAGCACCGACAGGCCGGCGAGATCGGGAATGCGGACGATCGCGTCCTCGCGCAGCCGCCCGGCGAGCATCGTCGAGAAGCCGGTCCGGTTCTCGAGCGAGAACAGGAGGTGCTGGCGCGGCGAGCGCATGTCGGCGTCGATCAGCAGCGTTCGCTCGCCGAGCTGGGCGAAGACGACCGCGAGGTTGGCCGCGAGGTAGGTGCGGCCCTCGCCGCGCTCGGCGCCGACGATGGTCAGCACCTGGCGCTCTTCGGAACGGTCGAACCAGCGCAGCATGAGCTGGCTGCGGATCGCCCGCAGCTGCTCGACGCGGGCGCTGAACGGCTGGTACGCGGCGACGATCTCGTCGCTCAGCCCGCGCGACTCGCCGGGTACCTTGCGCAGGTAGGCGTACGCGAACTGGCGCGAGAGCGCGAACTGGACCTCGGCCTCGCTGATCAGCCCCAGGCGCACCGCCGCCTCGCCGAAGCGGAGGTTGTGCGTGCGCTGGTAGACGAGGACGCGCTCGGCTTCGTCGGCAGTGAGCTGGCCGCTGTCGACGAGGATGGCGCCGAGGGTGCGGGTCGCCCGCGGCGGCGTGCCGAGGCTGGTCGAGACGGCGCTCACGATCGCACTCCCGGCAGCGCGGCCATGATCGGCCTGTGGGCCGGCCCCGGGGCGACCATCAGCAGCTTGCGGAAGATCGGCCGCGACGAGCCCGCGGGACGCAGGACGCCGATCACCGGCACGCCCGCGGACACGATCAGATCCTCGGGACGGCGCACGCGCCGGTCGAGCGCCTCGCGGATCATGGCGGCGGCGAGGCCGGCGACGAGACCGCCGACGAGCGATGCGACGATGCCGAGCAGGATCTTCGGCCGCGACGGCTCGATCGGCTCGACCGCCGGGCTCAGCAGCCGCGTGTTCGCCTGGTCGTTCTGGCCTTCCATGCCGGTCTGCGTCAGGCGCTGGGCGACGGCGTCGTAGGCGCGCTGCGCCGCCTCGACGTCGCGCTGGTACACGGCGATCTGGTCCTTGTCGGCGCGCAGCGAGAGGAGCAGCTGCTTCTGCTCTTCGACCATCGCCTGCAGCTCGGCCACCTTCTGCGAGCTGCCGCGGTTGCTGACCGAGGCGCCGCCCGAGACGCGTCGCGTCTCTGCCGCGAGTTGCCGCTGCAGCTCGCTCACCTGCACCTCGAGCTGCATCCGCGTCGGGTGGTTCTTTCCGTACAGGCTGCTCGCTTCGCTGAGCTTGGTCTGCGCCGCGGCGAGCTGCGCCTTCAGGTTCTGCACCGACGAGCTCTGCAGGACGTCGGGCGAGGTCTCGCCGCCGCTGTTGCGCTGCCGCGTCGCGGTTTCGACGCGCTCGGCCTGCGCCGCCGAGAGCTGCGACATCAGCGACGCGTAGCGCGCGCCTTCCTGGTCGAGCCGCTCGTCGGTGACGAGGATGCCCTTGGTCTGCTGGAACTTCGAGAGGGTCGCCTGCGCCTTCTCGAGGTTGGCGCGAAGGGTGCTCGCCTGCTTCTCGAGAAAGGTCGCCGACTGACGCGCCGGCGCGACGCGCAGGTCGACCGAGACGTCCATGTAGGCCTGCGCGAACGCGTTGGCCGCGGCCTGCGCGAAGATCGGATCGGACGCGGTGTAGGCGAGGTCGATCAGGTTGCTGCCGCGCGCCGGCTCGACCGAGAGGCCGCGCTGCAGCACGTAGGCGAAGTAGCGCTCGAGCGGAATCTTCGCCGAGGTCGCGTCGCGCCATTGGGCGACCGCCGTCGGCGAGCGCTCGACGCCGAGGATCTTGACTGCGCGGGAGGCGACGCGCTCGCTCTTCAGCACCTCGATCTGCGTCGCCATGTAGCTCGGCGCGGCGAGCGCCGGCGCGAGCGCGCCGAGCGCAGGATCGATGCGGATGTCGACGATGAGCGAGGTCTCGGCCGTGTATTGCTTCGGCCAGAGGAGGGTCGTCGCGACGCCCGCGAGGGCGATCAGCAGGAACACCCCCAGGACGAGCCATCGATGCGCCCAGACGATACGGAGGAACTGGCTAGGAACCACGGCTTGATCCTCAGAAAAGGGATTCCTTGACGTAGACGACGTCGTCGCGTTGCAGGTAGTCGTTCGGCTTCAGCTCGAGGACCTGGACCTGCCCCGCCGCGTCGCGGCGGTGCACCCGGATGCCGCGCTCGGTGCCGCGCGCGGTGAGGCCGCCGCCGGCGGCGAGCGCCTGCATCAGCGTCATGCCGCGCTCGAGGCGGACCTGCCCCGGGCGCTGCACCTCGCCGTAGATGTAGATGAGCGGCGCCCGGTCGACATAGATGATGTCGCCGTTCTCGACCTGCACGTCGAGCTCGGCGCGCCCCGACTGCAGGATCGCCGGCAGGTCGATGTCGAGCCGGACCGGTTGGCCGTTGCGCGTGCCGACGAGGGTGACCACGTCGTTGCCGCCGGGCACGACGCCGCCCGCGGCGGCGATCATCTCCGAGACCTTGCTGCTGATCAGCTCGATCGGATAGCGCCCGGGCTTGCCGACCTGGCCGAGCACCGAGACCTGCGAGCTCAGGATGCGCACGAGCTGGATCGTCACCTGCGGCCTCAGGACGAAGCCGCCTTCCTTGAGCATCGCTTCGATGCGCTTCTCGGCCGCCGGGATCGACAGGCCGCCGACCGTCACCGCGCCGATCAGCGGGAAATTGATCTGCCCGGCTTCCGAGATGCGCGCCTCGGTCGCGAGGTCGGGGCTCTGGAAGACGCTCACCCGGACGACGTCGCCGACGCCGAGGATCGTCTCGGCCCGGGCGGGGTCGGCCGGCGCGGGCGCCGCGGCGGGAGGGCCGCCTCGCGGCGCCGGCGCCGGTGCGCCGCCTCTAGGCGCCTGGGCCAGCGCCAGCGGAATCGCCAGGCAGAACACGAGCGCGACTTTCAGTAGGTACCGCATCTGGTCCTCAACGTGATTCGATTCCGGCGGTGGCTTCTCTGTCCACCGCGCTCGTCGGGGCCGGCCCGCACCCCGATTCTCCCGAACGCCGGCGCGCCGGCGCTATTTCATACCCTTCAGACCCTTGTCCAGCGTATCCGCCGGCATCGACGCCGCCGGCACGTCGCGCGGCGCGACCTCGATCTGCGGCGCCGCATCGGTGCCGGGAGCGATCGACATCACCGGCTTCTCGAACGCCGGCGCCGACGCTGCCACCGGCGCCGGCGGCCGGCTCGCCGAATAGTCGCCGACGTATTCGATCTTGGCCGTCCGCCGCAGCGACGCGAGGTCGTCGGCGATGATCTTGCGCTTGCGCTCGTTGAGCAGGTACTGCTCGATCGCGGGCCTCGCGGCTTCCAGCGTGACCGGCTGGGAGCGCGAGCCGACGAGATGGATGACGTGCGCACCCTTGGGCGTGGCGACGAACACGACCTGGCCGTCCTTCAGGGCGGCGAACTGGTCGATGCTCGCGAGCGGCAGCTGCTCGGCCGAGCGCACGCCTTCGGAGCCCTGGAAGCGGATGCCGTTCGTCTTCAGGTACTCGACGAACACCGGAAAGGTCTTCGATTGCGCCAGGACCGTCTTCAGTCCCTCGACCTGCGCCGGCGTCGCCTCGAGATCGATTTCCTGGAGGTTGTAGATCCTGCGGTTCGAGAACAGCGCCGGATGCTTGTCGTAGTAGGCCTGCACGTCCGCCGGCGCCGGCTTGGGCGCGCCCTCACCTATCTTCTCGAGATAGGCGCGGGCGATGATCTCGCGCCGCGACGACTCGATCGCCTGCATCACGCGCGGGTCGCGGTCGAGCTTCTGGTCGCTCGCCTTCTGCAGCGCGAGCTCCTGGTCGATCAGCCGTTCGAGGATGACGCCGTTCGCCGACGCCGCCTGGTCGGCGGAAATCGCGCGCTGCTGGGCGAGCACCTGGTTGATCTGCGAGACGGTGATTTCTTCCTTGTTGACCTTCGCCGCGGTCTGGCTCGCGGGCTTGTCCTTCTTGTCGCCGCAGCCGGCGAGCGCCGTCGCCAGCGCCAAGGCGACGACCGCGCAGGGTCGCAGGGAAAGGGAAAGAGGACGATTCGTGCTTGAGATCATGAGGTTTTCGGAGGACAAGCCTTCTCCTGGCGAGATGCCTGCCGAGTTTAGGCCGGCAGGCAATCGTCATGCCATGCGCCGCCGTGCGAAAGTGCCGACGCCGATTCGCACCGGGAATGAGGGGGCGATCGATCCCGCGAACGCGGGGTCGTCTAGCCGACCCGCACCACCTTCAGCATGTTCGTGCCGCCGGGATAACCCATCGGCTCGCCGCAGGTGATGCCGTACGTGTCGCCCGGCTTCAGCACGCCGGCCTCGACGAGAAGCTGCTCGGCGTGCTT
>Ga0070673_100002321_pt1 | contig 11558 bp, 17 predicted proteins | sample KBSM23metaG_FD_65342 | JGI IMG/M metagenome (GOLD analysis project Ga0070673, IMG submission 65342) | Miscanthus rhizosphere microbial communities from Kellogg Biological Station, Michigan, USA - KBS M2-3 metaG | ecosystem: Host-associated > Plants > Roots > Rhizosphere > Soil ...
CATGCTCAGCGTGCCACTGGTCGTCGCGCGGGCCGCGCTGGAGCCGGCGATGGACTTGCTCACGGTCAGCGTGCCCGCCACAGTCGCCCAGCCCGCGCTCGCGCCCGTGAGATCGACGGTATGCCCGCCAGGACCGGGAATGACCGTCAGCGCGAGCGTGGCCGTCGCTGAGCTCGTCGCCGTCCCGCTGACCAGCGTCGGCCCACCGGCGCCCGGCACGTAGTCGACCATGACGCCGACGCCACCGACCCGCCGCTGCGGGGTGACCGTCAGATCGACATTGACGCCGACCCCGCCGGCCCGCCGGTCAGTCATGCTCGATTACCGGACCGTGACTCCGGCTTCCAAGGCATTTACCCCTGCGGCTGTCCACGCCGTAGAAGTTGCAGGGTCGGTCTCGTACAACTGGCGCAGGTAAGCCGCGCTGGTCCCGAGCGCCTGCGCGGTGCCCTCGTTGGTCGTCGAGCTCGACTTGACCGTCAGGCCGAGCGAGCCGGCCCCCGCGTCACTGTTCTGGGCGAGCGCAACGACCTCGCAGCAGTTGATCGACGCGGGCGTGATGCCCAGATCGCCGAGCGCATACGTGTCTCGCAGGGCCGCGGTGGCACCGAAGACATACTGCGTCATGCTCGGCGGCAGCTCGCTAGTCTGCGACCAGTTCGCTCCCGTGTCAGTCCCACCGCGGGTCAGTCCGCTATTGCTGCCGGCCCCCGTGGGCGACAGCAGCACCACCCGCCCATCACCGGGACGAGCATTGTTCACGGACCCTGAGACATCGTTGACGGCGATGTCATCCAGCCCGACAAACATTGCCGCACCGGAGGCGGTGTAGTTAGCGCCGTGACCCAGAAACAACGTCAACACATTCAAGGTCGAAGTGCCGGTGTTGTCACCCGAGAAATTGATGACGCGCGTGCCGTCGAGCCAGACCTCCACGACGCCGACCGTGGTCGAGGTGATCTGCACGCGCCATTCGACGACGTGCCACGCGTTCTGCGACATCGGCGCGCTCGAGGTTCCCACCAGCGCGCCCGCGGTGCCGTTGCCCTGGCGCGCGACGATGTTGCCTGTGGACGTCTCCCACACCAGGCAGGTCTGGCCGCCGCCGATCGCGTCGTTTAACCCCGCCAGGACCACGCCGGCCGATGGGCCGACGCCAGTCACGCTCATATAGACCGCGAAGCGAATCCACACCTCGGTCTTGGCCGCGGGGAAGGTAAACGTTCGATACGTGAAATTCGTCCCACTGCCGGTGACGGTGCATTTCAGGCAATACGATCCCGCGCGCGGCGTTGGACTCGAGCTGACCACGGTCTGCGTACTGTTGGTGTTGGTCACGGCCGTGCCCAGCTCGCTGATGTCGCCGGTCTCGAAGCCGCACGTGATGAGTCGCGCCATCGGGCTATGTGTACTGAACCCGAGCCGTGAACTGGATCGAGTCGCCGCTGTTGAGCGCTTGATTCAGCCCGTCGAAGATGGCGTACAACGCCCCGCCACTCGGTGGGGAACCTGTCCCCGCGGCGTCGAAGACCCCGAGGTTCGTAATGGTCTTATTGCCGCTCGCGGTCAACGTGCCGACGACCTGGTGCGTGTCGTTGGTGGTCGTGGTCGTGAACTGGGTGCTCGTGCCGGTCGCGCGCGCCTCAGTCGCCGGCGTGGACACGTCGGTGCTCGAGGCCGAGCCCGCCCCTGCCCCTGTGCCCCAGCCCAGATAGCGTGGTTCGGCCTGTGACGGCGAGGTGCCGATCATGCGTCCGCTGATGATCGCTTTGCCGACGGTAGGAACTAGTGAAGCCATTTGCCGAGGCCCTCCTTGAGCCGCTGAATGAGGGGCGGATCGTCGCCGCGGTTATCGAAGTGGGCGAGCTCGCCGAGGTCCTCGACGCGCCGCTCGCGACAGGTCAGTGGACACGTCTTGTGCGTCGGGCAGGCGCGGATGATCTTCGCGCTCAGACTGCCCGATTGGATCTGCCGCGCGTCCGATTCGGTCATGGCTCGAGCCGCCGAACGCGCAGGCCAACGTGCACCCGCGTGATCGTCGTGGCGCTGGCGACCAGGAACCGCAGGTAGTCGCCGCGGTCGACCAGGGTCAGCCAGTCGGTCACGTCCTCGTCGGCGTAGTAGCGCCCGGTGACGATGGCCGGCGTGACCAGTGGCGAGATGCGCGTCCAGACGGGCGTCGGCCCCCCCTGAGACTGTTCGACAACCACGCCGACCGAGCCCGTCGTGCCGTCAAACTCCTGCAAGAAAAAGCCCGTGATGCGGGCGCGGAAGTCGACGCGGATGGCCGCCCCGATACCGGGGTGCATGACCGTCACGCCATCGCCCAGGATGACGTTGATCGTGTCGACCTCTGCCGTCGGCTGCTGCACCGCGAGGATGTCGCGGATCTGCTGGTCGGTCCGCCGGTAGACCGACTCGACGAAGGTGATCGCTCTGGTATCAGCCATCGCTCACACCGGTGGGGGGTCGTAGGTCTGCGGGAGACCGCCGCCCGTGAGCTGATACGTGCACGTCCAGCCGTTGTCGCCGACTTCCCAGCTGTAGCCGGCGACCCACATCGGCTCGCCGATCATCAGCCGCTCGAGCGCGTCGAGCAAGCACGTCAACCCTGGTCCGTGCAGATCGTCGCGCCAGCTCGGGATCGAGGCTTCAACAAATTCCTTGTCGACGTCGAGCAGCACCTGGGCCGCCAATTCGTCGGCGCGGAGCCCACCGTATTCATCCCACGTCCCGTCGTCAGGGTCGACGCCGCTTTCGATCAGATCGCTCTGGAATATCTCCCAGCGGTTGGGCACGCCCGGAATCGGCTCGGCTGTCGCCGTCCCCGAAACAGGGCCCTCATTCTTGCCGTAATCGTGGCCCAGGACGCGCACGTTGTTCCGCGTCTGCTCGGTATTGCGCTCGCCGCTCGCGCCCTCGAGCATGTCCTCCGGGGCAAGCGTAAAGTCCGGCGTCGTGTTCGGGTGGCCGATCATGCGCACCCGGCGGATGGCTCCGAGGTGGTCTTGATAGGTGCGATACATGCTGGCTTGATCGATCTGTTGGATATAGATCCACGCCGACGTCCCCGCCCCCCAGTCGAATGCCTCGGGCGCCTCAGTCCCCAGCGTGACGCCCGAGCCACCGATATCACCCGAGATATAGGTCACGCCCGGCACCTGGTCGAGCGCCCAGCGGACGATCGTGGCGTCATCGGCGCCGTCAGGAAATTGCTCGTCAAACAGGAAGTCGTCGTCGGGCGCCCATTCAGATGCATAGACCAGGGTGCCCGCGGCCACCAGTTCGACACTTTTAGGGAAGCTCGACGGGCGGAAACGGCGCACGACGCCCTGAAAGCGAATCTCATCGTTCCCAGCGCCGGCGATGACCTGGATGCCGTCTTCCTCGTTGCCGTCAGGGGGCTTAGCCGTGAGGAAGACGCTACAACTCGGCCAGCCCGAGTCAGCGACAACCTGCCCGCGCGCCGAGAGCACATCCTCGAGCTCGACATCGGCGAACGTGACGGTCAGGGCGACGGTGCGCACGAGCGCCGGCATCAGAGAAGCGATCCTGTAATCAGGAATGCCGCCGTCCCCTGGCTGCGCAAATACGGCAGGTAGCTCGAGCGGTCGAGTGCGGTCAGGATCGCCGAGGTGGAGCCGAGGCCATCGATGACCAGCGCGCCCTCACCTGGCCCGATGACGACGTCGACGACCGGGACACCGCCGAGCGGCTCGTGGACGTGGTATTTACTGGTCACCAGCGATTGCAGCGTCAGCCATTCCTCGACGTCCCACAGCGTGACGGTGAGCGTGAGCCGTTGCAGGCCCCCCGCTTCCTGACGCGAGCCGCGCATGACCGCGCCGAAAATCGCCGTGGTGGTCGCCACGACCGCCGGCGGCTCAACCGTGAAGCTCGCCACTTAGCCGCGCCTCACCGCGGAGACTGGAATGACCGGCGGCAGTTGTGCCTGGCCGTTGGCCTCGGTGAGATGCTCGAAGACGGCCTGTGCGACCTGGCTCGCCACGACCCCGGAGGCATCGCCCGAGCCCGCCACCTCGCCATTGACCTCGACCTGGATTTGGAGCGTCAGCCGCTGGCCCGCGGCGTCCAGAATGCGGCCGACCAGGCCGAGACGGTCGAGTTGGGCCTGCAGTGCCGCCAACTGCGCCTCGCCCGGCTCGAGACCCTGCTGGACCGTCGCCTGCTGTTGACGGATGCGGTTCTGACGAAGCTGCTCGACGATGTCCGCGGCCTGTCCGGCTCGCTGTTGCAGTGATAGAGCCCGCTGCGCGTCAAATCCCGTCAGCTCGAGCCCTGGCAATTGTCGGTTGAGCTCGCGATTTTCGCGCCGCGCCGCGGCCCGCTCCGCAGCACTGGTTCCGCGGCGGTTGGCGATAATCAACTGGTTCCGTTCGATCTGCGCCTGGACATCCTCGAGTGCCTCGCGGGCCGGTGCCGCGCGCTGCTGGGCCTCCAGCGCAGCCTGCTCGCGGAGCAACTGCAGACGCTGTGTTTGAGCATTGTTGAGCTGCTGGTCCAAGGCCACGAGCTGTTGGCGCGCGGGCAGCAGCTGGAGCTCCAGTTGGGCCTGCTGGCCGAGCAACTCGACGCTCCGTTGCTGCAACTCAAGTTGCGAGGCGCGCAGGGCTGCCCGTTGCTCCTCAACCGGTTGGAGCCGATCGAGCAACCGTAACTGCTCCTGTGCCTGCTGCTGCGCTGCGGTGACGACGCCTGGCGGCCCCCCAAATTGCGTCGCTACGCCACCTGGTTGGGCAATCGTCTGCAGCGTGGCCCGGTACTGCCGCAGAAACTCGGCGGCCTGGGCGGCGGCCTGTCGCGCCCGCTGGGCAGACGCGACGTCACCGACGGCAGCGAGCGCGCCCTGTAAGGGGTTCGTCGCGCTCAGTTGTTCGCTCAAGTCTGCGGTCTTTTCGAGAATGTCGTTGATCCCCGCGAGCTCGGCCCGCAGCGTGGCTGCCTGCCGTTGCTGATCGCTCATCGCCCGCGTGACCCGCTGCCGGGCCTGGCTTTCGCGGACGAGCTGCTGTTGGACAACACCGCGCAACTCGGCTTCGGCATTGAGCTGGGCCGAGGTTGCCTGACCAGGCGGGTTTGCCGTGCCCAGACCGGCCAGCGCCAGAGCCTGTCGCCGCGCCTGCGCGGCAATTTGCTGGGGAAACAGCGAAGTGCCAGCGGTGATACCAAGCACCTTGACGATGTCGAGCGGGCTGCGCACCGCTGCGCCCTGGAGTCCCTGCAACGCGTCCGTCAACAGGTTGACCCCGCCCGCCGTCGTCCGCAGGGCATCCTGGGTGGCGGGGCCGAGCGCGAGCCCGAGGGCCGTCTGAAAATTGGTGGCCGACGTGCTCGCGCCAGCGAGCGCGCGGTCGAGGTCGCCGGTCGCGGTGGCGGCCGTGCCCGCAAACTGTGCCGATTGGCGCAGGAACTCGGTGTAGATGACCTGCGCCTGCTTGGCCTGGGTCAGCGTGAAGTAGGACTCTTTGACGCCTGCGGCCCGTTGTCGTTCGGCAATAAAGTTCGCGTTGAGCACCAGGCCCAATGCTTCGGCCGATTCGGCCTCGCCGCGCATGGCGCTCTGCACGCGCTGGAACGCCTCGGGCAAGCTCATGCCGTTGGCGACCGCCAGATCATTCGTCCGCTCGATCAGTTTCTCGATCTGACCAGTCGAGAAACCATAGTTCTGCCCGAGCGTGCGGGCATTGATGGCGGCCGCAGCGACGTCGGTCCGCGGCACATTGGTGGTCCGCGCAAGCGCATCGGCGAAGCGCGTAATCTCGGGCGTCGCGGACCCGTAACTAGCGGCCAGCGTGCGATTGACGCGGGTGGCCTCGCCAGCCACCGTGATACTGCTGGTCACCAGCTCACTCAGACCAGCAAGGGCGCGCACCGCAACGTCGGCAGCGCTGGACACGCCAGTCAGGGCTGTCGCGAACCGCGCCGCGTCACCCGCATTCCGGAACATCCCGCCCGTGCTGGCCTGCGCCGCCCGCGTCGCGCGGGCGGTATTGGTCGCCTGCTGCTGTACCCGCTCCAGGGCAGCGCTGGTCTGGGTAGCGCCTTTCGTGTCGGCGGTGGTGCGGATCAGAACCTGGAGTTCTTCGGTATTCACTAGCGACTCGCTATAGTCCGCCCGCTCGGTGGCGTCCAGCTAACGCCCGCAAGCGCTACGGCGCCCAAGCGTCCGTAGCGGCCGAGCACATCTCTACCACTTGGGGGGTTTGTTCCATGAATTCTGAGGCCGTCGAGAAAGCCTTCGTAGCGATGATTCCGGATAGCGTCATGCACACTGTGCTGATAGCAGCCCCGTGGGTCGCCGCAGTCCTGCTCGGTGCTTTGCTGTTGTTCGGTTATTTCCTGCCATCGCTCATTGCCGGCGTGCAAGGCAAGCGCAGCATCGGCGCGATCGCCGCCCTGAACGTCTTGCTGGGTTGGACCCTGATCGGCTGGGTCGCCGCGTTTATCTGGGCCCTGATTCCGGAGCCCCGCACCAACCCCGCACCAACCCCGCACGCCTGAATCACTCATCGTCCCACTCGTCGGATACGACGACGTCATCGCCCGGCGCGAGCCCGTCGTACAGGGCGAGCACCTTCGCCTCAATGCCCAGCAGGCCGAGCAGTTCCGCGCGCTCGTCTGCGGGCATGTCGCGATAGACCATCGGCCCGCCGCCGAAACGCTCGGCCAGGATGAGGGGGATGTACTCAACCGGCGGCGCAACATCGACTACTCGCTGGTCCGCTGGTCGCCGTTGGTTCTGGAGGTAGCGGCGGAGCTGGCGTCGGACGCTTTTGGGACCTGGGTCAGGGCCGCGAATGCCTCGCTGTAGCTGCGCACGAGATGCGCGGCGAGGTCGTAGGGGAGATCCCGCCAGCTCAATCCATCCGCTGGCGTCGGCAGTGGACTGCCATCCTCGTCGGCGAAATTCCACTCGACGACAATGGTCCCCAGCGAGCGCCAGAACCGCTCCTCGTCGAGTGACGCGAAATCGTCGAACACCCGCGCGGGGATGTTGGTGCGCAGCCGCGCATGCCAGCCCGGATAGCCAGCCTCGTCGCAGTCAATCGTCACCGTCTTGATCGGCATCGGCGCACCGGTGCCGTTGCGGCTGGGAGCCGCCTCGACGCTATTCAGCATGGGTCAAGGGTGACCCTAGAGCTGGTTGACCATGTTGCCGCGGGAGCGCCAGTTGCCCCGAATCGTGACGGCCTGGTCGACCGCGGTATTCAGGCTGTAGTCGATCCACGCCGGCCCACCGAAGTAGCGGCTCATCGCGTTGCGCGACGGGTAGACGGCGATGTTCGTGCCGTCTGGGGAGTTGGACGCATCGCGCATGACCGTGTCGTCGGTGGCCCAAAAACCTTCAAAGGTTCCGTTTGACGACGGGAAGCCGAGCACGCTGGTCTTGTTCGATGCACCAAACTCGGTGGTGTCGATGTCCTCGCGCGAGTTGTCGATGGTGAAGGCCCGGAAGCCACCCGCCAGCGCGGGCGTCCCCGTGCCAGTCGACGACATGTAAATGAGGCCGTTCGCCCCGCTGTATTTCACCGCCACGATCAGGCTCCTTTCTGGCCCGCCAGGGCGGGCAGGGGTTGGGAGGAATCCTCGACCGCGTCGAGGTCCTCGAGCAGTTGCGCCGCGCGTGCGGCGAAGGTTTGGGGCTGGACAGCCAGCCGGGCGCGGTGGGCAGATGCCGCACGCCCCTCGGGATGGGCGAGAAAGTAGCGGAGCTGCGCCGACAACTCGGCCGCCGAGTCGACAGTGGGGACGGCAGAGCCGAAGACCTCGGCGACCTCTGGGCGCCAGTCTGAGATCTGGAAGACGCCGCAGGCGGCGAGCTCATACGCCCGCGGGTTCAGACTTTCCGCTTCGGCGACCCGCGGCGCATTGCGTCCATAGCGTTCGCTCGAGCGGTACAGGTTGAGCCCGATCTTCGCCCGGCGGTAGAGCGCTATGGTGCGGGCGTTGGTCATTGTCCCGCCGCGCAGATGCTGCCGCAGTGGGTGGCGCGAGCCGAGCAGCGTCCAGGTGCCGTACAGGCCGAAGTCGATGCCTGCCCAGTCGACGTCGGCGAGCAGCTCGACCCGTTCGTGGAAGCCGGTGCCGACGAAGACGACATCATGCGCCGGGACGTCGTCTGGGCCGTCGGGCGCCGCCGGCGCATGACGCTGCGGATCATAGGCGTGCGGCAGGTACTGCGTCTTGCGATTCGCCATCTGGAGCCGCGGCACGCTCGAGCGCTCGCTGGTCCAGCACACGTCCACCAGGCTGGCGACGCGCGCCTGGGCGGCATCCTCGTATGGCGACTCGGTAAAGATCACCCCGGTGCGCAGCCCGGCGCGCTTCATCAGGCCGAGCGCATCCGGATGCAGAAACATGCCCGAGATGGCAATCACCCAATCGACCTGAAAGCGCAGCGCCATCTCGAGCGCCTCGACCCCGCCGCGGTAAATCGCCTCGGGCCAACTCGGCCGATCTTCAGGGACGGCGCCGCGGGCCCGCCAGAGCATGCTCAGCCAACGCTGGGCGAGACTGAGCCGCGCCGCCAGGTCGTAGAAGTACAGGCCGTCGCCGAGGAGTTCACCGAGGGCCCGACGGAACCCGTCCTCCACATCGCGAATGGCGATGTCCGCGCCGGCGCCGACCAGCAACACTCTCATAGCGTCGGCTCGATCTCGCTACAGTTGCAGCCCATACGTCGCCGCAGATTCAGCGTCAGGGTCTGGATGATGTCTGCCTGATTGGCCGGCCAGCCCATCGTCGTCGCCACCGTCTCGATGACGCGACCATGTTGGCAGTTGGCCTCGATGTAGAAGCGATACGGCTCCCGCGCGGGATAGACCCGCCAGGTGCATGACAGCCCGCCAACGGAGGTCAGGCTGAACGTGACCGTAATGACCGTGTTACTCGTCGGGATCGCGCCGGCGCTCTGGACATAGGTCACCGGCACATCGACGTAGGTCGCCTGGGTGACGGGCGCCGCCCTGACCGTGTACCGCGCGGAGCGCGTTGGGTCGGTGCGGTGCTGTACGTCGAGATTAGAGCCAGGGCTAATGGTGAGCAGCATCGCCCCGACGTCCTGCCCGCTGTCGGTGGTTTTCGAGATATACACGTGGGTCGCGTTCAGCCAGGTGCCCAGGTCGGTGCGGACCTGGCCGTTGATCGGCGGCAGCGTGGCCTGGTTGTTCCAGCGCCAGTCGTTGACATAGGGGACGACAGCCTGCTGCTCGGGATGCGGGTCGATCATGGCTTGATCGCCAGACACTGCAGGTCGCCGCGCGGCAAGGTGTCCAAGTGGAGTACCTCCATACCCTCGAGCCACGCCCGGAGCGATTCCTGCGCGACGTTCTGATACCACTCGCCCGCCCGCACGGCGTTGCCATCGACTGCGCTATGCGGGGCGCGGGGGTCGGTTGCGCACGTCACGAGCAGCACCCCGCCGGGCGCCAGCATGCGGATAGCGTTGCGCACGATCTCGTCGGCGCGCGGGGAATGCTCGAGGACCTCGCAGCACACCACCATGTCGGGCGCCTCCGGCGGGACGTAGTCGGCCGCGTCGGCGACCACATCGACACTGTGGCCCGCTACCAGATCGACACTGCAGTAGCGGGTCCGATTGAACAGATCGCGGACCGAACCGTTGAAGTCCAGGCCGCCGAGCTCGACGACGTCGTGTGGTGCCGGCAGCCCCGCCAATACGCCGCGCACAAAGGCGTACGCCTCCTCGTGCATCACGCGGCGACCTTCCACCACAGGTCGGCGGGCCACGGGCGGGCGATGCTGATGAGGTCGGGGCGCCAGTCGATGTCGCCGGCGGCGAGCTCGGCCGCGCGTACCGCGGCGTCGAAGTCACCCTCATAGCGCAGGCCCCACTCGATCTGCTCGGCGAGCGGCCGCGGGAAGACCAGGCAGTCGGCGTCGATGTTGCCGAGCATCAGGTGCTCGTCACGCCAGATGAGCTGCCGCCAGGGGGCCAGCCAGCGGAAGAACAGCGGCCGCGGGTGGTCCTGTGCGTCGATCGCGGCCTGCATCGCGGCGAAGGCGCCGGCAGCGGAGATGTTGTCGTCCTGGGTGAACCAGATCCACGGGGCATTCGCCGCGCGGGCGCCGTAGGTGCGCTGGGGATGGCCCCAGCAGTGGCGTCCGCCGTCGACCTCGAGCCACACGTAGCGATCGGCGTCACGCTCGTCCTGCACGTGCGCGCGGGCCTGCTCCAGGTCCGCAGTCAGCCCACCGAAGATGTCGGCGACGACGATGACCTCGACCTGCTCGGCCTCGGGTTGCGCGTCCAGCGAGTCGAGCGTTTGCGACAGGCTCGCGCGCCCGAGCGTAGGGATGACCACTGACAAACTAGGTGTCACGCCGACACCAGGACCCGCACGCTCGCCCCGAGCGCAGCAATGCCGCCGATGTCGACGCGGCCGTAGTCGCCGCCGCCGAGCACCCGCGCGAAACTGACGCAGCCGCCGAGGCTGGGATCAGCGTCGATCGCGCATTTGATCGATTTGCGCCCGGCCGGCGCGAGGTATTCGTTGAGCGCGACCTGGGCGCGGTTCAGGTCTGGGGCGATGGAGACCATCACCCAGATGTCGAAAGTCCAGTCGGCATGCCCCTCGAAGACCGTGTCGTAGATCCACGACACCAGCCGGGGATAGGCTGCGGGAAAGTCCGGGCGATCGACCTCGGTGGCCGTCGCTCGCAATCCCGAGATCGTGTCGAGCCGCCGCATGATGCTGTTCTGAATGCCGATGAGGGTCGTCTCGGTGTCGAGCGTCATAGCGGATTCCCCGCCAGGTACCCGACGACGCGCGCCCCGATGCGGGCAAATAGGGCGGTAATGGCGCCCTCATTCCGTCGATAGGCTGGCCGCATAAACGGCCGCGCAGGAATACCGCGGCGCTTGATGGCACGGGCCAGCGCAAAAGCGCGGTTATAGAGGACTCGCTGGCGGTTCGCTCCGCCGCGGGGCAGGCTGCCCGTCGCGGCGTGGCGACGCACCCAGCCAATGAGCGCGTCCACCGGCGGCATGCTGCCTGCCCGACGGCCAAACTCGACGTACACGCCGTACTGGACGCTCGGCCCGACCCGTCCGACCAGGTTCGGATACTGGCCCGTAATCTCGTGATTGATCGATCCTGCCAATCGGCGGGTGTCCTGCCGGACGTTGCGCTTGGCGTCGGCCTCGATCATCAGCAGGCTGGCGGTGAGCGCACGGCGCAAGCTGACTTCGGCGACCTGCGGGTAGCGGGTCAAGCGGTTCTCAAAGTCACGCCACTCGGGCCCGAACTGGATGCTCATACGGCGATCCAGGTCGCGGCCGTTGAGCCTGACGCCGCGCCGCCAGCCGAGCCATACGGCGCCAGCAGGGCGATCACGTCCGGGTCCTGCTCGGGAATCGAGCCGAACGATCCGAGCTGCGCCGACTCGAGCACGCCGAACGGCGCATTCAGGCGGTGGTAGTAGCGGCTGGCAAGGATGATGCATGCCTGCTCGACCGCCGCGGGTGTTGACCCGAAGCCCCAGATGCCAGTGACCTGGACCTCGAGCCCGGCAAT
>Ga0070673_100002324_pt1 | contig 11549 bp, 8 predicted proteins | sample KBSM23metaG_FD_65342 | JGI IMG/M metagenome (GOLD analysis project Ga0070673, IMG submission 65342) | Miscanthus rhizosphere microbial communities from Kellogg Biological Station, Michigan, USA - KBS M2-3 metaG | ecosystem: Host-associated > Plants > Roots > Rhizosphere > Soil ...
TCCTGGCTCTCGGTGGACATCTCCAGGATTTCGCGGATGCGATCGAGCCCGGCGAACGCCTCGGTGATCTGCGTGCCGATGGAGGCGATGCCCACGAGCGGGGCCGCGACGATGCCGATGAAGAAGATGTAGGTGATGAGATCGCCGAGCGTCATCTCGCCGGCCAAGACCGCCTGGCCACCCAGCCAGATCATCAGCACGCCCACCACGCCGATCACCGCGGTGGCGCCAGAGCTCGTCGCCGAGACGCCGGTCATCGACTGCGCGATGTTGCGAAACAGCTTGTGGGCGCCCTTGGTGAAGACGATCTCTTCCCGCTTCTCGGCCGTGTACGACTTGACGATGCGGATGCCGCCGAGCGCCTCGGTGAGGCGTCCGGTCACTTCGGCGTTGATCTTGCCGCGTTCGCGGAAGAGCGGCCGCAGCGTGTTGAACGCGTAGGCCATGCCGCCACCGAAAAGCGCGAGCACGAAGATGGTGATGAGGGTCAGGTGCCAGTTGAGCCACAGCAGCACCGCCAGCCCCATGCCGGCGGTGACGAAGCCGCCGACCAGCTGAATGAGCCCGGTTCCGACGAGATTGCGGATGCCCTCGGCGTCGGACATGATGCGCGACACCAGCACACCGGTTTTGGTGGAATCGAAGTAGCGGACCGGCAGGTGCAGGATGTGGGCCTGCACCCGCTTGCGCATGTCGGTAATCGCCCGCTGCGCCGCCACGCCGAGGATCTGCGACAGCGCGAAGGAGGTGACCGCATTGACGAGAGTGGCCGCGGCCGCCCCGAGCGCGATCGGAATCAGCAGATCCGAGCGCCCCTTGTTGAGGACTTCGTCCACGATGTATTTCGGGGCGAACGGCAGCACCAGCTGGGAGACGCGGCTCACCAGCATCAGGCCGAGGCCGATCGTCAGCCGGCGACGGTGGGCCCAGACCAGCTGCCGCGCCTCGCGCCAGGCGGCGGAGGCCGACACCTTCTTCTTCTTCTGAGGCTCAGCCACGGAGTTGTGCACTGTACTACGACGCACGCGCTCGCCGGTTCCGTGTCCGCCGAGCGCACCCATTCTGTCCAATCGAGCCATGCGATAATCGTCTGCCGGCGAACCTGGTGACCAACAAATGAGCGACGCGACCACTCGCGGCCCCCGCAGGGCCGCCGACACCCTCTCGGAAACGCCCGTCCAAGGCGTCCGAACGAGCGACTCCACTACGCGCGGGATCCGCATCGAAGTCCGCAGCGAGTTCCTCGCTGAGCGGAGCTCCCCCCGCGAGGAGCAGTACTTGTTTCAATACCACGTTCGCATCTCGAACGTCGGTACGGAAACCGCGCAGCTCGTCTCCCGGGAGTGGATCATCACCAACGCCGACGGCGAGGTCGAGCGCGTCAAAGGCCCTGGCGTGGTGGGCGAAAAGCCGGTGCTGCCGCCGGGCGGCGTGTTCGAGTACACCAGCTTCTGCCCCCTCAAGACGGCCGTGGGCACCATGCAGGGCAGCTATCAGATGGTGACACCGGACGGCACGCGCTTCGACGCAGCCATCTCGGCCTTCACGCTCGCGGTGCCGCGGTCCTTACACTAACGCTGGTCTGGCGGGTCTCGAGACCCGAACTTCAGTCGAGGTGTGCCCGCTCGGAGTCGCCCATCTCGACCCCCGACGGGAAGTACTCCTTCCAGCGGCGCGTCACCAGCGCGGCCGTCCCGGCGTCGCACGACAGCTCCTTCGGCAGGCCGGGCTTTAGCCGCGCGTCGATCACGATCGGAAACCGGTAGGCGATGTGATTGCGGACGATCTCGCGCGACGGCGCGTGAATGTCGGCGGCCGGCTCGAAGCGGGTAAACGTCGTCCACAGGAAGTTCATGTCGCTGCGGGCGGCGCGCGCCGCGTCGTCGGTCAGGACCACCAGCGGCCACTCGGCAAACGCCGGGTCGCCAGCCAGACGGGCCGGCACGCCGGGCTCGTCCTGCCACGACGGCGCCTCCACCACCAGGCAGCCCCGGCAGAACACGCGCACGTCGCGGACACCCATGGGCGCGGTGCCGGTGAACGTGCGCGGCAGGTCGCGTACCGCGTCGCCAAGCCCCAGCCAGACCCCTTTCGATCCCAGGTTCACCGCCGGGCCCGTGTAGTCGAGCGTGTCCATCGACAGATTCGAGAACACGTAGAGGTCGGTCTCCGGGTGCGTGCGCGCCAGCACGTGCTCGAGCGTCGCCCTGAAGTCGCGCAGCTCCACCGCGCGGTCGGTGACCAGCAGGAACTTGGTGAGCGACAGCTGCCCTTCGCCAAGGATCCGGAAGGCGCTCGCCATGGCTTCCCGCGCGTAGCGCTGTTTGACGACGGCGGCGCCCAGGGAGTGATAGCCGGTCTCGCCGTACGACCACAGCTGTTCCACCGCCGGCATCACCAGCGGGAAGAGCGGCGACAACAGCTCCTGCAGGAGGTCGCCGATGAAGAAATCCTCCTGCCGCGGCTTCCCCACGACCGTCGCCGGGTAGATGGCGTCGGCGCGGTGCGCCAGGCGCTGCACGGTGAAGACCGGGTAGTCGTGTTGCAGCGAGTAGTAGCCGTAGTGATCCCCGAACGGCCCCTCGGGACGCCGTACGCCCGGCTGCACCTCGCCCATGAGCGCAAACTCGGCCGACGCCACCAGCGGATGCGGCCCCTGGCCGTGCACCTGCGGCAGCCGCTCGCCCGCGATGAGCGACGCGAGCATCAGCTCGGGCACGTTCTCGGGCAGCGGTGCAACCGCCGACAGCATGAGCGCCGGCGGCCCGCCCAGCATCACCGTCACCGGCAGGCTCTGATGGCGCGCCTCGGCGACCGCGTAGTGATAGCCGCCGCCCTTGCCGATCTGCCAGTGCATGCCGGTGCTGCGCGCGTCGTGCACGTGCATCCGGTACATGCCGAGGTTGTGGCCGTGGCGGTCGGGATGCGTCGTGTAGACGAGCGGCAGCGTGATGAACGGCCCGCCGTCTTCCGGCCAGGAGGTGATGGCCGGCAGCCGGTCGAGCCGCACGTCGGCGGTGACACGCTCGGTCACGGGACCGCTCGAGACGCGGCGTGCGCCCACTTTCAGCAGTTCGAGCCCGACGTCGCGCGCGCCCCACAGCTTGCCGGGCGTCGGCGGCATCAGCGTCTCGGCCAGCTCGACGATGCGCTTGATCAGGCGCAGCGGCCGCTCGCCGAACGCGAGCTCGGCGCGGCGGGCCGTGCCGAACAGGTTGGTGACGAGACGGAAGTCGGCGCCCTTGACGTTCGGGAACAAGAGCGCCGGTCCGCCCGCGGCGATGACGCGGCGGTGGATCTCCGCGACCTCGAGGTGCGGGTCCACGGGCGCCTCCACCGTGACGATCGAGCGGTCACGCTGGAGTTGCCCGAGGAACGCGCGCAGATCGGGAAACGGCATCCAGTGCGGGTTATGCCTGGGCCTGCATCGGGTAGTCGGCGCTGTCGCCGTAAATCGGCGGCACCTTCGATCCCATCGCGCGCAGATACGACGCCAGCTGCCCGCGGTGATGCGTGCTGTGGTTGTTGGCCATGCCGATGAACCACGCGCCGGGCTGCTGCATCATCCCGAAGAAGTCGACGTTCTTCGCCAGCTGGTCGCCCGGCAGCGCGCGCAGCGCCGCCAATCGCGCCGGCACTTCGCGCTTGTAGAACGCCACGACGTCCTTCACCGACCCGAACTGCGCCGCCGCCTGCTTGGCGCCTTCCGGATCCCAGTTGAACGCGCCGTCGATGACGCTTTGCAGGAACCACACGTCCGCCGTCGCGAGATGCGTGGCCAGCTCCCAGGCCGTGCGCGACTTCGCATCGGGCTTGTAGTCGTGGCCCGTATCCGGCACTGCCTCGAGCACCTGCGCCGTCATGGTGCTTTCCCGTTCGATGAGACCCGTCAGATACTCCGCCAGGAACTTCGCTTGATCGGCGTTCATGACCGTTCTCCCTTCAGTTAGCGAGTGAGTTTCCGGTACTTGATACGGTGCGGGGTGTCGGCGTCGGCCCCGAGACGCCGCTTTCGATCCGCTTCGTAGTCCTGGTAGTTCCCCTCGAACCACACGACCTGGCTATCGCCCTCGAAGGCAAGCATGTGGGTGGCGATGCGGTCGAGGAACCAGCGGTCGTGGCTGATCACCACCGCGCAGCCGGCGTAGTTGAGCAGCGCCTCTTCGAGCGCGCGCAGCGTGTCCACGTCGAGGTCGTTGGTCGGCTCGTCGAGGAGCAGCAGGTTCGAGCCCTTCTGCAGCAGCTTCGCCAGGTGTACCCGATTGCGCTCGCCGCCCGACAGCGTCCCGACCTTCCGCTGCTGCTGCGCGCCCTTGAAGTTGAACCAGGAGACATAGGCGCGCGAGGCGACGGTCTTCTTTCCCACCATGAGCTCGTCGTTGCCGCCGGTGATCTCTTCGAACACCGACTTGGCGGCTCCGAGCGCGTCACGGCTCTGATCGACGTAGCCGACCTGCACCGTCTCGCCCAGGCGCAGCGTGCCGGCGTCCGGCTTCTCCTGGCCGGTGATCATACGGAACAGCGTCGTCTTGCCCGCGCCGTTGGGACCGATGACGCCGACGATACCGCCCCGCGGCAGCGTGAACGACAGGTCGTCCATCAGGAGCTGATCGCCGTACGCCTTGCGGAGGCCACGCGCTTCCACCACCACATCACCCAGGCGAGGGCCGGGCGGAATATAGATTTCGACCTGCTCGATCTTCTGGGCCTGGTCTTCGTTGAGCAGCTGCTCGTAGGCGTTCAGGCGCGCCTTGCCCTTGGCCTGCCGCGCGCGCGGCGACATGCGGATGAACTCGAGCTCGCGCTGCAGCGTCTTCTGCCGCTTGCTCTCCGTCTTCTCTTCCTGCGACAGCCGCTGCTGCTTCTGGTCGAGCCACGAGGAGTAGTTGCCCTTCCACGGGATGCCCTGGCCGCGATCGAGCTCGAGGATCCACTCGGCGGCGTTGTCGAGGAAGTAGCGATCGTGCGTCACCGCCACCACGGTGCCCTTGTATTCCTTGAGGAACCGCTCGAGCCACGCCACCGACTCGGCGTCGAGATGGTTGGTGGGCTCGTCGAGGAGCAGCAGGTCGGGCGACTTGAGCAGGAGCCGGCACAACGCCACCCGGCGGCGCTCGCCGCCCGACAGCGTCGTCACGTCGGAGTCCGGCGGCGGGCAGCGCAGCGCGTCCATGGCGAGCTCGAGCTGCGAGTCGATTTCCCAGGCGTTGAGGGCGTCGATGCGGTCCTGCAGGCGGCCCTGCTCTTCCAGCACCTTGTCCATCTGCTCGGGCGACAGATCCTCGCCGAGCTTCATGTTCAGCTCGTCGTAGCGGTCGAGGATCTTCTTCGTCTCGGCGACGCCCTCTTCGACGTTCTCCTTGACGGTCTTCTTCGGATCGAGCTGCGGCTCCTGGTGGAGAAAGCCGACCGTGATGCCGTCGGCGGGAAACGCCTCCCCGATGAACGACGTGTCCTCGCCCGCCATGATCTTCAGCAGCGAGCTCTTCCCCGCCCCGTTCAACCCGAGCACGCCGATCTTGGCGCCGGGAAGAAACGAGAGCCAGATGTCCTTGAGTACCTGGGCGTCGGGAGGATGAACCTTCCCGAGCCCCTTCATCGTGTAGATGTACTGCATCGAGTTAGAAGGGATTCAAAACAGCGAGTATACCGAAGAGCGGTCAGGTGGGTCTGGTGGGTCTGGCCCACCCGACCTACCTGACCTACCTGACCCTACTGCGTGCGGGCCGCCGCCGCGGGCGCCTCGGGGAGCAACGTGACTACCGTGTAACGGTTGGCGGGCAGATACTTCTGCATCGCCTCGTGCACGTTGTCCACGGTGAGCGCGTCGGTACGCTCGGATCGCTTCGGAATCGTTTTCGGATCGCGGCCGAGCAGGTGCGAGGACTGCAGCGCGTTGAGCCAGTAATTGTTCTGCCGAAGCGCCTGGGCCAGGTCGTTCTTGTCGGCTTCCTTGACGATCTGGAGGTCCGCGACGCTGGGGCCGTCCTTGCGCAGCCGGTCGAGTTCGGTCATCACCGCCGCGTTCAGCTTGTCCACGTTCTCCGGCGAGCTGCCGTACTGCACCGTGGTCGTGCCGTAGCCGGGCTGCGGCGACGTATCCGAATAGCCGACCGACACGGAATAGGTGCCGCCCAGCTGTTCGCGCAGGATGTCGCGCAGCTTGTTCTCGACGATGTCCGCGGCGGCGCGGATGCGAGCCGTCTGCGCCTCGTCGAGCCCGGTGTCCGAGAAGAAGGTGATGACCGTCTGTGCCCGGGGCTCCTGCCCCTTGGTGACGGTCTCGCGCTGGACCGACGCCGGGAACTGCAGGTGCACGTCGGCGGCCTTCGAGTCCGGCGCCCCCTTTGACGGCAGCGATCCGATGTAGGTGGCCAGGAGCGGCGTGATGTCGTCGACGGTGAAGTTGCCGACGAAGAAGAACGTGAAGTTGGCGGCATTGCTGAACCGCTCGTTGTAGAAGCTCCACATCGCCTGGGCGTCGAGTTTCCCCACGTCGTCCATCTTGAACGGGCGCGCCGTGTAGTGATCGACGGTGTTCAGCCGGCGCACGCGTTCGCCAAATACGGCGCCCGGGCTCTGCGCCTGGTTGGCCAGCGAGGCTTCGAGCCGCCGCTTCATCAGATCGAGCGCGCCGGGGTCGCGATTGGGCGCCGTGAAGTGCAGGTTCGCCAGCTGCAGCGCGGTTTCAAGATCCTTCGGCGTCGCCGATCCGTTGACGCCGTGGGTGTAGGTGGAGATGTACGCCGAGGCGCCACCCAGCTTCCCCGCCAGGAGCTTCCCGAGATCGACGGGTGTCAGACCGCCGACGCCCCCGATGCCGACGAGCGACGACGCCAGCGACGCGTTGAAGTACTGCTCCTGCGGAGCCGTGGAAATGCCGCCCCTCGCGTAGGAGCTGAACACCACCTGGTCGGCGCGGAAGTCGGTGGGCTTCAACCACGCCTCGACCCCGTTGGCGAACGTCAGTACGGTCACGCCGATCTCGGGGATCTCGCGCCGCGACTTCACGGTGCCGGGCGCCGGCGCCTTGGCCATCAGCGCCTTGCCTTCGATCTGATCGCTCCACGGCGTCACCGACGCCGAGAGCCCCGCGGTGAGTGCCGACTGGAGCTGCGCCTGCGTCACCGGCGCGAGCCCCTGCCGATCGGGCGCCGTCGACAGCACCACGCGGTTGTCGTCGTGGATGACCTCCTTCGCGTAGGCGGAGACTTCAGCGGTGGTAATCGTGGCGAGGAACCGCCGGGCGTATTCGAGCTCCCGCTCGATCCCGGGCACCGCTTCGCGGCTCAGATAGTGGCGGAGCAATTCCGAGGCGAGCGGGTCGCTCGTGGTGTTGTTGCGCTCGTTGTACAGCCGCTCGTACTGAGCCAGCGCCGCGCGGCGCGCGCGATCGAGCTCGGCCTCGCCGAACCCGAACTGCCGCACGCGAGCCACCTCGGTCATCAGCGCCGTCAGCCCCTTGCCGGTCTCGCCGTCCTTGACCCGCACGCCGAAGCTCGCGGCCTCGACCGTGCGCCCGAAGGTGTCGCTGCCCGCCGACGCCGCCAGGAACGGGGCGTCGGGCCGGCGCGACAGCTCGGCGAAGCGGGAGTTGATCATCTGATACGCGAGCGACTCCACGAGCGAGCGGCGGTAGTCCTCGAGCGTCTCGAGGGCGTGGAACGGCCCCTTCATGATCACGCTCACCGAGGTCCCCTGGGCCTCGCGGTCCGAGACCGTCACGAAGCGCGTGTCGCGGTGCGGCGGAATCTCCGCCGGGCGGCGCGTGGCGCCCTTGGTGCCCGGCATGGCGCCGAACCGCTGCCGGATCAGCGACTCGATGGCGGCGGGATCCAGATCCCCCACCGCGATCACCGCCATGCGGTTCGCACGGTAGTTCGTCGTGTAGAAGTCGCGCAGCCGCTTCACCGTGAACGTCCGGAGCGACTCCGGCGTGCCGATCGTCAGACGTTTCGAGTACATCGACGTCGGGCCGAAGATCGCTTCGATCTGCGGCTGCTGCATGCGGGTGCCCGCACCCAACCGCCCGCGCCACTCCTCGATGACGACGCCCCGCTCCTTTTCCACTTCGGCGGGGTCCAGCGTCATCCCGCCGGCAAAGTCGCTGAGCGCGTCGAAGCCGCGCTGCAGCGCATTGGGGCGGTCGGTGGGCACGTCGAGCATGTAGACCGTCTCGTCGTAGCTCGTGTAGGCGTTCACGTGCGCACCGAAGCGCGCACCGATCGATTGCAGGTAGCTCACGAGCTCGCCGGGCTTGAAGCGCGACGTGCCGTTGAACGCCATGTGCTCGAGCATGTGCGCGAGCCCGCGCTGGTCCTCGGCTTCGTCCACCGAGCCGGCCTGGACGGCGAGACGCAGCAGCACGCGATCCGCCGGGCGCGGATTGCGGCGGATGAAGAACTTGAGACCGTTCGGCAGCGTACCGGTGCGGACACTGGAATCGACCGGCAACGGCGCTTTCAGATCCTGCGCTGGAGCGGCAGACGCAAACGTGAGCGCAACGACGAGGTACGATGCCGCGATGAAGATCCGGATCAGACGACTGGACGCCACAGTGCCCCTCCCGACGTACGCCACGGCGGAATCCGCCGGGTTCGACCTGTCCGCGTCGGCCGAAGTGACCGTCGCGCCGCGCCAGATTGCCCTGATCCCTACCGGCCTCGTCATCGAGGTGCCGCCGGGATACTTTCTAGGTATTTTCGCCCGAAGCAGCACGCCGCTCAAGCGCGGCCTCATGGTGGCGAACGGAGTTGGCGTGATCGACCCCGATTATGCCGGGCCGAACGACGAGGTGCGAATCCAGGTGCTGAACATTTCGACGTCCGACGTCACGATCAAGCCTGGGGATCGGCTCGCCCAGGGTATCGTGCTCCCGGCGCCGCGGGTGACCTGGGAGGAAGCCACGAACCTGCGGCAGGAGACGCGAGGTGGATTCGGTTCCACGGGCGGATAGCCCGCCCAGGCGCATCCTGCACCTCGACATGGACGCGTTCTACGCGTCGGTCGAGCAGCGGGACCGCCCCGAGTTGCGCGGCCGCCCGGTGGCGGTCGGCGGCCGGCCCGAAGGGCGCGGGGTCGTCGCCGCGGCCAGCTACGAGGCGCGCCAGTTCGGCGTGCGGTCCGCCATCCCGATGGCGCGGGCGGTGCGCCTTTGCCCCGAGCTGGTCATCGTCCGTCCGGACTTCACGAAGTACAAGGCGGTATCGGACGCGGTGTTCGCCCTTTTCCGCTCGGTCACCCCGCTCGTGGAGCCGCTCTCGCTCGACGAGGCGTATCTCGACGTCACCGAAAACGCCTGGGGCGAAACGCTCGGGATGACCGTCGCCCGCCGGCTCAAGACCGAGATCCGCGCGCTCACCGGCCTGACCGCGTCGGCGGGAGTCGCGCCCAACAAGTTCCTCGCCAAGATCGCCTCGGGGTGGCAGAAGCCGGATGGGCTCACGGTCATCGCGCCGGAGCGGGTCGAGCACTTCCTGCGTGGGTTGGACGTCGACGCGCTCTGGGGCGTGGGACCGGTGACGGCGGAGAAGCTCCGCGCTCACGGCATCACGCGACTGGTGGACGTGAGGACCGCCGACCCGGCGCGTCTCCGTGCCACCGTCGGCTCGCTGGCCGACTGGCTCACGCAGCTCGCGCACGGGCTCGACGACCGGGCGGTGGTCTCCGAACGCACGCCCAAGTCGTCGGGGAGCGAGACGACCTTCGCGTCGGACCTCACCGACATCAACGAAATGCGCCAGGAGGTAGCCGAAATGGCGCGCGACGCCGCCGCGTGGCTGCTCAGGCGCGAGCTGTGCGCACGCACCGTCACCCTCAAGCTGCGTTACAGCGACTTCACCACCATTACGCGCAGTCAGACGGACATCCCGACGCAGAACGGCGATCAGATCGAACGGCGGGCGGTGGAACTGCTCGACCGCACGGAAGCGGCCTCGCGGCCGGTGCGCCTGCTGGGTGTGAGCGTCCACAACTTCGTCGACGCCACGCGGATCAACGACCTGCCCGACGGATGGCTGCCGTTCGAGGAGTAGGGCGGGGCTTCAGCCCCGCCAGCGATACAATTGGCTTCATGCTGAAGGGGACGCGCGAGGCGGTGCTGCGGAAGGTGCAGCCGATCTCGATTCACGGGCAGCTCTCGTACGACGTCCACTACGAGTTTGCCGACGAACCCGACAGCCCGCATGTGGCGCGTGTGGGCCCCGAGGCCATGGAGGGCGGCCTGCAGGCCGGCGATCACGCGATGCTCGATTTCCTGGTCGGCGTCGTCACAGCTATTCGACGCGCGCCCGCGTCACCTCGATCCTCGTAACCGGCGTTTCGCCGTTCACCGGCTGCGCCTCGATCTTCTCCACCACGTCCAGCCCGGCGATCACGCGGCCAAACGCCGTGTATTTCCCGTCGAGCGCTGGCGTCCGCGCCAGCACGATGAAGAACGAGCTGGTCGCGCTGGCCGGATCGTCGCCGCGCGCCATCGACAGCGTCCCGCGATCGTGCGGCGTGTCGTTGAACTCGGGCTGCAGCGTGCGGATGTAGGTTTCCTGCTTGTCGTCGGGCGGCTCCCGGCGTGTCGGCATGAAGCCGCCCTGAATCACGAAGCCTTTCACGATGCGGTGGAACGCGGTGCCGTCGTAGACGCCCGCCTGCGCGAGACGAAGGAACTGCCGCACGTGGGTCGGCGCCCGATCCGGGAAGAACTCCAGCGTGATGGCGCCGAGCGCGGTCTCGAGCACGACGTGCTTCGCTGCCATCTCCGCCGCCGTCGCCGACACGAACGGCTCCGGCACCGGCGGCGGCGTGTCGCGGATGGTGACGCGCCGGATCTCGATGCGCTCCTTCGGCACCTGGCCGTCGGCCGGCACCGTGGAGATCTTCTGCGCCACCGTCATGCCCTCGGCCACGCGGGCGAACACCGTGTACTGCCCGTCGAGCGCCGGCTGATCGCTGACGCTGATGAAGAACTGGGAGCCGGCGCTGTCGCGCCTCCCCGGCACGAGCACCGCCGACACCGCGCCGCGCGTGTGCTTCTCGGCGTTGGCCTCGAAGCGGAGCGCGTTGAGGCCGCCCGTCCCGTAGCGCGCGGCCTGGGCGGGATCCTTCGACAGCGGATCACCGCCCTGGATGATTCCCATCGTAATCACGCGATGGAACGTCGTGCCGTTGTAGGCGCCTTCCCGCGCGCGCGTGATGAAGTGCGCCACGTGGTTCGGCGCCGCGTCGGCCAGCAGGTCGAACACCATGGTGCCGAGGCTGGTCTCGACCACCGCCTGCTTGTTCTGAAGCTCGGAGGCGGGAAGGGTGGACACAAAGAATGGATCGGCCGGTGCGGCCGCCCGCGCCCCCGCCCCACGCGCCCCGCCGGCACGTCCACCCGCGCCTCGCGCCTGAGCTGATGCGTTCGAGGTCACGCACACGATGAGGAACAGCGTCCAGAGGAGTCTCGACACGGGATTGGCGCTGAGATTATAGGGGGAGGCTTTCACAACGGCGCAGGGGCCGTTATAGTCCTGACCGTGGGCGAAGCCCTGACGATCCGGGCCACCGGGGCC
>Ga0070673_100002325_pt1 | contig 11547 bp, 9 predicted proteins | sample KBSM23metaG_FD_65342 | JGI IMG/M metagenome (GOLD analysis project Ga0070673, IMG submission 65342) | Miscanthus rhizosphere microbial communities from Kellogg Biological Station, Michigan, USA - KBS M2-3 metaG | ecosystem: Host-associated > Plants > Roots > Rhizosphere > Soil ...
CGTGCGACACCTCGCTGGTGCCGATGCCGAACGCCAGCGCGCCGAACGCGCCGTGCGTGCTGGTGTGGCTGTCGCCGCACACGATGACCGATCCCGGCTGCGTCAGCCCCAGCTCGGGGCCGATGACGTGCACGATCCCCTGCCCCTTCGTGCCCAGCGCGTGCAGCTCGATGCCGAAGTCGGCGCAGTTCTTCTCCAGCGCCGCGATCTGGGTGGCCGCCGCGTTGTCGAGCACGGGGATGCGCCCGTCGCGGCCGCGCGGCGTCGTCGGCGTCGAGTGGTCCATCGTCGCCACGGTGCGCTCGGGCCGGCGCACCTTGAGGTTCTTCTCGCGCAGCCAGGTGAACGCCTGAGGCGACGTCACCTCGTGCACCAGGTGCAGGTCGACGTAGAGGATGGCGGGGGTGTCCGCGCTCGGCGCGCGCACGAGGTGCGCGTCCCAGATCTTCTCGAACATCGTTCGTGGCTTCGCGGTCCGCGGCTCCGAGCTGGCTGGCTTCATCGAGCCCACTCTGGCCCCGCGGGCCGGTGGGCGTCCAGTGACATCGGAGGGGCTCTCAATTAAGTTATTCTTAATTATGGACCCAGCCCTGATTCCTGCCCTTCACGACGCGCTGGTCGTCGCGCAGACCGGCTCGGTGGGCGAGGCGGCGCGCCGGCTGCACAAGACCGCGTCGGCCGTCTCGCAGCAGCTGCGCCGCATCGAGCAGCGCTTCGGCGTGGCGCTGTTCGAGCGCGCCGGACGCGGCCTGCGCGTCAGCCCGGCGGGCGAGACCGTGCTGGGCAGCCTCACCCGCCTGTTCGACGAGGCGTCCTCGCTGGAAGGACTGCTCGACGGGCTGGCGACCGAGCGCGTGACCACCCTCCGCGTGGCCGCCAGCGACTACCTGGGCGAGGCGCTGCTGCTGCCGGTGCTGCGGCGCCTGGCCGCCGACGCGACGCCCCTGCGCTTCGACATCACGACCACGAACTCGGTCGAGGCGGCGCGCCTGCTGGCCGACGGTCTGGTGGATGTCGCGATGGTCAGCACCCACCGCCCCGCCGGGCCAGACGCGGTCGTGCTGTGCCGGCAACGTTTCTACTGGGTCGCGCCGCGCCGCGGCCGTGGCCGCACGCAATCCCTGCGCGCCCGGCTGGGCCGGGAGCCGCTGCTGCGCCTGGGCGCCGGCAGCCAGGGGCGGCGCGTGCTGGATGAGATGCTGGCGCGTCTACGCCTGCAGCCGCCGTCGACCATCGACGTCCCCAGCGTCTCGCTGATGCTGTCGTACGCCCGCCAGGGCCTGGGCATCAGCCTGGTCCCCGAGCTGGCGCTGGCGCGCGGCGACCGGCGCCGCCTGGTCATCGAACGCGCGGATGTGCCGCCGATCGACGTCCACCTCGTCTGCCGTCCGACGCTGAAGCGGACCCGCTCCGTCGCGCGTTTCCTCGACGGTCTGGCCGAAGAAGCGCGACGCGCGGCCGCCCGCCCTAGTTCACTTCGTAAAACAGCGTGATCGAAAGGCAGTGGAACTGACTGTCCGAGCTCTGCGTGACGATCTTGTCCGTCACCCGCGCCCGCGGATTGTCCGCCAGCCAGCGCGTGACCGCTTCGCCCAACGACTCTCGTTCCTTGGCCTTCGTGGCCGTGAACACCTTGACCCCCATCATCATCCTTTCTGTGCTCCTTCGGAGACCCGCGCGCGCGAAACGGTGCAAGCAATATGCCCGACGCATCGACTGTGGAATCGCGGGCTGTAATCCACGATCCCACGACCGTTCGTGGGTGCGGCCACGGGCGTTCGGAGCTTTTCTCAGGAAACCATCGCCCGTAACTGGATGCGCCGGCGGACGTAAACCAGTTCGGGGAGACTCGTATGTGATTGCAGCCGGTACGATCCTGCTCGACCGTCCGTGTGTCCCGGTGGCGCGGCCGGGGGCGCCCCTTGTGGTGCGGCGCGCGCCGTTCTATCAAGAGGGCGTCAAGCTCATGGCCATCGAACCTGAGGCGCGAGAAGCGGCCGAGGCGATGGCCCATTACTGCCGCGGCGACGCGAAGGCTTTCCACAAGCTGTACGGTCTGCTGGCGGCGCGCATCCTGGCCTACCTGACGGGTTTGCTGGGCGACAAGGCGGCGGCGGAGGACGCGCTGCAACTCACCTTCCTCAAGGTTCACGAGGCTCGCTCGACCTACGTGCTGGGCGCCAACCCGATTCCCTGGATCTACACGATCGCGCACCGCACGGCCCTGGACGAGATCCGCAAGCGCAAGCGCAGCCGCGTGCGCGTCGCCAAGGAGGCCGAGCTACCCGCCGAGCCGGCCGCCCACATCACCGGCGTCGCGGCGGACCAGCACGCCGATCCCGCTGGGCGATCAGACGACACAGCTGACCCGTCGGCCGCGGCGGGCGCGCTGGCGGCGCTGGCGCAGCTGCCCGAAAACCAGCGCCAGGCGCTGATCCTGACCAAGGTCCACGGCCGATCGATCGCCGACGCCGCGCTGATCACCGGCAGCACGCCGGGCGCGATCAAGCAGCGCGCGCACCGCGCGTACGTGACGCTGCGCCAGTTGCTGGGGCGGAAGGAGGTGGCGTGAGCGGCGGCGGCAACGACTTCGACGATCGGGTGCTGGGCCGGGCGACCGGCGTGGACGCGCCGCCGCCCCCGCCGTCGGCCGAGCTGCTGCGCGCTGTGGAAAGCACCAAGCCGGTGCGCACGCGGACGCGCTTCGGCGCGGCGGCGGTGGTGGCGCTGGTGGGCCTGGTGGGGCCGGCGATCGTGCTCGTGCACGGGCCGCTGCGGCGCGACCTGGCGGGGCTGCCGGCTGCGTGGCTGATCGCGGCGGTGGCGCTGTGGGGCTCGGCGTTCGCGCTGTCGCTGGCGTCGGCGATGATCCCGCGGCGCGGTGACGTGCTGCCGGCGCCCAGCCGCGCGTCGATGGTCGCGATGGCGGCGATGGTGGTGGTGGCGTTGTTCGCGCTGCTCGTCACCGTCGACGTTCCAGGGCAGAGCATGCTGCCGGCGGAGCGCGGCTGGACGCTGTTCGAGTCTTGCGTGCATTGCATCGGCACCGTCGCCAAGGTCGCGGTCGTCATCCTGATCGCCGGCCTGATCGCGCTGCGCCGCCTGGTTCCGGTGGGCGGCTCGCGCGTCGGGATGGCGCTGGGCGCCGCGGGCGGCGCGCTGGGCGGCCTGCTGCTGGTCTTCATCTGTCCGTTCGCGAGCACGGCGCACGTCGTGCTGGGCCACGTCGTGGGGATGGTGCTGGCCGCGATCGCGGGCGCGCTGTTGATGTTCCGGAAGTGAACGGCGCTCGCCGCTACGGCTGCGGCACGATGCCGGTCGGCGGTGCGCCGGAGGCGGGCGGGATCCAGGTGGCGATGCGCTCGCGGCGGTCGGACATGAACCACCACATGTCGTCCTGGAACATCGCGACCTGCTCGTTCGGGTACGACTTGCGCGTGTCCATCGCGACGTACGGCGCGATCTGAGCCGCGACGCGAGCGTGCTCCGCCAACCAGTTCAATCGGTCCGTGAGCGCCAGGATGTCCCACACGTTGTCGACGAACTTCTGGAAGCAGGAGGGCGACGCCTTGCACTGAACGGCCAGCACGGAATGGATCGTGCTCACGTCCAGATCGCCGGCGAGGAAGCTCTCGTCGATGCCCCAGGGCATGAACGCCAGCCGTCCGGTGGCGGGATTGGCATAGGCGAAGAAGTCGTCGCCGGGATTGCTGTACGGAAAAGAATCGAGCTGGCCGACGACCGCGCACATCGCCCAGAAGCGCGTGAACTGATCGACGTCGGCGAAGCTGGCCGCCGACGCCATCGCATTGTCGGCATTGACGGCGGTCAGCGCAGCGGCCAGCCCGGACAGCAGCGTCCGATCGTCTGGCCCCGTCACCAGCCGGAAGGTCGGAATGTAGGGCGCCTCGAAATCGACGTCCGTCGCTTCGAACAGCGACCCGGTGTTGTTGCCGAAGGCGCGCGTCAGGATGTGCTTCTTGACCGTCTCGACGTTGGCGTAGAGGCCGTAGAGCTGTCCGTTCACCGTGACGAGGGCGTGGTTGGCGCGCGACGCCGGCACGCCCGCCTGCCGCGCCATCCAGTACGCCAGACGCTCGTGCATCATGGAGGAGTCGCTGTGCATGTTGTTGAGCGTCAGGTCCTTGAGACCGAAGAACGACGCGTCTCGCACGAACTCGTCGATGTTCACGTGCAGCGACGGCTTGCGATCGATCGGCTCCCACGACTGCATGCCCTTCGTCTTCACGCCGACCGGCCCGTAGTCGCGCCCGTCGTAAGTGAGCGTCGCCGGCACGTACACGTCGGGCGCGACGAGCAGTGACTGGAACTCGGCCGCGCCGATCGTGATCGTGAACTGCGGAACCTGGTCGTAGCCGAGGATCCGATCGTCGACGCCGGTGGCTGCCGGCACCATTTCGGGATCGGCGGCGGCGTCTCCGGGCGCGCCGCTGCCGGGCGGGTTCGGCGCCCCCGGCGACGCGTGCCACTCAATCGCCCACGTCGACGCGCCGTCGGGCTCGCGCGCCGCCGACAGGTCCGTCTCCTGCGGGCCGTAGGCCAGGCGATCGATGAACGATCCGTCCGGTCGCGCCAGGCTGACGCTGCCGCCGCCCTTGGTCAGGGACGCGGCGACGTGATTTGCGCCGGCCGCCGCGCCGCCGTCCAGCCACAACACCAGATAGCCGTGCGCCGGCGCGACGACGTCGCCGATGATCGCCTTGCCAGGGGTCGCGAAGTCGTCGGTCACGGAATAGCCGCGCAGCGGGACGTCGCTGTCGGTCGGATTCAGGATCTCGATCCAGGGCCAGGCGACGCCGGTCTCGTCCTTCGCCGTGAGCGCGTCCGCCGCCATCAGCTCGTTGATCGCGAGCTGCCCGTCGATCTCGGGTGGAACAGCGGGAGCGCCGCCCGTGCCGCCCGCGCCGCCGTTTCCGCCGTTTCCGCCCGTCGTGGCGATGCCGCCTCTGGCGCCGTCGCCAGAGCAGGCGGGCGCGGCAACCAGCACGACCCACACGCAACCGAGCGCAAGCCAGCGATGCATCGTCATTCTCCCGCGAAGTCGCCGGGGCGGCCGCTGCCGCTGCCCGCGTTGTCGACGTTTCCCGAGGGGGGGCTGCTGTCGCCGTCGGGCGACTTGCCGTGGTAGGCGATGTCGCCGCCGCTGCCGTTGGCGGCGCCGCCGCGCGCGATGATCATCCCGTCGTTGAGCAGCCAGTTCTGCGTCGTCCCGTGAATGCCGTCGCAATTGATCAACACGGCGATCATTTCCATGTTGTCTGGAAACCCGGCGACCCCGCCGCCGCCGTCGTTGCGGCCACTTCCGCCGATGCTGCCCGCGCCGCCCGACGCGTCGATCACGCCCGTCTTGTCGATCAGCAGATGGCCGCCGAGACCGTCGAAGTTCGCGTCGCTGAAGACGTCCACCGCGCCGCCCAGGCCGCCCGTGCCGCCGGCGTCCGGCGCAGCACCACCGCGCAGCCACAGCTTGCCGGCGATGGTCAGATCCCCGTTGCTGGTGGTGAAGAAGAGGTGGCCGCCGCCACCCGCGATCGCCGCGCCGCCCGATGCACCGCCGTCCAGGCTCACGAGCGCCGCGGCGTCCATCGTCAGGCCGCCGAGGATCGACGCGGTTTCGATGGTGACCATGCCCGCGACGCCGCCGTTGCCGCTGCCGCCCGCGGTGACCGCGCCGCCGTTCCCCAAGATCCGGCCCGTCAGCAGGACGTCGCCGCCGTTGACGACGCTGTCGCCGGCGCCGGTGCCGGGCCGGCCCACGAACGTTCCGCCGCTGCCGGGCTGGCCCGCGGCGTCACCGCCGCCGAAGTCGACGCTGCCCCCGATCACCAGATTCCCCAGCTGCGTCTCCAGCGTGATTCCGCCGCCGGGGCCGCCGATGGTGCCGCCCCGCCCGCCGCGCGCCGACAGCGGCACCGACACGGTCACCAGCGACGGCGGCGCCTGCTCGCCGACGTGAATCGCGCCGCCGGGGCCGGCGATCCCGCCGCTGGCGGCGCCGCCACGCGCGTCGACCAGGTCCAGCGCCTCGACCATGCCCGCCCCGTCGACGGCGAGCACGCCGCCGCGGCCGCCGCCCGTCGTGCCCGCCCCGCCGTGCGCGCGGACCGGCCCGCCCAGAAAGAGGAGCTCGGCGGCGGACAGCGTGATTGCCGCCGCGTCGCCGCCGATGGGACCGTCAGCGCCGCTCGCCGATACCGCTCCGGTGATCACGATGCGGCGCGCGCTGATGGCGATCGGACCGCCTGCCTGACCCGCCCCGATCCCGTCGGCGTCGATCGCGCCGCTGACGTAGACGGTTCCCGCCGGCGCCTGCAAGGTCAGGCCGGCGCGGGACGCGCCCCCGGCGTCGCCCGCGCGCAAGGTTCCGGAGACGAAGATGTCGCCTGCCATCGACGTGATCGTTCGGGCCGCGCCGCCGCCCACCGTCAGCGTGCCGTCGATCCTGATGCTGCCCGCAGCGGCCGCGTCCGTCGCCAGCGCAGCGTCGTCGATGACGATCGCCTCGGCAGGCGGCGCGGGAATGGAAGGAGGCGCAGGAACCGACGTGTTCAGCGTGATCGCGCCCTGCCCGACGACGTGAATCGTCCCGCCTTCGGATCCGCGCCCGTCGCCAGCGCCGTCGCCGCCGTCGACGATCCAGGCCGCGTTGGCCGGCGGCGGGTTGCCGCCTCCCACCCCGCCCGTCCCGGTGTCGCCAGCGGCGCCGGCATTTCCCGCCATTCCCGTCGCGCCCGCGGTCCCGCCCGTGCCGGTGACGGACATCGTGCCGCCGCGGCCGCCTTCGCTGATGCTCGACGTGCCGCTTCCGGCGGATCCACACCCGGCGACAACCGCAGCCACCACCGCGGATACCACCGTTCCAACTTCCCTGATCCGACTCCCACCCCGCATCATGATCCCCCCCGGCGGCGGAAAGATTCAGCAAAGCGAGTGCCGCGCTTCGAGCGCGCTACAGCGCGGCCCTTACGAGTCCGCGGTTACCGACCGGGAGCGCGCGGCGGCGATACGGACGCGGCCCGTAACGAGCGCAGCCGCGATCAGAAGCGGCCGGCGATGGACAGCGAGAGGCGCCCGGTCGCGTCGACGGCGAGGGCCGGCGTCGCGCGGAGCGCGCCCTTCGACGACGACGCGACGGTGACCGGGCGCTCGACGCTCGAGAGGAAGGTCGCGTCGAGCGCCGACGCGAGGCTGACGCCGGCCAGCGTGCCGAGGGCGACGCCCCAGAAGCCGCAAGTCCATTCGCCCTGTGTGCAGTTTGCCGAGTCGAACTGGTAGCCGATCAAGCCGCCGGCGAATGGCAACAACACGTGCAGGAGCAGGCCGCCCACCGCGCCCTTGATGTCGCCGTGGGCGAGATGGACGGTCGGCGAAGCAGCCAGATACGGCGCGAACACCAGCCAGCTGTCCGTCGTCGTGGTGGCGACGATCGTCGTGACGATGCCGGCGCCGTCGGCGACCAGGACCTGCCAGCCGAATTCCTCCCGCGGCGCCGCCGGCGGGGCCGCTTCTTCAGGCGCGGGCTGGAGCGGAACGGCGGGCGGGCCGTCCGCGCGCGCCGGCGCCGCCGCGAGAGATCCCGCGGCGGCGAAGGCGACAAACGCGACGGCCCGGCGCACGTGTCTTCGGTGGCTCAGTTGCAGTCGACGACCTGGAACGCGCCCAGGATGGGGTGCGCGCCCGCGGGCACGGTGGCGCCGCCGGTCAGGCACTTGCCGGCCGGCACGACGACCGGCGCCGGCGCGCCCGTCGACGAGATGGTCAGCGTCCCCGCGGTCACCTTGATGCCGCCGCCGAAGGTCGTGGTGGCCGGCGCGGCCGCGATGCTCGCCGGGGCGCCGCCGTTGTCGAGCAGCACGCCGTACGTCTCGTTGAGGGAGTACGACGCGGGCGGCGTCGTGTACTCGGACGCGACCAGCCCGAGGTGATAGCCGATGTCGAGATCGAACCGCGGCGTCAGCTGGATCTCGGGCTGGCCCGCCGCGTTCAGCGCGATCGTCGCGTCGAATCGGCGCATGTCGTTCGCGTTCAACCCGAGGTCGAAGATGCGCGCGCCGTGCGCGTCGACGCTGACGGCGCCGACGCCGACGCCGGTCGCGGCGATCACGTCGGTGGCCTCGGTGAAGGTGGCCTGGCCGTACAGCCCGCCCACCTGCACGCGCACGTCGCGGTTGGGAGAAGCGACGCCCATCGGATCCCAGTCGCCGAGGACGTCCAGCGCCCCCATGTCGACCTTCACGGTGAGCGCCTGAAGCATGCCGTCGGCCGTGACCGCGATCGTCGGATCGCTGGCGGCCAGCTTGACGTCGGGTCCGACCGCGCCGGACGACTCCAGCGTGCCGATGTGGATCGCTTCCACCACCGACGCGCTGAACGTCACCTTCTTCTCGCCGTCCTTGTGGACCGCGAGGCGAATCTTGCCGGTGAGCGCGTCGAATTGCGCGTCGACCGGGTTCTCGCTGCCAAGCGTCTGGTCGATGAGCCGCGACGCCTCGTAGGCCTTGGGCAGATTCATCTCCAGCGCCAGCAGGTCCGAATGGATGATGAACACGGACAGCTCCAGCCCCTGCGGGCCGATCCGGACCGCCAGGCGCACGCCGTCGCCGTCGGCGCGCAGCGACACGCGCACCTCCAGCCGGGTCAGGTCGTCGACGCACGACGTGCTCAGCGCGGGGATCGTTCCGGGCGGATCGTCGGCGCTGGGGATGTGACGGCAGGTCGGATCGGGATGCAGCCGGTAGATCGCCTCGTCGTCGGTCTTCGATTCCAGGTTGGCGTCGGCCAGCACGCGCTCGCGCAGCCAGATCTTCAAGCGGTCGGCCGTGTCATCGAACTGTTCTTCGGTCGTCATCACCGTCGGCATCCCGGCCATCGCGGCCGCCAGCGGCGCGTCGCCCATCGCGCTGGCCATCGAGGGGGGCAGCGGCGACGGCATCGAGCCCGCCAGGCCGTCGGTCGCGCCCTGCATGCCGTTCGCGATCGTGTTGAGGCCGGAGCCGTCTTCCTGCGTGAAGGCGACGCCGCCGCCCGACTGGTGAACCATCTCGCGCGCGTACAGCGCGGCCCGATCGGCGAGGTTCGAGGGGTCGATCGGATCGCTGCAGCCAGCCAGCGGCGCCGCCAGCAGCGGCAGAAGCGACAAGGTACGTGCAAGGGAGATACGCATGACGGAAGGCCTCCTCAAAGTCGTGTGCGGTTTTGGGTCGATGGGGCGACGGGGCGCTGCCATGTGCAATCGCCATGACAGGTGTTCCGAACCGCCGTACCCGGGGCTAAGTGGGCGTATCCATTCAAAACCGGGTGACAGGCGTCATGTCGACGCGCGCCAGATCCTGCTCAAAAGCTGACGCCCGAGTCAGCGTTGCAGCCCGAACAAGCCGTATCCATACGGCGACGGATCCCTTTCGCCGAGCAGCTCTCGCCGGTCGCGCAGCTTCTCGGTGACGTACCGGATCGACCGGAGGAACTCCTCCTGGATGTCCTCCAGGCGCTCCCGGTCCTTCACCGCTTCGCCCCTTCCGGCCACGCGCTTCATCGCGATGTCCATCAGCTCGCGGCTGAAACGATCCGAGATGTGGCGCTTCGAACAGTCCCAGTCCTTGACCACCGCTGTCTTGCGGCCGCTGCGTTCGGTCGTCTCCAGTGAGCAGGTCGCGCGCGTCGGCGTCCCTTCGCAGCGATCGACCTTGGGGTCCGCCAGCGGGGCGATCAACCGGACATCCGCTTCGATGTGAGCGGGGCAGGTCTCCATCGCCCAGTGCTGCGAGAGGCGCCGCCGAACGTCCTTGCTGAAGCCAACGGTGGCGACCGCCACCACCACCAGGAAGAGAACGACCTTCGCGACCGTCCCGGCAACCCGACTCACGCGCCCAGGTTACACCCGGGCCCGAGTCGCCGAAACGGCGAGCCGCGTCAGCTCGCGGCCTTCTTCACCATGGCTGGCGCGGTTGGGGGCGGCGCGGCGGCGGCGGCGCGCGCGCGCACCAGCGGCAGCTCCAGCGCGTCGGCGAGGGCCAGCGCGCTCGCCTCGATGATGTTCGACGAGACGCCGATCGTGCTCCAGCGGTCTTCGCCACGCGCCGCCTCGATCAGCACGCGCGTCTTCGCGCCGGTCGCCGCCTCGGGATCGAGGATGCGCACCTTGTAGTCGACCAGGTGGATGTCGCGCGCGACCGGAAAGTGCGGGTTCAGCGCCTTGTGGAACGCGCCGTCGAGCGCGTGCACCGGACCATCACCCTCGGCGACCGTGTGAACGACCTCGTCGCCGACGCGCAGCTTGACGGTCGCCTCGGCGAACATCGAGTTGCCGCGGCGGCGCTCGGAGATCACGACGACGTCCAGGATCTCGAAGGGCGGCTGATAGCCGGGCGCGCTGCGCCGGCCGAGCAGCTCGAACGATCCCTCGGCGGCCTCGAACTGATAGCCCTGGCTCTCGAGGTCCTTGATCCGCTCCAGCAGCACGCGCTCGTTGCCCTGCACGTCGACGCCCAGCTCGTTCGAGCGCATGCGCACGTTGCCCCGCCCCGCCAGCTCGGAGACGACGATGTGGCGGCGGTTGCCGACGCGTTCCGGCGCCACGTGCTCGTAGCTGTGCGTGACCTTCTCGACCGCGGCGACGTGCATGCCGCCCTTGTGCGCGAACGCCGAGCGCCCCACGTAGGGCGCGTGCGCGCGCGGGCGGATGTTGGCGATCTCGCTGACCGCGCGCGACAGCTCGGTCAGCTTGGCCAGGTGGTCGTCGGGGACGCAGCGCCGCCCCATCTTCAACTGGAGGGCCGGGATGATCGAGATCAGGTTCGCGTTTCCGCAGCGCTCGCCCCAGCCGTTGATCGTCCCCTGCACCTGCAGGCAGCCGGCCTCGACGCCCGCCAGCGCGTTGGCGACCGCGAGATCGCTGTCGTTGTGCGTGTGGATCCCGAGCCGCGTCGGGACCGTCTTCTTCACGACGGCGACCACCTCAGCGATGTACGAAGGCAGGCTGCCGCCGTTCGTGTCGCACATGCAGATCCAGTCGGCGCCCGCGTCGGCGGCCGCCTTGATCGCCGCCAGCGCGTATTCACGATCGGCGCGGAAGCCGTCGAAGAAGTGCTCGGCGTCGTAGACGACCTCCTTGCCCTCCGCCTTCAGCAGCGCCACGCTGTCGCCGATCATCGCGAGGTTCTCTTCCAGCGTCGTGCCCAGCACCTCGGTGACGTGCAGGTTCCACGACTTGCCCACGATGCAGACGGCGGGCGTGCGCGCGTCGATCAGCGCGCGCAGGACGGGATCGCCGGCCGCCTTGCCGCCCGCCTTGCGGGTCATGCCGAACGCGGTCAGCTTGGCGTGCTTCAGCGACAGCGACTTCGCGCGCTGGAAGAACTCCACATCCTTGGGGTTCGACCCCGGGTAGCCGCCCTCGATGAAGTGAATCCCGAAGCCGTCCAGGATGCGCGCAATCTTCAGCTTGTCCTCGACCGAGAGCGAGAGACCCTCGCTCTGTGTTCCGTCGCGCAGCGTCGTGTCGAAGAGTTGAACGTCCATGGTTGGCTT
>Ga0070673_100002327_pt1 | contig 11541 bp, 11 predicted proteins | sample KBSM23metaG_FD_65342 | JGI IMG/M metagenome (GOLD analysis project Ga0070673, IMG submission 65342) | Miscanthus rhizosphere microbial communities from Kellogg Biological Station, Michigan, USA - KBS M2-3 metaG | ecosystem: Host-associated > Plants > Roots > Rhizosphere > Soil ...
CTCACGTTCACCGTGCCGGCCGGCTCGGCGGGCGCGTTCGGATCCGGTTTCGATTCCTTGAGTCTGGCGCCGGCTTTCGAGACGCCGAGTACGTAGACCGGCTGATCCTTTGTCTCGCGGTGCACTTTCAGCTGAAAGCGATCCTCGAGCAGCGTCCGCAGCATCGCCGTGACCTGCGATGACGGCACGCCGTCTGGAATCGTGGCGACGACGTCGAAACGCTGCGACCCGATCCACTCGGGCCCTTCGATCTGCTGCGGCCGCGTCCCAAAGGCGATGCCCACGTAATCCTTGATGGACATGGCGGTGACACGAACCTGGGAACCGGTGGCCTGGAAGCCCACCCTGACGCCAGTCACCTGGTCGGCGCTCGGCCGGATCGAGGCGACTTCGAAGGCCGGCTTCGTCTGGCCGAAGGCGGTGGAGGCGGCGACGAGGAGGCACCCGGCCGCGGAGAGCGTCGTGCGCATCATGTCTAAGGCTTACGTGCCTGTCCCTCTATGAGTTCCAGCTCTATCTTGGACATGGACTCAATCCGGCAGCGGCAGTTCGGCGCGAGTGACGACGACCGTCTCGATCGGCGCCCGCGCATCCCGCAGTTGGAGTCCGAGCTGCTCCTGAATCGCCGTGAAGATCGAGACCCCCGCCTGCGCGTCCGCGGGGAGCGGTGCGCCCCCGAAGGCAGCCACCGTCTCCTCGGGTGACGGTGCCCACTCGAGCGTTCCGTCGAAGCTGCCTTCGAGCCTTGTCTGGTTGACGACCGGGCGGCCCACGACCTCCGACAGCGACCAGGCCAGCAGATCGAGCGACACGCCTCGCAGCTCGAAGCGCCCAGGGCCGCCGCCCATGGCACAGCGCTCCTTCGCGCAGTCGGTCCGCGACACACGCAGGGTCGACGGTCGCGATTTCGCGGCCGGCGCTCGCATCAACGCGTAGACGCGCTGCGATCGCGGCTCGATGCGCGCGACGAGCGCGAACCGCTCGGCGAGCAGTGAACGGAGCATGAAGCCGAGATCGCGTTCGGCCGTCGCGGGATCGGGCGGGTGCGCGGTGCGAGCATCAACCGCAAACCGCGCGGTTGCCATCCACGCGGTCCGCCGGCGATCCGTTCGTCGGGCAGCGGCACGGGAAACGGCGTGCCGTAGGCCATTGCGATGAGTAGCCGCAACGTCTGATTCCTCGCCACGAGCGAGCCGCTCGGTTGGAAGTCGAAGACGCGCATGCGTTCGTCCGGCGCGCTCGGCTTCACCGATGCGGCGTCGAACTGGTATGAGCGTCCGGGTGGAGGAGTGGGAATCTGCCCCGTCTCCTGTGCCCCCGCCGCCCCCGCCACCGCGAGCAGGGCTCCGCCAATCAGGCAAACGCGATCAGCCGTCCGGCCACGATGAGCAGGGTCCAGAGCAGAACCGACGCCCACCCCGACGCCTGGACCGCGACCGGCAGCTTGGTGGCCGTATCCCACTCGCGGATCCGCCGGGCCAGCACGGCGTGGAAGAACCAGGCGTTGACGAGCGCGGCGGCCAGCGCCGCGATCTTGAACAGGAACCACGGATTCGAGGTCATTCGCGCGGGATCCGCGGCGAAGAGCGCCATGCCCGAGACCACCGTGACAAGACCGCCCACGAGTGTGAACGGCGCCGTGCGCTTCGCGAGTTGCGACACCGGGACGTCCGCGAAGGCCCATCCCATCACGCGCAGATCCAGCGGCAGACGGATGCCGACCAGCAGCACGAGGCCGACGAGGTGATTGATGAGCGCGACTGGAAAGGCCCACGTCGATTCGCGCATGACCACGCTCTGCGGCGCCTGCGAGAGCCAGAGCCAAGCCAGCGCGAAGACGGCAAGCGACCCGAGCGACCATCCGGCGGTGTTGCGAGTTGTCGAATCCATGAACGTCAGACTCCATGTCAGGTCATCAGCGATGCCCAGCGCGAGCCGGGCGAGGATGTGGCGCGAGGGGGCGCCATCGGACACCGACTCCCAGAGATCGGATTCGACTTCCGCCCGCCGCGCGTCGCGGAGGTCGACCGGCAGGCCGGCGGTATAGCACCGCGTCCACCAGCGCGCCACGCTCACCGCAGCCGCCGCTCGCGGACTCATGTGGGGCTGACTCTCGGCGTCGCCAGCGGCGCGCCGGCGGACTCGCGCGCCGCGTTGGCGACCGCTGTCCGGCCATCCGGCGTGATGGCGTAAAGGCGGCGCCGTGGCCGGTTCTCATCGGCTGGAATCTGCGGGTCCTCCCACGCGCTCGTCATCAGCCCCATCTGCTCGAGCCGGCCGAGGGCGCGGTAGAGCGTGCCGTAGGCCGTCAGAAGCTTCGTGTTCGACGTCTCCGTGAGCTCCTTGGCGATCAGGTAGCCGTGGAACTGCTCGATGCCGCGGTCTTGTAAGTCGAGGGCGGCGCTGCAGATGGCGAGCTCCAGCGGCACGAGGGATCCGGACTTTCTGCGCACGCGGTTAATATGCAGATATCTGCGTATTCTGTCAACCCCAGATTTTACGGGAATAATGGGGATCTCGTGATCCTGTCCGACGTCACCTGCCTGGGGTGCGGCTGCGCCTGCGACGACATCCGCATCACCGTGCGCGACGGCCGGATTGTCGAGGCGGACCGGGCCTGCGACCTGGGAGCGGCGTGGTTTGGCGACGGCTCGCTGCCCGCCGAGGCGGCCATCGACGCGCAGCGGGCCACGGTGGACGCCGCCATTGCCTCGGCGGCAGCCCTCGTGCGCGCGGCGCGCCGCCCGCTCGTGTACCTCGCGCCGGGCGTGACCAACGAAGCGGTTCGCGAAGCCGTGGCGCTCGCCGACATGCTCGGCGCGGCGCTCGACAGCGTCACGTCGGACACGGCGATGGGCGCCATTCTCGCCGCGCAGGAACGCGGCCGCGCGTCGGCCACGCTCGGCGAGGTGCGACAGCGCGCCGATGTCGTGGTGTGGTGGGGCATCGATCCCTCAACGCGCTATCCGCGCTACGCGGAGCGATACGCACCGCTCGCCAGCGGTATCCATGCGCCCGACGGTCGGGCCTCGCGTACGGTCCTCGCAGTGGACATCGGCGACGCGGTCAGCGCTGCCGATGCCGATCGGCGTTTCCTGCTGCCCGCCGAAGATGAAGTGGCCACGCTGAGCGCACTGCGATCGCTGGTCGGGACATCGGCCGGCGACACCACGCCGCACGACGGAGATCCTGTGCGCGCCGCGATCTGGGCGCGTGCGCGCGCGCTGGCGCCGGCGCTCGTCTCGGGACGATATGTGCTCGTGGTGGCCGATGCCGAGCCTGCCAATGCCGCCGCCATGTCGACCGCAGACTCCCACGTGCGCCTCTCGTCGCTCATCGCGCTCGTGCAGGGACTCAATGGTCCGACGCGCGCGGCGCTCAGCCTGCTGCGCGCCGGCGGCAACCGCTCGGGCGTGGACGCCGTGCTGACGTCGCAGACCGGATATCCCGCGGCCGTCGACTTTTCACGCGGCGCGCCGCGCTATCGGCCGTACGACGGCCGGGCGTCGCAGCTGGCGGCGCGCGGAGAAGTCGACGCCGCCGTCGTCGTCGGCTCGCTCGACGGCGTGCCGCCCGGCGTGGCCGCGTTCATTGCCGCGCTGCCTTCCGTCGTGATCGGGCCCGACGCCTCCGCCATGACGCTCGGGCCGCGGAGCGTCGCGATCGACACCGGCCTGGCCGGCGTGCACGACGCCGGCACGGCGCTGCGGCTCGACGATGTGCCGCTGCCGGTGCGAGCGCTCTTGCCCGGCCCGCCAGCCGCCGCATCTGTCGTAAAGGCCCTTCGTGAAGCCGTCGTAAGCTCACAGCGGAGGACGTCATGAGACATGTGTGGAGAGCCGCGAGGCTGATCGTGGTGGTGAACGCGCTGGTGTTTCCGGTGGCAGCCGGAGCGCAGGACGCCAAGACGGTCATTGCCAACGCGTCGAAAGCCATGGGCGCCGACGGGCTGACTTCGATCGCGCTCAACGGTTCGGGTGCGAACTACGGCCTGGGCCAGTCGAACAACGCCAACGGCGAGTGGCCGCGGACGAATCTGAACGACTACGTGCGCGCGATCGACTTCGCTTCGTCCACGTCGCGGGCCACGGCGGTCACCTGGGCGGCGCCGGTCACGGGTCCCGTCGCGGTGCAGGGGCAGTTCCAGCAGAACATCACCGCGGCGCAGGCCAACGCCTGGGGGCAGCAGCTCGAAATCTGGACCACGCCGTGGGGGTTCCTGAAGGGGGCCGCCGCCAACAATGCCACGGTCAAGGCGCAGTCGGTGGGCGGGCAGCGCTATCAGGTGCTCACGTGGATGACCACGCAGAAATCGCCCGGTGGGCCGGCCTACCGAGTGGTCGGCTACATCAGCCCGCGCGGCCTTGTGGATCGCGTCGAGACGTGGCTGGGCGATCCGATTTTCGGCGACATGCTCGTCGAGCAGATCTACACCGAGTACCGCGATGCCAACGGTGTGATGTACCCGGCGAAGTGGGTGCAGAAGCGCGGAGGGCAGCCGACGTTCGATCTGCAGACCCTCGGCATTCGCGCCAACCCGGACAACATCCAGGCGCTGGTGACGCCGCCTCCGCCGCCCGCGGGTCGCGGCGGTGGCCCGGGTGGCCCTGGCGGTCCTGGCGGCGCCGCCGCCGGTCCGACGTCGGAGAAGCTTGCCGACGGCGTCTTCCGGATCAACGGCGCCTACAACGCGTTGGCCATCGAGTTCGCAGATCACATCCTGATCTTCGAGCCCGGTGCGCAAAACGAGGCGCGGTCGCAGGCGATCATCGCCGAGGCGAAGAAGGTCATTCCGAACAAGCCGGTGCGCTACGGCGTGATTTCGCACCACCACTTCGATCACACCGGCGGTCTGGAGAACGTCGTCGCCGAGGGCATCACCATCGTGACGCCGGCGGTGAACAAGGCATTCCTGGAACGCGCGTTTTCCGCGCCGCGGACGCTCGTCGGCGACGCGCTGGCGAAGAACCCCAAGAAGCCGGTCATCGAAGGCTTCACCGGCGACAAGCGGGTGTTCTCGGACGCCACGCGCACCTTCGAAGTGCACGTCATCAAGGGGCTGCCGCACGCGGACGGGCTGGTGATCGGTTACCTGCCGAAAGAAAAGATCCTGGTCTATGCCGACATGTTCAACCTGCCGCCGGCGAACGGTCCGCAGGTGCCGAATCCGCCGGTCGTGGGCACGATGGTGTTTGCCGACAACATCGCCCGGCTCGGCCTCACACCGGAGCGCGTGATGTCGATCCACAGCCTCAACCCGGATCGACTGACAACCGTCGCGGAGATCAACGCGACGCTCGGCAGGAAGTAGGGCGTGGCTTCAGCCGCGCCAGCGCTATGAAACAGCTCCGCATCGTCGGCGGGACGGTCTACGATCCCGCCAACGGCGTGTCGGGCGAGGTGCGGGACATCTGTATCGACGATGGCCGCATCGTCGACAGCCTGCCCCCGTCCGCCCCACGGCTCGACGCGTCCGACATGGTCGTGATGCCTGGCGGCGTGGACATTCACAGCCACGTCGCCAGCGGCAGCGTCAACCTGGCGCGGCGGCTTCTTCCGGAGGAACACGAAGCCGATCCCGCCGCGGCGCCGGTGCTGGCCGGGGGCGACGTCGCGCGCTCGGGCACCGGCGGCACGATGCCGAGCACCTTCACGACCGGGTATCGCTACGCCGGCCTTGGCTACACGACGGTGTTCGATGCCGCGGTAGCGCCGATCATGGCGCGCACCTCCCACGGCGAGCTCGATGACACGCCGATCGTGGACGCGGGCTTTTTCGTGCTCATGGGCAACGACGAGTACCTGCTCCGTCTCGTCGCCGCGGGCGAGCGGACTCGGGCCCGCGAGTATGCGGCGTGGCTGCTCGGCGCCGCGGGCGGGTATGCGATCAAGGTCGTCAACCCCGGGGGCGTGGAGCTGTGGAAGCGCGGCGCGCGGGATCGTGTCGGCCTCGACACGCCGGTGGGGTCGGAGCGCGTCACGCCGCGCGCCATCCTCGAAACGCTGGTGGAAGCCGCCAACGGCCTCGAGCTGCCGCATGCCGCGCACATCCACTGCAACGATCTCGGCGTGGCGGGCAACATGGCGACGACGCTCGCGAGCATGCGCGCGGTCGAGGGGCGGCGCGCGCACTTCACCCATCTGCAGTTCCACGCCTACGACGCCGCGCCGGACGGCACGCGTCGATCGGGGGCGCGCCCGCTCATCGAGTACATCAACGCCCATCCCGAGATCAGCGGCGACGTCGGGCAGGTGATGTTCGGCGCCGCCACCACGCTCACCGCCGACGGCGCCGTGGAGTACCTGTTGCACAAGAGCAGTGGCCGGCGCTGGGTGAACGTGGACATCGAGCTCGAGACCGGGTGCGGCGTCGTCCCGCACAGCTACAAGGAGAAGAACGCCGTGTCGGCGCTGCAGTGGGTGGTGGGGCTCGAGCTGTTCCTGCTGGCCGCCGATCCCTGGCGGATGGTGCTCTCCACCGATCATCCGAACGGCGGATCGTTCCTGGCCTACCCCGAGCTGATTCGCCTGCTGATGGATCGCGGGTATCGCGACAGTTGCCTGGCGCGCGTGAACAAGTCACTGCTGGCTGGGAGCGCCATGGCCGACGGCCTCGGACGCGAATACACCCTCGACGAAATCGCGATCGTGACGCGCGCCGGCCCGGCGCGCCTGCTGGGGCTGACGCGGAAGGGCCACCTGGGCGCCGGTGCCGACGCCGATGTCACCGTGTATGCGCGCGACGAGGACGTATCGAAGATGTTCGCCACCCCGCGCTACGTGGTGAAGGGCGGCACGCTCGTCGTCGAGGAAGGGCAGCTGCGTCGCTCCCCGCGCGGCCAGCGGCTGCACGTGCGCCCAGGCTACGACGCCGCGGTGGAGACGCCGCTGCGCGAGTTCTTCGATCGCCACTCCACCGTGTCGTTCCGCAACTACCCGGTCGGCGACCTTCGCGATGCTCCGATGATGGTCGGGCGTACGTAGGGCGGCTCCTACGTACGATATTGTCGGCTGCGTGGAGATACGCGGCGTTTTCATCGAAGACACCTTCGCCGAAGCGTTCGGCATGCGCGCGGCGCGCATCGTGATCACCGCCCGCACGATGAAGTGGGCGCGGGCGGCGGCGCTGAAGCTCACCGGCTTTGCCACTTCGGTCATCGCCTGCAAGTGCGAGGCGGCCATCGAGCGCGAACTGACGCCCGACGAGACGCCCGACGCGCGGCCCGGTGTGTCGGCGCTCATGTTCACGATGGACACCGACAGCCTCGGCAAGCGCCTCACCGAGCGCATCGGCCAGACCGTGCTCACGTGCCCGACGGCGAGCTGTTTCGACGGCCTGCCGGACGTCCCCGATCGGCTGCCCGCGGCGCGCGCGCTGCGCACGTTCGGCGACCGCTTTCAGATCAGCAAGGTGGTGAACGGAGAGCGCTACTGGCGAGTGCCGGTGATGGAAGGGGAGTGCCTGCTGCAGGAAAGCTTCGGCATGCAGAAGAAGGGCGTCGGCGGCGGCAATTTCCTCATCCTGGCCGAGGACATCGACAGCGGGCTCGACGCGGCCGAGGCCGCCGTGGCCGCCATCGACGGCATGCCGGGCGTGATCATGCCGTTCCCGGGCGGGGTGGTTCGCAGCGGCAGCAAAATCGGCGCGCGCGGATACAAGGGGATGATCGCGTCGACCAACGACGCCTACTGCCCGACGCTGCGGCCGCTCACGGCCTCGCTGCTTCCCGACGGCGTCAACGCCGTACTCGAGATCGTGCTCGACGGGCTGTCGCCCGACGCGATCCACACCGCCATGCGGGCCGGCATCGGCGCCGCCTGCCGTTCCGGCGTGCGCGCCATCTCGGCCGGCAACTACGGTGGCAAGCTCGGGCCGCATCACTTCCATCTGCGCCAGATCATGGGAGCGCCGGTGTGAGCGACGCCGTCGTCCTGACGGTGAACGCGGGGCTCGACGCGCCGCTCGACCTGAGCGGCATCACCCCCGACCGCTGCGCGAACCTGTCGCACGCCGAGATCACCGCGCTGCCGGTGTGGGTGGGTGGCCGCCGCGCTCCGCTCGGCGACGTGTGTGCGGTGCGCGGCGAGCGCGCCGTGCGGCTCGACGTGGACGGTGACCTCGCGAACGTCCACGGCCTCGGCGCCCGGATGAGCGGCGGTCTCCTGCACGTACACGGTCACGTCGGCGACGACGCCGGGCAGGCGATGTCGGGCGGCGTCCTGCGCGTAGACGGCCATGCCGGCGAGCGGCTGGGCGGCCCGTCGCCCGGCGCGTCAAAGGGGATGACCGGCGGAGAGATCGTCGTCTTCGGCTCGGCGGGCGCCTCGGCGGCCGCGTTGGCGAGGCGAGGCCTCGTTGCGGTGGCGGGTGGGGTTGGCGCCTACGCGGGGCGCGGCATGATTGCCGGCACGCTGCTGGCGCTCGGTCCCCTGGGCGAACTGCCGGGCATCGGCAGCAAGCGCGGCTCGATCATCGCGGCCGGCGGTGTGGCGGTGCCGGCGTCGTACCGGTTCGCCTGCTCCTATGAACCGCCGCATCTGCGGCTGCTGTTGACGTCGCTGCGGCGGCGCTTCGGCTTCCCGTGCGATCCGGCGCTGCTCAACGGCCGTTTCGATCGCTACTGTGGCGACGCCGGTGATCCGGGCAAGGGCGAGATTCTGGTATGGACGGGGCATGAGCGCACCGCTCGATGACGGACGGGTGGACATCGTTCCCTACGAGCGCGCACACCACGATGCGTTCCGGCGTTTGAACGAGGCCTGGATCAGCCGCTACTTCAGGATCGAGCCGCCGGACACCCGCGTGCTCGCGGCGCCGCAGCAGGAGATTCTCGACAAGGGCGGCCAGATCATCGTGGCCGTGCGACAAGGCGACGTCGTGGGCGTGTGCGCGCTGCTCCGAGTGGACGGCGACACCTTCGAACTGGCCAAGATGGCGGTGGCTGAAAACGCCCGTGGCCACGGCGTCGGGTTTCTCGTGGGACAGGAAGCGATCCGGCGGGCCAGGGCCGCCGGCGCGTCGCGGCTGATCCTCGAGAGCAACACCGTCCTGACGCCGGCGATCGCGCTCTATCGCAAGCTCGGATTCGTGGAGGTCACCGGCATCCCGTCCGAGTACTCCCGTTGCAACATCCACATGGAGATGATGCTGTAGGCTCCCGGCTCCCGGCCTCCGGTACTACTTCTTCTTTTCGATGCGGGAGTGCAGCTCGGGAATCGTCATGAGCCCGGCCGTCGCGTACCACGGGTGCAGCTCCATCACGAGCTGGCCCGCCTGGATGGCGGGGTCGGTCTTGGTGAGCGCCTCCGCTTCGGCGACCGTCGCGACGTCGAACACGTAGATGCCGCGCAGTTCGCCGTCGTCGGCGAACGGGCCCGCCAGCACCAGCTTGCCCGCCGCGGCCAAGCGATTGATGTTGGCGCGATGCGCGGCCTGAAGCTTCTGCGCTTCCTCGCGGGGGCGGTTGCGGTTCGGCCCGGCCTTGAGGAGCGCCATCACGTAGGTCTTCATGCCGTTCTCGTCGGCTTTGAGCCTGGCCGCGAGCCCGGCGTCGTAGGTAGCCTGGCCGTGCACGGTGGCGGTCAGCACCAGGGCGATGAGCACTGCGCGCATGGAGTCTCCCTCAGCGATCAGAAAAACCGTTCCAACCGGTCGAGCCCTTCGACCAGATCTTCACTTGAGACCGATCCGAACGACAACCGCAGGCAGCCTTCGCCGCTGCGGCCGAACGCGGCACCCGGGATGGTGACGACGTGCGCGTCCTCGAGCAGGCGCGAGGCGAGCGCCGTTGAATCGGTGCATCCGTCGACGCGGGCAAACGCAAAGAACCCGGCGCCGGCCGGCGACCACGACAGCGCCGGGATTGCCGCGATCCGGTCGGCGACCAGCTGGCGGCGGCGGACGAACTCGCGATGAAACCCGCGCGGATAGTCCCAGCCGTCGCAGAGCGCGCCCTCGGCGACCATCTGCGAGATCGTCGGCGCGCAGATGATCATCGCGTCCTGGATCTTCGTGGCCTGTTCGCAGACCGCCCGGTCGGCGAGCACGAAGCCGACGCGCCAGCCCATGAGCGCGAACGACTTCGAGAAGGTACCGACGACGACGACGTTGCGGCGCCAGTCGGCCATCGAGGCGGCGCTCCAGTGTTCGCCGTCGAACACGAACTGCATGTAGGTTTCGTCGCTGATCACGACGATGTCGCGCGCGGCGAGCTCGGTGACGATGCGTTGGCCCTCGACCGCGGCGATGGGCGCGCCCGTGGGATTGCTCGGATTGCAGAGGACCACCGCGCGCGTCCGCGAGGTGAGCGCGGGCGCGATGTCATTCCAGGTGAGCCGGTACGATCGCTGGTCGGCCACCGGCGCCTCGATCGGGTGCGCCCCCGACGCCTGCACCTGCATGTAGTGGTTCGTGAAGTAGGGTGCCGGCAGCACCACCTCGTCCCCGGCGCTCACCAGCGTCGCCAGGGCCGTGGCGAACGCGTGATTGGCTCCGGCCGTGATCACCAGGTCGTCGAATCGGCAGGCGATGCCGTATTCACCGAGGCGTTCGGCGAGCAGCCGGCGCAGCGATGGACGGCCGGGGTCGGTCGAGTAGGCGTGGACACCGGGCGCCAGCAGGGCGTCTTTCGCGGAGCGCAGCGCCGACTCGGGCGGCGGAAAGAACGGCAGCGCCTGTCCCAGCGTGATCACGTGATGGCCTTCCCCGCGCAGTTCGGCGGCGCGCACGTTGAGCGGGTCGAAGGGCGGCAGCTCGATGTTCAGGACGCGCGAGGGGAGACGCACGCCGAACGATACCATCGCGGACAATCGTCCAGCGGCCGCTCAGGTATACTCCGGGAAGATGCGTCATCCGGCATTCAAACTGGGCCCGCTGCCGTGGGCTCTGTGTGCGTGCCTCCTCCTGCTTTCGCGCGCGGCCGCTGCGGCTGAACCATCGCTCTCGGTCGACTTCGACGGAGACGGGCGGCACGACACCGTCAAGCTCGATCGCTATCGACCGTCCGTTCTCCGGATCTGGCTGTCGGCGTCCGGCACGACTCAGGTGCTGGTCTCGCGCCGCCCGGTGCATCACGTGGCCGCCACCGATCTCGACGGCGACCACCGGCCCGAGCTGATTGCCAGCGATAGTCAGTTACGCCTCCAGATCTGGACGCCCCGGGCCAGAGGTTTCCGCCGCTATCAGCCACGACAGTCGATTCCACGCGCGCTGACCTCGCCGACAAAGCCGCGTGTCGATGGCCGCAACCGGGAGCCCGAGGAAGTGCTCACGGGCCTGGCGTTCGGCCCCTCGGCGCTGTCGCGCACCGAACCGCTGACTCCATCGGCAGGCGCGTCCAGAGTCTGCGTCGCACATCGCGAAGCCACCTGCACGGCGTCTCCTGCCGCCCGACCCTTCTCCCCTCGACCTCCTCCGGTCTAGCCCCCGCACTCGTCCTGCCCGTCGCCCGGCTCTGCACCCAGCCGATCGCGCTCTGCGCGTCGCAAGAACCGGCACGGACATTCATCGACGTGTGAGAGACGACCGCCCCTGGTGCTCGG
>Ga0070673_100002329_pt1 | contig 11535 bp, 10 predicted proteins | sample KBSM23metaG_FD_65342 | JGI IMG/M metagenome (GOLD analysis project Ga0070673, IMG submission 65342) | Miscanthus rhizosphere microbial communities from Kellogg Biological Station, Michigan, USA - KBS M2-3 metaG | ecosystem: Host-associated > Plants > Roots > Rhizosphere > Soil ...
TTGAACGCGCTGAAACGGGCAGCGCGCTGAGCTCATCATCGAGAAGGGCCGGCTGGACCGCGTACCGCCCATGGATCGGGCGAGTGCGAAGCCTGAAGTGCCGGGCGAGCGTTGCGACGTCAGCGGCCAACGTGGCGTGCGACATCGGCTCGCCATGACCGGCCGCCAGCACAGCCGGTTTCAACGACGCCAGGGCGGACACGGAGCTTTCGGCCTTGTCCCAATCGATCGTGAAATAGGCCGGCGGTCCCGCCAGTTCTCGCCGCTGCGCGACGCCGGAATAGATGGACGACTGATCGGTGGTCGCGATCGCATCACCGGCGAGCAGAAGACGATCGCTCGAACGGAACAGCGACACGTGTCCGGGTGAGTGTCCGGGGGTGTGAATCCACCGCCACGCCGGCATTCCCGGGATGCTTCCATTCGCCGGCAGCGCGCGGATGCGGCCGACAGCGACGCCCTTCGAAGCGTCGGGTGGCGCCACTCGCGCCAGGACAGCGGCTCCCACTGTCGGATCCGGCGGCGGAAAATTCCTGCGGCCTGTCAGGAAAGGTAACTCGGCCACGTGCGCATAGACAGGCACGTCCCAGACCGCCAGCAGCGCTTCGAGCGCCCCGACGTGGTCGAAATGCCCGTGGGTGAGCACGATGGCGGTGGGACGGGATTCGACACCGAACCGCTCGGCCGCAACACTGAGGATTTCGGCGGCACCATGCGGCAAACCGGCGTCAACGAGCACCCATTCCGACGTCGATCGGGACGCCGTGGCCCGCCGCGGCCCGACCAGATAGACGTTGACGATGGCGATACGGAGCCGCGCGACGTCAGGTGCAACCTCTTCTACCGCATATTCCTTTGGGTCGGTCAGCGGCTGAGGCATGCCGGACAAAATGCAACCGCGGGACCAGTATCCTGATGCTCGACCAGATGAAAATCGCGACGTGGAACGTCAACGGCATCCGTGCACGCCAGGCCCAGGTGCAGGAGCTTCTCGACAAGGAACAGCCGGATGTCCTGTGCCTGCAGGAGATCAAGGCGTCACTCGATCAGCTGCCGGTCTGGCTCTGCGACATCGAGGGCTACTGGTGCTACTGGCATGGCGGCAAGGGTTACTCCGGCGTCGGGCTTCACATACGAAAAGCGTCGTTTCCACATCGTCCGGGCTTCTTTCACCCCGAATTCGATTACGAGCACCGGATCGTCGCCGCGCGGCTGCCGTTGCCGGCACCCCCTGGCGAGACAGGATCAACGACCGGCGCGCATTTCACGGTCGCCTCGATTTATGTGCCGAACGGCGGAAAGGACTTCCCGGCCAAGATGCGGTTCCTGGAATCGCTCGATGCGTTCTCAGGGGACCTGCAGGCAACCGGACAGGCGTTTGTGCTGTGCGGCGATCTGAACGTTGCGCTGACGGACATGGACGTTCATCCCAAGGAACGCCGCCCGAACATCGTCGGTCAGCGACCTGACGAACGTGAGCTGATGCAGCGAATTCTCAGCCACGGGCTTGTCGACGTGCATCGCAGGTTCGAGCCGGATAATGCCGACCTGTTTACGTGGTGGGCGCCGTGGCGCAACATGCGGCAGCGCAACATCGGCTGGCGGCTCGACTACGTCTTCGCCAGCGACCCTCTTGCATCACGCGCGACGTCATGCGTCGTTCAGAGGGAAACGGGCACGAGCGATCACGGGCCGGTCATCGCCGTCTTCGAACTATAAACCTCCGACTCCCAACGCCCAACCAAAGGGGCGCCCGTAGTAGTTGGTAGTTGATAGTTGGTAGTTGATAGTTAACCCCGTTCTGCACGCGACCACCCTTCCGCCAGCTCTTCACCAACCGCAAGATGGTTGAGCGCGAAATCGGCGCTGCGGAAGGCTTCGAGCAACAACTCGCGGTCCAGGGTGTGCGCGGCGTTGCGACACTGGCGCGAGGCTTCGATGCGAACGAGCGCAAGCGCTGCCTCGAGCCCGCGCACAATCGTCGAGAGCCCTCGTCCCTGGTAGGCAGTCCAGGACGCGAACGCTTTTGCGGCTAGATAACGGTTGATGGGGCGTTGAAACACGTCCCACACCGGCTGGACGTGCGAGCGGAAGGCACGCTCGAGCCCGTCCTCATCTGCAGCCGGCTTCAGATCGTCCGGAATCGCAGCGACGACCTCGGCTCGCAAATCCAGGCTATCGACGAGGGCAGTCGGCATTGAGACCGCGACAAACGCCGGCCGCAGTTCGCGAACGGCTTCCGACACGGTACGCGTGCCGGGCCGCCACGACGTTCGAAGCTGCGTCGCGTCTGACGCGAGCGTTTCGATCACGCGCTCCGGAGAAACGGGCGCGGCGCACCGGCGCACCATGTGGCGTTCCCATTCCGAGTAACCGTCCGGATCCATCAGCATCGATGGCGAGAGCAACGGCGGCAGGTCGTCGGGCGTCACTGTAAGGCCGTCGTAGTCCGCGTACGGGAAAGCGGGCGGCCCTTCAACGATCTGCAGCTCCACATCCTCTCGAAACAGCATCGACGCGGCCGTCGGGCAGTAGTGCGAGAGCGTGATGAAGGTGCCGCGGGAATCGGCGACAGCGAGACGCGGAAAAAACCGGCAGGTGGCGGGCAGCGACTGTTCGCCAACGTCACGGTGCACCACACAGAGGTGGGTCCCACGATCGAAGAACACACACTCGCCGCGATCCGTTCGCTCGAGCATCGCCGCGGCATCGTCGGGGAGATCGGGTTCGACTATGAACGGGCTGAGCGGTTCGGCGTTCGGCGCGACACGAAGCGTCCCCTTTCCTATCCGCTCGTTCAAAGCGCGATAAACAGGAAGCTCGACCGGCACATCCCAGTCCGCTGTGCAACACGCGCCCGAGTGACGACACCTGTAATCCGCGTGAATGCTCAGAGCGAAGACGCGCGAGCTCATGTTTCCAGCATACCGAAGAGCCGTTGCGGTTCAGCATTTGCAGCTCTGTCGGCATGAAGATTCTCGTGGCGTTGATCGCGTTTCTCGCCGGATCGAATCTGCTCGCCCAGACCACCAGGCGTCCACCGGCGCCCACGGCGGCAGTCGACCAATCGCAGGGAGCAGCGGATACGGTTGCGGTGCAGGTGATGCTGGATCGGGCAGGCTTTTCTCCTGGCGCGATCGATGGGCGCGCAGGTGCCAATCTCAAACGAGCCCTCGCCGCCTTTCAGCGGGCGAATGGATTAGCCGAGTCCGGTGTCGCGGACGAACAGACACGACAGCGGCTGGGCGGCACGACGGGAACCACGCCGCTGACCAGCTATACGATCCGCGAGGCAGACGTCGCCGGGCCTTTCACCACAAACATTCCTGCCGATCTGGTAGCGCAATCGAAGCTCGAGACGCTCGGATATCGGAATGCGCTGGAAGCGATTGCGGAGCGGTTTCACACAACTCCGCAATTCCTGCAGCGATTGAACGGGGAAGCGGCGTTCGCGAAGGCGGGCGAACAGATCCGAGTACCCAACGTGGACCCCTTCGAGCTGCCGCAACCAGGCGCCAGCGCTGAACGCGGCCGTGGGCGCGGCCCCGAACAGCGCGGCGCTCCCGCCGCTGGGCGAGGACGGCGAGGCAATACGGAAACCACGCCGGAGTTCACGATCGCGGTGACGAAGTCCACGAGCGCCGTGACGGTCGAAGACTCGACGGGTCGTGTGATATTTCATGCGCCGGTTACGACCGGGAGCGAACACGATCCGCTGCCGGTCGGCAACTGGAAGGTCACGACTGTCCAGGTCATGCCGAAGTTTCACTACAACCCGGACCTCTTCTGGGACGCGAATCCAGGACAGTCGAAGGCGACGATTCAATCGGGACCGAATAATCCTGTGGGAATCGCGTGGATCGATTTGACCAAGGAACATTACGGTCTGCATGGCACGCCGGAGCCGGCACAGATTGGCCACGTCGAATCGCACGGCTGCGTGCGCCTCACGAACTGGGACGTTGCGCGGCTGCTGAAATGGGCACAGCCGGGCACACCCGTGGTGTTTCGCGAGTAGCCTGTCATGCGAAGGGTCGACCGGGTTCGTCTGGAGAAACGTAGACGCGTGATCCTGACGGTCGGCCTCGCCTTCACGCTTGGCGCCCTTACCTCAGCAGCGCTCATCTGGCGCGCCGATCAGCTTGCCGCCCGCGGAATCGTCGAGCAGGCGGAGCAGGCCACTGCGCAGCACATCGACCGCGAGGCGCCACTCACCGATCTGCCGGCGCCCCTCGCCGTACCGGCAGCTACCGCAGGACGAACCGAAGGCTCGAGCGCCAGCGCAGACCTCCTTAAGCGGCGGCACCTCTCCATCCCCGTTGAAGGCATCTCCCGCGACCAGCTGCGCGACACCTTCGAGGAGCGTCGCGGCGGTGGCCTGCGTAGTCATGAAGCGCTCGACATCATGGCGTCGCGCGGCACTCCGGTCCGTGCGGTTGACGAGGGCAAGATCGCCAAACTGTTTAAGAGCGTCGCGGGCGGGCTCACGGTGTACCAGTTCGACCCATCCGAGACGTTCGCCTACTACTACGCCCACCTCGACCGCTACGCAGAAGGTCTCCAGGAAGGACAGCAGGTGCACCGCGGCGAGCTGCTCGGCTACGTCGGTAGCACCGGCAACGCGTCGGAGGATGCGCCGCATTTGCACTTCGCAATCTTTGCGCTCGGACCTGAGCGGCGATGGTGGCAGGGCGAAGCGATCGATCCGTACCCTCTGCTCCGCTGACCACGGCTGCAACTCACACCGCACAAACGACTTGCCGCAGGTACAGAAGTATTACAGTGCGGCGGCGCCCGGCCTGTTATCGTCCCTTGAGTTTTTTCCGATATCTCACACCAGGAGGCGACGTCACTCGATGGCAGCACCGGCGCTCATGTACGGCCGCAAGTATCAGCAGGGGGTCAACGTCATCACGACCGTGGCGATGATCGCGTTTCACATCCTCGCCGTCGCGGCCTTCTTCTTCATCGACGCCGGCGCCATTGCCACTGCCGTCGCTTTGTATTTTGTCGCGGGCATGCTCGGCATCGGCATGGCCTATCACCGCCTCCTCACCCACCGCAGCTACAAGACAACGCCGTGGATGGAGTACTTCCTGACCTGGTGCGGCACGCTCGCACTCGAAGGTGGACCAATCTTCTGGGTGGCGACGCATCGCGTCCACCATCAGAAGTCGGATCAGGAAGGCGATCCGCACACCCCGCGCGAAGGCACGTGGTGGGCGCACATGGGATGGATCATCACCGGCAGCGGACTGCATCATGACGCGCACGTGCTGTCCAAGTACGCTCCCGACCTCTCCCGCGATCCCGTGCACATCTGGCTCTCCAAGTACCACTGGACCTCAAACGTCATCGTCGGGCTCATCCTTCTCGCGTTTGGCGGCGTCCCGTACGTGCTGTGGGGCATTTTCTTCAGGACGACGTTCGGCCTGCATGCGACGTGGCTCGTCAATTCCGCCACGCACAAATGGGGCTCGCGACGCTTCACCACCCGCGACGACTCGACCAACAACTGGTGGGTGGCGGCCCTGACGTTTGGCGAGGGGTGGCATAACAACCATCACGCGCACCCGACGAGCGCGCGTCACGGCCTGGCGTGGTACGAAGTCGATCTGAACTGGATTGGCATCAGCACGCTGAAGATCTTCGGCCTTGCCTGGGACATCAAGCTGGCAAAGATTCGCCAGCCGCTCCCGACCGAGACGGAGCCGGACACGCTGGCAGAGGAAGCAGTCGCGTAATATCTCTGCATGACAGGTCGCCAGAAGGCGATCGGCTTCTTCATCACCCTCTGCGTCCTGCTTGTCGGCGCGGCGATCCTCGGATGGATCTATTGGATCGTCATCACCGAGAAGCTGACGGTCGTCCAGCTTGTCGTCGGCATCCTGCTGTTCGCGCTGATCATTGCCGGCCTCATCGTCTATACCGTGTTCCTCGTCGTGGAGATCAAGCGCAACGAGGAGCACGATACCTTCATCAACTCGGTTACCCACGAACTCAAGACACCGCTCGCGTCGATCCGCCTGTATCTGGACACGCTCAAGACGCGCCCGGTGGGCGACGCGCAGCGCCAGGAGTTCTACGACGTCATGCTGGCGGACGTGGAACGCCTGCGGCACACCGTTGACCAGGTGCTCAAAGCAGGCGTCGCCCGCGAAAAGCGGCGACCCGTCTTCCGCACACCGCTCGAGATGGGCGAGCTGGCCCGCGAGTGCGTCGACCTGGCGGTCATGCGCCACCACCTGCAGCCTGGCGCGATCGCGCTCGAGGCGCACGACGGCGCGTCGCTGACGGTGAGCGGCGATGCCGAAGAGCTGCGCACGGTCATCACCAACCTGCTCGACAACGCGGTGAAATACTCGGGCAGCGACGTCCGCGTGACCGTTTCGTTGGCAGCTCCGTCGCCAGACACCATCTGGGTACGTGTGCAGGACCGGGGTGTCGGCATCCCCCGCAAACAGCTCAAGCGGATCTTCAAGCGCTTCTATCGCGTGCAGGCGCGCGGCATCCGGCAGGTGAAAGGCACGGGCCTCGGCCTCTACATCGTGCGCACCATCGCCCGCGCCCACGGCGGTCGGGTGTTCGCACAGAGCGAGGGCGAGGGGCGCGGCGCCACTTTCACCGTGGAGCTCCCTCGCGCCACATCATGAGCCGCGTCCTCGTCGTCGACGACGAGCAGCACATTGCTGAGGGTGTTCGCTTCAACCTGCAGGCGGACGGACACGACGTCGTCGTTGCAGAAACCGGCGAGCAGGCGCTTGATCTGCTGCTTCGCGATCGATCCCCGTTCGATGTCATCGTGCTCGACGTCATGCTGCCCGGCAAGGATGGATTTGCCGTCGCGTCCGAGCTGCGCACGGCTGGCCAATACGTTCCGATCCTGATGCTGACGGCGCGCGGTCGCGAAGAGGACGTGCTGCGGGGCTTCGAATCGGGTGCCGACGACTACCTGCCGAAGCCGTTTGAGCTGGGCATCCTGCTGGCCCGCGTCGGCGGCCTCCTCCGACGCCGGCGGTGGAATGAGCAAGATGCCTCGATCGCAGCCGATACGAACGACACCTATACGTTTGCCGGGCGAATACTCGACTTCAGTGCGATGGAAATCCGGGCGCGCGGGCAGACCCATCGACTCACGCAGATGGAGTGCGATCTGCTGCGCTATCTGGTGTCCCGTCCCGGTCAGGCAATCTCCCGCCGCACTTTCCTTGAAGAGGTATGGGGCCTGCACGAAAGCACGGACACTCGCGCGATCGACAACTTCATCGTGCGGCTGAGAAAGTATCTCGAGGATCGGCCCGCGTCGCCGCAATATCTGCTCACGATCCGCGGAGTCGGCTACAAGTTTCAGCCTGAGCCAGAGAAGCCGTCCTAAAATCGATCCATGGGGAGACGCCCACGAGCTGTCCGCCTGGCGCTTCCCGCCACGATTGTCGCCATCCTCACCTTTGTCGCGTTGTGGCGCGTGACCTCGCCGACGGTACCCGCCACTGGCGGATCCTCCCAGCGCGAGCCGCTCGCGCCTCTGACCCGGATCGTGGAAGTACTGACGCAGAACTCGATCGGCCGCCAGGCGTCGCTTGAAAAGGTGGTCATTCGAGAGGTCGTCAGCCCCCGAGCGCTCTGGATCGGCGAGGACGATCAGCGTGTGTTCGTCGTGCTGGATCCAGACGTCAAGAACCTGTCTGGCGTCGCCACGAGTCCCGGCGCGCGAGTGACGCTGATCGGACTGGTGCGGGCTGCACCGGCGGAGAATGAAGCGATCGCGCAATGGGGGCTCGACGCTGCGACGGCAAAGGCCGTTCACGACCGCGGCACGTATCTACACGTAACGGAGATCATCAGGCCCAGGGGTTAAGGACTAAGGCCTAAGGGAAGAACGAAGCCCCTACGCCGCAGGCCAATCCTTGTCCCTAGACCAGCCCTTAGGCCTTAGGCCGTGGCCCTTAGGCCTTAGGCCGTGGCCCTTAGGCCTGTAGAATCTCAGCCCATGCCCGCCAGCGACACGATCGAGGCCCAGGGACATCTGATCGACTCAGGTCTCCTGTCCGCGATCTTCGACAAAATCATCGAGCACAAGGCTGCCTACGAGATTCTGAAGTTCGACATCGGCCGGACCAACGACGACGTCTCGGAACTCGAGATGCGGATCACGGCCGCCGACCAGTCGGTTCTCGACGATCTGCTGCAACAGCTGACGGGGTTCGGCTGCCATCCGAAACGCGAGCGCAACGTGCTCCTGAAGCCGGCGGAACAGGACCGATGCGTGCCCGACGATTTCTATTCGACCACCAATCACCGGACGCACGTCCGGCTGAAGGGCAAATGGGTGGAAGTCGAGAAGCAGCGGATGGACGGTGTGATCGTCGCCACCGGCAGCCGCGCCGAGTGCCGGAAGCTGCGCGACGTCAAGGCCGGAGAGCCGATCGTGTGCGGCCATGACGGCATCCGCGTGACGCCGGAGTTCCGCGAACGCGACCGACTTGGATTCGCGTTCATGAGCAACGATGTCTCGTCCGAACGGCGGGTCGAAGGCAGCGTGTCGCGCATTGCCCAGATGATGCGCGACGTCAAGAAATCAGGGGGGCGCATCGCCGTCGTCGCCGGGCCGGTGGTCGTGCATACGGGTGGTGTCGAGCACTTCTCCGAACTGATCAGACGCGGCTTCGTGGACGTGGTGCTCGCCGGCAACGCGCTGGCCGTGCACGACATCGAGTTCGCGCTTTCGGGCACGTCACTCGGCATCGACCTGGTCGCGGGCGCGCCGGTCGAGCAAGGCCATCGCAATCACATGGCGGCCATCAACACCATCAATCGCGCCGGCAGCATCCGCGCCGCCGTTGAAACGGGAGTCCTCAAGTCGGGCGTGATGTACGAATGCGTCAAGAATGGCGTCGGGTTCGTGCTGGCCGGGAGCATCCGCGACGACGGGCCGCTGCCGGAAACACTGATGGACCTGGTGGACGCTCAGGAACAGTACGCGGCGGCGCTGACCGGCAATGTCCAGATGGTGCTGATGCTGTCGTCGATGCTGCACAGCATCGGCGTCGGCAACATGCTGCCGTCATGGGTGCGCGTCGTCTGTGTCGATATCAACCCGGCGGTCGTCACCAAGCTGAGCGATCGCGGCTCGGCGCAGACCGTCGGGGTCGTGACGGACGTCGGGCTCTTTCTCCACCGACTCGCGGAAGCACTGCGTTAGACCGCTCGTGCCGTGGCGGGCTGACCCGACAGCGTCTGCCGGATAATCGTGAACGCCTGCTCCATGCCCGGGCGCGTTCGCGGCGGGCCAAGACACACGCGCACGGCTCGCGCCGGCTGATCGGTCACCGAAAACTGCGTCGACGCGTTGAGAATCACGCCGCGCGCGCGCACCTGCGCAGCAAACGATTCGGACGACCACCGCGACGGCAACGGCAGCCAGATGTGCGGACTCGTTGGCTGCGTCTGCATCCGCTCACCCTCGAACAGTCGCCGTGCCATTGCCTGCCGCGCGGCGAACTCATGACGTTTCCACTCGGCGATGCGGGCTGCCGTGCCGTCCTCGATCCAGCCACTCAGCAGGTCCGCCCCGATTGGTGACGCCATGATCATCGACGCCCACACGGCGCCGGTGATGCTCTCGAGCATCTCTGGCGGCGCACTGACACAGCCAAGACGCATCCCGGGAAACAGGCTTTTCGACAGGCTGGTGACGTAGACCGTCCGGTGCGGTATCAGCGCGGCCAGCGGTGTCTTTTCCGGTGACACGAACCCGTACACATCGTCCTCGATGACGGTGAGCCGGTACTTCTCCGCGAGGGCGGCGATCTGACGCTTCCGGCGGTCGGACATGATCGCGGAGGTCGGATTCTGCAGCCGCGGCATGCAATACAACGCGCGTGCCCGCGTCGCCCGGCAGGCCGTCTCCAGGGCATCGGGTCGAATCCCCTCGGCGTCCATCGCCACGGCTCGAATCTTCAGGTGCTGCTGATGGGCGATGGCCCGAGCTCCTGAGTACGTCAAGTCCTCCATCAGCAGCGTGTCATTCGGCTTCAGCAGCGCGGACAGTGCGACGAACAGCGAATGCTGCGCCCCCGCGGTCAGCACGATGTGATCGGGATCGACAACAAGCCCGCCTCGCGCGAGCCATGCGGCCATCGCCTGGCGGTGACGCAGGTGCCCTTTCGAGGGGACGTAGCCGAGGATCTGTGTCCATGGCAGCACGCGCCGCTGAAACAGACGGGGCTGAAGATTCGCGACTTCCTTGTCGGGCATCAGGATGTTGATGCTCAGGTCGAACGGCGTGGTCTCCGTGCTGCGTTCCTCGGCCTCGTTTCCGCGGATGAAGGTGCCGCGCCCGACGTAACCGGAGGTAAGCCCCCGGCGTGAGGCTTCCGCGTAGGCGCGCGTGATGGTCGTCACGGTGACGCCGAGGTGGTCGGCCAGGTCGCGATGCGGCGGCAGCCGCATCCCGGCGCGAAGCGCGCCGTTCTGCACGTCCTCGTCGAGCGCATCAGCAATCGCGCGATACACCGGCCCGCGCCGGCTCTCCAGCTTCGGCAGCCACATTGTCATGTAGAGCAATATAGACAATCGGATGAGGTCATTCCAATTGTCCTACCGGCAATGCATTGCGCTGCACGCGCGAAACGTTTCGAGCCACCCGAACGTCGAACTGAGTGAACGGCTTGAACGTTTCGAGGCATCTGAACGATTCGAACGACTGGGGTTATCCTGATCTCATGGCCAAGCGGATCTTTCTCTTCGTCCTGACCAACATCGCCATCGTCCTGACGCTGAGCATCGTCGTCAGTCTGCTGGGGGTCAGCCAGGGGTATACGCCGGGCGGGCTCGATCTCAGCGCCCTGGCGATGTTCTGCTTCATCTACGGCATGGGCGGCGCGTTCATCTCGCTGCTGATCTCTCGCTGGGTCGCGAAACGCGCGACCGGCGTCAATCTCGTCGATGGACGATCTGGCGATCCGGAGGCCGACTGGTTGTATGCCACGGTGCGTCGCCTGACGCAGCAGGCCAACCTGCCGATGCCGGAAGTGGGCATCTACGAATCGCCGGAGGTCAACGCGTTTGCGACCGGACCGAGCAAGAACCGCAGTCTGGTGGCCGTCTCGCGCGGTCTGCTGCGCGGGATGCGCCACGAGGAAATCGAAGGCGTCCTCGGCCACGAAGTGTCACACATCGCCAATGGCGACATGGTCACGATGACGCTGCTGCAGGGCGTGGTGAACGCCTTCGTGATGTTCGCCGCGCGCGTCATTGCCCATGTCATGACGCGGACGAATGACGGCCGTCAGGGCAACGGCGGCGGCATGTACTTCCTGATCGTCATGGTGCTCCAGATCGTGTTCGGCTTTCTCGGGATGGCCATCACGAGCTGGTTCTCGCGGCAGCGTGAGTTTCGTGCTGATCGGGGCGGCGCCTCGCTCGCCGGCCGCGATCGCATGATTGGGGCCTTGCGACGCCTGGCCGCGAACCGCGAGCTCGTCGATACGCGGAACGAGTCGCTGGCCACGATGAAAATCAACGGCGCAGGAC
>Ga0070673_100002331_pt1 | contig 11533 bp, 8 predicted proteins | sample KBSM23metaG_FD_65342 | JGI IMG/M metagenome (GOLD analysis project Ga0070673, IMG submission 65342) | Miscanthus rhizosphere microbial communities from Kellogg Biological Station, Michigan, USA - KBS M2-3 metaG | ecosystem: Host-associated > Plants > Roots > Rhizosphere > Soil ...
GCCGCACTTGACGAGCTGCTCGTTGGGAAACTCCCCCAGGTCCTGGAACCAATTGGGGCCGGGCCGGCCCTGGTCGGATATGCCGGAGAGGTAGTGATCGCACGGCACGCGCTCCGGGCTGTCCTCCTTGCGCGTGTTGCAGATCAGGGTGTTGGGGAAGCCGGCGGCCTGGCAGTAGTCGAGGCTGCGGACGGCGGGGCTGGCGTTGAGGATCTTCTTGTTGTTGGTGGGCTCGAGCTGCACCTTGATGCCGAAGCCGTAGGCGTCGTCGAAGGACGGCAGCGGCGTGCCACAGGCCGCGGCGAAAGGGTTCGGTGTCGGCGTGGGGCTGGGGACGGGCGGTGCGGGGGTCCCGGGCGCGGCCGGGGGCGCGGCGCTCCCGCCGCCGCCGCACGCGGCGGTCCCCACGGCCAGGACGACGATGAGCGCGAAACGCATCCAATGACCTCCTGCTCGACTGCCGTGGGCACCCGGGCGCTACGGCGCGCGGACGGCTGCGCCAAGCCGACTATCATGATGCCATGCGGGCGGGCGAGGCAAGGTCAAGAACGCGACGCGTGATCGCCCGCACGATGACGCTGGCCGCCCTGTTCTGGAGTGGACCGCAGGCTCGGGCGCAGGCCCTGGCCCCGGGCCCCTCGCCGCCACCCATCGACTCCGCGCGCCGGCCCCCCGTGCTCGACCGCGGGCTCACCGGCGCCTTCCAGCTCATAAAGGCCGGACGCTACGCCGAGGCGCGCCAGGCCGCGCAGGCCTACCTGGCCGCCGGCATGCCCGCCCATCCCGGCCAGGCGCAGTTCATCCTCGGCCTGAGCTACCACCGCCAGCGTCTCTACGAGGCCGCCCAGGCCCACTTCGCCCGCGCGATCGAGCTGGAGCCCGACTACGTCACCGCCCGCTTCTTCCATGGCTTCGCGCTCCTCAACCTCGGCCGGCTCGACGAGGCCCGCAAGGAGCTGGAGGAATACCTTGCGCGAGGGCCCGAGGACGCGGAGGCGGTCTTCGGCCTCGGGCTGGTGGCCATCGAGCAGGACCGCGTGGACGACGCCCAGCGATCCATCGAGCGGGCCATCGCGCTGGCCCAGGCCAAGGCCGGCCCCGCGCTCTCGCCCGGGGCCAGCGAAGACCTGGCCCGCTATTACGCGCGCCTCGGCGACGTCCATCTCCGGCAGGGAGACCTGGCCAAGGCGCGGGCCGACCTCGAGCGGTCCGTGGAGTTGTGGCCCGCGCACTTCGAGCCGTGGCACAAGCTCGCGGGCGTGCTGCGCCGGCTGGGGGACACGGCGGGGGCCGACCGCGCGCAGGCCCGGTCGGACGAGGCCTTCCGGCGGCGCACGGCGCCGGGCCAGCCGTGATCCGCCCGCGGGGCGCGACGGCCGCGGCGCTCGCGGTAGCGGCAGTGCTGGCCGCGGTGGCCAGAGCGGCCGTCCCCGCGCTCCATTTCACGGACCAGACCGCCCGCTCCGGCATCGACGTCGTCCTCACCAGCGGCCGCTCGCCGGCCACGCAGATCCTCGAGGTCAAGGGCGGCGGCCTCGCGCTCATCGACTACGACAACGACGGCGACCTGGACCTCTTCCTGCCCAACGGCGCGTACCTCGACGCCACCGCCAAGGGGCCGGGCGCCCGCCTCTACGAGAACGACGGGCACATGCGCTTCACGGACGTCACGGCCCGCAGCGGGATCGACTTCCACGGCTGGGGGATGGGCGTGGCCGTGGGGGACGTGGACGGCAACGGCTTCGACGACCTCTACGTGGCGGCCTACGGGCCCGACGTCCTGCTCCTGAACGACGGGAACAAGCGCTTCACCGACGCCACGGCGCGGGCCGGCCTGGGCGACGCGCGGTGGAGCACCGCCGCCGCCTTCGGCGACATGGACAACGACGGCGACCTGGACCTCTACGTGGCCAACTACGTGGAGTTCGACCCGGCGCACCCGCCGCCCGCGCGCACCTTCTTCGGCGTCCCCGTCTTCGGCGGGCCGATGGGGATGACGGCCGCGCCCGACGTGCTGTACGAGAACGTCGGCGGCGGCCGGTTCCGTGACGTGTCCCAGGCCTCGGGGATCGCCGCCGCGAAGCCGTCGTACGGCCTGGGCGTGGTGATCCTGGACTTCGACGGCGACGGCCGGCAGGACGTCTTCGTGGGGAACGACTCCATGCCGTCCTTCCTGTGGATCAACCAGGGCCAGGGCCGCTTCACGGAGCAGGGGCTGGCGGCGGGGCTGGCCCTGAACGGGGACGGCGAGCCGCAGGCCACCATGGGCATCGCCATCGGTGACGTGAACGACGACGGCCGGCCCGACGTCTTCACCACCAACTTCGCCAACGACACGAACACGCTCCGCGTGAGCGTGCCCGGCCAGGCCGCCTGGGAGGACCGCACCCGGCAATACAACCTGGCCGCCGTGAGCCGGCCCTTCCTGGGCTGGGCCACCGCGTTCTGCGACTTCGACCACGACGGCGACGAGGACCTGGTGGTCTTCAACGGCCACGTCTACCCCACCGCCACGCCGGAGACGATGGACTCGACCTTCCGCCAGACCCCGCTGCTCTTCGAGCGGACGGGCGCGCGCTTCGAGCGGGTGGACGCCGCCCGCGCCGGAGCCTGGCTGGCCGAGACCCACGTGGACCGCAGCGCGGCCTTCGGGGACCTCGACGGCGACGGGGACGTCGACATGGTGGTGGGCGAGCTGAACGGCCCGGTGCGCGTGATCGAGAACGACGGCGCGGGCGCGCATCACCTCGTGGTGGAGCTGGCCGACCGGCGTCCCGGAGTCGGCAATCGCCACGGCCTGGGCAGCCGCGTCGTCCTGCGGCAGGGCGCGGCCACCCAGACCCGCTGGATCTTCAGCGGGGGAAGCTTCCAGGCGGCCTCGGCCGCCTATGCCCACTTCGGCCTCCCCACGGCCGACCCGGTCCGGCTCGAGGTCACGTGGAGCGACGGGGTCCGGCAGGCCGTGGAGGACGTGGGCGTCGATCGCCGGATGGTGGTGGACCGCCGCTGACGCCCGCCCCTTGACGTGGCGCCGCTCCACGGGTACGTTGGAACGTTTCCACAGGTGAGCCAATCCATGAACAAAGCCTTGCTGACCGCCGCGATCCTCGCGTGCGCCGCCCCCATGGCCCGCGCCCAGCAGTTCCAGCAGGTGGGGGCCGGCCTGCCCGGGCCCGTGGTGTGGACCGAGGGCGTGGAGGTGATCGACGCCAACGGCGACGGCTGGCAGGACGTCCTCTTTGCCAACCAGAACGGCCTTCCCACCTTGCTGATGAACCAGACGACCGTGGGCGGGACCATCACGTTCGCCGACCAGACCGCGGCGCGCATCCCGGCCTCCTTCTCGATCCAGGGCCGGAGCATCGCGGTGTGCGACGTGGACAACGACGGCGATCTCGACGCCGTGTTCGCCACCTCCGGCCAGCAGCAGCGGATCCTCATCAACAACGGCTCGGGGGTCTTTACGGACGAGACGGCCCGGCGCTTCCCTTCCCTGTTGCTGAACTCCTGGGGCGTGAGCTTCGGCGACGTGGACAACGACGGTGACGTCGACCTCGTCTTCGACCATCAGGGCGGCAAGGCGCACCTGCTCATCAACGACGGGACCGGGCACTTCACCGACGACGCGGCGTTCCAGGCCGTGGCCGTGAACAAGCCCAGCGCCGAGCAGGTCAACATCATCGACATCGACAACGACTGGGACCTGGACATCATCGTGGACGGGAAATCGACGCCCCAGCAGCTCTACCTGAACGACGGCACCGGCCACTTCACCTTCACCGGGACCGTGCTCCCGCAGGGGAGCGGCGGGACCTACGCCACCGGCTGGGCCGACCTGGACAACGACGACGACATCGACGGCGCCTACATCTCGTTGGATGCGAGCTTCAACGAGGGCACCGCGGAGAACAACCTGGTGCCCGGCGGGACCCTGACCTTCACCGGCAGCACCGCCACGCTGATCGGCCACAACGGGGACGACGACAACGACCTGGTCTTCGTGGACGCCGACGACGACGGCATCCTGGACCTGATCATCGCCTCCCTGGGCAACAACAAGGAGAAGCTGTACCTGAACGACGGCACCTTCAACGCCGGATCCTTTGTGTACCAGACGAGCGGCTTCACCACCCTGACCGACTCCACCCTCGACATGTCCGTCGCCGACTTCGACAACGACAACCGCTACGACGCGGTCACGGCCGAGGGCGAGTCGGGCAACTTCACGGACCGCGTGTACCGCAACACCGGGCCCCAGGACACGGTGCCTCCCCGCATCGGCCGCGTCGAGCCCACGCCGCCGCGCGTGCCCCTCTCCGTGATCCAGGCCGGCGGCTACGCGAGCCGGGCCTGGGTCCAGGACGCGACCTTCAAGCGGGGACAGACCTTCGCGCGGGCCGAGCTGCCCGTGACCGCGGTGAAGGGCGGCTCCACGCAGAACTTCACCATCCCGATGCGCACCGTGGGCGGCGGCATGTTCCGCGGGGCCATCCAGCCCAGCCCCAGCCCGGACGGCACCGTGGGCATGGACGTGACCTTCCACGTGCACGCCACCGATCCCGGCGCCAACACCAGCGACAGCACGCCGGCCACGTTCCGCATCTGCGGGGCGGAGAGCTACGGCACGCCGCTCCCCAACTCCACGGGCCTGGCCGCCGACGCGACGGGCGTGAATGACCCCAGCGTCGGGGCCAACAACTTCAAGGTCCAGATCACTGGCCTGCCGCCCAATCAGGTCGGCCGGCTGATCTTCGGGACCACCAAGGTCCTCCCCGGCGCGCCCTCCGGCAACGGCCTCCTGTACGTGGGCGGCACCCTCGTGCTGATGAAGCCGGTGACCGCGGACGCGCAGGGCGTCGCCGTCGTGAGCCTCGACTTCACGCAGCCGCCGCTGTCCGGCCTGTCGCCCGGCGAGACCCGCTTCTTCCAGTACGAGTACCGCGACTACCCGCTGCCCACCTTCAACTATTCCGACGCGCTGGAGATCACGATCTGCGATTGAGCGCGCCCCTCGCGAGGTATACTTCCGCCATGCATTCCCTGTATCGAGCCGTGCTTCCCTTGATGACGCTCGCCCTCGTGTCCGGCCCGCTGGCCGCGCAGGCGAAGGCGGCGCCCGCGGACAAGATCGCGCCCTGGGTCATGGAGCACACCGCGGACGGCAAGACCGCGGAGTTCCTCGTGGTCCTGGACGCGCAGGGCGACCTGACCCCGGCCAAGGCGCTGGTGGGCAAGCACGCCAAGGGCCGCTTCGTCCGCGACACGCTCTGGAACGTGGCGCAGTCCACCCAGGGGCCGCTGCTCGCGGAGCTGAAGGCCCGCGGCGTGGAGCACCAGGCCTTCTACATCGTCAACGCGGTGTGGGTGAAGGGGGACCGCGCGCTGGTCATGGACCTGGCCGCGCGGGCCGACGTGGCGCGCATCGAGGGCAACCCGAGGATCCAGAACATCCTGCCCCAGCCCCAGCCCACGCAGGAGGCCCCGCAGACGATCGAGCCGGGGATCAGCTACTCGCACGCGCCCCAGGTCTGGAGCCTGGGCTTCAACGGCCAGGGCGTGGTGGTCGGCGGACAGGACACCGGGTACCGCTGGAGCCACAACGCCCTGCGCCCGCACTACCGGGGATGGAACGGCAGCACGGCCAACCACGACTTCAACTGGCACGACAGCATCCACAGCGGCGGCGGGATCTGCGGCCCCGACTCACCCGTCCCCTGCGATGACACGTTCCACGGCACGCACACCATGGGCACCGCCATCGGCCACGACACGGAGAACGGCGGGGTCAACCAGGTGGGCATGGCCCCCGGCGCCAAGTGGATCGGCTGCCGGAACATGGACGTGGGGGCGGGGACGCCTACGACGTACATGGAGTGCTTCGAGTTCTTCCTGGCGCCGTATCCGGTCGGCGGGAACCCCGGGCAGGGCGATCCGGCGCTGGCCCCCGACGTCACCGTCAACTCCTGGACCTGCCCGCCCTCGGAAGGATGCTCGCCCGGCACGCTGCTGGCCGCCGTCCAGGCCCAGCGCGCCGCGGGCATCGTGAGCGAGATGTCGGCCGGCAACTCCGGGCCGGCCTGCTCCACCGTCCAGGACCCGCCGGCCATCTACGACGAGGTCTTCAGCACGGGCGCCCTCAACACCAGCACCGATACCCTGGCCAGCTTCAGCAGCCGGGGTCCGGTGACCGTGGACGGCAGCAACCGGATCAAGCCGGACATCTCGGCGCCCGGGACCAACACGCGCTCGGCCAGCAACACGGGCGACAACGACTACACGACGGCCAGCGGGACCTCCATGGCGGGGCCGCACGTGGCCGGCGGGATCGCGCTCCTGCTCTCCGTGGATCCGAGCCTCATCGGCAACGTGGACGAGATCGAGGCGCGCATGGGACGGACCGCTTTCCGCCTCTCCACCGCGACCTGCGGCAGCACGCCGGGCGTCTACCCGAACAACCTGTTCGGCAACGGCCGCCTGGACGCCCTGTGCGCCGCCCACGACGTGCTGTCGAACGTCACCATCAACGTCACCGGGCCCACCACCGTCTGCCCGACCTGCATGGGCGGCACGGCGACTGTCACCGATACCGGCGGCGGGCCGGCCACGCACCAGTGGGGCTTCCGCACGACCTCCGGCGGGGCCGTCACCAACATCCCGGGCGAGACCGGCACCAGCTACGTGATCGACGGCAACGACTTCCCCGGCGTGGGCACCTACTTCCTGGTGGAGACCACGACCTCCACCGCCGGATGCGGCGCGCCGCTCGTCTCCAACGAGGTGCAGATCACCGTCTCGGTCCCGGTCGAGCTGATGGAGTTCGACGTCCAGTAGCCGCCGCACCGCCCTGGACTGAATCGCTCCGGCGCGGGGGCCCTCCCCCGCGCCGCGTCCTATACTGGTTTCAGTGAAGAAGCCGACCCGCGCCCCGACCACGCTGGCGGAGGCGCAAGAGCATTTCCGGCTCCTGGTGAGCGGCGTGCGCGAGCACGCGATCTTCCTCATGGACCCCAAGGGGTACATCCAGACCTGGAACGCCGGCGCCGAGATCATCAAGGGCTACAAGGCCCACGAGATCATCGGCCAGCACTTCTCGAAGTTCTACCCGCCCGAGGTGGCGGCGTCCGGGAAGCTCGAGCGCGAGCTGGCCATCGCCGCCGACGAGGGCCACTACCGCGAGGAGGGCTGGCGGGTCCGCAAGGACGGGTCCCTCTTCTGGGCCAGCGTGACGATCAGCGCCGTGCGCGACGAGGCCGGCCAGCTCACCGGCTACCTCAAGATCACCCGGGACCTCACGGACAAGAAGCGGGCCGAGGACGCGCTCAAGGAGAGCGAGGAGAAGTTCCGGCTGATGGTGGAGGCCGTCAAGGACTACGCCGTCTTCATGCTCGATCCCAAGGGCTGCATCGCCAGCTGGAACCCCGGCGCGGAGCGGATCAAGGGCTACAGCGCGGAGGAGATCCTGGGCGTCCACTTCTCGCGCTTCTATCCCCGCGCGGACGTGGAGTCGGGCAAGCCGGATCGGGAGCTGGCCATCGCCGTGGAGCAGGGCCGATATCAGGAAGAGGGGTGGCGGGTCCGCAAGGACGGCACGCAGTTCTGGGCCAGCGTGACCATCACGCCCGTGCTGGACGAGAAGGGCACCCTGCGCGGCTTCGCCAAGGTGACCCAGGACCTGACGGAGCGGCGGCAGGCGGAGGAGCAGCGGCTGGAACTCATCCGCGCGCAGGCCACCAGCGCCGAGGCGCAGAAGACCAACCGGCTCAAGGACGAGTTCCTGGCCATCCTGTCCCACGAGCTGCGCACCCCGCTGAACGCGATCGTGGGCTGGGCCCACCTGCTGCGCGAGTCGCCCCGGCTCGATCCGACGCAGGTCTCGCGCGGCCTGGAGGCCATCGACCGCAACGCCGCCATCCAGACCCAGATCGTCTCCGACGTCCTGGACATCTCGCGCATGACCTCGGGGAAGCTCCGGCTAAACCCGCGGCGGACCGACCCCGGCGAGGTGGTGAACGCCGCCCTGGACACCATACGCCCCGCGGCCCAGGCCAAGCAGATCGCGCTCCAGGCCACGCTCCCGGAGAAGCCGGAGTTCGTGTACGCCGACGGCGACCGGCTGCAGCAGGTGGTCTGGAACATCCTCCAGAACGCCGTGAAGTTCACCCCCGCCGGGGGCCGGGTGGAGGCGCGGGTGACCCGCCGCGACTCCCACGTCGAGATCGCCGTCACCGACACCGGCATCGGCATCCGGCCCGACTTCCTCCCCCACGTGTTCGACTCCTTCCGCCAGGCCGATTCCTCGAGCAGCCGCCGGCACGGCGGCCTGGGCCTGGGCCTGGCCATCGTCAAGCAGATCGTGGAGCTCCACGGCGGGCGGGTGGACGCGAAGAGCGAGGGCGAGGGCCGCGGGACGACGGTCACGGTGCGCCTGCCGCTCATGGCCCTCACCGCGGACGTCTCGGCCGCGCCGGCCGAGGCACGCCGTCCCGTGGCCCGGCTGGCCGGGGTCTCCGTGCTGGTGGTGGACGACCACGCGGACACGCGAGACGTGGTGGCCATGGCCCTGGAGCAGGCGGGGGCGACGGTCGTCACCGCCGCGGGGGCCGCGGAGGCGCTCCACGTGCTGCGCGAGCGCCGTCCCGACGTCCTCCTCTGCGACCTGGAGATGCCCGGCGAGAGCGGCTACGAGCTGATGCAGAAGCTGCGGGCCCTGCCCGCGGACGCCGGCGGCCTCACCCCCGCCATCGCGCTCACCGCGTATGCCCGCGACGAGGACCGCGTACGCACGCTGCTGGCGGGCTTCCAGCGCCACGTGTCCAAGCCGGCCAAGCCGGACGACCTGGCCGTCGCGGTGGCGGCCCTGGCCGGCACCACCCGCGGGCCGCTCTGACCGTCGCCCGCGTGCTAACATCCGCGCCCGCGTGACCCTTCAGACGGTCGCCGTGATCGGCTCCGGCCTCATGGGACGGGGCATCGCCTACTGCGCCGCGGCCGGGGGCTTCCGCACCGCGCTCCACGACGTCTCCGCGGAGGCGCTGGAGCGGGCGCGGTCCCGCATCCGGACCGACCTCGACGAGGGCGTGGCGCGGGGCAAGCTGGAGCCCCCCGAGGCCACGGCGGCCCTGGAGCGGCTCTCCCTCGAGCCGGAGCTGGAGTCCGCCGTGCGCGGCGCCGACTTCGTGATCGAGGCCGTGCCCGAGGACATCGGCCTGAAGCTCGCCACCTTCGCGCGCCTGGACGCCCTGTGCGCGGAGGAGGTGGTGCTGGCCTCCAACACCTCGGCCCTCTCGGTGACGGAGATCGCGGCGGGCACGCGGCGGCCGCAGCGCGTGCTCGGCATGCACTTCTTCAACCCCGTCCCCAAGATGAAGCTGGTGGAGATCGTGCGGGCCCTGGACACGTCCGATGCCGCCATCGCGGCCACCGCCGAGGTGGCCCGGCGGATGGGCAAGGAGACGGTGGTGGTCAAGGAGTCCCCGGGCTTCATCACCTCGCGCATCAACGCCATGATCGGAAACGAGGCCTTCCTCATCCTCCAGGAGGGCGTGGCCACCGCCGCGGACATCGACAAGGCGGTGAAGCTGGGCCTGAACCATCCCATGGGGCCCTTCGAGATGGCGGACCTGGTCGGCCTCGACACGCGCCTGGCGGTGCTGGAGTTCCTGCACAAGAGCCTGGGCGAGAAGTACCGGCCCGCCCCCCTGCTCGTCGAGCACGTCAAGGCCGGCCGCCTGGGGCGGAAGGTGGGGCGCGGCGTCTACGACTACGGCGAGAAATCGTGAGCGGGGCCGGGTCCGGCTACCGCAACCTGACGCTGGAGACGGCCGGCGGCATCGCCACCCTCACCGTGAGCCGGCCCGAGGCGCGCAACGCCCTGGACACCGCCACCGTGCAGGAGTTCCACCAGGCCCTGCGCGAGGTGAGGTCGCACCGGTGCGCGGTCCTCGTGATCACGGGCGCGGGCGACAAGGCCTTCGTCTCGGGCGCGGACATCCGGGCCATACGCGAGCGGAGGCGGGACGACGCGCTGGCCTCCATCAACTCCGGCCTCATGTCCGCGGTGGAGGCCCACGACGCCGTCACCATCGCCGCGGTCAACGGCTTCGCCCTGGGCGGCGGCTGCGAGCTGGCCCTGGCCTGCGACCTGCGCCTGGCCTCGGAGAACGCGGTCTTCGGCCTGCCCGAGCCGGCGCTGGGGATCATCCCCGGCGCCGGGGGCACGCAGCGGCTGCCGCGCGTCGTGGGCCTGGGGCGCGCGAAGGAGATGATCCTGACCGGAGCGCGCTGGGACGCGCGCCGGGCCCTCGAGGTTGGCCTGGTCTGCGAGGTGGTCCCGCAGGCCCGGCTCATGGAGGCGGCCCGGGCCCTGGCCGGCCGCGTGCTGGAGCTGGGACCGCTGGCGGTGCGCCTGGCCAAGAGGGCCCTCAACGCCTCGGCCGAGATGCCGCTCTCGGCGGGCCTCCTCTACGAGTCGGCCCTGCAGGCGGTGACCTTCGAGTCCGCGGACAAGCTGGAAGGGACGACCGCGTTCCTGGAGAAACGGAAGGCCCGGTTCACGGGGGAATAGCCATGCGCAACTTCGGCGGCCTCATGCTGCTGGTCGGGATCGTCGGCTTCCTCTACTGCTCGTCGCAGCTCTCGAAGACGGGCGAGGTGCCCGAGGGCAAGAGCATCTCGGAGTCGCTCGAGTACGACGCCGGACGGTGGGAGGTGGGCCGGTACGTCTGCGCGGGCATCGGCGCCTTCGGCCTGCTGATGACGATGTTCCCGAAGGGGCGCTAGCCGATCACCAGACGTAGTCCCTGGCCAGCGCGCGCTTGTCGTGGCCGTCCAGGATGTGCACGACGCGCACCTTCTTGAGGGTGACGGGCGAGAGCTGGCCGATGGGGATGTACAGGATGCGCCGCCCCCAGCGGTCGGCCACCGTCTTCATGAACGAGCGCGGCGGCCGCGCGGCCACGTACACCACCATCTTCTCGAGCGAGTAGTCGAGGGCGGCCAGGAGCAGCGTCTCCGCCTTCGACAGCGCGGACGCGTAATCCGGGTCGCTCCAGACGTCGGTCATGCGGCGCGGGGGGAAGGACAGCATGAACCCGCCGTACTCGGCCCGCATGATCCCAGGGCCCACCACCGCGTCCGTGGGGTCGGTGGCGTAGAAGGCCATGTCGCTCTCCTGCGCGTGCTCGCCCAGCCAGGTCATGCGGTAGGGATAGCGCTCCTCCCGGTCCTCGTCGAAGACCACCACCACCGAGCCCACCTCGCCCGGGGCCTTGCCCATCTCGCGCACGTAGAGCTGGGGCCGCTCGGGCGAGAGGTGCCAGTTGCGGATGGTCTCGCGCATGTCCACGCCGTCCAGGAGCGACGTGGTGAAGGGCTCCACGCGCGAGCGCTCCTCGGACAGGATCGACTTGCCCTTCTTCTTGAGGTAGCCGCCGTAGCCCTCGACCACGATGTCCTCGGGCGGGTAGGAGCACAGGCCCCGCCCGTCGAAGGCCTCCAGCCACTCGCCGGGCCGCGCCTCCTTCTTGCGGCCCTT